>Ga0255058_10002484_pt1 | contig 10163 bp, 7 predicted proteins | sample Cases_109_9_MG_FD_188637 | JGI IMG/M metagenome (GOLD analysis project Ga0255058, IMG submission 188637) | Seawater microbial communities from Amundsen Gulf, Northwest Territories, Canada - Cases_109_9 | ecosystem: Environmental > Aquatic > Marine > Gulf | place: Canada: Northwest Territories... | reverse complement strand
GCCGCCGCTCACTCATCCCTTGCCGCCCTACATCTGGCCCAACCGTATCTCCCCCGCGAACAGCACCTCCGGCGATGGGGCCAACGACGCCACCATCTTCCTGCGCACCAACGGCACTTGGATCGCCGATCTCTACTACACGGGCGGACCCACGCCGCCGGACCCGGACTCCGAGCCGTGCCGCTCCGAGACCACCGACGCGGGAGACCTGACCTGCGGCTTCGAGGCCACCGTGGCGGTGACGGGCAACGCGAGGATCGATAACTTCGCCGCGGACGCGGCCTTCGACGTGAGCGACTCGCTCTCCGCGGACGGAAAGCTGCTGAGGCTGGTCTCGTCGCGCGCGCTCGACCCGATCCCTCACGGCGTCCACCGCCTGGGCGCGCTCACGCTGAACGTGACGGACCGCACCGGTGTCCAGGTGACCGTCAGCGGGCTCGCGGTGAGCGCGAATGGCGACGGCCAGACCCCCCCACCGGGCAGCCCGCTGACGCTCGAGCCCCGAAACGTCGGCTGGCTCACCCTCTACGTTCCCGAGCCTTCGGCCTGGCTCCAGCTGCCGAGCGCGCTGCTGGGACTCGCCCTGCTCGCTAGACTGCGGCGCCGGCGCAGCGGCTGAGCCCGGGCGCGGGCTGGGAATTCGCTGCGCGGCGAACGCGACGGCCGAGGCGTGAGCGCCGGCCGGGCGGGGAAGGGACGCGAGGCCGGGTGAAGCAGTCGCGCAAGGCAAGCTGGACGCGCCGTTGGGCGTGGGGGCTGTCGACCCTGCTGTGCGGGCTCGCGCTGGCGGCTGCGGCGGCGGCCCAGACAGCCGCGCCCGTGCAGGGCTGCATCCCGGCCGACAGCGCGGCGGCGCCCGAGCCCGCAACCGCCGCCGGCAAGGCCCTGGCGCGCGGCAACGAGCTCGCGCGCGCGGGTGAGCACGAAGCCGCGCTAGCGGCCTACCAGGAGGCCGAGCGCACGGCCCAGGCCGAGGCCGAGCCCCGCCTCGCCAGCCTGGCCCGAGCCAACGCCGCACGCGCTGCGATCGAAGCGGGACACACGACGCAGGCCTCCGCCGAGCTCGCCGCCGTGTCCGAAGAGATCTCCGCCTTTCGAGATCCGGCCACCCGCGCCCACCTGCTGATCCACCTGGCGCGCAGCTACCGGCTGCTGGCTGAGCGGGTTCCGTCAGCAGACAACGCCCGGGCGCGTGCGGCAGAGCTCTTGACCCAGGCGGCCGAGATCGCCGCCGAAGCCAAGGACGAACGTCAGCGCTCCTATGCCCTGGGCTACCTGGCCGAGCTCTACGAGCAGGAGGGGCGCCTGCCCGATGCCCAGAGCCTGGGCCAGCGGGCGCTGCGCGCGGGCACGCTCGCCGACGCGCCCGACGCGGTGTACCGCTGGCAATGGTTGCTGGGGCGCCTGCAGCAGGCGCAGGGCGAGACCGAGGCCGCCCTCGCCTCCTACCGGGCCGCTGCCACCACGGTCTCGCAGCTGCGCCGGGAGCTGGCGCTCTCGCCGGTCGATTTCCGCGACGTTCTCGGCCAGGACCAGAACGAGCTCTATCTCGAGCTGGTGGACCTACTGCTGCGCGCCAGCGCAGGGGAGGCCGACGCCAGCAGGCGGCAGGCCCTGCTGGTGGAGGCGCGCAACACGCTGGAGCTACAGAAGAACGACGAGCTGCGCGACTACTTCCGCGACGAGTGCCTGGCGGTGTTCCAGGACACGGCACCCGACAGCATTCCCGGCGCCCTGGTCATCTATCCCGTACCCCTGCCGGACCGGCTCGAGATCATCGTGGGCGGCGCCGGCGGCCTGCAACGCTTCGCCACCCCCGTCGACCGCGAAACGCTCGGGGCCGAGGTGCGGGCGCTGCGCCGGGAGCTCTCGGACCGCACCAGCCTCGACTACGAGCTCCACGCCGAGACCCTCTACGAGTGGATCGTGCGGCCGCTCGAGCCGATGCTCGCGAGCACAGCCCCCGAAACATTGGTCTTCGTGCCGAGCGGCATGCTGCGCACCATCCCCATGGGCGCCCTGCGCGACCCGGACAGCGACCACTTCCTGGTGCAGGACTACCCGATCGCCATCATCCCCTCGCTCACGCTCACCGACCCGCGCCCGATCGAGCGCGGCGGCGTCAAGCTGCTGGCGGCCGGGCTGAGCGAGTCGGTGTCGGGCTACGCGGCGCTGCGCAACGTCGACCGCGAGCTCGAGGCCGTGGAGGCTAGCTTCCCCAGCCGCTCACTCGTGAACGACCAGTTCGTAGCCGACCGCTTCGAGCGCGAGGTGCAGGCGCGGCCCTTCGGGATCGTGCACATCGCCTCCCACGGCGAATTCGCCGACGACCCCTCGGAGAGCTTCCTGCTGACCTACGACGGCAAGCTCTCCATGGACCGGCTGGCCCGCGCCGTTGCCACCAGCCAATTCCGCCAGGAGCAGCCGCTCGAGCTGTTGACCTTGAGCGCCTGCGAAACCGCGGCCGGCAACGACCGCGCGGCGCTGGGCCTGGCGGGCATCGCCGTGCGCTCCGGCGCGCGCAGCGCACTGGCCACGCTCTGGGCCGTGGAGGACCGGGCTGCCTCGGACCTGATGATCGAGTTCTACCGGCAGCTGCAGGACCCGGAGGTTTCCCGGGCCAAAGCGCTCCAGCGCGCACAGCTCAAGCTGCTGACCCTGCCCGTCTTCCAGCACCCGGGCTACTGGTCGCCCTTCGTGCTGATCAACAGCTGGCTGTAGGCGGCCAGTCGCCGGAGCTCGGAGCCGGGGCAGCCTAGAACGCGTCCCAGGTCAGACTGAACTGGACGCCGTCGTCCTGGAGGTCCCCGGACGTCTTGACGCTCTGGATCTGATAGCCCCAGTACACCTGCGCGCGTACCTGCTCGGTGATCGCCCAGCGCAGCCCCAGGCCCACGCTGGCGAGGATCTCCCGCCCCGGCGTGGGGCGCTCCCAGTTCTTCGACCAACCGAAGTCGGCGAAGGGCGCGACTTCCAGGATCGGCCGTTCCGTGCGCCAGAGCGGAACGCGCAGCTCCAACGACGAGATCACGCCGTAGTCGCGCACCTGCTGGTTCTCGCGGTAGCCGCGCACCGTCAAGTGCCCGCCCACGGCAAACTGTTCGAGCGTCGGCAGCGGGTCGTTCACGAACTGGGCGTCGGTGCGGAAGATGGTCTCGAGGCCGAGGAAGTCGTAGCGCCGCGCCCACTGGAACTGCCCCAGCCAGGCCAGGAACTGCCCGTTCGGGCCGTCCTGCACCGAGCTCTTCGCGCCCAGGATGGGCAGCCCGTAAGAAAGCAGGGAGCGCGCCGCGATCACCTGGTTGCGGTCGCGCAGGGTCCAGCTGCCGAGGAAGCGCAGCGGCGTGACGGTGGTGCGGCCGTCCACCGCCCCCGATCCGGGGAAGCTGAAGGGACTGTCCAGCAGCGTGGTGTCCGTCTGGCGCCAGTCGGCCAGCAGCCCCAGCTCGACGGTGCTCCGTTCGGAGCGGTAAACCGGGTGCTTCACACCGATGCGCACGGCGCGGTAGTCCGTATCGATGTCGAGGGTCTCGAACTCGTCTTCGATGATCGACGAGCTGCTGTACTCGCCGCGCGCGAGCAGCGTCGTGCCCCAGCGGTTGACCGGAAAATCGTACTGCCCGCCGAAGCGGAAGAGGCCGCCCGAGACGCGGAAGCGCGTCTCGAGCGTGTCGCCGAAGCCCAGCACGTTCTCGTGGGCGAGCCGGAAACTGCCGCGATAGCTGCCGAAGGCCACCGGGGTGTAGTTGCTGGCCTGGAGCGACACGCGGTAGGGGCGCGCCTCCTCCACCCGCAGCGCCAGAACCGCCTCGCCGGCGCGCTCCCCCGGAGACAGCCGCGCCGAGATGCGTTCGATGCGCGGGTCCTGTTGGAGCTGCTGGAGCGCGAGCTCGACGTCCTGGAGGCGCAGCGGCCGGTGCACGCCGCCGGCGATGCGCTTACGCAGCACCGACGGCCGGTAGTGCTGCGTCCCCGTCACATCGATGCGGGTAAGCACACCCTCGACGATCGCGATCTCGATGAAGCCGTCGCTCAGATCCTGATCCGGGATCAGCGCGCCGCTGTTGGGGTAGCCAGCATCCACGTACAGCTGCGTGATGGCGTTGCGGATGGCCAGCAGGTCTTCGGAGCCGATCTCGCGTCCGCGCCACGGCTCGAGCGCCGCCGCGAGCTGCGCCTCCGAGAAAACCGTGCTCCCCGCGATGCGGAAGCCCTGCACGCGTACCTGCAGCTCGGGCTGGTCCGCGCCCGCCACCGGCAGCGCGGGCAGCATGCTGGTGGCCGGGGGCGTGAGCTCCGGCTGGCCCGGGTCGGCGAAGTCCGGCGTCTCCTCGCGCATTTCCTGGACTGGCCGGTCGAAGGGCTGAGCGGCCGCTGCCGAGGCGAAAAAGCAGCCAGCGGCCGCGAACACAACCCAGGCCGCGCTGAGCAGTCTGGCCGGCAGCGGGCGCAGGTGGGCTTTCCCGGGGTCTCGAACCAGCGTCTTCTCCTCCAGCCCGGGCGGGCCTCGCGGCACGGCCATCATACCCCGATGGCGGCGCGGAAGGGGATCCTCGTGCAGACTCCCGCCCCGTGCCTCAGCAACTCCGAAACGCCTCGACCCGAACCCTGTTGACCCTCGCACTAGCCGGGGGGCTCGCCTGCGAGAGCCCTCCCCCGGAGCCGGAACCGACCGCGCCGAGCCCAGTTCTCACGGGCAGCGGGGGGCCCGTGCCCCCGCCCTCCTTCCTTGTAATCGGCCATCGCGGTGCCGCCGGCCACGCACCCGAGAACACGCTGCCCTCCTTCGAGGCGGCCCGCAGCCTGGGCGTGCAGGAGGTGGAGCTCGACGTGAGACTCTCGCGCGACGGTGTCCCGGTGCTCTTCCACGATGAGCTGCTCGACCGCAAGACGCAGTTCGAGGGTCCGGTTGCGGCCCGCGACGCCGAGAACCTCAAGCAGGCGAAGCTGGGCAGCTGGTTCGCGGAGAGCCACCCGGGGGTGTCGCAACGCTTCGAGGCCGCCCACCTCGTGACGCTGCCCGAGGTGCTGGGGCGCTTCGGCGAGGCCTTCCACTACCACATCGAGATCAAGACCCCGGACCGCACGGCGCCTCGCCGCGTGCTCGAGGTGCTCGAGCTCTATGGCCTGCGCCGCCACGCCACCATCACGTCCTTCGATCTCGAGCAGCTCGGGCGCGCACGGCGCCTCGATCCGGAAATCCCCATCACCCTGCTGGTGGAAGATGCCGAGGATCTCGAAGAGAGCGTGCAGGTCGAAGAAGCGCTGAAGGACTTCTTCGGAGGCAAGGGCCAGCAGGCGCAACAGATCCAGGAAGCCGTGAACGGGAACTTCCAGATGGTGGCGTTCCCGGCCCGGGACCTCACCCCCGAGCTCGTGCAGCTCGCCCACTCTCGCGCTCTGGAGATCCGCGCCTGGGGTGTGCGCGACCCGTCGGATCTCGACCGGGTGATCGAGGTGGGCGCGGACGGCGCCACCCTCGACCGGCCCGAGTGGGCGCTGGATCGGCGCGCGCCCTGACGCGAGGCTCGGGTGGGCGGAGTGGCGGTCAGAAGCGCACCGCGATTCCCATGATCGTCTGGAACTTGTTGTTGCCTGTGTCGGGCGCGGGGTTGTTGTCGTTGATGTTGATGAGCGTGGCGCGGAAAGCCAGCGGGTCCCACAGCGGTACCTGGCGGTGAGCTCCGAGCGGAAGAGCCAGTGCTTGCCCGCACCCGCGAGCGCGGGCCAGTAGCCGAAGCGCCCCCGGAGCTCCGGACCCGCCTTCAAGCGGTAGAAGCCCTCGAGGCCCAGGTATGCGGAGGCGTAGTTGTTCGAGTCGCTGCCCTTGAAGTCCTCGAAGACCCAGCCGAAACCCAGCAGCGGCGTCAGACGGGAGCGCTCGCTGTCGAAGAATCGATAGCCGACCCCCGAGGTGGGAAAGACGCGGGCCTCGACGCGGCGCGGGCGGTCGAACTCGCCGCCCATCAGCCCGAAGGCGATCAGCTTCCGCCACAGGTCGTACTCGCCCACGAGCACGCCGGAGAACTCGTCCTTGGTGGTCTGCTGCGGCTCATCACGAAGCGTCTGGATGTCGATTGCGTAGGAGACCTCCACGTGCAGCCGGAAGGGCTTCCGACGGCGGTCCACCCGGCCGCCGATGCGAGCCTTGTTCTTCTCCAGGGCACCCTGCTCGAGGTCCAGGGACATGTCGAACTCGAGGTTCCACTCGCGGAAGTCACTGCGCAGGCGCTGCCAGAAGGACTTGTCGTAGCTCGGCTGCGGCAGGCCGTACTGAATGGAGTTGACCGCCACCGTGACCTGCTCGTCCGGGTCTTCTCCCAGCACCAGCATGTCCTCCTCGACGCCCACCAGCCGCCCCGATGCCGTCTCGTCGTCATCGCCGAAGTAGACGCGCATCGGCTCCACGGTCTCGATGTTCTCGATGTCCTCGAGCCGAATATGCAGCGCCCCCTCCCCGTAGATGGTCTCGAACTCGAGGGTCTCGTCGCCCAGGCGCACGACGGTGCCCAGCAGCACCTGGCCCTTCACGGTGACCCGATCGACCGGATCGCTGGGCGCTGCGCTCGCTGGCTGGGACAGGCTGGCTCCCAGTAGCAGCGCCAGCAGCAGGCGCGTCGCGTGGCTGTATTTCACGGCAATGTCTCCGCTTGCGGGCGCGGCGGCGCCCAAGAAAGAGTCGAAACCTCGGACAGGTCGAGGGGAGCGAACGGACTGCGGCGAAGCCTGCGACGCCTCAGGACTCCGCGTCCGGCCGCGTATACCACCAGGCCCAGACGATGAAGACGCCCTGGAAGGGCAGCCGCACCCAGTTGACCACCGCGTTGCCGGTGCCCGGCTCGCCGGTGGGAAGCCCGATGTTCTCGACGGCGACGTAGACGTTGGCCGGGAACACCGCGATCAGCAGGGCGATCAGGCCCCAGGCGGCCAAGACCCGGACTCGCGGCTCGAGCACGAAGACGCCCAACACGATCTCGGCCAGGCCCGAGACGAGGTTCAGCCATTCGGGGTTCGGCAACCCCGGCGGCATGATGGCCAGGTAGAACTCTGGGTTGATCAGGTGGTTGAAGCCCCCGATCACGAAGGCGGCGGACAGCACCCACAGCAGCACACGCTTGGTTCGAGTCACCTCCCACTGGCCTCCACGATGCGTCGGTTGTCGGTTCCGGGCCGCAGCCGCCAGATGAAGGCGTCCACGACGAAGTGGTGGATGTTGATGGCCGCCACCACCAGCAGCACGCTCTCCACCATGCCGAAGCCGGCGAGCACGTAGCCCTGTGGCAACACCTGGAAGAGCGCGAAGCCCAGCAGCAGGCTCATGGCGTAGAAGCGCAGCGCGTGGGTCAGGGGTCCGTGCCGGTTGCCGGGACGCGCCAGCTGGTCGCGCACGTGGAAGACGAGCACGATGCCAAGGTACTGGATGCCGTGGAAGACGGTCGCCCACACGAAGGCGTCGAGCGGAAGCAGCACCAGCCACCAGATGCCGTTCGAGATCATCAGCAACGGGCCGATCAGCGGCATCGGTTGCCCCCTGCCCCTGCGCAGCAGCGCGTAGACGAGCAGTGGAGCCAGCAGCGCGAGACCCACCAGCAGGGGCCCGACACTTTCTCGCAACGAAACGAGCCAGGCCCGCGACTCGAGCCCGAGGCCCGCCAGGAGCCAGTCGAGCCCGACGGTTGGTGCGGTGCAGAAGTAGTGGATGAAGGGGAGCAGGCAGGCCCAGCGCAGCCAGCGCTTGTCGCTGGGACGCAGGGCACAGCCGGAGCGATAGGAGTACATCACGCACAGGCCGTAGGCCTGGGCGGCGTAGTGAAAGGGTGACCAGGTCAGGTAGAGCTTCTGGATCGGCGCGCCGAGCCCCTCCGGCAACGCCAGCGCCAGCGTCAATACGACCAGGAAGAGCAGCGGCACCACCCGGGTCAGGAAGGGCCAGGTCTGCTCGGCACCCGGCTTGGTGTAGAGGCGCACCGTGGAAGAGGCGAAGTGCGCGGCATTGCAGCCGAGCAGCAGCAGCGCCAGCGTCGTCGCATCGATCGCCTCGAGGCTCTGTGCGCGCAACGCCACCACGGCCGTGAAGAGCAGGCTGAGTCCACCCCCGATCACGAGGTAGTCGAGCGCCGGGTGCAGGAAGGTCCGACCCAGCAAGGCGGAGCTCGGAGCCGGCGGTACGGCTGCGGCGCCGCTCACCCGCGCTTCTCCTCAGTCTGCTGCGTGCGAAAGCTCTCGGTCGCTTCCGGGTCGAGGTCGCTCAGGCGGCTCAACAGCTGCTCCGTCAGCTCGGGATCGAGACGAGCCGCCTCGCGCCAGCGGGCGAAGCCCCCGTCACGATCTCCCTCGAGCAGGGCCACGCGTCCGAGGCTCACCCGCGCAGGCACCGAGCCCGGCTCGAGGCTCAGGGCCCAACGGGCGTGCGCCGCCGCCTCCCCGAGCTCTGCGCCCCCCGGAGACGCGGTGTCCAGTAGCGCCCATGCCAGCTGGAGGTGGGCGTTGACTTCCGCAGGTTGGCGTTCCGCCAAGCTCCGCCACGCGACCAGCTCGCTATCGCGATCGCCTCTGCGGCGGGCCAGGCGCGCCAGGTTCGGGATGATCTCGCTCGAGACGCGGGTTTCGATCAGGTCCAGGCTCGCGGAGATGCGCAGAGCGCGGATCACTCCCTCCCAGTCTTCGTTCACCGCCAGCTCGTTCACGTAGGCGCCGTATTCGTTCGACAGCTGTGGGGCGCGCCGCTCGAGCGCGAGATCGCGATACAGCCCGGCCAGCAACAGCCCTGCGAAGCCCGCGAGAGCGAAGTAGAAGGCCAGCCGCTGGAGACGCGCAGAGATCATCGACGCCCGGGCTCCCATCATACCCGCTACCCTGCCCGATCAGGAGAGGAACCCATGCCGGCTCTCGACTACCCGGCCTTCGACGCCGACAACCACTACTACGAGGCTCTCGACGCCTTCTCCCGCCATCTCGACCCGGCCATGACGCGCCGCTGTGTGCAGTGGGCCGAGATCGACGGCCGCAGGTATCACCTGGTGGCCGGGCGTCTGAGCCGCGCCGTCACCAACCCGACCTTCGACCCCATCGCCAAGGCCGGCGCTCTGCACAGCTATTTCCGCGGCAACCCCGAGGGCCGCACCCCCCTCGACTTCCTGCGCGAACGCGAGCCGATCCCGGCCGCATACCGCGATCGCGATGCGCGCGTCGCCGTGATGGAGGAGCAGGGGCTCGAGGGCACCTGGCTCTTCCCCACCCTCGGAATCCTCTACGAGGAACTGCTCAAGGACGATGTCGCGGCGGTGCAAGCCACCTTCAGTGCCTTCAACCGCTGGCTCGATGAGGACTGGGGTGTGGCCTACAGGGGACGCATCTTTGCCGCGCCCTACCTGAGCCTGGCAGACCTCGACTGGGCCATCGCCGAGCTGGAGTGGGCCCTGGAGCGGGGTGCACGGCTGGTCGTGATGCGCCCCGCCGCGCCCACCACCGAGGGCGGGCCGCGATCTCCGGCCGATCCCTGCTTCGACCCTTTCTGGGCGCGCGTGAACGAGGCGGGCATCACTGTGGTGGTCCACGCCGGCGACTCCGGCTACAGCAGCCACGGCTACGTTCGCGACGGTTTCGGCGCGGACTTCGGGGGCGGCTTCGCTCCCTCGGTCAAGGCCTGGAACATCGAGCGCGCCGCGTGCGACTTTCTCGCCACGGTGATGTTCGACAAGCTCTTCGAGCGCTTCCCGAACCTGCGCTTCGCCTCGGTTGAGAACGGCTCGGAGTTTCTCCCCGACCTCTTCCGCAAGCTCCGCTCCACAGCGGCCCGGATCCCGGGCTGGTTCAAGGAAGACCCGATCGACTGCTTCCGGCGCCACGTCTGGATCAACCCCTTCTGGGAAGACGACGTCGGCGAGGTGGTCGGCCTGATAGGCGCCGAGCGGGTCATCTTCGGCTCCGACTGGCCCCACATCGAGGGCATGCCCCAGCCCCTGGACTACGTGGCCGAGCTCGCGGACTTCGGCGCCGACGACCAGCGCCGCATCCTGCGCGAGAACGCCCGGGAGCTGAACGAGCTGCGCCCGGCCTGAGCCCCGTCGGCGGTTCGGGCAGTCGCGCGCTCGTGGCGCTCAGTCCTGGCGCTCCTCTGCCAGCAGCTCCCGCAGCCGAGTCAGCTCGGCGGAGGCCCCCAT
>Ga0255058_10002483_pt1 | contig 10164 bp, 7 predicted proteins | sample Cases_109_9_MG_FD_188637 | JGI IMG/M metagenome (GOLD analysis project Ga0255058, IMG submission 188637) | Seawater microbial communities from Amundsen Gulf, Northwest Territories, Canada - Cases_109_9 | ecosystem: Environmental > Aquatic > Marine > Gulf | place: Canada: Northwest Territories... | reverse complement strand
CCTTTACACTCATGTAGGTGCACAATTTATACCAATTATACCAACAAGTGGACTATAGGCGCTATATTTGTATTGCTTTTAAATTCAAATAGTTACATTGAGCTCCCTCTATTTCCCAATCGAGACACTAACTCATATTCATTTCTCAATTTACAAGCAATTCAAATTTTTGGAACAAAGTGACAATATTTGTCACTGGAAACCAATATAGATCCAATCAAACTATAGGTTTGAATATTCGCTTGAACCCCTACAAAAAAAGGGGGGGGGTTATAAATATTTATTCAAACAGAAGATATGGATGACTCCTTTCTTTTAAAATTAGAATTAAAGATTATCGGATCATCAATACTAATTTTAAGAAAGGAGTCATCCATATCTTCTGTAAAATTCTACAAAAATTCTGTTTCCCTTTTTAACATCTTCCTCTTTAACGATAACCTTAACGTTTTGACTGCCATAATTTAAAGTGTAAGGAGCAAGGGCAATAACATTTATTGTAAAACTTTTCACCTTTCTTCGTTTTGGCTCCATTGCATTCAAAGTAAATTTAGTTTCCGTTTTTTTTTGGAACTGCTCTTGTTATGGCGCTGTATTTAATAATCTTCGAAATATTAGATGAATTCATAGACAATCGATCCACTTTGTTTAATGAGATTTCTCACCATTTATCAGCCGCGATTGGAACATTGTTTTTTGCCTTTTCTCGGGGCTAAGGCTCAGATTCAGAGCATACACTCTTCACCTCGATTGACTCGTTTACCGCTCTCCGCTAAACTACCGGACAGATAACTAATTCTTATCCCCGGGGGGAGTTCCACCCCTTGACAATGAACCAGCGCCAGGCTCGAACGGAAGATAAAGGAATTCAGATGAAATCATCTCTTTGCCAAACATACAAAATTGCCATAGTAGCCGAAAATAGGCTTTTCAGTGGATTAGTGATGTTTTTGGGGATGATTTGGGCCTTAGGGATATTCCTCGTTCTGCAAAAACATTTTTCCTTTCAATTTCATGACTCAGGTGTCGCTATTTGGAATGTGGAAGTAATGTCTGCATATCCAATACAGCAAGAACTCTTTTACTACCTTTTTGCGCTGATTTCCGTCCCTTTTTTTTCACTGTTTTGCTGGGGAGGGTGGCTTGTTTACAATACTATCATCGCAAAAGTAACGAGAATGTCGGTGCAAAGTATTCTCCGCTGGGATACCCTCGCTTTTATCCCTTTTATATCCATCATTGGCAGAATCCATTTTCCCGAAAGAACATTTTCGCAGGTATTGCTTTTACCATCTTTGCTATTCGTCGGTATAAAAGTATTATTGTTTCTTTTTTTCTTAATATGGGGACACAAAAGCATCTGGAATAAAAAGGAGTCCACCCACAGCGGCAAGAGGTCTCTTATAAAGGACTCTTCAGCTGTTCAGAAAGCGCCTGAAGATTTTACATTCGCGGCACAATTATGTTCTCTTCGAAAACTTATTCCGCGGGCGCTGCGAAAGCTTCGGCTTCCCTGGTTTTTAGCGCCATCGTTTTGCCAAGCTCATTGGTACCCAATTACAGCAGGATTGTGCGTAGGAATATTTATTCTTGTGGAATATGGAACTCCTTCACTATCCCTCCGGAAGGGATGTGGGATATTGGCGGTGAGTTCAATTGGACTTTGGCTGTTCTGGCTTGGTTACTCAAAGCTCGTTAGTGTGCTGTTGCGTCAGCCTAAAGAAAGTGTCCTACTTTCCGATGCGCCAACATACCTTCCTGCAATGCTGTTGCTTGCACAGACCTTTCTTTTTGCCATACCTCATACTAACAAGATTTTACCTTTGCTGGCCGTTCTATTTTGTGGAATTGGAAAGTTCCTGGTGTTTTGGAAAAGTGAGAAAATTGGCGGTATGATGAATCGTATTGCGCGGCGTCTATTGTTTTTTGTTCTGATTCCCGCGCTCATTTGGGCGTTTTTGTATAACAGCGACATCCATGGCAGAATTGACCTCCTTCACGAAGGGGAACGCCTCGGACCAGCCAGCGACTTTCTGCGTGGCAACAAAATTCCTTACAAAGATATTTTCATACTGCACGGCCTTTTTCAGGACGTCTATAAGACATGGCTGGCATTTAAACTGTTTGGCGAAAACCTGTCTGCAGACCGCACACTAGGCAACAATCTCGGTGGTCTCTCAGGATTAATGACCCCACTGGGTTTTGTCGCTGCCTATTTTCTGGCATTGATGGTCTTCCGTAGAAAACTATCGGCGATTCTCTCCATAATCCTGCTGCTTACAGTTGAACTTTGGCTAACGGAACGTCATATGCTGGCGTTTCTTGTGTTTGCCTTGATTGCGAATTTTCTGGACAACAAAATAAAATGGAAACTTTGGATTGCAGGAATTATCACCACACTGGCAATATTCAACAGTCTGGATACGGGATTATACGCTCTGTTTGTCTCTAGTGTCTTTTTAGTCACCTTCGCACTGCTGCATCGACAGGGAAACCTTAGAGAGCGATTTCTGTTGTTTGGAAGATATACTTTAGGAGTTTTTGCGGGTTTTATACCTTTTTTGATATATTTTGGAATACATGGCGCTTTAGATGACTTATTCTGGGTATCCTATATGGTATGTGTCTACCAGACTCCCGGTTGGGGATTACCCTTTCCTTCACTCCTACCCGAATTGACTAAGCTCGTTTCTCTTGATACATGGAAGGTTTTTGCGATGAGCACGACATTCAAATGGTACCTTCCTGTGCTTGTATTTATCATTGGAATTATTAAACTGGCTTATCTGACTATCCACAGAAGATTTGAGAATGAGGATTGGAAGCTAGCTTTGTTATTGATTGCGAGTATCACTTTTTTCCGTACAGCGCTGGGACGGTCAGATTACATTCATCTATTATTTGCAACTCCTCCGTTCTGGCTTCTTTGTGTTGCCCTTTTAGAAAAACCAATCATTTCGATAGCTTCTTATTTACGCGAAAGTAAGACAACGTTAGAACGCCTGAATACAGGTATACAAGTAGTTTTAACCGCAATTCCTCTGCTAGTTTTTGGATGGTATTTCTTTGCCACCTATAAACCGCTTCAAACGGTGGAAGCAAGGTTGCGAGTGGTTGGCAGTCACGGCACGATTCCCACCCATTATGTGCCCCTTTCCATTGAGCGGGGAGGAACGGTACGAGTTCCTAAACGTCAAGCGGTTATGCTTGAACAACTCGTCACATATATTCAAGAACATACTGAGCCTAATGAATACATTTTTGACTTTACTAATCAAGGAGCATACTACTTTCTGGCGAATCGGCCTAACCCTACTCGTTATTATCTCGCTGGTTATGCTGCAACGGAAAGAATGCAAAAAGAAGTCGTCGCCGATCTGGAAAGAAAACCTCCTAAATATATCCTAGCTTATCCTGATGAAAATACACCATCTGGATTCGGTGGTTCTGATGACCAGGTTATTATTGGCAAATATATCAGTTCTCACTATCAGAAAGAAAGGGTGATTGGAGATGTTCCTCTTTTAAGCCGAATTCCAACAAATTGACTTCATTTCATCTATTTTGACTTTAGTAGTACACGGTAGGAATGCCGGTTGCCCGGCGCCCCCCGTACAGATCCCAAGCATGCGGAACTACCGCACTGGGCTCCTGCCTCAGGTCAGACGCAAAAACATTGATTTGGGTAAGGTCCCGCTTCGCTGATTCTCGTACTCTACTCAGTCCGATCGACGCTTCTTTCAGCCTCTGGGTGCTGATCACGGTCGTCTGAATACAGTTCCCCTTGGCCGGAGGACTTTTCTCCACGACTTCCGCAGGTGGTTGGCCTTTTATTTCTGGTTGTGCACCCTTGTTCGGTCGCTTCATAGATATTATTCCTCCGTCCGACTTCCCAGGCGCGTACATGTCGATCGTTCGGCCTTTGGCCTTCTTCAACCGGACCGGCTGTGGATGGCAGCTGGTCGCATCCTGGGATCTCCCGGTTTCCGTACAAAAAGTTTGCCTACATGCTTCGGTTCATTGACTCCGCGGTCCGGTCTGCCACTCGCGATAGCGCGGCAACACCGTTTTGCCTTCCCCACCAAGTCACAAGGTCGGCAACCGAATTAGGTGATTTCGGAGCTCATAGCCGGGCCTGCACGCCCCCTGTCAACGCTTCGCCGCTCTCCTCACAGAAAGCCGACGCATGACTCGGGGACACGGCTGGACGCTATCCTTTACCATGTAGGGGACTTTCACCCCTTACTCCTTGCCGGCTTTTACCGGCGCTTTCGACCTGCCCCCTTAAAAATAGTCCACCCCGGAAGGGGTGAATTTATGGGTCAGAAGCGATTTAAAGCAGAGCAGATCATAAGAATGCTCAGAGAGGCGGAGGTGGAGCTTTCCAAATGTCAAACAGTGGTTCAAGTGAGTCGCAAACTAGGTATAACGGATCAAACTTATTATAGATGGCGTAAAGAATATGGCGGTATGAAGGTGGACTATAATGGACCCCAAAATTTAGACTGGTAGTTAAGGTGCGTTTTGTCTATGATTTCCCCATCAAGGAGGGAGTTATACACTGCTAAATTCAAGGCCAAAGTGGCCGTAGAAGCTATCAAGGAAGATAGGACAATAGCAGAATTGTCTTCCAAACATAGTATTCATCGAAACATGATTCCAAAATGGAAAAGTGAGGCGCTTACAGATTTAGTATATACCTTTTCAAGCAACTCCGGTAAGGACCGCAAGAGCGACCAGGAGCTTACCTCAAAACTATACCGACAAACCTGCCAACTTACAGTTGAAAAGGATTGGCTAAAAAAACAGTTAAGTTCCAGTACCGAGGACAAAAGAAACAAGATTGACTGGAATCACCCATGTCTTAGCGTAAGTATGCAGTGTAGCCCTCTGAGTATTTCAAAGGGCGCAGTGTACTACAAACTAGTTCCCATGGATCTTTACAATCTGGAACTGATGGATAAGATTGATGAGCAATACCTGAAAACCCCATTTTATGGGAGTCGCAGAATGACAGTTTGTTTGAGAAATGCAGGGTCTCAGGTTAATCGAAAGCGTATCCAGCGTCTCATGCAGCTAATGGGGCTTGAAGCCATCTATCCCAAGGCAAACCTAAGCAAAAGGAGGCATGACCATAAAATATATCCTTATCTTCTCAAAGGGCTGATAATTGACCGCCGAAACCGGGTTAGGAGCACAGATATCACCTATATCCGACTACGCTCTGATTTTATGTATCTGACAGCAGCCGTCGACTGTTATAGCCGTTATGTTCTTTCCTGGCGGCTAAGCAATACCCTTGTCTCGTTTCTGCGCGGAGGCTCTTGAGGAAGCTTTGGAACGCTTTTACGCTCCAGAGATATTTAACACAGATCAAGGGGCTCAATTTACATCAGAGACCTTCCTGGAACCCATTTTGAAAAGGAATATTAAGATTGGCATGGACTTCCAAGGGCCGGGCTTTGGACAATGTGTTTATCGAGCGCCTTTGGCGCAGCCTCAAATATGAGGAGATTTATTTAAAAGACTACGAGACAGTTCGGGAAGCATCCTTGTCCATTGGGAAATACTTTAACTTTTTTAATTACGAAAAACCTCATTAATCTCTAGAGTACAAAACGCCGAGCTTGCTCTACCACAACGCATCTCAACGTTTTCGCCAGGAACAACCTGTTGATAAATTGTTAAAAAATGGTTTTTGTTTTACAACAACTTATCAATGGGTGGAGTGAACAGTTTTCAACATTTCCACAGGCTCTACAACTAGTTTTTTAATTTTTTTTTAAAAAGCAAAAAGACCTTCACCGCCTTCGGCGTTGAAGCATTAAATTATAAAATGGAATTTCATACATTAAAATGCGCCTTAAAAAAATAAAAATAAAAATAAAAATCAGTCTTGACATGGGGTCCACTACCAAGTAAATTTTACTCGGAAGATTATTGGTATCTATATTCTTTAAGTGTTGCAAGCATGGAATTGGGGAAATTTGAGAATGCAAAACGGCATTTAGAAAAAGTAATTTCACTTAAGAAATATTTTGCAAAAGCTAAAAGATTTCTGGAACAAATTAATGCGCAAACAAATAAAAAAACTAATTAACCTCCAAAGAGAATACACGGTATAGCCCGGCATAAAAATTGTTTTAATAATTATTAGAGAGAATTTTTATGATAAAAAATAAAAGCATATGTGTAGTGGTTCCAGCCTATAATGAAGAAAAGCTAATAGGAAAAGTTATAAACACAATGCCTGATTTTGTGGATAAGATTATTGTTGTGGACGACAATAGCAGCGACAATACCGTTGAGATTGTTAAAAAATATTCCTCCAAAAATCCTGATAAATTCAAGTTAATTTGCCATGAAGTTAATCAAGGAGTTGGGGCGGCTATAGCCTCCGGATATAAAAAAGCCGCTGAGCTTGAGTATGATATTACAGTGGTCATGGCAGGCGATGCCCAAATGGATCCCAACGACTTGCCAAGAATTGTTGCTCCCATTGTTGAAAAAAAAGCCGACTATGTGAAAGGGAATAGATTGTTCAGGGGCGAGTCATGGGACATGATACCTCATTATAGATATCTTGGAAATTCTATTTTATCTTTTTTTACTAAAATTGCGTCCGGTTACTGGCATATTGCCGATTCTCAGGCGGGCTATACCGCTATCTCTCTGGCGCCTTTAAAAAAAATAGATATAGACTCGATTTATAAAAGATATGGGATGCCAAACGATCTTTTAATCACTCTTAATATTAATAATTATGTTGTCAAGGATGTTCATATAAAGCCCATTTACAATATTGGAGAAAGGTCTGGAATAAAGTTACATAATGTCATTCCTTCAATTAGCCTTCTGCTAATTAAAGGTTTTTTTAAAAGAATGCTGCTCAAGTATGTCATTCGGGATTTTCATCCGTTAATCTTATTTTACCTTCTAGCTTTTATTTCCCTTCCCTGTAGCTTATTCTTTTTATTTCGGACAATATATCTTTATTTTATTCTTGGTAGTGTTCCGCCCACTTCTTTTCTCCTCTTCTGGTTTCTTATTATATCTGGATTTCAGTCCCTCTTTTTTGCCATGTGGTTTGATATGGATTACAATAAAAATTTGAAGTAAAGACCCAGTTCCATTCTTTTCAATCAAAAAGATAATTAGAAGGAATTGCTTTTGCAATTTGTAAATGCTTATCTGTAAAACCCGGCTAATTCGATTTTAAATTTACAGACTGAATATATACTTTTTAAATTATTGGACTGCATAAAATAAACATAAATAAATGAAAAATAAAACAGTTATAAAATTTCTATTGTGGCAAAATTATTTCATTGCGGCTGAGTCACAATAGGTAAAGGTAATAACTTGCAGTATGTTATTGTTCACATGTTTATTCTGAACGAGGTGAAAAATCTATCTCTTACTGGGGTCCTTTATTGTGCCTGGATGGCGCCACAATAACTACTTTATGGACCGGTAGTATATTAAAATAAAATGACCGAAAAAAATAAAAATAATATTTATACTGTCATCATAATCGCTTCAATCATGTTAGCAATGGTGATTGTAAAAGCGTACTATCGATCCGCAAAAGAATTTAACATGGGGGAGGACGCATTTAAAAAACAGGAATTCAACATGGCCATAACTCATTTTGAAAGGTCCATACATTGGTATACCCCATTCAATAAACATGTTTCTGGCTCTGCGGAAAGACTATGGGAAATAGGAGAAATAGCGGAAAAGAAAGGGGACCCTTCATTAGCTCTTTTGGCCTACCGCTCGCTTAGGAGCAGTTTTTACGCTGTCAGAAGTTTTTATACCCCGCATAAGGAATGGATAAATAGATGCGATGAAAAGATTTCAACCCTTGTTGCTTCCCAGGAAACCACTTTTGAATCAGAGAAGAAAAAGAGTTTTGCCCAACGGAAAGCAGAGTCATTGAAATTGTTGAAAACAAACAGAGCTCCTCATGTGGGGTGGTCTATCTTTTTGGAAGTTGGTTTTGTTGGGTGGGTTTCCTGCACAATCATGTTTATTTTAAAGGTTTTTACAGGAGAAAATGGCTTTAATGGGCGAAAAGCTCTGTTTTGGGGTCCCTCCATTATTCTATTTTATGCCATGTGGATAATCGGAATGATGAAAGCCTAACCAAAAAAAAATTCATTTCCCATCGAAAAGGGAGTTCATCTTGTTTTCCTTTTTTAAACCCGTATCTCACCCGGAATTGGAAGTAAAACCAGAAATTATTTCTCTAAAACAAAAGATTTTTGACTATCCAAATCGGCTTAAAAAAGTTTAAATAGTGAATCAAAAATACTGCCACCATTTAAAAATCTGGCCTCTGCTCTTTGCTGTAATTCTTCTTACAATTACTATCTACTCGCCTAGTTTACGAGGTCCCTTTGTCTATGATGACCTTCAGCATATTGTTGGCAATGAGGAGTTACATAACCTGCAGGACATAAAAACTGTTTTGTTCAATGGATCACGCCAAATTCGCATATTGCAAAATGTATCTTTTGCGGTTAATTGGGCCATATCACCGAATAAAACCTGGAGTTTTAAAATTACCAATCTTTTACTCCATTTAATAAATGGGATACTTTTGTTTCATTTACTAAAGAATATATTTCCTCACCGGATTTTTATCTCAGTGTTCTCGGTTTTACTCTTCCTTATTCATCCCCTGCAGGTACAATCAGTAGCCTACATCATGGGTAGAATATCATTGCTTCAAACTTTTTTTTTCTTACTTTCTCTTTTCTTAATTTCCAGAAAAGAGAATGAACGCCCTCTTCTAATTTTTGGCCTGTTAGTTATTTCTTTCATAGCTAAAGAATCATGCCTTCTTATACCATTAATTCTTTTTATTTATGAAATTTCGATTAAGGGCAAGAATTTTACATCCTTAAATTGGAAAAACACAATCATTTATTTTTCTTCCATTCTTCTTTTTATCCCAATTTACTTAATATTTAAAGACCCCACCTCAATGTACTTGGGCACCGTGGGTTTTGATTTTTATCCGTTCTGGGAATATACGATCACCCAAATGTATTACTACCTTTTTTACCTTTTTCTATTTTTTAATCCTTCTTATCAAAGCATAATACATCCATTTCCTGCCGCCATGTCCACAACCACCATGGGCTTAGGAATTTTAGGGGGAATGGCCTATTTTTTATCTTTTATATGGGCAGTAAGAAATCTTCGCAAACACCCCGAAATATCGTTTTTTTCCCTTTTTTTCTTTATTACATTAATTCCTACCAATGGCCCTTTGCAGATGATAAATCCATTTGCGGAATATCGTCTGTATCAAAGCAATATCAGTCTGGTATTATTTTTAGCATTAGCAATGGAAAAATTGCTTTTAGCTATAAGTTACGAGAAGTTAAAGCTCATGATTGCTGCGGTTCTGATCATTATATCTTCTATTTTCACGTTCCAACACAATCTTTTATGGAGAGATTCATTTCTTCTTTATAGATATGCATTAGTTTCTTATCCCAATTCTTCTTATCTGCATATCGGTGTTGGATTTGAATACGAGACGCAAAAAAGACTTGATAATGCAAAAGAACATTATATGCGCGCGATCAAACTTGTAGAATCAGAATCTTATAAAACATTTATGCCGGTTTTTCATCTTGCCAGAGTATATTATTTAATGGGTAAATACGATGATGCCTTTAAAACACTAAACCAAATACCTATTCATTCATTAAAATATGGCAATCCTGCAATTGAATATTATAAGCTTAAACTTCAAATACTGAGAAACGTAGATAAAACTGAAAAAAAAGAAGTCTTTAATAAGACCCTTCAGGAAGCTGTGAAGGTCCATGGATTAGAACCTTTTGCTTACATTGCTGAAATGTTTTCCAGGAAGCCAAGATTTGAAAAATCAGGCATCAAATCCGAGCAAAAAAATTGAATGAACAATAGTATCATCAATAATGATAAAAATAGGACCTATGACCATCGCGAAAAAATTGATAAAAATTTAAATATATTGATGTGGTATAAAAACCTCTATAAAAAGCAAATGGAGGCCATTGATTATAACAAATCTCAGAGTGTTTTAGAAATCGGAAGCGGAGCCTCTGTCTTATCAAAATTTTATCCAAATGTAATCACATCTGATATTTTAATGATGGATCA
>Ga0255058_10002482_pt1 | contig 10164 bp, 9 predicted proteins | sample Cases_109_9_MG_FD_188637 | JGI IMG/M metagenome (GOLD analysis project Ga0255058, IMG submission 188637) | Seawater microbial communities from Amundsen Gulf, Northwest Territories, Canada - Cases_109_9 | ecosystem: Environmental > Aquatic > Marine > Gulf | place: Canada: Northwest Territories... | reverse complement strand
GTCCTCCGTATCGAGATTGACCAGGCCAAGAAGGCGCATCACGTGTCCGAGATCACCGATACGGAGTACTTCCAGGATCTGCAGAAAAAAGCGAAAGCGCTGCGGCATCGGCCTTCAACATAGCGCTTAGCTCCCTCACAGTGGCGTTTCTCCGTAAGATTTTCGCTCCGCACCGCCAGGGTTCCTTCACCTTTCCCACAGCGCTCCTGATGCCACCAGAGCAGTTCGCGGTGTAGTGCTTGGAGTCTCTTACCCGGATAGCCGGAAGGTGAGAGCGACACCTCGGCCATGGGCACGCCTCATGAATGGGACGGCTCCGGAAGGGTAATCCGCAACCAGCACACGTCGCTCGTGAGGGGTAACACAGCCTGCCCACCGGAGAGTTTCAGGTCAAACCGCTGTGTCTCGTTTTCACAGTGGACTTCCAGAACTGCGGATAGGCTTTCGGAGCCACCATCGGGCGTGACCCTGTGTGCCCACACCTTGAGTTCCCGTGCCGACGTGGCCGGCAGGTCAAAGGTGGCGTAGCGAAGCGCAGAGAGCAGCGGCACCGTGCCCGAGATCGTCTGATAGGGTTGCTCGCCTTCTGGATATCCGAGCCGAACTTCCGCCGCCGCCGGTTGCCCACCTGCAGTGACGGCGAGGATGCCTCGCCCCTCCTCACGCTCGTCTTCCCGCAGCTCCACCACGATGCGGGGGGCAAAGGCTCCACCGCGAACCATCGCAACGGTCACCCCGATGATCAATAGACCAACGAACACAGCACTGATGCGTGCCAACGGGTCTTGCCAGATCACGAGGCCGTGAAGGAAGAGATTGGCGAGAAAGACACCGTAGATAATCGCCACGAACAGCGGATGGCCAAGGAACTGGTAGACCACGCCTGGTACCAGGTCCCCTTTCCGCCGACTGGAAATCAGGAGAAGAACCGGGAAGATACCAGCGGCGAGAGAATTCGTGACGATGCCGGTAAAGCTGATGAGCCAGACAAACGATGCGGTACCGGTCACAAGAAGCCATTGGGCCAACAGGAGGGTAATTATCACCGGGCTTAGGGACAGGAAGAAGCGGCCGCGCTCACCCAGCATCACTTCCCGAGCCCGTTGAGCAACGACTTGTGCACCCGTCTGGCGGAAGACGCGACCAGGGCTTGCTGGCGCTTCCACCTTCGCGTCCAAGGCTTGCCAGATCTCCTGAGACATCTGGCGTCCGCGCTTGGGAGCAAGACGAATCCGGTACCGTGGTTCACCTTTCCCCTCCGTCACCTGGGCGAAGTCTTGTTCCACAAGCGCGTCCAACATCGTGCGGGCCGTACGTTCATCCCGTCCGGTGTATGCCGTCACTTCTGCCAGCGTGACCTCTCCCCGCCGCATCATCCAGTTGACGAGCTCCCGAAGAGGATCCGGAAGTGTGAGGGCATCCACCATACCCAGCCCGATCGCATCCCAGTCCCCCTCGTAGGTCAGGCTCATCGGCGAGTTGACCCGCAGGCGGACACTCTCTGGGCTGGCCTCCAGTGTTTCCAGCGTCAGGCCGATGCCGTGCGGGCGCAGTTCCGGGAGGCGGTCGAGCAGCGCCGCGGCATCCCAATGTCTGGGGACGGTCATCTCAGCGCGGTGGGTGTTGCCATTCCACTGGATGTCCAGGCGAAACTGCGGCTGACCATCCGTCAGACCCATATACGTCAGCCCGAGGTGGGGGCTGCCGCTGGGTGATCCACGCTGCTGCAGTAAAAGCGTCCCCCGCCGCCGCGGCAGCATCACAATCGACTGTACCCGGGTGGGAAGCCGCTCATGGACGAGGTTGAAGAGGACATCCGAGCTACGGATGCAGGACATTCCTAGGAGGAGAATGATCAGCGCAGATCCCAGCACCTGGATGCTCGGGCCGACCTGCACAGCTAACGGAGCGAGGGCTGTACCTGCCTGGCTGGCCAGCGCCTGGGGCGCGATGGCTCCGCCGATCGCCAGGACCCAAACGACCATCAGTGCCGTGAGACAGGCGGTTCCCGCCACACTGCCCCGGATCAGCGAGCGACCGCTGGGATCGCGGGGGAGCACCACCCTGGCGCAGTGGATCACGTACACATGCCCGAAGTACAGCAGGAGGATGACGCCAAAGACCAGCTGCAGGACCTGGGGATGAGAAGTTAATCCTCTGAGCAAGGACACATCTCCGGTCAAAAAGCTTTCCGGTCGCGCGTGAGTAAAGGCGAGAAGCACGATTGGCAGGAGTAGGGCAATATTAATCGCGGCGAGCAGCAGCACGACGGTAAAGGTGAACTTGAGCGTTTTGCGCGACAGCAGATAGAGCTCGATGAAAAACAGCAGCGCGATCCATACGCCAGCGGGCACATGGGTGAAGGCCACCATGGTAATCGCCAAGCCGACGCAAGCGGCCAGGAGTGACAGAAAATTCCGGAGGGCCAATGTCAGCGATAGGAGAATGGACCCTGCGTTCCCCAGGAAGTCAGTTGCTAACTGTCCCACAAAGGCCTTGCCATACCGGATGGCGCCGCTCCGGGCACAGGCTTCGGCCATACACGCCATGGTCAGCACGTTGATGAGCCCGATCACGACCAGGAGCAGGATGCCGTTCGCAGGGCCGATATTCGCCACAGCAATGGGCAGCGCCAGGATGGCCGGGGGAAGGCCGAGGGAAACGGTCAACACAAAGATAGTCCAGAAGGGTGGGAGGTACTCCGGCCATCCAGTGACTGCGGCCCAGGCCCAACGGAGCCGTCCCAATAATGTGATCCGTGACGCAAAGAGGGTCTCTAGCGGTTGACGGTACAGGCGACGGTACGCCTGCCGCACCGCTTCTTGGTCTAGGCCTAACGCCGCACGGATACTCGGTACCGCCTTGTGGGTGAACTCGTATTTCCGGCCGAAAAGGTGGGCGAGCGCCGCTCGGAGTTGCGGGTTGTCCGGAACCAGGGGCGCCCAGTGTGAGGCGTAGCGCTCAAGGTCCTGGATCGTGGGGCGGAGGGGGGGCTCACGGCCCAGGCTGAAGGCTTCAAGAAAAGCGAGATCGCGCTCGTTTGCGGCCTCTTCCGTGATGGAGAATTCCATCGCCCGCCGCGATTGTTCCACCAGGTGGGCTGTCCGGCTCTCGATGAGGAAGAGCAAGGTGGCCGCGCGCTTGGCGGGCAAGCCGCCTAGCGCTTCCTCACGCGAAAACAGCTCATCGGGCGATTTCTCTGTCCTCTCCATGCGTACCCGGCAGACAGCTGTGTCGCTTCCCCTGCGGCTCGCCCACGATCTGCCAGAAGTCCCGGGGAAGCTGGCGTTCTATACTTTTCCCCTGTGCCTACGTTTCTGCTTGTCGTGCTATGGAGGGCTGCTGGGTCATCCTACAACTACGTCTACGCCACCAACATCGCCGCGACCTGTTTAAGCGCAGCGGTAATCGGATGGTCCGGATGCCGCAAGACAAAGATGCCGCCGCTGGCGAGGACCATCATCTCGTCCGAGTGGGGCAGCACGGCGGCCACGTCGCAGTGATAGGTCTGTTCCACCCGCGATTTCACGTCGGCCACGTCGAACACCGCGGGAACCTTGTTGACGATCAACACCAGGCTCGGCACATCAAGTTTGCGCGCCACTTCGACCGTGACACCGGTTCCCTGATAATCCTGCTGGTCGGGCCGGAGAATGATCACCAGCGCATCGGATATGGCGATCGAAAGAAGCGTTTCCTCGTTCAAACCGGGGTGCGTGTCGATCATCAGCACGTCCAACTCCAGCGCCTCGACCAGTTCGTAGATGCCATCTCTGAGCACGCCTACGTCGTAGCCGTCGCGCAGCACCCGCGCGATGTCCCCCGCTTTCATGCTGGATGGGATGAGAAAGACCTGCCCGGTAATGTCGCCGCTCAGGCGGGGTGTCACGTCGTGGGCGGTTTCCTTGATGTGGCAGTTCCCCCACAAATAATCATTGAGCGAGTGGTGCATTTCTGCCTCGTCCAAACCGAACAGGACATGAATACCTGGCGACTGGATGTCGGTGTCGACGACGCCGACGCGCCGTCCCCCAGCCGCGAGCAGCGTGGCAATGTTGGCGGTCGTATTGGATTTACCCGTCCCACCTCGATACGAGTGGATAGAAATGATCCGGGACATTAGCCTCTCTCCTCTCGGCTAACCGCGAACGCAATGCGAAGACCGCCGGAGTCTACTCCGTTTGCTCTTGTTCGTCCAGTGGAATAGCATGGAGTATGTCCGGGGAGCGGCACAGTGAGGGGAGAAACGAAGTTGTGACTTGACAAGAGCAAGACACAATACATATAAGCAGATCACTTGGGAAAGTGTCCAAAGGACGAAGACGTGTTTGGTCAGCTTTGAGGTCAGAAAGTGATGCGAATACCTGAAGACCTGGAGAAAACTACAGGCATCCTATTTGTGTGCACGGGAAACATGGTCCGTTCAGCGTTTGCCGAACTGTACGCCCGCTACCTAGGGTGTCCGCTACCAGTGTCCTCGGCCGCCACCATCTACCGGAACACCGAGATCTTTCCTACAACGGGATTCGCCCTCCTCGCTCGGGGGGTCCCGAGGGAATTCATTCTTGAATTTCAGCCTCGACATCTTGACGACGTTGATTTTCCTCTGGACGATGGCACCGTCGCTTTCGGCATGACCCACAGTCATCTTCAGGCTCTGTCTGATCGCGGCATATCTGACGATCGCATTTTCCTCCTGACGGAAGTGCTCGGCCACAAAGATGAGATTATGGACCCCGTGTTGGATGACGCGGCTTTCGATCCAGTCTTTGACACAATCGCAGAATGCGTTGAAGCCCTCATACTTGGACTCCGAGGACATCCTCGGGGATAAGCTGCAGGGACCGGGCCGTAAACCTTTTCCCTCACCGGCAAACCCTTAGGCGGCCTCCTTCTCCACCTTCTTGGCAACTTCCTCTTTTTCTCTGCACTTGGTGCAGAAATGCACCGGGAAGTTGAGTTCTTTGCTCCATCCATAGCCCAGCAAGATGGATCCACACTTCGAGCAAGTCGGTGGCATGGCCATCTTCCTCACCTCCTCCCGGCCCGGTCCCGTGCTCTCACTCTGCGATTCTTCATCTAGTGCCCCTCCAACTAATTCTTCCTAAACACCGCGAGCTTCCCCAGGGGCACTGAGGGGTTGTAGGGGAGAGGCTCCCCTACGCCTGGGGGGTGCTCAGCGGGGCGAACGCCGAGCGCCGAAGGGGGGCCTGCCCCCCTAGCGGAAGTGCCGCACCAGAGATAAATGTGTTAGTGAGAAATAATTGGTACGGCACTAATAACGTAGTAAAAACGCTCGGCCCCAGGACAGAGGCGCACACCCCTAGCCTTGGGCGGGAGCGGGCGGCTTACCGTCTCTGCCTGCCAGCGGGTGTGGTGAAGCCACCTTAAATAAAAACGCCCTCCGGGCCATGCTCCGCCCGGGAGGGCGTCTGAGTGTTTGGTGCGCCGCCGATTGTGCCAGAGGGTGGCCGGGGGGCTATGGTCACCCCGGATCCATCGCACTGCCTTCCGGGAGCTCATCGCTCCCCTGATTAATTACCCACGCGACAACGCAAAGCGTCGCCTGGTGTCATCCTCTTTGTATCTCAACAGGCCTCCCCCTTGTCAAGCACAAACTGCCCACACTTACGCCGCGGCGTCGGCAGCATTCGGCTCTGTCGCTTCGCCTTCGGGCTCAACTTTCACCGCGAGGACCGGACAGGGGGCCTTCCGGATCACCGCCGCTGCCACGCTCCCGAGAAGGACGTGGGGAAGGCCGGTGCGCCCATGGGTTCCTATGACAATCAGGTCGGCCTCCTCCGCCTGTGCCTCCGCCACGATGGCCTCGGCCGGGACCCCCACCAGGATCTTCCGGCGGGCACTGAGGCCCAGCTCCTCGGCAACCTGCTGTCTTTGCCCCAGTTCCCGGTCGAAGGGCGCCACGTGCTGCTCCAACCAGCTGCCCGGGGTAGGTACTGGCTGCTCATCCTGCCATGGCAGCTCAGAGGGGGGCACGACATGGAGGAGCACCACCTCGGCCGCAAAGACGTCGGCCAGCGTGAGAGCGTAGCGCCAGGATCCTTCGGAGACCGGGGACAAATCAGTCGCCCACAGGATCCGCTGCACCGCAGTGAGCGGGCGGTCTCCCTGCCCCACCCTGAGCGCGAGGACAGGGACCGGGATACTCCGGAGCACCGTCTCAGTAACGCTCCCCATTAAGAGATGGGCGAGCCCGGTACGGCCATGGGTCGCCATGAGGATGAGGTCGGCTTCGCTTCGTTTGGCCGCTGGGGCGATTGCCGGGGCCGGTTCACCTACCACCACCGTGACGTCCAACGGGAGGAACGCCCGTAGCTCCGCCGGTGTTACCGTTTCGAACCAGCTCTGCAGCCGGGAGCGGAGGTCGTTCAGGACTTCCATCTCTGTCTTTCCCCTCGCACGCCCCACCTCCTCAAGCAGGTCCATCCCCGAGATAGCGTGGAAAAGGACGATCCCTGCCTTGAGGTAATTTGCCAATCGCGCGGCGAAGAAGCACGCGACCTGGGAAGGGAGGGAAAAGTCGGTGGGCACAAGAATCCGTGTGATCTTCGGTGTCAGGCTCATAGCCTCTCCCCTGCCTCCGTGCCCTGATGACACAGTACTATTGTTCCCGTCTTTTATACACTTTCTCTTTGATCGTTGTCACAATCTTCACGAGTCTCACTCTCACGTTTCTGCTTCCCGGCCGAACGTGTGATTCAACCTCCTCAACTTCTTTTCCGAGCGTCGCTTCGATAAATCGAGACTTCTCAATCGCCAGGACCTGAGACGGGTACACACTCCGATGGCCCGTCATCACAAAACTCACCACACATGCGACGGCGGCATAGGGGGCTACCTTCGCCCCAAAATACTCCATTGCCATAATGCTCGCTGCAATGGGTGTATTAGCCGCTCCCGCTAAAAGACTCACCAAGCCAATTGCCGCAAATGTTGCTGGATCCACGTTTAATATTTCAGCAACGAACACCCCCGACGTTGCCCCAATAAAGAAAATGGGTGTTACAATCCCCCCGCTCCCCCCGAAGTTGAGCGTAATACTCGTAAAAATAGCCTTCAGAATAAAGGCATACCAGATTATTCTTTCGCCTCTTAAAGACGCTTCAATTGTTTCTAGCCCAAGTCCGAGATACTGCCCCGAAAACAGAAACACGCACCCGACCAGAAGCGCCCCTCCCACGATCCCCTTCCATGGCCCCCATATCGCTTTTATTTCCGCCAGCTTTTTCCCGAATCTCAGGACCTCGATGAGAAGAACTGAGCATATCCCAAAGAAGATGCCAGCCAATACTACTTTTATGAAAAAGGACTGACTGAAAACCGGCACAAATTCGATGGGGTGGTAAAAATATGTGATGCCCAGTGTCGATGAAACCTGATAGCTTATAATCCCCGCGACAAAAGAGGGCAAAAGGACATCGTAAACAATGGCGCCCACGAAGAGAACTTCCACCCCAAAGATAGCCCCAGCGATCGGTGTACCGAACACAGAGGCAAATCCAGCACTGATCCCACAGACAACCAATTTTTTGCGGTCGCGTTCATCAAATCGGAACAGATCAGCAACAAGAGAAGCAAGACCCCCACCTATTTGAGCACAGGGACCTTCTTTGCCTACCGAACCACCCAGCGCGATGGTGATGATCGTCGTCACAAACTTCACAGGAACGACCAGAATCTGGATCTTTCCAGAATGTTTGTGCACGGCCTCAATAACTTTCTCTGTTCCGTGTCCTTCTGCGGTCGGGGCTAAATATTGGGTGAGGAGAATGCTTGAGAACAATGCGATGGGGAGCAACACGAAATAGTATGGATACTGACTACTGAGCCTAATACTCCAGTCCAAGGCTTTCAAAAATACCGTCGTTGAGAACCCAACGATTACACCGATGATCGTTGCGAGAACAAACCATCGGAGAATTGTAAAGAAAATGATCGATTCTTCTGTTAACAATCTTGTCTTCATTTTGTTGATATTCTCATCCCCACCTATGCTGCGGCCCCGTCGGTATTCTGTTTTCTCACTGCGCCCTCCCGCTTGGCCCTGACCGCCAAGACGGGACAGGGGGCCTTTCGGATCACCGCCGCTGCAACGCTTCCGACGAGGACATGCGGGAGGCCACTGCGCCCATGGGTCCCCATGACAATTAGGTCGGCCTGCTCCACCTCAGCCTCCGCCACGATGACTTCGGCTGGAACTCCAACCACGACCTTCTGGTGGGCGCTCAGCCCTAAAGCCTGGACCGTCTGCTGTCTGCGCTCGAGGTCTCTCCGAAGGGGCACAAGGTAGTCCTCCCGCGCGCGGTCGGCCACCCCGGTCAGCTTGGTCGGCCGCACCGCGTGGAGCAGGATCACCTCGGCTGCAAAAACATCGGCCAACTTAAGGGCGTAGTGCCAGGCCCCCTCGGAGACCGGGGACAGGTCAGTCGCCCACAGAATCCGGTGAACGGCGGTCAGAGGGGACTCTCCCTGCCCGAGCCGGAGTGCGAGGACGGGGACGGGGATACTCCGGAGCACCGCCTCGGTGACGCTCCCCATCAACAGATGGGCGAGGCCGCTGCGCCCTAGCGTCGCCATCAAGACGAGATCCGCCCCGCTCCGTTTAGTCGCCCAAGCAATCCCCGAGATCGGCTCGCCCACCTTCACCTTGAACTCGACCACGAGGAACTGCCGGAGCTCTGCCGGTACGGCCGTTTCGAACCAAGCCCGCATCTGGTCGCGGACGTCCTCCAAGAGTTCCACCTGTGTCTTCCCCGTCGCTCGTCCCCCCTCCTCAAGCAGATCCACGCCCGGGAGAGCGTGAAAAACGACAATACCCGCCTTGAGGTAATTTGCCAGCCGCGCGCCGATGTGGCACGCGACCTGGGAGGGGGAGGAGAAATCGGTCGGGACGAGAATCCGGGTGATCTTCGTTACCACGCTCATGACCTCCCTCCTTTCTCGCTGTTCCCCGAATGGAATCCCCGGTCAGAGCCGCGACCTCCTTTTTGCTCCAGCAGCTCTCGCCAGAGCGGCCTTCCTTGATCAGTCCACATAATATTCTTCTGAGGTATCACCAGCCCTCCTCGTGTGGTCGCATATCCCATAAAAAGAAAAACGCCCTCCCGGGCAATACCTCTCCCGGGAAGGCGTCTCGCTTAGTTGTACACCAACCATGGTACCAGAGGTGGGCCGCGGTGCTATCCCTACCCCATCTTCATCCATGCCTCTCTTTTATTAAAAGATGTGCCAATTAGGGGGGACTGTCAAGCCCTAGGAATTTTACTATCGGCGGGGTCGAATTGGGGAGTACGAGGCTAGAATCAGATTTACAAAACCTCGGATAAGCAGGACCCGAGAAGCATTGACGATGAAGACAAGGATCTAAATGATCGGGAAGAGTTTCTGCAAGACGCTATGGTCCCTTGTGCAGGAGATACGAGATGGGGACCCGGATTTTGCCGGGGACGATCGGGAGGGGGGCGGCTCGCTTGATCGCTTGGACCGAGGCCTCGTCCAACAAGGGATATCCCGATGATTTGGCTACCTTTACCCCTTCGACGCTTCCATCCCGGGCAATCCGAAACTCCACGTGCACTGTCCCCTCCATCCCCAACCGGCGCGCCAGCGATGGATACCGCTTGGCCCTTTCAATTCTCTGCCGCAGGAGCTGGCGCCAGTCGATGCCCCCTCGTCCAAATCCGGCACTGACTCCTCTGCCCGGACCAGGCACCGCACTGAGCCAAGTCCCCATTCCGCCAGCCCCACCCCCCGCACTACCCCCCTTCGCATTTACCTCTTCAATGGGGGCGGCCACAGTCGTTTCCGAAGTTTCGCTACCGGTGGTCGGCTGTTCGGTCTCATCAACTACAGCCACTGGCTCTTGCTGTTCGGGCTTAACTACTGTTTCAACCGGTTTGGGCTCCTTTTTTTCCTTCATTGGAACCACCGGGGGTGACGAGGCTTTTGCCGAAACCGGGGTGTGAGGAGGAGGACCAGGGGCCTCTTGGGAGCGTCGTGCCCCTCCACCACCCCCAGGGAGCAAGCCGACCAACTCTACCTCTACCGCCTGCTGAGCCTGAGGGGAGATGGAGATCACAACCAACCAAGGCAGGAGCAAGAGGATCAAGGCGTGCAGGAGTACAGAAGAACCCCACGGAAGAA
>Ga0255058_10002481_pt1 | contig 10167 bp, 8 predicted proteins | sample Cases_109_9_MG_FD_188637 | JGI IMG/M metagenome (GOLD analysis project Ga0255058, IMG submission 188637) | Seawater microbial communities from Amundsen Gulf, Northwest Territories, Canada - Cases_109_9 | ecosystem: Environmental > Aquatic > Marine > Gulf | place: Canada: Northwest Territories... | reverse complement strand
GGGAGCGCGCCGCTTCATCTCGTGCAGCAGCGTCACCAAAATACGCGCGCCCGAGCAGCCGGTCGGATGCCCGAGCGCAATCGCCCCGCCGTTCACATTGGTGATCTCGTGTCGCATGCCGAGCGTCTGCATGCAGCCCAGCGTCTGCGCCGCGAACGCCTCATTGATTTCGATCAGCCCGATGTCATCGAGCTGCAAGCCCAGGCGCTTCAGCAACTTGCGCGTGGCGGGTACCGGGCCGTAACCCATCACACCGGGGTTCACGCCGGCCACCGCCGAGCCCACCCAGCGCGCCATCGGCGTCAGCCCGAGCGCCTCGGCCTTCTCGCGGCTCATTAGCAACAATGCGGCTGCGCCGTCGTTGATACCACTGGAGTTGCCGGCGGTTACGCTGCCGTCCTGCTTAAACGCAGGGCGCAGCTTGGCCAACTCCTCGCGGCTGGTCGCGAGCTGGTAACGCCCGCCGGCCTTCGTGTAGCGCGGGTGCTCATCGGTGTCGACGATCTTCGGTGGACCTTTGCGCTGCGGGATTTCAATCGGAACGATCTCGTCCTTGAACCTTCCTTCATTGATCGCGGCAACGGCGCGGCGCTGGCTTTCGAGCGCAAACACATCTTGCTCCTCGCGAGAAATCTTCATCTCCGTGGCAATCGCCTCGGCAGTCTCGCCCAAACTGATAATGGGATACATCTCGTCCATTTTCGGATTCTTGTAGCGCCACCCCACTGTCGTATCGTGCATGACCGGCGTCCGTGTCGTCGGAACACGTTCGGGCTTGGGCACGCTCCAGGGTGCGCGGCTCATGGACTCCACACCGCTGCCAATGTAGACATCGCCCTCCCCCGCGATGATGGCCTTGGCCGCTTGGTTCACGGCCTCGAGCGCCGACGAGCAGTTGCGATTCACGGTGACACCGGGCACAGACACGGGAAAACCCGCCAGCAGAACGGACATACGCGCCACGTCGCGATTGTCTTCGCCGGCCTGGTTGCCGCATCCTGCGTAGACATCATCAAGCAATGCCGGATCGATTCCCGTGCGTGCCATCAATGCCTGGTAGGTATAGGCCAACAGGTCGTCCGGTCGCACACCGGCCAGCACGCCGCCATGCCGGCCGATGGGGGTGCGCACGCCATCGATGATGACCACTTCTATCACGGTTCGGTCTCTTGTCAGCGAATGATACGTGGAACGCAGTCTGGTGGTATGAAAGATGGCCGTCGTAGGGACGACCGCACAGTATAATTAGGCGACAAAGGCACCACAAGAAGCGTTAGTTTGTCATCGTGGCGCATTGGATGGATCGCAGCTTACATAGACACTGCATTCTTCGTTAAGGGTCTGGTAATCGGCATCGCCGTCGCGGCGTCGGCGGGCTATGCCAATGCCATTCTTCCATTCGTGCAACTCATCGCCGCGAATGACGCGCTCGAGGCCTGCCGCCGCAACCGCTGGCTTGCGCGCGGTCTCACCGTCGCAAACGGCGTCCTGACGCTGGACGAGGCGGCAAGTGTACAGAATCGGCCTTACACACCGATCGACGATTTTCTTGCTAACGGCAGTGACAAGCAACAGGTTTCGAGTAGCAAGTAATGACTACTGCGTCAACGTGCGCTTGTTCTGGGATGTTATCGATGACGTACTACGGACAACTAATGCCGTTGCTACTTGCTACTTCACACTTGCGACTCAAGGTTGAGGCAGTTATATGACCCTGTCTTTCAGGCGTCTCTTCATGAGATCTGCGTTGCGTCTTGAGCCCGTGAGATGTGGGTTCAGCTCCAGCGCCTTATTAAACGCCTCGAGCGCGGCCCGGTCTTGCTCGAGGCTCATGTAGATAAGCCCGAGACCGGACCAGGCGCCGAAGTGCCGTGGCTCCAGCTCCAGCGTACGCCGGATATCGGCGACCGAGCCCGGATAGTCCCCCATCAGGTAAAGCAAGGTTGCGCGTGCGTTCCAGCCTTCCGCGAAATGGGGCGCGACCTGTACGACCGTATTAAATGCCTCCAACGCCTCATCGTAGTGCTCGTGTGTCATGTCACGCATGCCGGCACGCATAAAAGCCCGGGCCACGTCGTTCGAGGTCTCACGCCAGATGATCCAGATCTGCCCGGTGATCATCTGGGCTTCGACCTCATCATCGGTCACCTGCAGGCGCTCAAACAGCGCATCCAGCCGGGTATCCGTCTGATTCGGCGATGTGGCCGCCGGCCAGGCTGCAAGAGCGACCACAACAATGAAAACCAGTAGACGCGGCATTGAAATAGTATGAGCGTGTCGTTTCTGCGTGCCAAGCGGGAATGTGCTCGCGCGCGCCGGGGCCAGCCACAGTTGAGCCGGCGCAATAACGTATGGCAGCATCCATACGCCGCCTGATGGGACCGTGCGAGCGCCTCGATCATATTTATTGGGGCTGCACACCGGGCGAGTGCGCGCGGCGGCACGCGCTCATTGCACCAGGGCTGATCCACAGCGCCATCGTGCTGGTGAACCGAGCTGATCGTCAATGCGACGGAAAGGAAACATTCTTATGAAAACGATCGATCTACGAAGCGATACGGTGACCAGGCCGACGGCCGCGATGCGCGCCGCGATGGCGGCGGCCGAGGTCGGTGATGATGTCTATGGCGAGGACCCCACCGTCAATCGCCTGGAGGCATTGGCGGCTCAGATCACCGGTACCGAAGCGGCCATTTTCGCGCCCAGTGGGACACAGGCCAATCTGCTCGGCCTGCTCAGTCATTGCGAGCGCGGCGATGAGTATATCGTTGGTCAACAGGCGCATACTTATAAATTCGAGGGCGGCGGTGCCGCGGTACTCGGCAGCATTCAACCGCAGCCGCTGGAATATGAAGCCGACGGTAGCCTGAATCTGAACAGCGTCGCGCGGGCGATCAAACCAGACGACCCACACTTTGCCCACACGCGGCTGCTGTGCCTGGAAAACACCCAGGCCGGCAGAGTGTTGCCGTTGGATTATCTGGAACACGCCGCACGGTTCGCACGCGAGCACAGGCTTGGCTTGCACCTGGATGGGGCCCGCGTCTTCAACGCCGGAGTAAAACTCAGCTTGCCGGTACGCACGATTACACGGCACTTCGACAGCATTTCGATTTGCTTGTCAAAAGGGTTGGGCGCTCCGGTCGGCTCCGTACTTTGTGGTAGCACAGAGCTGATAAACAAAGCCCGCCGATGGCGCAAGGTGCTGGGTGGGGGTATGCGTCAGGCAGGCATACTCGCCGCAGCCGGTATCGTCGCCCTCAACGATCACGTGGACCGGCTCGCCGACGATCACGCCAATGCGAAATCGCTGGCGCTCGGGCTCGCCGATATCGATGAGCTGAGCGTTGACCCCCAGTCAGTGCAAACAAACATGGTCTTCGTCTCGCTCGACCAAGATGCAGCCGTTGGGCTGCAAGAGCACCTCAAGCGGCAGGGTATTTTAATCGGCGCCGGTGCGACGATGCGCTTGGTCACACATCTGGACGTGAGCGCGGACGACATTCGCACTGTGATCGGGCAGCTTAAACAATTCTTCGCCAAGACCGCACACTGACGGGGCATATCCGCGTCGCATGTGTTTGCCTTAGTCTCATGATGAAGAGGCGACTGGTCGCTAGCGGCCATAATTGCCGCCGTGCCCACGCGAGGAACTAGTGTGTCGATTCATAGTCTTTACGCGATTACCGTGCTCATCTGGGGGTCGACCTGGTTCGCTATTACCCTGCAACTCGAGGTAGTCGACCCGATCTGGTCGGTGGCATACCGCTTTGCCTTGGCCGGCGTTGTTCTGATTGCGTTTTGTCTTATCACACGCCGGCGACTGCGCTTCGGGTGGCGCGATCAGGCGTTTATAGCACTGCAGGGGGCATTATTATTCTCAATCAACTACGTGCTGTTCTACTTTGCCATCGGTGGCGTGACCAGCGGCCTGGTGGCGGTCATCTTTTCAACCATCGTTTTCATGAACATCGTCAACGGTGCGCTGCTGTTTCGCTCACCCGTGCGCGTGCGAGTGGTCGCCGGCGCCACCCTCGGGCTGGCAGGTATCGCGCTGGTGTTCTGGCCGGAACTCTCGGCGCTGCAGGTTTCGAGTGCCGCGTTGGCCGGTCTCGCGCTCTCGCTGCTCGCAACCTGGGTGGCCTCACTCGGCAACATGGCCGCTGTTGCAACCCAGCGACGAGGCCTGCCGATCATAGAGGTCAACGCCCTGGGCATGGCCTACGGGGCTGCGCTGACGGCAGCTGCAGCATTGTTGTTGGGAGCAGAGTTGCGTTTTGAATGGACGCCGCGCTATGTGGGATCGCTGGTTTACCTGGCGGTGTTTGGGTCGATCATCGCCTTCGGTTGTTATCTGCGCCTGCTGCGCACGATCGGCGCCGATCGCGCCGCCTATACCAGCGTACTGTACCCGGTGGTGGCGCTGGCGTTGTCAACTTTGTTTGAGCAATATCGCTGGAGCGCCCCGGCTTTCGCCGGCGTGGCCATGGTGTTACTGGGTAATCTGTTGGTCCTCGGCCCTATGACCAGGGACAGATACAAGTAACGTCCTCGGGCCGTAGGCCGGGGAGCAGAGCGTGGGAATCCGTTGCCTTACCTGCGGTCTACGGCCTCCCGCCTCAGGTCTGGCTAGTACGGCAAATACGGCATTGGGATAAGTTGTGTGTCCCGGTGTAGTTGAGTGCAATCTAAAGTGTAATCTAACTAAAAAGTGTATGTGTTAACAATCCAGCCAACCCGGCGCCGCCGACAGACGACCGACCACCGCGCCCAGGCGGTTACGCACACAAGGGGACAGATAGGCGGCTAAGCCGGCCCGCGCTGCATCGTCGAGCACGCCCAGCTGTGCCAGCAGCGCGCCGATCGCAACCTCGGCTGCGCGCCGGGCACCGTCGTCAATCTTGAGCGCCACGCCCAGCCCTTTTCCCGGCAGCGCCGCAGTGAACACACCCTCCGCCCCAACCTTGATCACCGCCGCCGTGCCTGCGCGCTGCATAAGTTCCGTGCAGAAACGACCGCTGCCGGCCACCATAAACGGTACCGTGGCTGTCGCCCGCACGACACGTTTGGCCGCCGCCGCGCGCGCGGGCGCGAGGCCCGCTGGGCTCGCGAGCCGGGCCATCGCCAATGCCGTGGCCCGCAGCGACAGCCCCACCACGGGGATGCCGCAGCCGTCGACACCGCCCGGCGCATCTATCAGCACGGCACCGCTCATATCCTCCAACACCCGTCGCAGCCGTTGCTGAACCGGGTGATGGGCGAGGCTGTATCCGCGCGTGGGCTCATCGAGATGGAGCGCTGTGCTCAGGAACCCCGTGTGCTTACCCGAGCAGTTATTATGGATGGCAGTGGCGGCACTGCCCGAGCGCAGTAGCGCGGCCGTCGCCTCGTCGCTCGACGGCAGGTGCGCTCCGCACTCCAGATCTTGCACCCCCAGGCCGATACGCGCCAGCCAGTGTGCCACTTTGTCAACGTGCCTAGGCTCACCGTTGTGCGAGGCACAGGCAAGCGCGATTTCTTCATCGCCCAAGCCGAACCGCTCGGCCGCGCCGCTTTCGATCAATGGCAAGGCCTGTAACGGCTTGATAGCCGAACGCGCATAAACCGTGCGGTCGATGTCGCCCCACGCAGCGACGACGCATCCATCGGCGTCAACAGTGGCGGCGGCACCACGGTGTATGCTTTCGACCAGGTCACCGCGCCACACCTCGACCATAACAGGGTTGGCATTAACCATGGCTGACACAATTTGCGCAAAAGGAATGTATGGCAAAACACCTTGCCCCAGCTGTTGACGTCATGCAAGCACTAACAAAAATCTTCACATCTAGCTCAGCAACAAGAACTGCTCCTGGTGATGGCTGCGCGCCGGATTGATGCTCAAACAAACGGGCGCGCGAGTGCCGGCGCTTCCACAAGCCGTGTGGAACCGGCCGGTGATGCATGCACGGGTCGGGCGGCGCCGCAGCGGAGTTCTGGGTCATGACCTCGCCCGCGCTTTGTAACACCGGCATGCGGGCACCGTTTGTCTCCGCTCCCGGCGCTCCCGTCCGGATCCTATGTACTCGCCCGCGTGTCTACTGCATACTGCGCGCACCCGGCAAGAGACACATATTGTGCACGCCTCTGGCCTCACCGGTTTTTATGGGGCAATCCTGATCGGATGGGAAACATCATGAAACTAGTCACGGCCCTGACATTCATCGCATTCAGCCTGGCCGCGGTCACCCTCGTACCGGCACAGGCAGGCTGGGATCCAAATAAGCAACAAAAACAACTCGACAAGACCCAGGACACCATTAAGGCCTTCAAGAAAAACGATCCCAGTATCAAAGCCTACTTCAATCAGGCATACGGTTACGTCGTTTTTCCGACCATAGCCAAAGGTGCCTTCATTATCGGCGGCGCTCACGGCAAAGGAACCGTCTTTCGAAGAGGTGCCGTAATCGGAAAGGCGACCCTGTCGCAAGGCTCGATCGGCGCCCAATTGGGCGGTCAGACCTACAGCGAGATCATCTTTTTCAAGAACAAGACCGCACTCCAGCACCTCATAGAAGGCAAGCTCAAGTTTGCGGCGCAGGCCTCGGCAGTGGCGGCCACGGAGGGTGCCGCGGCCAACGCAGACTACAGCAACGGTGTTGCGATCTTTACCTTGACAAAGGGTGGCTTGATGTTCGAGGCCTCGATCGGCGGGCAGAAGTTTTCTTTCAAACCGATTAAATAAGAAATAGCGAGAGATCGTCCGTTCTCGACGCTAAAGAACGGACGCGAGCACGTTAAAAAGCCGGTCCACGTCGACATCCGTAGTATAGAGGTGTGGTGTGACCCGCACCGAGTCACCGCGTACGCTTACACACACCTTCGCCGTACCGAGTTTTTCGAGCAGACCGGCCGGTACGCCCCCGTCGAAGCGCAAGCCTACAAAGTGCCCTGCCCGCTGCTTTGCCGAGGCGACGCCCAACCCCAGTCCCCCGGCGCGCTGCGCAATCGAGGCGGTTTTCTGCGCAAGTGTCTCGGCAATCGCTGTCACGCCCCAGTCCAGAATCTGGCGCATGGCGGCCTCGGCCATGGGTAGCAGCTGAAAGTTGGATTGCTCGCCCACGTCAAAGCGGCGCGCACCCGCTTGAAAATCATCCTGATAGTCCACCAGCCCGGCGAAATCTTCGCTGCGCTGGCGTGCGATCCAGTTGTGCTCGAGCGGCTCACCGCGCTGCCATCGCGGCGCGACATAGAGAAACGCGAGCGAGTACGGCCCCAACAGCCACTTGTAGCTCGCGGCAACGGCAAAGTCGGGTTGCACCGCTGCGACATCGAACGGCAGCGCGCCGGCCGATTGCGTCAGGTCGAGCACCAGCGGCACCCCGAGCTCCCGGCAACGTGCGCCGATCCGAACCAGGTCCACCAACCCGCCATCGGTCCAGTGACAGTTGGCCAGCGCCACGGCGGCGGCACGCTCATCGACGACTTGCAGGATCGCGCGGGTCCAATCGCCGTGCGCGGGGCGCGGCACGGTAACGATCTTCGCGCCCGTCACGCGGGCGGCCTCGCGCCAGGCGTAGACGTTTGAGGGGAATTGCTCCGCCAGCAGAACCACGGTCTGGCCGCTTGCCAACGGCACATTGCGAACCGCGGTGGCGATGCCGTAGCTCACCGCCGGCACAATCGCTATGTCATCTGGATGGGCGTTGATGATTCGCGCGAACAGCGCACGCGTTGACTCGGAGGTGGTAAAAAAATCCCGGGCGGTGATCTCCCATGGCCGGCCTCTGCGTGCGAGCGCCTCGCTGCCGGCGTTCTTCACCGCCTTCATGAGCGGCGATAGATACGCACAGTTCAGGTAGGCGATGTCGTCGGGCAACTCGAACAGGTGGCGCTGGTTGGGGATCATCGAGCGATTGCTGCCCCTCGCACCCGCACGCCAAAGCGCTGACCCGAGCACGGCCGCTTCACCGCCTACCCCACCGAGTACACGCGTGGACACTAACGCAAGCTCGAAAGATTCGCTATCAGCGCCGTATTCGAGCGGCGGATCTCCTCGGTGATCTTATGCGCCAGATCCTTGTCAGCCAAGCAGCAATTCACTGCCGCCTTTACGCAGCGTTGCCCGTCCTCGCGCACGGCATCGATCATGGCACGCTCGATCACCGCGGCCACTTGCTGCTCGAGCTCATCCGGCGGTGCGGATTGTATAATTCCGGACACGTTCTTCGCGGCACTACGAGCACGTTCTCGAAAATTCACTATTTTAGTCTCCTCTGCCTAGATTGATCCGCCGCAGCGGCGAGTACAGCACTCGCTCAAAATGCGCCTGCGTCGCCCCGTAACTTGTCCCGGTTTGTGCAGCTGGTTTAAATAATCGCGATCAAGGATATCGCTGCGCTCTTGCGTAGTCTACATCTGGCCTCGCTGCGCCGGTGCGTAGGCGCCACACTCGAAACGGGGGCCCGTCAATCCATGGTTGCCGCCGAATCCTTGCGTATCATTCGACCGTCTCGTGAAGTATGTTTGGTGCCAACGGCGTGGTTGCGGGTCCCGAACCGCGCGCGAGCTGCAGGCTGATGTCAATCAGCACGGGAACTTCTTGTGCACCGCAACACCTTGCTGGCGTGGTCCTAGCAATTACCCTTGGCACCACGATCGCTACGAGTCAGGCGCAACCGCTCGGTGCCGACACCCTCGAACAGCTGTTTACCGGCAGTGGTGCTCACTTTGGTATGGACACCGGACCATCGCGCGGTTGGCGAAACAGCGAGCCAGTGGCGGTAGTTCCCCTTCGGGAAGGAGCGTCGCTGCGAAACCGGATAGTGCTTGTCCAGCACCTTATCCTCGAGGATGCTAGCCGGATGCGAGTGGGTGGTCCGGTTCAGCGAAATAGAAAACGGGGCGGTTGAAAGGCAAAGTCGCAGCACAATTCTCGGTGACCCACGTAAGTCGGCCGGCAATCGTCATGTCGCCGCCGGTTCCATGGTACACTTTTCTTTCCATACCGAAGCCCCGGTTCGGGAGACGATACGGTGGATCAGCGCAAGCAAAATGTTTCGGTCGTCATCGGATCCATTCTGGTGGCGGTGTTGGTCGCCAGCCACTACTACTTCAAAGCCGATAGCAGCGACGAAAGCCAGAGCAACGTCTGGCGCAACGATTGGCTGGACCAGCCGGCGGCCGATGGGGCCACGCTGGTGCCGGATCCGCTGGTCTACGACAGCGGGCCGGAGCAAGAGCTGCTGGCGCGCGCCGCGCTCGATATCAGAGAGAACTGCGAAGAGCTAACGGAGCCCCTGCGACAAAAGGAGTTCCGCATTGTTAACGACCAACTGCTACAGGAGGCGGCGCATGCCGTCGAAACAGCGGACGACGCGCAACTCGGCCGGGTGTTGTCACTGTTGGGCCAGCTCTCCATCGAAGAGCAGGACTTTGATTCTGCCGAGGTTTACCTGATGGAGGCGCTCGACGTGTATAAGCAAGAGGGTGGCGCGGTCGGCGCTGCCCAGGTGCACATGCACCTCGGGCGTATGCACCTGAAGGTGCGCCAGCGGGCGCGCACGGCCGGCCAGGCTTACGATCGACTGTTGCTGGCGCGATGGCAGCTTTCCCATGGCCAATACTACACCGCGGAAGAGAACTTGAGACTCGTCATCGACGAGAACCTGTCCATCAATCGCTTCGGTGCCGCGGCAAGTGCTTATAACTCACTGGTGCGGGTGTACATGGAAGTCGGTGACTCCTATGAGGCCGAACAGACGGCCATGGAAGCGGCGCGACTCTACGCCGCCTCGGGACAGGTGGCAAACGCCCGCTCGGTAGTGACGAATCTCAAGCGGGCGGGCGTGGAAGATTGGCGTTTGTTCGGCATCGAGCAAGAAATCGACCGCCGCTTCGAGGAATTCAGGGCAAACGTCGAACAAATCGCGCGCGCCCAGGACTACCGCCGGCTTTACCACTACTATCGCTCGCAAGGCGAGCAGCTACGCGCTTGGAAGCTGCGACTGCAGGCCGGTAAATCGCTGCGTAACGTGTCGAAACGGGCGATGTATCGCCGTATTCCCGATGTGTTAGCGCTTTTGTATGTCTCCAACGACAACAAGGCACGTGCACACGATTACTTCGATCTCGCCAGTCAAACCTTCGAGATCGAAGGTTGCCAAGATCTGGTCTCACAGACCCAGA
>Ga0255058_10002479_pt1 | contig 10170 bp, 9 predicted proteins | sample Cases_109_9_MG_FD_188637 | JGI IMG/M metagenome (GOLD analysis project Ga0255058, IMG submission 188637) | Seawater microbial communities from Amundsen Gulf, Northwest Territories, Canada - Cases_109_9 | ecosystem: Environmental > Aquatic > Marine > Gulf | place: Canada: Northwest Territories... | reverse complement strand
TCGAGCGATCGCACTCTTGGTTGACACCCCCAAACCCGCCTGCTACCCACGCAATCCCTGATTTCCGGGGATTTTCGGATGTACGGCAGTTTTTTGCCGGGCGCTCTCGAAGGCTCCGGAAGCAACGATTTATAAATGACCGAAACCACAGAAATCCAAAACCCCAACCCCGAGAGCTTCGCTGCTCTTTTCGAAGCCTCGGCCACACGTACAGACCAACTCCGCGAAGGCGACATCGTCGACGGGACGATCCTCAAAGTCGGCAAAGACACCGTCATCGTCGACATCGGATACAAATCCGAAGGCGTCATCTCGCTTCATGAGTTCATCAACTCCGAGGGCAACATCTCGGCGACCGCGGGCGACCACGTCGATGTCCTGATCGAATCCACGGAGAACGAGGACGGCCTCGTCATGCTCTCCAAGGAGAAGGCCGACAAGCTCAAGGTCTGGGACGAGATCAGCGCCGCATGCGAGCGTGACGAGCTCATCGAGGGCACGATCACCCAGCGCGTGAAGGGCGGGCTTGCTGTCACGATCAAAGGGGGCGTCAAAGCCTTCCTGCCTGGCTCCCAGGTTGACCTCCGACCGGTTCGCAACCTCGACCGGCTGCTCGGCCAGACCTTCGAGTTCAAGGTCATCAAGTTCAACAAGAAGCGCGGCAACATCGTGCTTTCTCGTCGTGTGCTTCTCGAGAAGGAGCGCGATCGCCTCAAGGAAGCGACCCTCGAGAACCTGCAAGAGGGCCAGGTCGTCACCGGTACGATCAAAAACATCACCGAGTACGGCGCGTTCGTCGATCTCGGCGGCATCGACGGTCTCCTTCACATCACCGACATGAGCTGGGGCCGGGTCAATCACCCGTCCGAGGTCTTCGAGGTGGGCCACGAAGTCACCGTCAAGGTCCTCAAGTACAACGCCGACACCGAGCGCGTATCCCTAGGCCTCAAGCAGACCATGGAAGATCCGTGGAACGTCGCTACGGACGTCTACCTCCCCGGCAAGAAGGTGAAGGGCAAAGTCGTCTCCCTCACGGATTACGGCGCATTCATCGAGCTCGAGCAGGGTGTCGAAGGCCTGATCCACGTCAGCGAAATGACCTGGGCCAAGCCGAAGCATCCCTCGAAGGTTCTCGAGGTGGGCCAGGAGGTCGAGTGTGTCGTTCTCGATCTCGACGCGCAGAACAAGCGCATAAGCTTGGGCCTTAAGCAGCTCGCGCCCGACCCGTGGACGGTCTTCACGCAGAAGTACAACCCGGGCGACATCATCCAGGGCCGCGTTCGCTCCATCACCGATTACGGCGTGTTCGTCGGCATCGAGGACGGCGTGGACGGCATGGTCCACAAGTCGGACCTCAGCTGGACCCAGCGCATCAACAACCCCGCGGACCTCTACCGCAAGGGCGACGAGGTAGAAGCGATCATCCTTTCGGTCAATCACGACGACCGTAAGGTCAGCCTCGGCATCAAGCAGCTCTACGAAGATCCGTGGAGCTTCGTCCCTGAGCGCTACCCCGAGGGCACCGTCATCGAGGTTCGCGCGACCGGCGCCGACGAGTACGGCATCCATGTCGAGCTCGAGCGTGGCGTCGAGGGCGTGATTCCCCGCGGCGAGATCAGCGCCGACCTCAGCCAGGAGCCCACCGAGATCGTCAAGACCGGTGACATCGTCAAGGGCCAGGTCATCCGGCTCGACAACGAAGATCGCACCATCACGCTTTCGCTTCGCGCAGCCGAAGGCCAAGAGGTCAACCAGGTCGCGCGCTCCGAAGAGGCCCAGCAACGCGTGGCCCCGCGCAAGATCGGCCCAAGCCTAGGCGGCGCCCAGGCCACACTAGGCGATGCGCTAAAGGAGAAGCTCGGCGCAATCTCCCTCCCATCAACCGCGGAAGGTGCGCCTGCAGAGCCCGAAGAGGCACCCGACGAGGCGGCAGAAGCCCCCGCAGAGTCCGAAGAAGCTCCTGCAGCGGCGGAAGAGCCCCCAGCGACCCCCCAGACGTAGAAGAAACACCGGCCTAAAGCCTGGCGCTGGCGCTGACACCGATTCGAGACGTAGGGGTCTTGGGGCGCGCCGCGGACTATGGGGGCGGAGCCAGCGGTAGCCTCGGCATAAAAGACGATTCTAACCGGCTCCAAACCTCGGCTGCCCCAGTACCGGTCATGGCCGACGAAGCCCTCGTAGTCCGCGGCGCGCCTCAAGACCCCGGCACGTTCAAGATCTCGTCCCGCCGGGTCACTTCACGCTAACGACGACCGCCGTGATGTTGTCACGGCCGCCGCGCGAGTTGGCGATGTGGATGAAGCGCTGGGCGGCACCCTTTGGGCCCATCTCGATGATCTCTGGGATCTCGTCATCCTGGAGGTAGCCGTGCAATCCGTCCGAACACAGCATGAAGCAATCCGACGGCTGCACTTCGAAGAACCCCGTGTCGACTTGAACGTACTCGCGGCTACCGACAGCACGCGTGATCACGTTGCGGTGCGGCGACCGGGCTGCCTCCGCCTCCGTGATGATGCCCTGCTTCAGCTGCCACGCGACCAGCGTGTGGTCTTCCGTTAGCGGGTCCGCGTGATGGCCCCGGATCAGATAGATCCGGCTGTCGCCAACCTGCGCGGTGACCCCATAGTTGCCGCACATCGCCAAGACGGAGACTGTGGTCCCCATGCCTTGCTGTTCGGGGTCGTGCTGCGCCAAACCGAAGACCATATAGGTTGCGGCCTGTACAGCGCTCTCCACGACGCGGATGGCGGCGCGGAGCGACTCTTCGGAGGTGTCGCCTTGCGCGACCCGGTTGAGTGCGGTGTGGCCCCGACTCACCATTCCGTGGACGGTGTCGACGGCTTCCTGACTCGCGATCTCGCCGGCCGCGTGCCCGCCCATTCCGTCGGCGACGACGTAGAGCCCTAAGGCGTCGTCGACCATGAATGCGTCCTCGTTCAGCTTTCGGCGCTGGCCTACGTCGGTCAGTCCCGCACTGTGGTATTGCAACTCGTCCTCGTTCAGCAGTGACGGCCGCTGACCGGCCTTGTGTCCTCAGGTTAGCGAAAAACTTCGAAGACCAGCAAGAACGGCGCCTAAATTGAGCGTTCCCCGGGTCCCATCGCTGACAAGGGGGGACGGACTGCTAAGCTTGGCGCCCGATGAGCCCCCCCCGAGCCACGCCGCTTCCCCAGGACGAGCTCGAAGCTGCGTGGCAGGAGCTTTTGGGGCGAAAGGGCCGGCTCAGATCGGACCGGAAGCTCGCCCAGCTGGGAATCGAGCTGATTCGGGAGCTGGGAAACGGGACCCCGCACCGCGAGGTACTACGGGAACTTGCAGACGCTTGGGCCGAAGACTGGGAGCTGACGCTGGGAATTGCCTCCTTGCTGATCGAACAGGCTGCACGCAGGGGGATGGACGAACCGGTTGTGAGCGAAGATACGCCCGCGCGATGGGCGTCCCACGGGCTTCGAAGCGCCCTGGACCCGCTTAAAGACCCGGAACGCCAGGACCCAGACATCGCGGGCAATCTCCACGCGAGCCTCGGGAACGCGTTACGCCTATGTGGCCCCGGCCACGACGCCGACGCACAGGAAGCCTTCAGGCGGGCGCTCGAGCTCGACGGGCGGCGAGGTTCGTGGTGGTACGACGCGGGACTATTGCACAAATGGCGCGGTCGCTTCACAGAAGGCCTTCGGGCGAACCAAATGGCCCTCGACCATGCGGCGCCGAGACGCGCAGCGCTGTGGAACCTCGCTATCTGTGCGACCGGGCTCGGCGACGGGGAAGTCGCGCGTCGCGCCTGGTCGGAGCTAGGCATGCCCGCCCAGACGGACCCCAACACGAACATGCCTCTCGTCGAAGGGCTGCCCCCGCTGCTGGTCCGTGTGCTCTCACGGCCGTCCCCGGTCGACGGCACATCCGAGCTTCCGACTGGTGTCGGGTTCGAGCTCGTGTGGGTAGCGCCACTCAGCCCGTGCCACGGCGTGGTTCAGTCGCCGACCTTCCGTGACGCTCCAATCGACTACGGCGATCTGGTCTTGTGGGATGGAGCGCCGGTCGCAGAACACCGCATCTCGGCACCCGACTCCGTACCGGTGTTTCCATTGCTGGAGATCCTCGGCCGGGGCGACGAACGCCGGTGGCCGTTCGTGGCGCTTGAACGGAAGCCCGATGCGCTCGGGAGGCTGGAAGAAGCCCTTCCGCCGGGCACACGCGTATTCGTGCAGCAGGAGAGAGTCATGCATCAGTGCCCGGCCTGCGACGCAGGGTTGCCCCACGAGCACGACGATGGGTCAGTGCCAGTGTCAGCGTCAGTGTCAGCGTCAGTGCCAGCGTCAGTGTCAGCGCCAGTGTCAGCGTTCGCCCGTGGAAAGATCATCGTTCCCGCTGTCGTGGACCTCTCTTCATTTCAAGCGGCTTGGGAGAGAGCGGTCGGTAGCAGCGCGCTCTCCGCCTCGCTGCCGAGCCTCTACGAAGACCTCGGCGAAACCAAACGGGCGGGGCAGCAGCATCAGGCGTGGCGCGGAATCGAGCGAAAGGCGCTTCACGAGAAGGCCGAGCCGTGAGCGACGCCGATTCGCTGCCCTCCGAGCAGTACGCGTTCGACGACCTTCCCAAGCTCGATGCCGCGACCCTTCACGAGCGGCGGCAAACGGTGTTCGTCGTGCTCTCCGGCTTCTTTCTCGGAACGCTCGCGATGCTCAACATCCTCGGCATCACGCGCTTCCTCGATTTGAGCTTCCAGATCCCCGGAACCGATGTCACCGTTCCGATGCCGCTGGCGGTCGGGGTTCTGCCGTATCCGATCACGTTCCTGTGCACAGACTTTCTCTCGGAGCTCTACGGTCGACATCGGGCCAACCAGGTCGTGTGGGTTGGGCTCGGCCTCAATCTGTGGGTCATGTTGATTCTCTGGGTCGGTGGCGCTTTGCCCGGCTTCGAGCCCCCGGAGGCGCCCACGGAGGGGGTCTTTTTCGAAGTTCGCCGGCTGGCTTTTGGGGCGGTCACCGCCTCGATGATCGCCTACCTCGCGGCACAGTTCATCGACGTCCACCTGTTCCACTTCTGGAAGCGACTCACCAACGGCCGCCATCTGTGGCTACGCAACAACGGTTCGACGCTCATCAGCCAGCTCGTCGACACCACGGCCGTCATCCTGATCACCCACTTCCTGGCCAAAGCGCTGCCGCTCAACCCCGCCGAGGCTCTGTGGCCGCAACTGGTCACCTTCATCGCGGCCGGCTACTCCTTCAAGCTCACCGTCGCGATCCTCGACACCGCACCGTTCTACATCGGCGCCAAACATCTCGGCCGCTACATCCGCATCCACCCGATCCACGGGAGCCAAAACGCTCACACGCTAGTGTCCGATCCAAAAACCTAGTGTGCGAGAGATTTTCGTTTGTGGTCGAGCGCCCCCGCAGAGAGCGACTGAGAGGTACATCCGTACCTCGCAGGGAGCGAGCGAGGAGGTAAGCCGACCACAAGCGAAAAGATCCGCTCACTAGTCGAAAAGGGGACGGTCCTCGAAGCCTGACGCAAACTCGTACTGTGCCACCGTCGGACCTTCACTTCGGCAGATACCGACTCCTCGAACCGCTAGGGCGGACCGGTTCGACGCAAGCCTACAAGGCGAAGTCGATCGGCATAGAGGGGTTCGAAAAGCAAGTCGTGGTTTGGCGGAGCGGCGACGAAGTCGCCTCCGCCGGCGCGGCGCACGAGACGATGATAGCGGAAGCGAAGCGGGCGGCATTCTTGTCGCACGCAAACATCGCGCAGGTGCTCGACGTCGGCCTCGGCGATGGCGGTTGCTTCGTGACGACCGAATACGTCTCTGGCGTGAGCCTCGCGTCACTTCTCTCCAAACGAGCTCTCTCGTGGCCGGTGACCGTCCACGTCGCCATCCAAGTCGCCAATGCCCTCGATTACGCGCACGCGCGGAGGGACTCGAACCAAAACCTACTAGGCATCGTCCATCGAAGCGTTTCGCCCCATCGGATCCTGTTGAGCACGACGGGAGGCGTGAAGCTCACCGGCTTCGGAACGACGTGGCCCCGCCGACAAGAGCTCACGGAGTACGAAGCCAGGTATCGATCCCCCGAGCAGCTCGGCCGAGAGCCTGTGGACGGCAGGAGCGACGTGTACTCCCTGGCACTCGTCCTGCGAGAGGGCCTTCCGACCGATCGGCCGAACGAGATCGATCATGCCGTGTCCCGCGCCCTCGAACGCTACCCGGAAAAGCGAGCAACCGCCGCCGACCTCCGAGACGAACTTACGAGGGCGTTGCACGAGCGGGGGGAGTGGGTGAGCCCGCGGGAGGTGGCGGAGTTGGTCAGCGACAGTGGGGCGCTCTATGCGGCGATTGACCATCTCGAGGCTGCTCTCGAGCCTGGCGGGCTCGATCCGTTCGAAGACGTTGGGGCGACGCTCGAGCTGTACGAGCGACTCGGGAAACTTTGCGTGCGCGCGCACGTGGGGGACCGCGGCGCCTCCGCGATGATCGCGGGTTTGGATCTCGCGGATGGAGTAGGGCGTGACGACTACGCGGCTCGGCTATGCGTTCTGCTCGCGGAGCTGCTGGGCCAAGCCGATCGACTGGACGAAAGCCGGGAGTGGCGTGAGCGGGCGCACCAGGTCGCCCTAGCAGCGAATCGGTCGGGTCGGAGATCCCGCTAGCGCCTACTCTGGCTATTCGGGCGCAGTGTCCTCGGGAGCGGCTTCGGGCGCTTCCTCGGCATCATCCGCTTCGGCTTCGGCCGCTGCAGCTGCTTCGGCTTCCTCAGCTTCGGTTTCTGCCGCTACTTCCTGTGCAGCAGTCTGCTCTCGAACGGCACGATCGAGCGCCTGGTCGCCGGACGACGACAAGAAGGCGAGCCAAACCGACATCGCCATAAACGCAAAGGCGAAACCTGCGGTCAGCCGTGTAAGCAGATTGCCTGCCCCGGCGCCCCCGAAGATCTGCTGGCTCGTGCCTCCGCCGAACGCGGACCCAAGGCCGCCTCCCTTACCCGACTGCAACAGCACGACCAGGATCAGGAACAAGCACACGAAAACGTAAAGGATCGTAACAAAAGTATACATGACTCAGCTCTCCGCACGGCGAACGCCGGCATCGATGATCGGAATGAAGTTGTCTGCGGACAATGACGCGCCTCCGACGAGCGCGCCATCCACATCTGGCTGCGCGAGGAGCTCGTCCGCGTTGGACGGCTTCACACTGCCACCATACAAAATGCGCACGGTGTTGGCCCAGGATTCACCCTTGAGCGCACCGAGGTGATCGCGAATCGCGCGATGTACCTCTTGGGCATCCTCGGCCTTGGCGGTTCGCCCCGTACCGATCGCCCAGATCGGCTCGTAGGCCACGACGAGTGGCGCCAATGCCACCGCGTCCAAGCCGTCGGTCGCGACTTCGACCTGGCCAAGAACCACGTCGAGGGTCTTCCCGGCCTCGCGCTGTTCGAGGGTTTCCCCGACGCACATGATGGGGACTATCTTGTGAACGAGAAGCGCCGATGCCTTCTTTCGAACGCCCGCATCGGTTTCGCCAAAGTACTGACGCCGTTCCGAGTGGCCGATGATGCAATGGGTGCAACCGACATCGAGCAACAGTGCAGGGCTGAGCTCGCCGGTGAACGCGCCCGAATCCTTCCAGTACGCATTTTGCGCGGCGAGGCCGACACCGGACCCAGCGAGCGTCTCACGAACTGGCCCGAGCGAGGTCGCGACAGGTGCCACCACCACTTCGCACGGCAGCCCGTCCCCCACGCGCTCGCGCACATCACCGGCCAACGCCCGCGACTCGGCGGTGGTGTTGTGCAGCTTCCAGTTCCCCGCGATCAGCGGTTTGCGCGTACTCATGGCTTGAGAGCCTCCACGCCCGGGAGAGGGCGGCCCTCTAGATACTCCAACGACGCGCCACCGCCAGTGGAGACGTGATCGTACCGGTTGGCGAGGCCCGCCTGCATGACCGCGGCCACGCTGTCCCCCCCGCCAACCACGCTGAACCCGGGACAATCTGCCACCGCCCGCGCGACCGCGAGAGTTCCCTCGGCGAACGTCGGGTTCTCGAAGAGCCCCATCGGGCCATTCCAAAAGATCGCCTGGGCGCGCCGGAGCCTGTCCCGGTAGAGCCGCTCGGTCGCCGGCCCGATGTCGAGAGCCATAGCGTCAGAGGGCACGCGTTCCACACCGACGACCTCCGAGGTGCCGTCCTCAACCGAGCTACCGGTCCGCACGTCGAGGGGAAGCAGCAGATCGACGCCAATCCCCGCCGCGGTGCTCATCAGGCTGCGCGCCAGCGCAAGCTTGTCGGTCTCGCAAAGGCTCTTGCCGACGCCGAGGCCGCGCGCAGCCAAAAACGTGTTGGCCATCGCCCCACCGACGAGCAGCGCGTCCACCTTGGTGAGGAGAGCTTCCATCACCTTGATCTTGTCGCTGACCTTGGCGCCGCCGAGCACCGCGACGTATGGGCGCGGAGCATCGCTACGGAGTCGGCTGAGCACCTCGAGCTCACGCTGCATCAAAAAACCCGCCGCACGCTCCTCGATGAGCTGAGGCAACGCGCTCACAGACGCATGGGCGCGGTGAGCTGCGCCAAACGCATCATCGACGTACGCCGCACACGATCCCCCAAGCTCGCGCGCGAAGTCGACGTCGTTTTCTTTTTCTCCGGAGTGGAAGCGAAGGTTTTCGAGCAGGGCGACTTGGCCGTCCCGGAGGTCTTGGACGACCTTGCGCGCGCCGTCACCGATGCAATCGTCCGTGAGGCGCACCTCGCCGTTGTCGAGAAGCTCGGCCAGACGCATGCCAACTGGCTCGAGCGAAAGCGAAGGAACCACCTTGCCGTTCGGACGCCCGAGATGCGACGCGAGAACGACACGAGCCCCCTGCTCGAGGGCGTACTTGATCGTCGGAAGCGCCGCGCGAATCCGGGTGTCGTCGGTGATCTGACCATCCTGGAGCGGCACATTGAAGTCGACGCGAATGAACGTCGCGACGCTTTCGAGGGACAAGTCCTCGATCGAGCGAATGTCCTCGCTCACGGGCTCAACCCGCGCTTGATGCGATCCGCACCAAGTCGACCATACGGTTGGAGAAGCCCCACTCGTTGTCGTACCAGCTCTGCACCTCGACCAGGTCGCCGCCGACGACCTGCGTCTGGGCGGCATCGACAATGGACGAATGGGTATTCCCCACGAAATCGATCGAGACCAGCGGGCGCTCCTCGAACTCGAGGATGCCGAGAAGCGGGCCCTCGGCCGCTTCCTTCAAGGCCTTGTTGACCTCGTCGCGGTCGGTGTTGCGCCCAACGTGGGCGGTGAGACACGTGAGCGACACGTTGGGGGTCGGAACCCGAATCGCGGTACCGTCCAGCTTGCCCTTGAGCTCGGGAAGCACGAGGCCAATCGCCTTGGCCGCGCCGGTCGACGTCGGGATCACCGACAGTGCGGCCGCGCGTGCACGGCGCATGTCCGAGTGGGGAAGGTCGAGAATACGCTGGTCGTTCGTGTACGAGTGCACGGTGACCATGTGGCCCTTGACGATGCCGAAGGTGTCGTTGAGCACCTTCGCGAGGGGCGCCAGACAGTTCGTCGTGCAGGAAGCGGCGCTGATGATCCGGTCCTTCGAAGGATCGAACTTGTCGCTGTTGACGCCCACGCAAAAGGTTCCGTCCACCTCGCCCTGGGCCGGCGCACTGATGATCACTCGCTCGGCGCCTGCCTGGAGGTGGGCGGACGCGGTCTCTCGCGAGCGGAACAGGCCGGTACACTCGAGCACGATCTCGGCGCCGAGGTCCTTCCAGCCCAGCTTGACCGGGTCTCGCTCAGCAGTCACGGGAACGCGCTGGTCGCCGATCCAAATCGCGCCGTCTTCAGCCTTCACAGGGTGGGAAAAGTGTCCGTGGACCGAGTCCCACTCGAGCAGGTGGGCCAGCATCTCTGCGCTCGTGAGGTCGTTGATCCCCACTAGCTCGATGTCGCCCTGAGCGCGCTCCGCGACCACGCGGGCAACGCAGCGCCCAATACGTCCGAAGCCATTGATTCCGACTTTCGTGGCCATCCGATCGACTCCCTTTGTACGCCGTCGGCGCCCGTCTTTGCGCCCGGCGAGCGCGGAACGTAGCCGCGCGTTACGTCGAGGTCAAGGAGCCAGAGGCGGCGGTACAAGGAGCCAAGGGCGCGAATA
>Ga0255058_10002478_pt1 | contig 10170 bp, 9 predicted proteins | sample Cases_109_9_MG_FD_188637 | JGI IMG/M metagenome (GOLD analysis project Ga0255058, IMG submission 188637) | Seawater microbial communities from Amundsen Gulf, Northwest Territories, Canada - Cases_109_9 | ecosystem: Environmental > Aquatic > Marine > Gulf | place: Canada: Northwest Territories... | reverse complement strand
CGCAGAGTTAGTATTGTGGTCGGTCGAGACTCGAGGAAGGGGGGTTGGAGATGGGCCAGAAGCGGTACACACCGGAGCAGATTGACCTGCCCTCGCTCCAATGATGTAGGGTCAGAAGGCTCGGCTACGCTCCATGCCGATCTCCAGGCATCGCACGTTTGGACCGACCGAACATCTCCCCCAACTCCCACCCTGGAACGGGCCTATGACGGGTCTCTCGCTGAGTCTCTGGCATGACCGGAGGCAGGCCCCGGTGGAGGGTGGGGGTGCGTACGCTGAGCGCCTGAGAGGGGCGGTCTCAGGCTTCGAATGCCCACCTGAGCGACGGAGCCGCCTTCCGTGAAGCCTCCGCCACCCGGATTCCTGCGGCTGCGGAGCGAATGTGTGTCTACAAGTGACTCACATGCCCTCACGCAGGCTCACATTGCCTCAGGGGCAATCCCATAACGAATTGCATTACAAGCAGTTAGAAGAATGACCCCGGCGTGACTCGAACACGCGACCTTCGGATTAGGAATCCACATCCATAGGGCCTTGATTACAGGGAAATCCCCGAGTTTTGGGGATAACACGGAGATTCTCGGGTATCTTTCCTTCGCCAATACCCGAGAATCCTGTATCCAATGTGTGTCTGAAAGTGACTCACCCAGACTCACCGGGGATTCCCACCGGCCTCACTCGAAGATACCTTTAGGCTGCGGCCCGCCATAGATAACCGGACCCGACATGAGGCGTCGCTGATGCCGGGTATCGGTCTGATCTCTGCCGATCGATTTACACGTTAGGTCGAGCCTTTCCCGTGTTCTTTTCCGGGGGGTTCGGCAGTCGATTATGAGTTATGCGGAATGGAGGCGATCATGCTGCCTGTGACCGGCTACGAGGACTTTCGAGGCAAGTTCGAACGAGTCGCCGATTTACGCCAGCTGTTTGTCTTCATCCTGTTTGATGAACCGGGAAAGAAGATCGTCGCGAACTTCGTTGACGACAACTTCGACTGGCTCGACAGACTAGCCGCTGCCAGCAACGTCTTTGGGTTCGCTTTCGTTCATCGCGATCATGAGAGCGAAATGGTTGCTAATCCGAGCCTCCAGGTTGCAGAACTCTTTGGCATCCGGCCAAGAGAACTTCCGGGTGTTGTCGTCTTCTCAATGCTACCGGATGGCGAGCAGGTCGCCGACGCAGCGTTCCTGCCACTGGAGAAGCAGCTCTTCGAATCCGATCTCCGAGCCCTTGAGAGTTTCTTTGCAGACCTGTTTTCGATCATTCAGGACGCTCAGGACTCAGTCGGGGACGGGGAATCGGCGCTTGAGGCCTTTCGGAAATGTATACACGCCGAGGAAAGGGAGCGCCGTTGGGGAAACGTGCAGGAGTATATAAGAGCGCGGCTGCAGGATATCGCTTCCATGCCGTCCACCTTCATTGACTCGATGGCGCAGGCGTTTGCTAAGGAAGCGACGCTGAGGATGATGGGCCCAGGGGGGTGAGCAGGCATCCCGAGATCCGCATGCCACGGCGATGCAGCAGATGGCCTTCGGCCGCCGCTGATCGCCAGGCCGTTAGATGGAACGTTGAATCAATCGCTTACCTGGCGGGAAAGCAGCCGTCGCCCTAGGGCCAGTGCTTGGTTGCTCAATAGGTTACAGACTTGCTTAGATGACCCCAGGGATGAATGCGCAACGCCCGGCGACCAAACCCCCAGTGAACGAGCGCGAAATGACTCTTGATCCTCGGGGATCCCTCTGGAGTCGATGGGATCTTCATGTGCATACCCCAGCCTCAATCGTTCACCGGTATCCAGGCACCGAGGCTGAGGCCTGGGAGAAGTTTCTGTCAGACATAGAAGGGTTGCCGACGGCGTACCGGGTTCTCGGCATCAACGACTACCTGTTCCTCGACGGCTACGAGCGCGTTCTGAAGGAACGACAGAACGGGCGCCTCACCAACATCGACCTAGTTCTACCTGTCGTTGAGCTCCGCCTAAACGTGTTCGGCGGGACAGAGTCAAGGCTGAGTAAGGTCAATTACCATGTGGTTTTTTCCGATGAGCTAGAAGCCCAGGTGATTCGCGAACAATTCCTAGGCGCTTTGTCCAGCAAGTTCGAGCTCGTTCCTCGTCTGCGCAGCCGGGCCGCCTCAGCATGGTCAGGTGTGCTGACTCGAGGTGCCTTGGAGGACCTAGGGAAGGCAATCATCGAGTCAGTCCCTGATGACGAGCGCAAGCGTTACGGCCCCCCACTCCAAGAGGGGTTCAACAACCTCACTCTCCCGATTGAGGCGGTCGAGGAAGCGTTGAAGTCGTCCTTCCTCAAAGGTCACTTCGTTACCGGAGTTGGTAAGACCGAATGGGCCGATATCAAATGGAAGGGTGGTGCCATAGCAGACAAGAAACACGTCATCAACTCCGTTGATTGCGTCTTCACTGCCGCAGAATCCCCAAGCGCCTACAAGCGCGCCCAAAGTGCCCTCCGAGACGCGGAGGTTAACTACCGGCTCCTCGACTGCAGCGATGCCCACCAGTTGTCCGGCACAGAGCACAAGGACCGAATTGGGAACTGTTTCACGTGGATCAAGGCCGATCCGACTTTTGGCGGATTGCTTCAGGCGATTGAGGAATTCGAGCAGCGCGTTTTTGTGGGCGATGAGCCCGAGCAGCTTCGGCGCGTGAAGGAGCACCCTTCGAAATACATCGATCGTGTGAAGATCTCGAAGGTCGCAGGGAGTACACTCTCGGACGAATGGTTCTCCATTGACCTCCCCTTCAACAGCGGCCTCGTCGCCATAATTGGCAACAAGGGGTCAGGAAAGAGCGCCTTGGCTGAGGTGATTGGCCTCGCCGGAGGCTCGCTCCACGAGGAGCATTTCTCCTTTCTGACCGACTCGAAGTTCCGCGATTCTCGCAGGAGACTTGCCGATCACTTCGCTGGTGAGGTGATGTGGTGCGACGGAACACCGCAAGTGACGGGCTTATCAGACCACATGGAGCCGGGGCGCGAAACGAGGGTTCAGCACCTCCCGCAGCGCTACCTGGAGTCACTCTGCAACGAAGTGCCCAGTGGCGACAAAACCCGCTTCGACGAGGAGCTGGAGCGCATCATTTTTGCCCACCTCTCGCTTGACCAGCGACTTGAAACGCAGTCGTTGAGCGAGCTAATCGAAGTAGCCACAGGATCGATCGATACCGAAGTCGAAGAGCGGCGGGGGGCGCTCGCGGGCATCGACTCAGAGGTCGCTACCCTGGAGGATGATCAGCGCCCGGAGGTCATTCTTGCCCGTCGCACAGCCTACCGAGCGTTGCGCAAGGAGTGGCTGAGCCTGCGCGACAACCCGCCTGAGGAGGTACCTGAGCCCGATCAGGCTGACCCGGCACTGGCTGCAGTGCGGGAACACATCCGGGAGCTCGGGATCGCTAGTCAACATCTTGGCGAATTCCTGGATGGGCATGAAACGCGTCTCGCGGAAGTTCGACGAGACCTGGCGGACCTCGCGTCATTCCGTACAAACCTCGAGTCGCTGCAGCGCGAACACACCGCGTTGCGCGATGCGAACCAAGGCCTGCTTGAGCGATTGGGCGTTCCCGAAACGGTTTCCTCCTTCACGATAGACAGCCAGGCTCTTGACGCAGCTCGCACCGCTCTCGCTGCCGAAGAGACGGCCTTGGTCGACCTGCTGGGCAGTGCGCAATCGGCTGGGCGCGGCCTGCGCGAGGTGATGGACTGGATTGGCAACGAGAGCGATTCGGAGCGAGCCAAGCTTTCCGCTCCTGAGGAGGCGCGTGAAGCGTACGTCAAACGACGGGCTGCTTGGGAGACGGAGGTGGCGGATCTTCTCGGGCCTTCGGAATCGGAAGACCTTTGCACTGTTCTGGGTGCGCGTCGCTCGCACTTCAGTCTGCGCGCTGTGCCTGCGCGACTTGATGCGCTCCGCGCAGAGCGTCGAATGCTGACTGGAGAGATCCACCGGCTCTTGCTCAAGAAGGCATCGGAGAGCTCAGCGTTTTATGAGCCGCTCCAGACGTACATGGACTCTCAGGGTCTCCCGAAGGAGTATCAGATCGCGGTGGGCACCTCTCTCGTTGACACGAGCCTTGCAGACGTCCTACTCGGCGAACTCCTCAACCGGCAAGTTGCGGGCTCTTTCAGCGGGGTGGCCGATAGCGAGCAGCGATTGAGTGACCTCCTAAATGGAACTGACTTCGATGACGAGGAATCCGTGCTGGAATTCCTCGGTAACGTCGATGAGCACCTGCGCGTCGACATGCGCAAGCAACCGCCGACTTCGACCGTTCCATCCGCTCAGGTCCGAAAGGGGAAGACGGTCGAGGACTTATACAACTGGGTATTCGGACTGTCCTACCTCTCTCCGCGCTACGGTCTGCTCTTTGGTGGCAAGCCCATCTACCAGCTGTCGCCGGGGGAGAAGGGTACGCTTCTGTTGGTCTTCTTCCTTCTAGCGGAGCTAGACACTCGGCCCCTGATCATAGACCAGCCTGAGGATAATCTCGACAACAACACCGTGTATCGTGCTCTCGTGAAGTGCTTTCAAAAGGCAAAGGAGCGACGCCAAGTGGTGATCGTGACGCATAATCCGAATCTGGCCGTCGTCTGTGACGCGGATCAGATTATCGTCGCCTCCATGGACAAGTCTGGATCGAATCGTGTCACCTACCAGCCCGGCGCGATCGAGCGTCCCGCAACGGTCAGTGCGGTCGTCGACATCTTGGAGGGCACGCAGCCCGCGTTTCAGAACCGAAGCGTCAAGTACACGATGCACCTCCTTAGGCACGCCGCCCGCTAGGCTGACTACACGACCGCCGGTTCGCTCTACACGCGCCTGGAGCAGACACGGCGAACATTGGCGACAATCGAACCTGGAAGGCGCGCGCCGCGCCGACTGACCCAGACCTAGTCAGACACTCTCAGCGTCCCTGAGAAGCACGACCGCTATCCTTCCCGTCTCCCCCCGTCTCAGCTGATTGCGCTCGTCGGACACAGTGAGCGAGAGCGATGTCATTCGCCGGGGAGACGATGGTTCGGAGCTGTGCCTGGGCCTTCGAGGCCCGCTTCTGAAGATCGGCACGGCCCTTACTGACTAGCCACAGTCCCGCTTGATGACGAAACGCTAAGCCGTTCGGTGTCGTTCGAGGATCGCGCCTGAGTACTGGGAGCAGACTGCATCTGACAGAACTGGACGGCGACGGACGATCGATGTTTCGGGAGCGTTTTGACGTCCACCGATCGACCATCTGCTGCGAACGGAGAGTCCGCTACGCAGTCCTACCCTGCCGTCCCTTCAACCCCCTCGCGGCCGAAGGCCGGGCTGATAACGCGGGCCCGACCTTCGGCGCTTGAGGGTTCACATCACGAATCGCTGGCGATTACTCCTGGCGCCCGTGTGTACGGCCACCGACGGATGCCTCTGTGGTCGGGTTCATGCTTGCACCCATACTCATCCACGTAACTTGTTCGGTGAGTCCAAATTGGTGCTTTCCAAATGGCCAAGATCTCATGCAGGTGGTATCGGGCGAGGTCGGCTCCTCGATACGATACGTGACCAAGCCTCTCAAGCCCGCACCGCTGACACCGGATCTCGATCCAAGCACGTTTCTCCGGGTAGGCGAACATGCGCTCGCCAGCCCCCCTTCCCTGAAGTCGCACGTACAGCCGGTGTCCAGGGTTGTGACAAGCGTCTGGCACAGTGAAATCCTGTTCGTCCTCCAGTTCCTCGGCCACCACCCGGTCAATCTCCAGTTCCCGGACAGGGAACGGGCGTCCTCGTTCCCGCACCCACCTCCACCATAAGTGAAGCTTCCACCACATCGTTGACCTCCTTTGGGCCCCGCTGCGCTACCGTTGTGCTATCCAAAGGGGACGGGCCGGTTTCGCGCAGACGGGGGCCCAGCTCTAGACTGGACCCGCCCAGCGCCTACTCTGGAGGGGCGACTGTGACCGTCTGCAGGTGGGCCAGATGAAAACCGGCCTGAGCTTAGTGTGGGCTCGTTGGATGCCACTGGATTCGGTGACACAGTGTCGTTTCGGATCGGGCTGCAGCGGCTCGGCTACGGATTCCGAGCCAATAAACCGTTCGCAGCGTACAGGCGTGGACACGCGCCCAGGTGAGGAGGACTTCCGTTGAGCACTTCATCGGCGCCACTGGCGAGTTCCTTGTCTCCAGACGTTCGGCTACAGCTCAAACACAGCCTGCAGTGGTATCAGGAAGCGCGAGAACGCTGGCCACTGTGGACCGGCGACTCCGATGCATGGGCCAAGTATGGAGAAGCGTGGGCAGACCGGATTCACTGGTCGTCGGTGAGGCTACTGTACCACCTGTCCAGCGAGTTTCGGTCAGCTCTTCACAAGGACCTAATGCTCCTGCGATTTCTCCCTCACGAGGAGGACTACCGCTATATGAGCCGGGACAAGAAGGTCTTTCCTCGCGCCGTTGGCGTGGACCAGGTTCCGGGCATCTACAGGCTGCGCGCTCTGGCGATCTCCGCCGCGATGGCTCGTCGGCTGCCAGAGTCGGTGGCGGAGATCACGGTTCCTGATCTGAGCAGAGGCGGTCTCGACGCGGAAGATCTTGACATGCTGGCTGCTCGCTTTCAGGCCGCTCTTGTCGAGCTGCGCCTCCCCCGATCGGACGATCCGAAGCTTCCACTCGGGTTGGTGGGGCGTTTTCTGAAGTATCACATCGATGGAGCGGTCAATAAGAGAACACTAGGTAAAGAAGCTCAGAAGAGAAGACTCGACCAGTGGACCCGGGTTGCCAAGCAGCTTCTGGTCGAAACCGGACTCTTGGTCGATCGAAGCCGTGGGCGTCGCAATACGCTCAATGGTCGAACTCTTAGTGCGCTGCGTACGGAGGCGCGCGACATGACCGAGTCGGTATGGTCATGGTCACCGGAGATCGAAGATGTGACGAGCATAGCACGCTGGTCTTCAACGGATCCACAGTATAAGACGCTAGACGGAGTCGATCCGACAGAATGGTCGCGCCTGCTAGAGGCGAAGAAGCCCAGCTTACGTGAACGAGGACGCGAGCGAGCGCTGACGTCCTCAGCGGCCCATGAAAACTGGCGGCTTCGGTACCCCTTCCTCACCGCGAGTGAATGCAACCTCCTGCGTGACAAGAACCGGACGGTCGTGCAGCTGGCAGACGAACTCATCCTTAAGCGTCTTCCGGCTGAGATCAGCCACTCGAGATTGCGCGCCATCATCTCTTTGGCCAATCGAAAGACGCCATAGCGACCCTCTGACGCCCCCGTTTCGTCTGACCCCTCTCCAGCCGAAACAGCCTTCAACCGCATATAGGGCTGGACAGTGATCCAACGATCACTCGTCCGGCCAGCTTACTGCCCGGTAGTCATCGTCTGGTCGCTCTCGAAGGGCCGAGCGCACTCAACCAATCGGGTACCGCGACGGAGACGGGTTCTTGCCGGTCTTCCCCGGGAAAAGAAGACCCCTGCGAGGTTAGAGCTGATTTGTCCCCTAGGTCAGCCAAGTGCTTACTCGCGGGCGGACGCCAACAGGCTGCGGCCTGTCCGGACCGTGAGGTCCAGGCGTCCGGATAAGGGGGGGGAGTGAATGAGGGGTTCTTCGCCGCGGACGCAGGTCCTGAGACCTGCCCGGAGTTCTTACGCGGGCTCCGGTGAGTACTCGCCTCGCGAGGGGCGAGGGGTGAGACGGAAGAGCCCGACCAGGGGGTCGGGAGGCCGAGAGCGTGGCGGAGCTCTCGCGAAACTCGTCTGAATCACAAGGAGCGTCTAGAGCCCTAGTAGGAACTCCGTGGGATGGGGAGTCTCGTCGGTCTGATTGTGGATGTGGATCGAATGTCCTCCCCCCCCCGGCAAGCGCCCGCCATGTCTAGGAACACGAGGAGAGACGTTGAGCCAAGAGCAGCCATTCAACGAGCTAACAAACCGATGGAGATCCGAGGCCGAGATGCTCTCCGGCTACGGCTGTTCCTCCCTGGCCGAGACGTGTCGCATGCATGCCGATGAGCTCGAGCAGGCGTGGGAGCATTGGTGGCAGGATGCGTATGTCGAGCGTCTGATCGACCGGTGAGAGCGAACGTGACGGTGAAGCTCCGGCACAAACCGGGTAAGATACTGTCAGGTAGGGAGATGTGTGGATTGCTATTCTCGCCGGAAGCGCCCTCAGGATTCGCTCTGAGGGGCTAGGGAGAGCAAGAACGCAGGGTAACGGCGGGACAGAAGCTGTCGGCGCTCTCAGCGCCATTGAGCGGGAGGTTGGACGTTGGGTAAACCGTGGATACACACTGCCGGAACGTATGGAGTCCGGGTTCGCGTGGCCGAGCGGAGGTTCGGAGGTTCCGTCTATGCCACCTTCCCCCGACCTGATGGACAGCGAAGATGGAAGTCACTTGGCTTCCGGGTCAGGGATTCCGAGGGCCGGCTGCTGCCCGAGGCCATCCGCAAGGCGAAACGGATCGCGGTTCAGATCTCGAACCGGGTGATCGAGGGGGAGCTCCCGGTCGAGCATGTTCTCAGCCTCGGTGAGCTGTTCGACCTCTTCCGCTACGAGGTTGTGGCGGAGAAGACGGGCACGTATCAGCACGAGGTGAAATCTGCCCTCGAGTTTTGGGAATCCTACTTGGGCCGCGGATTCCGAATTGCCCGGTTTGGCCCGAGAGAATGGAATGCCGCGCGCCGGGATCGCGAGACCGGGGCGCGGGACTGCAAGGGACATCTCATCAGCGATCCGGAGGTGAGGAAGACCTGTCGCCCTCGAAGCGTCGCCAAGAGCCTCACCGTACTCCGGCACGCCTGCCGGTTCGGGACTCATTACCGGAGACCCGACGGAAGCTTCCTACTCGATGTCGATCCCACCCGAGGACTTCCGCTGCCCAAAGAGAAGAACCCGGCTCGCCCGATATGCGATGATGAGCGGTTCGAGAGACTCCTGGCCGTGGCCGACCGGGTACCGCTGACTCGATGGAGCCAGGAGCGCTCCTACCTTCGGGAGCTTCTGATCCTCGCCGGATTTTCGGGCCGGCGGATTGGCGCGATCGTCTCCTTGAGGTGGAGCGATTGGTTCCCGGACGATGGCGCGAACGGGATGCTTCGCTGGCGGGCGGATTCGGACAAACTGGGGCGAGAGTGGCGGGCCCCCCTGTCACCAGAGGTGCGCCAAGCCCTCGAAGACCTGAAGACGGAGCGACCCGGCGTCGGCGAGGCCTGGGTCTTTCCGTCTCCACGCGGCAGCGGCCACCTCAGCACCGACGTAGCGAGGAACTGGCTGCTCGCGGCTGAGAAGTTGGCGGGGCTCGTTCATCCCCGTGGCTTCGGGTGGCATTCCCTCCGGCGCCGGTGGGCCACGCAGCGGAAGCACTTGCCGGTCCAGGATGTCGCGGCAGTCGGAGGCTGGTCGCAGGTTCAGGTGCTCCAGGAGCTCTACCAACGGCCCGACATCGCGACGATGGAAGATGTCGTTAATGGAGGGCGTCCCCTGCGGACACGGGTGGCTGAGTAGATCGCGGACGCAAGCAAAGAACAAGATGAAGGAGGAACGGTGAAAGACGAAGAGCTGCTCCGCATCGAACTGAGCGAGGAAGAACTCCGGCGCATCGAGAAGGCAGCCGCAGAGCACGGTCTCGATCCGGAGGACTGGGCCCGAGATGCAGTGCTGAAGGCGCTAGGGCGCCGTGAGGGTCCGAAAGTGCCTGAGGAAGACTAGGCGGACGGGCGGCTCACCCCTCTTCTGTACTTGCTACGCGATTCCCACAGGCTGCGTACCGCTTTGGCGCCCAAATCACGGCCCAAAGTGACCCCAAAAGTGACTCACCCCGCGATTTCACTTCGGCTGCATCGGCAATACGATCAGCAGAAGGTCAAGGATCCCTATCAGTTACGGCAATGTCATGGGCGAGTGCCGGGGCTTTCGCATTCGGATGAAGGATCCGATTGTGCGCTATTCGCGCGGCCAGTCAATAGCTCATGCTGCGTACTCGCGGACCCCGGAATAGCGCAAGTTGCGCAGTCAAAGTTCGGGGAGAAGTCCGGGGAGTGCGAATCGCGCCCGCTGTTGCCGCCCGCCAGCCGCCGTGCGAGCAAAGCGAAGCGCCCGGCGTGCCGCCGCAGGCATTCGAGCCTTGGCGAGACAAAAGGACACACGCCTACTCGGCCGCGCTAACGGCGCGGTCCTTATTCCTCGA
>Ga0255058_10002477_pt1 | contig 10171 bp, 8 predicted proteins | sample Cases_109_9_MG_FD_188637 | JGI IMG/M metagenome (GOLD analysis project Ga0255058, IMG submission 188637) | Seawater microbial communities from Amundsen Gulf, Northwest Territories, Canada - Cases_109_9 | ecosystem: Environmental > Aquatic > Marine > Gulf | place: Canada: Northwest Territories... | reverse complement strand
CGCCGGCCCGGAAGCGTCCGCCAAGGGCGTTTCCATGTGGCCGGTAAGGGTGAAAGGGTGCGGTAAGAGCGCACCGCGCGTCCGGCGACGGAGGCGGCACGGTAAACCCCACCGGGAGCAAGACCGAGTAGGGGCGGTGGGCCCAGCGATGGGCCAGGCGGGTTTTCGCGCCGCCGCCCGGGTAGGTCGCGCGAGGCGTCCGGCAACGGGCGTCCCAGATGAATGGTCATCTCCTCGGGGACCCGGCAGCGCCGGCGACCCGAGGGACAGAACCCGGCTTACAGGCCGTCTGACCCGTTGATTTCACGGCAGAAAACAGGCCCGGGGCGCCGTCTCGCGCGGTGGCGTCGGCTTGGTCCGTTTCGGATTTCTTTTATTTGGCCAATACCTAATTGTCATCGAAAGAACGTAGAGAGAACAAACTATTGCCGCAATTTCGACTCAAAGTCGATTTACTCAATGCTGGTATCACGAGCCCGAGTTGAGCACCACTACATGAGCCGATGCCAATATTTGCTCCTAACGTCTTGTTAAGACCATGTTTTTACTTGCCATCCCATTGACACCCATAAAATCCCATGATATCCCAGTTTATTCCATGATCGGGTTGTCTGCTCCAGTGTGTCTTGGAGCAGGAGGCACGGCCAAGTTAGGGGCTTTCGGCGCGGACAGGAGAGGGTGGTGTCGGTCTATTTTGGCACCTTTGAGAACAAGGTCGACCGCAAAGGCCGGGTCTCGGTACCCGCGCCCTTCCGGCAGATCCTCGCCACCTCCGCATTTCAGGGCCTTATCGCCTTTCGTTACCACGCGCCCAACGCCATGGAGGCCTGCAGTCTCGAGTTCATGGAGCGTCTAGACCAGAGCGTCTCCGATTTCGACCTCTTTTCCGAGGCACATGACGATCTGGCTTTCAACATCTTTGCCGAATCCCTTCAGTTGCCGTTCGACGGCGAAGGCCGTGTGATTCTGCCGGCGGCCCTGCTGGAGATCACCGGAATCAAGGAGCGCGCCGCCTTCGTCGGCAAGGGGCCGACGTTCCAGATCTGGGAGCCCGCGGCCCTGGAAGACCGCAAGACGGAGGCACGCCAGCGCGCGCCCAACCTGACGCTGCGGCTGCGCCGCGACGAGCCGGGCGGCACTTCATGACCCCCGCGAGCGACATCGGCCAAGGAAACCCCCTCGGCAACCACGGGCGCGACCATAAGCCCGGCCACGTGCCTGTCATGCTCAGCGAGGTGCTCGAGGTCCTGGAGCCGCGCAAGGGCGCCATCTACGTCGACGGTACCCTCGGCGCCGGCGGCTACAGCCGCGCCCTCCTGGAAGCGGCCGAGTGCATCGTCTGGGCCATCGACCGCGACCCCCAAGCCATCGCCCGCGCCAAGGACCTGGCCGAACGCTATGCCGGGCGCCTCAAGCTGGTCGAGGGCTGCTTCGGCGACATGGACAGGCTCATCGAGGCCGGCGCCGGGGGGGTGGGCGGCGGCGTCGACGGGGTCGCGTTCGACCTCGGCCTCTCCTCGCTGCAGCTCGACCAGGCCGACCGGGGCTTCTCGTTTCAGCACGACGGTCCCCTCGACATGCGCATGTCCGGTCCCGAAGGCGCGCAAGGGCCGAGCGCGGCGGACGCGGTGAACCGCCTGCCCGAAGGCGAGCTGGCGGACATCATCTGGCGCTACGGCGATGAACGCCAGTCCCGGCGGGTCGCCAGGGCCATCGTGGCCGCGCGGCGCGAGAAGGCGATTACCCGCACCGGCGAGCTGGCCGAGATCGTTCGCCGCGTGGTTCGCCGCGGGTCGAAGGGCCGCGACCCGGCGACCCGCACCTTTCAAGCGATCCGGATCCACGTCAATGACGAGATCGGCGAGTTGCGCCGCGGCCTCGGCGCGGCCGAACGCCTGCTCACGCCGGGCGGCTCACTCGCCGTGGTTTCCTTTCACTCGCTCGAAGACCGCGAGGTCAAATCGTTCCTCAGGGAGCGCAGCGGCGCTCAAGCCGGCACCACCCGTCACCTGCCGGAAGCGCCGCGCTCATCCCCGAAACCGACTTTCGAAACCGCCGGCTCGGCTCGCAAGCCCACGGCCGAGGAGTGCGCGGCGAACCCGCGGGCCCGTTCGGCACGCCTACGCGCTGCGCGGCGCACCGACGCGTCGGCGTGGAATTCAACCTCCAAGGAGCTCTCACAGTGACTCGATTTGCCGTCACCTGGATGTTTGTCGTGACTTGCGCCGCGCTCGCGGTCTTCTACGTCAGCCAAACCGTCGAGGGCCTCGAACGCGAACTCGCCCTGCAACAGCGGACCATTCTGAAGCAACAGGAAGCCATTCACGTCCTGAAAGCGGAATGGAGCTATCTCAATCGGCCGGAGCGCATCTCCCTGCTCGCCGAACGCTTTTTGGCGCTGACCCCCCTGTCGGCTGACCATGTGGTCAGCATCAAGGACCTGCCGCAGCGCCTGGAGTCCGGGGACAACGAAGAGGTCCCCGGGCTCCCCAAAGCGGACAGCCAGGGGCTGGCCGCAAAAGCCACACTGGCCAGCATGAGGGCCGGTGAATGAACCAACGGCCTCACGGGCTGCAACACCGCCGCGGAATTCCGGTGGCCCGGCCATCGCCGGGCCCGCCGCCATTGGACCCTCCTGCGCCGATCAAACTGGATGGCGTCGGCAAGCTGGCGCTCGAGACCGGCCGGACCCGCCTGCTGGTCGCCGGTCTGGTGTTCGCCCTGGCGTTTCTGACGATCGGGCTGCGCCTCGTCGAGCTCGGCCTGCTGCGCGAGGGCAACGAGCCACGGGTGGCGCGAAGCGAGACCGTACAGCCCTTCAACACGGGCCGCGCCGACATCGTCGACCGCAACGGCGTCGTCCTCGCCACCACCCTCCCGACCCAGTCGCTTTACGCCAATCCGCGGCTGGTGATGGATGTCGAGGAAACCGCCGCCGCCCTGGCCGGCGTTCTGCCGGAGCTCTCGCCGAGTGAGCTGGCCGCCAAGCTCAGTCTCGAGCGCAGCTTTGTCTGGCTGAAACGCAACCTGACGCCGCGTCAGCAGTACGAGGTCAATCGCTTGGGGCTGCCCGGCCTGGATTTCCAGCGCGAACTGGACCGGGTCTATCCGCTGGGCGCGCTGGCCGTTCAAGTCGTTGGCTTCACCGATGTCGACGGCAACGGGCTGGCCGGCATGGAGCGCGCCTTCGATACCAGGCTGCGCAGCCAAGATCAGCCGATGCAGCTCAGCATGGACATTCGGGTTCAGCACATCCTGGCCGAGGAGCTGGCCGCGACCATTAAGGAATTCCGGGCCATCGGCGGCGTCGGCCTCGTGCTCGACGTCGACACCGGCGAGGTCATTGCCCTGGTGTCGCTGCCGACCTTCGATCCCGACCGGCCCGGCGCGGCGCCGGCCGAGGCGCGGTTCAACCGCGCCACGCTCGGCGTCTACGAGATGGGCTCCGTGTTCAAGATCTTCACCACCGCCATGGCGCTGGATGAGGGCATCGTCGGTCTCAACGACGGCTACGACGTGAGCAAGCCGATCAAGGTCGCGCGCTACGTCATCCGCGATTACAAGCCGAAGAACCGCTGGCTGTCGGTTCCGGAGATCTTCATCTATTCGAGCAACATCGGCACCGTGCATATGGCCATGGACGCCGGCACCAAGACACAGCAGGACTTTCTGAGCCGTCTCGGCCTGACCCGCCCCGCGCCGATCGAATTGCCCGAGATCGGCCAGCCGATGCTGCCCTCGCCGTGGCGCGAGATCAACACCATGACCATCGCCTATGGCCATGGCCTGGCGGTCAGTCCGATTCAGCTCACCCGAGCGGTCGGCGCCATGGTCAACGGCGGCATTTTGAAGCCGGTCACGCTCATGAAGGCGGCCAGCGAAGAGCCGCTCTACGAGCAGCGTGTGATCTCCGAGGAAACCTCGCGTGCCATGTCTTGGCTGATGCGACTGGTGGTGCAATACGGCACCGGGCGCAAGGCGAATGCCCCTGGTTACATGGTCGGCGGCAAGACCGGGACGGCCGACAAACTGGTCGGAGGACGCTACGTCAACGATGCCCGCATGGCGGCCTTCGTCGGCGCCTTTCCGATGGACGATCCGCGCTATGTGGTTTTCGCCATGATCGACGAACCGAAGGGCAACGACAGCACCTTCGGCTATGCGACCGGCGGATGGGTCGCCGCCCCCCTGGTGGGGCGCGTCGTGGAACGCATTGGGCCGTTGGTAGGCATTCGGCCCCGGCCGGCCGACGAAGAGGCCGGAGTGGACGAATTGCTGATCCCGGCCAAGGCCGGGAGATTCGTTCTTGCAGCTCAGTGAGCTTACGGGGGAGGCGAACGACGAGATGACAGTGGTGTCCTTGGCTGAGGCGGTCGAGGTAACGGGGCTCACGGCGGACAGCCGTAAGGTTGGCCCCGGCTACCTCTTTGCGGCTCTGCCCGGCGCCCAAAGCGACGGCCGGGATTTCATCGACGAGGCCGTATCCAAGGGCGCCGTCGTGGTATTGGCGCCCAAGGGGACGGCGCTCAAGGCCTACGAGCCTCCAGTCGCCCTGGTGGAAGACGACAATCCGCGCCGGCGCCTCGCGGTTCTGGCGGCGCGTTTTTATGACGCCCAGCCCGAACTGATCGCCGCCGTGACCGGCACCAACGGAAAGACCTCGGTCGCCGACTTCACGCGCCAGATCTGGCAACACGCCGGCCTCAAGGCCGCCAGCCTCGGCACCCTCGGGCTGATCCCGAAGCACGAGGCGGCGCCGTCCTCCCTCACCACACCGGACCCGGTGGAGCTGCACGCCTGCTTGGCGGCGCTGGCCGAGGACGGCGTCGAGCGCCTGGCGTTGGAAGCCTCCAGCCACGGACTCGACCAGTTTCGGCTCGACGGCGTGCGGGTGGCCGTCGCCGCCTTCACCAACCTGTCGCGCGATCATCTCGACTACCACGGCGAGATGGACAGCTATTTCACGGCCAAGCGCCGCCTGTTCGCCGAACTGGTGGAAAGCCGCGGCACCGCCGTGCTCAATGCCGACGACCCGGTGTTCTCGGAACTCGAAGAAGTGGCACGGGCGCGCGGTCTCAGGGTGCTGACCTACGGATGGGCCGGCCGCAACCTGCTGCTGCGCGAGCTCGAAGCCATGCCCGACGGCCTCGCCATGACCTTCGATCTCTGCGGTGAGCGACGCGAGGTAACGCTGCCGCTGGCGGGCGCCTTCCAAGCCCATAACGTCCTCGCCGCCTTGGGCCTGGCGATCGCGACGGACTGTGACAGAGAGGCTGCCTTCGCGGCACTCGCCGGTCTTCGCGGCGTGGCCGGACGGATGGAGCATGTGGGCCGCACCCCCAGCGGCGGCGAAGTCTATGTGGACTACGCCCACACGCCGGACGCCCTGGCCACGGTGTTGCAGGCCGCGCGGCCGCATGCCCGCAACCGGCTGGTCGTGGCATTCGGCTGCGGCGGCGACCGCGACTCCGGCAAGCGCCCGCAGATGGGCGCCATCGCCAGCGAACTGGCCGACGAAGCCATCGTCACCGACGACAATCCGCGCAGCGAAGATGCCGCCACGATCCGCCGGGAGATCCTGGCCGCCGCGCCGCGAGCCACGGAGATCGGGGACCGCGGCGAGGCGATCGCCCGCGCCGTCGTGGGACTGCGCGAGGGCGACGTCCTGGTGATCGCGGGCAAGGGGCACGAGCCGGGCCAGATCGTCGGTGACCAGGTGCTGCCGTTTGACGATCGCCAGGTCGCCCGCGCGGCGCTCGACGTGCTCGCGGAGGAGGCCGGATGACCGAACGGAGCAGGAAAGCACCGGTCCTTTGGACCGCGGTGGCGGCCGCCGCCGCCACCAACGGCACGACATCGGGAAACTGGACGGCCAGCGGGGTGTCGATCGACACCCGGACGCTCCAGCCCGGCGATCTTTTCGTCGCCCTCAAGGGCCCCAACTTCGATGGGCACGATTACGTCGCAGCGGCTTTTGCGGCCGGGGCCGTGGCGGCGATGGTCCATAAAGACAGCGAAGACCTGCCGGACGATGTCCCCGAAGACCAGCCACTCCTGCAGGTCGGCGACACCCTCAAGAGCCTCTGGGCCCTGGGCACCGCGGCGCGCACCCGCAGCCAGGCAGACTTCCTCGGCATCACCGGCAGCGTCGGCAAGACCGGCACCAAGGAGGCCCTGCGCGAATGCCTCTCAGCGCAAGCGCCGACCGCGGCGAACCTGGGCAGCCTCAATAATCATTGGGGCGTGCCGCTGTCGCTCGCCCGCATGGCCCGGGATGCCGTCTATGGCGTGTTCGAGATGGGCATGAACCACCCGGGCGAGATCGCCCAGCTTTCCGGCCTGGTGCGTCCGCGCGTGGCGGTGATCACCAATGTGGAACCGGCCCATATCGCCTTCTTCTCCTCGGTGACCGAGATCGCCGAGGCCAAGGCGGAGATCTTCGAAGGGGTGACCGACGGTGGCGCCGCGGTGCTCAACCGCGACCACGCCCTGTTCCACCTGCTGCGCGAACGCGCCGAGGCCGCCGGTGTCGGGCAGATCATCGGCTTCGGCCGGCACCCGGAGGCCGAGGTCCGGGCGCTCGAGGTGAACCTGGAGCCGAGCGAAAGCCGCGTGCGGGCCGCCGTGCTTGGCGCGGAGGTCGACTACACGCTGTCGCTCCCCGGATCGCATTGGGTGGCCAACTCGCTCGCCGTCTTGGCCGCCGTCGCGGCCGTCGGCGCGGATCTCACGCAAGCGGCCGAGGCGCTCGGCCGGCTGGCGCCCTTGCAGGGGCGCGGCCAGCGATTCACCCCGGACCTGCCCGGCGGCAGCTTCCTGTTGATCGACGACAGCTACAACGCCAACCCGACCTCCATGCGGGCCGCCTTTCAGGTCCTTGCCCAGGCTTCGATCCCCGAGGGCGCGCGCCGCATCGCCGTGCTCGGCGACATGCTCGAGCTGGGCGAGGAGGCGGCGGCCCGGCACGCCCGCCTCGCGGCGCCCCTGTCGGCCCAGGGCGTCGATCTGGTGTTTACCTGCGGTTCGGCCATGGCGGCCCTGCACGAAGCGCTCCCCAAGGCCATGCGTGGTGGACATACCGCGGAGTCGCGCGCGCTGGTAGCGCTGGTGACGGGCAACCTGGCGCCGGGCGATGCGGTCTTGGTCAAGGGTTCGGCCGGCAGCCGCATGGGCCTGGTGGTCGAGGCGCTCCAGTCCATCGAAAGCAACCCGCCGCTCGCGGCCAACGGGGAGTGATAAACGCGCATGCTGTTTAATCTTCTGCCACCGCTGGCTGACGAGTTCATCTTTTTCAACCTGTTCCGCTATCTCACTTTTCGTAGCGGCGGCGCGGTGGTGACCGCGCTGGTCATCACCTTCCTGGTCGGCCCCTTTGTCATCCGCTGGCTCAAGCGCAAACAGGGCGAGGGTCAGCCGATCCGCGCCGACGGACCGGAATCCCACCTGACCACCAAGGCCGGCACGCCGACCATGGGCGGCTTTCTTATTCTGCTGGCGCTTTGCACCTCGACGCTTCTGTGGGCGGATCTGACCAACGGTTTCGTCTGGGCGATCCTCTATATCACCATCGGCTTCGGCACGATCGGCTTCGCCGACGACGTTCTGAAGCTGACGCGCCGCAGCTCGAAAGGCCTGCCGAGCCGTTTCAAGCTGCTGGCGCAGTTCGTCATCGGCACGGTCGCCGTCCTCTGGCTGATTCAGTTGAGCCCGCCGGAGATCCAGACCCATCTTGCGATCCCCTTCCTCAAGAACGTGATGCTCGACCTCGGCTGGTTCTTCTTCGTCGCCTTCGCCGTCCTCGTGCTGATCGGCTCATCCAACGCCGTCAACCTGACCGACGGCCTCGACGGCCTCGCCATCGTGCCGGTGATGATCGCGGCGGGCTGTTTCGCGCTGATCGCCTATCTCGTGGGAAACTCGGTCTACGCCAATTACCTGCAGATCCACTACGTGGCCGGCGCCGGCGAGCTGGCCGTCTTCTGCGGCGCGCTGATCGGCGCCAGCCTCGGATTCCTCTGGTTCAACGCGCCGCCGGCCATGGTTTTCATGGGCGATACCGGCTCGCTCTCCTGCGGCGGCGCGCTGGGCGGCATCGCGATCATCACCAAGCACGAGCTGGTCCTGGCGATCGTCGGCGGCCTCTTCGTGCTGGAGGCCGTTTCGGTGATCGTCCAGGTCGCCTCGTTCAAGCTGACCGGCCGGCGCGTGTTCCGCATGGCGCCGTTGCACCATCACTTCGAAAAGAAAGGCTGGGCCGAGCCCACCATCGTGATCCGCTTCTGGATTATCGCCTCGATCCTCGCCCTGGCCGGCCTCTCCACCTTGAAACTGCGGTGAGGGGGCGGCGGTGATCGATCTCTTCTACTTCTCCGGCCTGCCCGTCGCCGTGCTCGGGCTCGGCCGCTCCGGACTCGCCGCCGCCCAGGCCCTGCAGAAGAGCGGCGCCGAGGTCTGGGCCTGGGACGACAACGAGGACCGCCGCGCGGCGGCGGCGGCCGACGGCATCCCCCTGGTCGACCTCATGCGGTGCAACTGGCAGGAGCTGACCAGCCTGGTGATCTCGCCGGGCATCCCCCATCTCCACCCGGAACCTCATCCGGTGGCCGCCCTCGCCCGCCAGCACAACTGCGAGATCATCGGCGATATCGAGCTGCTGGCGCGCGCCGTGCGCAGCACCAGCTACATCGGGGTGACCGGCACCAACGGCAAGTCCACCACCACCGCCCTGATCGGCCACGTGCTGGAGAGCGCCGGCCGCGACACCCAGGTCGGCGGCAATCTGGGGCCCCCGGCCCTGCTGTTCCAGCCGCTCGACCAGGGCGGGTTCTACGTGCTCGAGATGTCGAGCTTCCAGCTCGAGCTGACGCTCTCCATCACCTTCGACGTGGCGGTGCTGCTCAACATCTCCCGCGACCACCTGGAACGGCACGGCGGCCTCGAAGGCTACATCGACGCCAAGCGCCTCATCTTCCATCGCCAGACCGCGCCGCGGACGGCCGTCGTCGGCGTCGACGACGAGATCTGCCAGCGGCTGTGCCGGGAACTGAGCGAGGCCGGCGAGCAGATCGTCGTGCCGGTCTCCGGCCTGGGCCGGGCCCGCGGCGGCGTCTTCGCCCGCGACGGCGTCTTGTACGACGATATCGAAGGCCGCGAAGATCCGGTTATCGACCTGCGCGAACTGCCGAGCCTGCCGGGCAGCCACAACTGGCAGAACGCCGCGGCCGCCTATGCCGCCAGCAAGGCGGCCGGCGTCGAGCCGCCGGTTATCGCCGCCTGCCTGCGCAGCTATCCCGGCCTGCCGCACCGCCAGGAGCTGCTCGCCATCATCGACGGCGTCGGCTACGTCAACGATTCCAAGGCGACCAATGCCGACGCCGCCGCCAAGGCGCTCGCCTGCTACGATCCGATCTATTGGATCGCCGGAGGCCGCGCCAAGGCCGGCGACCTGTCGGCCCTCGAGGCCCTCTTCCCGCGGATCGTCCATGCCTTCCTGATCGGCGAGGCCGAGACCGACTTCGCCAAGGCCTTGGATGGCCGGGTCCCGACCACCTGCTGCGACGACCTGGCGACAGCGCTCGCCGCGGCCCGCCAGCAAGCCCTGGCCGATGGCCGAGGCGGCGCGGTCGTGCTGCTCTCGCCCGCCGCCGCGTCGTTCGACCAATACGCCGATTTCGAAGCCCGCGGCGAGGCCTTCCGCGACTTGGTGGCGGCGCTGCCCGGCGTCCGCGACGAGGACGCCCTGCCCGGCGTGCCGCGGGCGGGAGGACGCCTGCAATGATGAGTGTCGGCCGCAACGATACCAGCCTGTTCGGCCTCTGGTGGTGGACCGTCGACCGCTGGACGCTGGCGGCCGTTGCGACGCTGATCGGCTTCGGCGTGATCTTAATCCTCGCGGCGTCGCCGGCCGCGGGCCAGCGGATCGGGCTCGACGGCTTTTACCTGGCGCAGCGCCACCTGACCCTGTTGCCCCTGGCGCTTGCGCTCATGTTCACGGTGTCCCTCTTGTCCCCGCGCTGGGTCAAGCGGATCGCCGTGATCGGCTTCGCCGCGGCCATCCTGCTCTGCCTGCTGACGCTGTTCGTCGGCGCCGAGATCAAGGGCGCCACCCGATGGATCACCCTGGCCGGCTTCTCGCTGCAGCCCTCGGAGATCCTCAAGCCGACGTTCGCGG
>Ga0255058_10002476_pt1 | contig 10175 bp, 6 predicted proteins | sample Cases_109_9_MG_FD_188637 | JGI IMG/M metagenome (GOLD analysis project Ga0255058, IMG submission 188637) | Seawater microbial communities from Amundsen Gulf, Northwest Territories, Canada - Cases_109_9 | ecosystem: Environmental > Aquatic > Marine > Gulf | place: Canada: Northwest Territories... | reverse complement strand
CTTGAGGAATGATCGCCGCCGGAAATCCTCTGGAGCGAGGATTGCTTGGAAAGCGCGGGTTGCTGCGCCCCCCGCCTCAAGTTCCTCGTCCTTCTGGGAGAAGGACATCGGAATAAATGTGCCCACCCACCCGCCCTATTCGAAATAGGGGCGGAGCCCCCATGACCCCCCGGACAAGACATCCCTGACCTTCGCCGCGCGGCGTCTGATGAAGAACGTGGAGCTAGAGTTGGGACGGCCGGGCGTGGGACTCGATCTGCGGCTAGGCGGGGGAGCCGACGGGGGGGCAACCGGCGCCGGTGGGGGTTAGGGGGAGGCCGGCGACGAAGCGGAGGACGCCGAGGCCGTCTACGGCGTCGATGTCTGCGTCGCAGTCCGTGTCGCCCTGGGAGATGCAGGTGGCTGCGGGCGGTATGGCGCCGACGAAGCGGAGGATGTGGAGGGCGTCGGTGGCCTGGACGATCTCGTTACAGTCGACGTCACCGACGGTGGCCTGAGGTTCGGGTGTTGGTGATGGAGTTGGTTCGGGCGTGGGGGTTGCGGTTGGCGTGGGGGACGCTTCCGGGTCTGGTGTTGGCGTAGGAGTGTTTGTGGGTGTCGGTGATGGCGTTCCAGACGACGATGGGGGCGGTGTGTCTGACGGGCCGGGCGTCGGGCTCGGAGTCGGCGTAGGCGTGGGGGTTCCGGTAGGGCTGGGCGTTGGTGTGGCGGTTCCGGTGGGGCCGGGCGTAGGTGTGGGTGACGGGGTAGGGCTTGGAGTGGGCGTGCCGCCAGAGGCGGCCTCGGCGGTTGCGGAGAAGGGGGATTCGCCGTCGGTGTTGAAGGCTCGAACCTTGTAGCAGTAAGTGGTCCCGCCGTCGAGACCAGTATCGTAGTTGTCGTCGATGTGGGAGAGGACGTCGTTGTCCGTGGAGTTGATGAGGGAGAAGTCGCCATCCACAGCGGTGCCGCAGGTTTTGGGCGCACGCCAGATCTCGAATCCCATCTCGCTGGCGACGTTGTTCCAGTTGAGCTGAACGGAAGCGGTGCGATCGGCGGTGAGTCCGGCCGGAGCGGCGGGAGGTGATCCGGCGCCGACGGGGTAGAGGGAGATGGAGCCGTCGGCGTCGTCGGTACAGGGGGTGCGCTGGACGCCGCCGTAGCTGGCGTCCATGACGGGGCAGCTACCGCTGGCGCAAGAGTTGCCGGAGGGGTGGCCGATGCCCTGAACGTGGCCGTCTTCGTGGACGAGAACGGTCTGGAGATCGATGAGACCGGAGCCGCAGGCGCCGGTGCCGTCGACGCGCCAGTTGGCGCCGTAGTGGTCGGTGTCGATCTCGACGTCGGCGTCGAGGATGGTGGAGCCGCTGTAGCAGGTGTAGGCAACGGCAAGGGTGGACGAGCCGTGCGCGCCCGAAATGCCCCAGGTAGTGTCGTGCTGGCCGCTGCAGTCGCCTTGAGCGCTGGTGCGGGTGGTGTTGTCGATGTAGAAGGCGATGTAAGAGGCGGAGATGTCCTGCCAGCCCCAGTAGGCGGTGACCATGGCGTTTCGGGATTCTTCGAGGGTGATGTGGCCGGGCCTGCTGTCGATGGCGTTCATGAATACCGGAACCGGGATGGCCGAGTCCGGGAACTCGCGGCCAAGGGTGGCGAATTGCGGCTGGGCCCAGGCGTCGTCTCCGGCGGCGACGATGGGGTCTGAGGAGGCGGACAACCTGCCGGCTTCCGCGATCGAAACGTCGGTCCGGAGTTGTGAGAGGTCGTAACCGGTGGGAAAGATGATGCCCTTAGAACTGAGCCGAAGCTTGCTCTGGAAGCCCTCGGCGGGAACGAGTCCTTCGCGCTCGTCCTCGCGGGCGAAGACGACGGTGCGTTCGCCGATGGTGAACTCGGGGCTGGTGCCGGCAAGGAGGCGAAGCTCCCCATAGTCGCCGCCATGGACGTTGAGGGTGATCGTTCCGTCAGACGGGAACGAGCCTTTGAGTACCTCGTCTACGGAAAACGTTACTTTCGTGATGAGAGATACCGGCGCTGTGCTGCGACAGCCCTGGAGCTCGATCGCGCGTCCGACGAAGACGATGTCGGAGCGGTCCGTGAGGTTGTCCAGCGTGTTGCCGAGCATGAAAGCGCCACCGCGAGTGTGAGACGTGCCTGAGTCGCGATCGGCGTCGCAGCGTTCGAGGCGGAGGCCGGGCGATGCGGTCGCATCCGGGTTGCCGGTGGTGAGAAGCGCTACCAGAACGAATGCGGCGGCGAGGGCGAGGGGGATCGCCCGCGGGAGGCCGTGGGTAGAGCGACGAAGGAAGGTCATTCGAGTTTTACATATTGTCGTACGTACTTGGCTACTGTGCAGGACGCCCGTGCGAGTAGACGCGTTACCGCAATTTGTAAAGAGTGGGTGTTTATGAGCGCTATAATGGGCGGCACCTGAAGTTAAGGAGACTGATATGACTCTTTCTAGCGTTAGCTCGAAGCCCGAAGACGTAGGTATCGATAGCGAGAAGCTGGAGGCGGTGTTCGCGCGGGCGAAGCGGGACATCGATCAAGGTGTGCTGCCGAGCGCGCAGGTGGCGGTTGCGCGCGAGGGGAAGATCGCTGGTATGCGTGTGTACGGAAGCGCAGTGCAAGGCGGGGAGGAGAAGCCGGCGACGGAAGACACGCTGTACTGCTTCTACTCGGCGACGAAAGCGGTGGTGGCGGCGGTGGTCTGGCTTCTGCTGGAAGACGGGTCGCTCAAGCTGGAGGAGCGGGTGGCTGAGATCATCCCAGAGTTCGGGACGAACGGGAAGGACATCGTAACGGTCGAGCAGGTGATGTTGCACACGGGAGGGTTCCCGCACGCGCCGCTACGGGCGATAGAGGCGAGCTCAAGGGCGGGGCGGCTGGAAGCGTTCGCGAGCTGGCGGCTGAACTGTGAGCCGGACAGCCAGTACGAATACCACCCGACGGCAGCGCACTGGGTGCTGGCGGAGATCATCGAGCGTCGCGGGGGGAAGGACTACCGCGAGTTCATTCGAGAGCGGATCACGGGCCCGATGGGGTTGAACGACATCCACGTTGGGTTGGCGGATGAGCATGCGCACCGCGCGGCGGAAATTCTGTTCATGGCCGAACCAGTTGAGCCGCCGGGCGGTTTCGGCGAGGTGACGCCGGAGGCGATCCTGACGTTCAACGACCAGGCTGTGCGGCGAGTGGGTGTTCCGGGCGGCGGGGCGTTTTCGAACGCGGCTCAGATGGCGCTGTTCTACCAGGTGTTGCTGAACGGGGGCAAGGCTTCTAATGGCACGCAGGTGCTGAAGCCGGAGACGATCGAGTTCGGGACGAGGGTGCGGACCAAGGACCGGCACAAGGATCCGATATGGGGAAACAAGGCGAACCGCGGGCTGAGCGTTATCGTCGCTGGTGATGACGGGCAGGCGTTTATGCGCGGATTCGGCCGTGTAGCCTCGCCGAGGACGTTCGGGCACGGCGGCGCCGGCGGGCAGATTGCGTGGGGTGACCCGGAGACGGGGATATCGTTAGGCTACTGTACGAACGGGTTCGTGGACTGGCAGACGTTGGGGCGGCGGATTACGGCGATCGGGAGCCTGGCGGCGGGCTGCGGGGTGTAGGGCTGTCGCGAGCGAACGCCGCACCTCCCCGCCCCGGGTTCCTCGTCTTTCTAGGAGAAGGACATCGGAATAATTGTGCCCACCCGCCCACCCTATCAGAATTAGGGGGCTCCGCCCCCTAAGACCCCGGAGGAGCTTCGACTGGCACGATCCCCCATTCCGCCGCTCATGCAACGAGAGCCTCAGCATGAGCGGGACCGAAGGCACCGACGGATGCCACGCGGGGGGAGGGGCTGAGGCCCCAGACGGGCAAGCCTCCGCTACGAGCCGCTACTGGCGCTAGACTGCGGAGACGGGTGGTCGTTTGTCAGCCCAGGGGCGGGCTTGTTCGAGCTGGGCGGCCAGGCGGAAGAGGGTGGCTTCGTCGCCGAAGGGGGCTACGAAATGCGAGCCGACCGGGAGGCCGTCTTCGGTCCAGTAAAGCGGGACGGACATGGCGGGCTGGCCGGTGGCGTTCTGGAGTGGCGTGAAGGGGACGTAGTCTCGCGCGGCGTCCATGCCTGCCTCCGGGTTGTCCGGCGTAGCGTCGAAGTGGCCGATCGGCGGTGGCGGGGTGGCGAGCGTGGGGGTGAGCCAGAGGTCATAGGTGTTGTGGAAGTTTGCGACGACGCGCCCCATCATGTGCATCTGAGCGATCGCGTCCTGGTATTCGGAGGCGGATACATCCTTTCCTTCCTCGTAAAGCGCCCATGTGAGCGGTTCGAACTGGTCGGCGCTCGGGGTGCGGCCGATGACCGCGGCGAGGGTGTCGATCGTGTAGGTGTTTCCGGAGGACCAGAGGTTGAGGAAGGCTTGCTGGAGCTGCTCGCCGGTGATCGAGGGGCTGGCTTCGGTGACTTGGTGGCCGAGCTCTTCGCATAGTTTGGCGGTCTGCTCGACGGCGGCGATGTTATCCGGGTGGAGCTCGACGTCGTTCGTGGTGGTTCTGGCGAAGGCGATGCGGAGGTGGCCGGGGTCTGCGCCGACTTCTTCGATGTAGGGCCGCTGTTGCGGCGGGGCCCAGTAGGGATCGCCGGGCTCGGGTCCGGCGGTGGCGTCCAGGAGAGCGGCGCTGTCCCGTACGGTGCGTGTGACGGCGTGTTCGCATACGAGGCCGCCCATGACGTCGCCCATGAGCGGGGCGTGGGAATTGCGGGCGCGCGTGGGCTTGAGGCCGAAGAGGCCGCAGCAGGAAGCGGGGATGCGGATGGAGCCGCCACCATCGTTGGCGTGAGCCATCGGGACGATCCCAGCGGCGACGGCTGTAGCGGAACCGCCACTGGAGCCGCCGGTGCTGTGGTCTGTGTTCCAGGCGTTGCGAGCCGGTCCGAGGAGTGCCGGCTCTGTGGTGGGGAGCAGGCCGAATTCGGGGGTGTTCGTCTTACCGAAGATGATGAGCCCGGCCGCTTTCTGGCGCGCGGTGAGGGCGCTATCGACCGGTGAGACGAAGTCCTTTACGAACGTGCTGCCCATCGTCTGTCGAACGCCCGCGTAACCGGCGCCGAGGTCCTTGAGGAGGAAGGGGACGCCGCAAAATGGGGCGGACTCGTCGATGGGGGCTTCCGCTGCCTTGCGGGCGAGGTCGTACATGGGGGTGACGATGGCGTTGAGTTGAGGGTTGAGTTTTTCCGCGCGGTCGATAGCAGCATCGAGTAGTTCGGTGGGCTTGACCTGATTGGTGCGTACGAGGTCGGCCAGGGCGATGGCGTCGAGGGTGGCGATGTCGTTCATTCGGTTACTCCTTGTGTGAAGAATGCGGACTCACCGTGGCAGGTGTAGGGGACGATGTCAAGAAGGTGGAGTACGGAGATCACGTGGGCGATTCGGGACGGGCATATCGCCGGGGCTCCGTCCCCTGCGACCCCGGAGGGCGCTCAGACTACGACGTGTAACTGGCGCTAGATGGCAGAGACGGGAGGCCGCTTGGCAGCCCAGGGTCGGGCTTCTTCGAGCTGGGCGGCGAGACGGAAGAGGGTGGCTTCGTCGCCGAAGGGGGCGACGAAATGAGCACCGATCGGGAGGCCTTCGTCGTTCCAGTGCAGCGGGACGGACATGCCGGGTTGGCCGGTGGCGTTGAGGATGGGGGTGTAGGGTACGAACGGCCCCGCGCGGCCGAAGCCTTCCATTGGGTTCTCGGGCGGCGCATCAAACGTACCGAGTGTGACGGGTGGCTCGCCGAGGGTGGAAGTGAGCCAGATGTCGTGTGACTCGTGGAAGCCTGCGAAGCCCCTGGCCAGGCGGTCGAAGTCAGCGATCGCGGCGATGTAGGCGGCGGCTGTGACGGTTTTGCCGATCTGGTAGAGCGCCCAGGTGAGGGGTTCGAACAGCTCTTGCTCGATCGCGCGACCGGTCCTTCTGTTCCAACCCTCAATCGTGTCGGCGCATCCGCCAGCCCAGACGGTGGTGAAGGACTGGACGAGCGAGCCGATCTCAAATTCGGGTGATGCCTCGACGACTTCATGTCCAAGCTCCTGGCAGAGGGCCGCCGCGTCCTTCACGGCGGCGATGCAATCAGCGTGCAGCGGAGCGTCGGTAGGCGTCTCAGTGGTGAAGGCGATGCGGAGGTGACCGGGATCGGCGCCAACTTCCTGGGTGTATGGCCGTTCTTTCGGCGGGGCGTAGTAGGGGTCGCCGGGCCGTGGCCCTTCCGTCGCGTCGAGTAGCGCGGCGCTATCGCGCACGGAGCGAGTGAGCGCGTGGTCCTGCGAGAGGATGCCGAGGCCGCGGAAGGGGTTACGGCCGCGGGTTGGCTTGAGCCCGAAGAGGCCGCAGCAAGAGGAGGGGAGACGGATGGAGCCGCCACCGTCGTTGCCGTGGGCCATCGGTACGATGCCTGAGGCGACGGCAGCGGCGGAGCCGCCGCTGGAGCCGCCGGGCGTGCGGTCTGTGTTCCAGGGGTTTTTGGTTGGGCCGAAGAGGGTGGGTTCGGTGGTGGGCATGAGCCCGAATTCGGGGGTGTTGGTCTTACCGAAGATGTTGAGGCCGGCGGCCTTGTATCGCTTGGTGAGTTCAGAATCCTCTTCGGGAACGAAGTCCTTGAGGAACGCGGAGCCCGAAGCGATGGGGACGCCTCCGTACTCGGCCGTGAGGTCTTTCAGGAGGAATGGGACGCCGCAGAAAGCTGCGGACTCTTCGATGGGCGCTTCCGCTGTCTTGCGCGCCAGATCGTACATGGGGGTGATGATGGCGTTGAGGGTTGGGTTGACGTTGTCGGCACGGTCGATGGCTGATTCGAGGAGTTCCGAGGGCTTGACCTGCTTGCTGCGGATGAGGTCAGCGAGCGCAGTTGCGTCGAGGGAGGCGATGTCGTTCATTTGGTAGCTCCTTGTGTGGGTTGGCGAGTTTACGGTGGCAGGTCTATGCGGGGAAAGTCAAGGAAGGATTCGGCCCCCGGCGCGCTGGATGATCGACGTTATCAGCTCAGAGATGTCGTCACTGGGGTAGCGAATGATGAGATGCGCGGTTGTTCGTTCGTGAGGGAGATCGGCGTGTGTGCGATCGGCAAGGAGCAGATAGCCGGCCCAGAGACCGGCGATGATGTGGCCGAATATGAGCCAGACGACGATCTGGATGAGGAGGCCGCCGGTGCCACTCGGTCCAAAGACGAGCCATATGAGAGCCCCGAGCCCAGCGCCGACGGCGCCGCCGACGATGCTCGAGAGGACGATGATGGCGACGAGGCGGATGAGAAAGCGAGTTTCGGTGTCGGGTTGGGTGGTCTCCAGGGAGATGAGGCTGTGGTCGACGCCGGATTCTGTGAGGGTTTCGATGGCAGCGTGGGCCTCGGATTCGGTGGGGAAGGTGGCCGTGATTACGGTGGGTGGGGGCATTGGTTTGATGGTAGCGTTGTTCGGGATCCCGCGGGAGTGGCTAGCGGAGCCGAGAGCTCCTTCGGGGTCATCGGGGTCGCGATCCTTTTGCCGTCCGCAACCCTGTGCGGCCGTCGCCCCGCCCCTGTGCCTCGTCCTTCTGCGAAGGACATCGGCAAAAATGTGCCCACCCACCCACCCGCCTAGAGTCATGGAGCTGCGCCCCCTGAAACCCCGCTATCGGCAGGCCCCTCCCCTTCGCCGGCCGGGGAGTTCCTCATCCTTCTTGGCGAAGGACATTGGAATAGATGTGCCCACCCCCTACGGGCAGGCTGCCCACCCTATCAGAATTAGGGGGCGCGGCCCCCTAAAACCCCCCGATCACACCCTCGCGTGGCGTGGGCGAGTCGTGGGACTCAAGTGCGAGGGCGTCCCTCTGGCCGGGACGCCCTCGCGGGTAGGCTCGCGGTGCGGGTGGGTGGGAAGGAAGGGGGTGAATCCACCCGCCCGCGTGGATGTCTAGGTTGTGGCTCCTGCGGTCTGCGCCTCAGCTGCGCCGTGGAGTTGTTCGAACTCGTCACGCAGGATGCCCATGCGGATGATGTCGTGGTAGCGGCCGTCTCTGTATATGTTGTCGCGGTTGCGGCCTTCTTCGATGAAACCGCACTTCAGGTAGCAGGCCATGCCCCGTTCGTTGAACGGGAAGACGCCGAGACCAACGCGATGGAGGTTCATCTGCTCGAAGGCGAAGCGGAGCAGGGTCACGATCGCGTCGGTGCCGTAGCCGTTGGACCAGAAGGACTTGTCGCCGATCATGATGCCGAGTTCGGCGCAGCGGTCCTCCGGGCTGACCCTGTGAAGGCCGGTGACGCCGATGTGGGTGCCGTCCTTTTTCTCGATAGCGAGGCGGACGCCGTGCTCGAAGCCGTTCTGACCGCTGGATTCGGAGAGCCATTTCTCTTCGTCGCTGCGGGACATGGGGTAGCGAATCATAAGGAAACGGGTGACCTCACGGTCGTTCGCCCATTCGTAGGCTCGTTCGAGGTCGCCCTGTTCGAGCGCCCGTAATTTGACCGTCTTTCCTTCGATCATCGTTTCCCCTCCTCTCAGCCTTGGTTGGCTCCTGCAGGGAATCAAAAAAGCCCGCTGCTTCTGCGACGGGCTCTCGGTTGGTTCTCTGCTTCGTTTGGTGTCTGGAGTGTCAGAACCTCCGAGTCCGGCCGCACTTAATCGACATAAGGGTGCCACCCATAGTCGGGCTCGCTACGTGCGATACGTAGAAGCTGTGCCGGGACATCGATAGATACTCCATGACGGTGACGGGATGGTACCAAGGGATACGTAACGTGTCAATAGGAGGACGGGGGAAGGCGGAAGGAAGAGGGAAGTGGTGATGCCGAATCGCGAGCGCGGGGCCGAAGCGCTAAGGGGGAAGGAGGAGAGCGAAATGGCGGGAACGCGCTCGGTAGCGGTGCCCATCGCTATGCGAGGCTACCCGTCCTCGCCCCGGTTCCTCGCCCTTCTGGGAGAAGGACATCGGAATAGATGTGCCCCCAGACGGGCAGGCTGCCCACCCGCCCTAGTTAGAAATAAGGGGCGCGGCCCCCTATCACCCCCGGCGAGGGGCTTCGCCCCTCTGCACACCCCTTGGAGTTCACGGCATGGGAGGGCTGTGATCCCAGCTTGTGCATGTGAGAGCGTGGATAGGGTGAAGCGCTAGGCGGGAGGGAGGATGCCGCGCTGGCGGAGGAAGGGGATGGAGGCGGCGACCTGGTCTTCCGGGATCTTCTGGTTGATCTCGAAGATGCGGGGGATTTCGGGCGGTAGCTTGTCGCGGTAGTGGTCCCAGTCGGCGGTGCCGTGGCCGGGGGCGCGGTGGTCGGCGAGGCCGTCGACGTCGTGGACGTGGGAGCCGATGCAGCGATCGGCGAGCTCGTTGAGCCAGCGGTGCCGGGGGACGAGGCCGAGGCGGTCGAGCACCTCGACGTGGCCGATGTCGATCCAGAAGCCGACGACCTCCGGCGGATAGTCGGCGAGGAGTTCTTGCTGTTCGTCGACGTCCGGGAATTCGTGGTAGTGGAAGCGGTTTTCGAGGCCGATAGCGACGCCGTTCGCGGCACCGTATTCGGCGATCTCTGCGAGCGATCTCTTGGCCTGCGGGAAGAACTTTGGTCCTTCGTCGCGGCGGCGGTCGATGGCCTTCGTGCGCAGGGCGTCTACCTCTTCGCCGTCGCGGGTGCCGGCGTCGTACAGCTTCCGGAGCTGGCGTTCTTCATCGAAGATGGCGCGGTCGATGCCGCCGAGGTGGACGACGAGGAGCGAGGCGCCGGCACGAGTGGCGATGTCGATGCTGGCGCGAGCGCGTTCGACGGCGATGGTCCGTTCTTCTTCGTTGGTGGAGGCGAGGTTGAGGGCGTCCGACTTGCGTCCGTCCTTGACGGCGACGCGGGGGCAGGGCGAGTGAACGGATGAGACTGCGACATGGTTTGTTTCGAGGAGCGTCTCGACGCCGTCGGGCGGGATGACGTAGTTGATTTCGATGTGGGGAAAGCCGAGATCGGCGGTTTTGGCGGCGAAGGCCTCCATGTCGTCCGTGTTGGCGCCGTCCTGCGGCCCAGACGGGTCCTTCTTCGAAGGAAAGCGGGCCTGGGACCACATCGTGGAGAGGGCGTGGAGTGGGGACGGTTGATTGGGGCTCACGGTCTGAGTGTACGGGGGGGAGGGTCGACCGTCGAGGGTTAGGGCTTCGGCGAGAGCTCTTCGCCGGATGTCGTTGCATCGCGGCGTTCGGGGCGAG
>Ga0255058_10002475_pt1 | contig 10175 bp, 6 predicted proteins | sample Cases_109_9_MG_FD_188637 | JGI IMG/M metagenome (GOLD analysis project Ga0255058, IMG submission 188637) | Seawater microbial communities from Amundsen Gulf, Northwest Territories, Canada - Cases_109_9 | ecosystem: Environmental > Aquatic > Marine > Gulf | place: Canada: Northwest Territories... | reverse complement strand
CGGACTGGCCAGCAGGTCGCGCACGAGGTAGATGAGATCGTCATAGTCCAAGAGCGCGCGGGCGTGCTTGTGGCGGCTATAGGCCTCGAGGATCGCCTGTCCCAGGCGCAAGACCGCGGCCGTGCCGCGCGCCACCGTCTGGGCGCCGACGGCCGAGGTCATACGGACCAGGCGCTCGGCCTCCTCGGCCATGATTTCCAGGGCGCCCGGCACCCCGGCCTGCGCCGCCGCGGTCAGCAGGGTCTTGCGCGGCTGCCCGTCGACCGTCAGGCAGAGCTGGCGGTAGGCCCCGAACCCGGCGGCCCGTCCCTCGGGACCGGCCGCCAGCCAGGCGCGAAGCACGCCGGCCTTGGGCTGTTCGGCCGCGCTTCCGCCCTCGAGCGCCTCGACCACCAATTCCAGGCCCATGCGGTCCAGCGCTTCGTCGGAACACCCGTCCAGGACGAGGTCGTCGGCGGTCGCTTCGGGATCCGCGCCAAGGCGCGCGAAAACCTCCGCGACGACGGCCTCCATGCCGCCGTGGCGGACAATCAGCCGGTTGAGCCGCCCGCGTTCGCCGATCAGTTCGTCGACCAGCTCCGCGAAGCCCTGCTCGTGGCGGTGGGCCGAAACCTCGCGCACCGCCAGGGCTAGCTCGCTGTCCTCGTCTTCGAGACCCGAGGACAAGACCTCCATCCGGGCCGAATCGAGCATTTCCGCCGCCGTTCGCTCGTCGAGCACCTGGAAGTGCGGCGCCACGCCGGCCTCCAGGGGAAAGCGCCCGAGCAACGACTGGCAGAAGGCGTGGATGGTCTGGATCTTCATGCCGCCGGGCGCATCCAGGACCTGGGCGAACAACTCCCGCGCCCGCGGAATTAGGCTGAGGTCAACCGGGCGGCCGAGCAGCTCGGAGATGTCCCGCGCCACCTCCTCGTCCGTCCCGCCGGCCCAGCCTGCGAGGCGCTTGGCCAGACGGTTGGCCATCTCCGCCGCCGCGGCCTTGGTGAAGGTGAGGCAGAGGATCTTCGCCGGCTCGGTGCCATCGAGCAGCAGGCTCAGAACCCGGTCGGTCAGCACCTTCGTCTTGCCGGTGCCCGCCGACGCGGAAACCCAGGCGGAGGTTTGCGGACGCGCGGCGCGGCGCTGGCCCTCCGTGGCTTTCACGCTCTTGCCGGGCGCGCCGGTCATGATAGCGGGTCCGTGGCGAAGCCACCGAGCGACCACTCCTTGATGCGCGCCAGGTGGGCGTAGTCGTTGAAGCGCGGCGCCCTCAAGGGCCGCGGCACCGAGGGATAGCCGGTCGCGGGGTCGTCGAAACAGGCGATCAGTTGCTCCAGGCCGGCGCGGGCGGTCTCGGCCAGCAGCTCCGGATCGGCCTTGGCCGGCACGATCAGCCCGGGCGGTTGGCCGCCGCTCAGGCGCCAGTATTGAAGCCCCGCCACCCCGCCTCCGGGCACGCCATCGAAACCGCCCGCCCGGGCGATGACGGCCTCCAACGGCAATTGCGGGGCGAAGCCCTGCTCGACGTCCTTCGGCTTGGGCGGCTGGCCGGTCTTGTAGTCGACGATCACCAGGCGGCCGTCCGCCAGCAGATCGATGCGGTCGGCCTTGGCCGTCAAGGTGAAGCGGCCGGCGGGACCCGCGAGGGTTATTTCGCCGTGGGCCTCGGGCCAGGCCGTCTGGCCGGCGCGGCGGAGGTCCCGATCGACCGCCGCGAACCACTCCGCGACCCTGAGGAAACGCGGCCACCAGAAGGCCCAAAGGCCGGGCCGGGCGCGCAAGGGTTCGAAGACCTTGCGACCTTCGCCGACCAGCGCCGCGAGCGGATCGTCGGGCGGCGCCTCGGGATGGGCCTTGAGATAGGCCTCGAGCGCCTGGTGCACCAGGGTGCCGCGCTCGGCCGCGCCGGGGTCGGCGTCGAGCGGATCGAGCGGCCTGAGACCCAGGATGTGACGGGCATAGAGACCATAGGGATCGCGCATCCAGGTCTCGATTTGGGTCACCGACAGGCGGCGCGGGCGGGCCTCCAGCGGCGGCCGTGGTGCCGGCGGCGGCGCGGGCGACACCTGGTCGGGCCGGTCGAGGGCGGCGGCCCAGGCCCGGCTGCGGCCCCGGTCGCCCCCGAGGGCCTCGGGACAGCCCAGGGCGGCCAGCAGCGCGTCGATCCGCAGCAGCCAGCGCGACGGCACCGTCGGCGTGCCCTCGACCCGGCCGGCACGGGTCAGCACCATTTTCGGCGCGGCGAAGGCCTGGGCGAAGTCATGGGCGGAGAGGCCGATCCGCCGTTCCGGCAGGCTGAGGCCGAAATCGGCCTGCATCGGCCGGCTCAGCCAGGGCCCCGGATCCACCTGGGCCGGCCAGGTTCCCTCGTTGAGGCCGCCCAGGATCACCAGGTCGAAATGCTGCAGCCGCGCTTCCAGCGGTCCGAGGATGGCGAGCCGCGGATGACGCCCATAGCGCGGCCGCACCACCTGGGACGCCATCAAGGCCGTGAGCAAGGCCGGATAGCGATCGCCGCCGAGGGGCGGCCCGTGGGCGGCTGAGTCGCGCAATTCCGACATGAAGGCCGCCGCCGCCTCGCCGGCCTCCTGGACCCACAGGCGCTCGCTGCCCGCAGCCTCGTCGCTCGCCGCCAGCGCCTCGGCGAAGGCCAAGTGTTCGCCGACGACGCGCGCCGGGTTGGGCCGCTTGGCTTTCAGCGCTTTGGCGAAGGGCACCGCCAGCTTGGCCAGGCCGGCGACCCAGGGGGACAGCTCCTTGCGCGCTTTGGAAATCTTCACCGCCTGCTTGAGGCCGTCGAAGCCGGGGGCCGGACGCGGCCCGCGCAGGACCGCGACCTCGAGCAATCGCGCACGGCGGCGGAACTCCGGCACGGGCAGGCCGCCGGCGGCGAGCGGGTGCTTGAGAGTGGCGAGCAGGTCGACCGGCGTCAGCGCGCCGGCCGCCATCTGGGCCGTCAGCCTGAGGAAGCTGCCGCAGGGCGTCTCGGCCAGCGGCACCCCGGCCGAATCGTCGGCCTCGATTTGCCAGCGCCCCAGCTCGGCCGAGACGCGCCGGGCCAGGGTCCGGTCGGGGGTGATCAGCGCCACGGTCTCCTGGGGAGTTTCCAGGGCCTCGCGCATGAGCAGGGCGATCACCCCCGCCTCTTCATTCGGCGTGGCGCAGTCGATGCGACGCACCTCTCCGAGAGCCCTTGTCACCTTGTCCGGTGGCAGAGCCTTGCCGGCGTGGCGCCAGTCGGCCGTCGTCCCGGCCGGCCTCAACGCCCAGCTGATGAAGGCGCTGCGAGTCGAATCGCCGGGCACGGCCGTCGATTCGGGCGGCCAGGGCCAGTCCTCAACCTCCTCACGCGTGAGTTCGAGACGCGCCAGCAGGCGGGCCAGGCCATGCTGAGAATGACCCGGGTCCTCGGCGATCGCTATCCAGCCGGCCTCGTCCGACGCGCGGTCGACGCCGGGCAGAACCACCTCGCCCGAGGGCAGCCGGGCGACCGTGGCAATGAGCTCGGCCACTGCCGGCACGCTGCCGGTCGAACCGGCCACGATCACCGGATGTGTGGGCGGCGCCGAGGTCCAGGCCTGGGCCTGGGCCAGGAGCAGCCGGCGCCGCCGTTCGGCCGGTCCGATGACGCCTTGTTGCGCCTGAACCCGCGGCCATCCATCGGTAAGAATGCGCAGGAAGTCGAGAGTTACCTCCCAATGTGCGGCATGCTCACCGCCGACCAGGCCGACCAGTCCGTCGAAATCCAGGCCCTCGGTCTCCACCTGATCGAGAAACCGCGCCAGCTCCGCCGCGAGGCGGGCCGCCTGGTCCTCGCGCGGCCCAGTGGCTGCCCTCCCGACGAAGGTCGCCTGGCTCCAACCGAGGATCAGCCGGGCCAGCAGCAGTTGCCGCCTGAGCGGAGAGATGGCCGGCGGCAGCTCTTCGATCAGATCTTCGCCCAGGTTATCGCCGAGTGCCGCCTCATCGCCCGTGAGCAACAGCTCGTCTTCGTCCAGGTCGCCCAACGGCAGCATGCGCGGCAGCAGCAGGGGGCGCCCGTCCGACGCGCGCAGGAAGGCGTCGCTCAGTCCGCGGCAGGCACGCCGGGTCGGCAGGAAGACCCAGACCTGTGAGAGCTCGACCGACGACGCCCCCCAGCGGGCCAGCAGACCGGCGGCGAGGGCGGCGAGGAAGGAGACCTCCGGTGCGATGGTGGTGACGCAGGCCGGCGGTTCCGTCATTTCTGGACGGCGGTGCCGCTCAGGTGATGCAAGGCGGTTTCCACGTCCTGGAGCGCCTCCGGCGTTCCGACATGGAACCAGCGGCCGTCGTGTCTTAGGCCCCAGAGCCGACCGCTATCGATGGCTCGGTCGTACAGCAGATTGAGCGAAAAGGCGCCTTCGGGGGCTTGGGCGAAAAGCCTGGGATGGAGGACCTGGACGCCCGCGAAGACGAAGGGCGCCACCTCCAATTCGCGCCGCCGGCGCAGCCGCCCGGCGGGGTCCATCACGAAATCGCCGGGGCCGTCATAGCCGTAGGCATCGATGACCGGATGCACGAGCAGCAGCGCATCCATTTCATCCTCGTCCCAGGCCTGGGCGAGGCGGAGCGGGGCCGGCTGCAGGCCGTCCAGCCACACGACGTCGCCGTTGAGCACGTAAAATGCCTCCGGTCCGAGCGAGGAGAGCGCAGCCGCCACGCCGCCTCCGGTATCCAGCAGCTCCGCCTCGCGCGAGAAGGTCACGCGGGGCCGCTCGCGGCCGCTCGCGTGCGCTTCGATCTGCGCGCCGAGATGATAGAGATTGACCACCGCCTCGGCGATGCCGGCCGCGGCCAGGTGATCGAGCGCCCAATCCAGCATGGCCTTGCCGCGGACTTCGATCAGCGGCTTCGGCAGGCGCTCGGTCAAGGGCCGCATGCGCTCGCCGCGCCCCGCCGCCAGCACCATGGCGCGCGCCAGGCGCTGATCGCGCACCGTCTTGTCCGATGCCTTGTCCGGGGCCTTGTCCGGTGCCGCGCTCATGCCGCCTCCGCCGACGGCACCCGCCGCTCGCCCGGTGGCAGGACCTCATCGAACCAGGCCTTGACCGGCGCCATCTCGGGCGCCGTCAGATCGCCCTCCAGCCAACGCCACACCCGGGGTATGTGGCGCAGGTATTGGTCCTTGCCGTCGCGCCGGCAGAGGCGGGTGAAGATGCCGATGATCTTGGCGCTGCGCTGGGCGCCGAGGATCGCGTAGCTGGCCTGGAAGGCCACCGGGTCGACGCCGGGAAAGGCCGCGAGATAGCGCGCCAGCATGGCGGCGATCAGATCCGCAGGGATATCGCGCCGCGCGTCCTCGAGCAGCGACACCAGGTCGTAGCTGCGCGGCCCGATGACCGCGTCCTGAAAGTCGAGCAGGCCGCAGCCGGCAACGCCGGAGCGTTCCTCCAGCACCATCAGGTTGTCCACGTGATAGTCGCGAAGCACCAGCGTCGGCGGGACGCGCCGGGCCAGCGGGAAGACCGCGAGCCAGGCCTCGACGTAGGCGTCGCGCACGGCCGCCGGCGTTGCGCCGCCGCGCAGCGCCGGCAGATACCAGTCGGTGAGCAGCAAGGCTTCTTCGAGCAAGCGGTCGTCGTCGTAGTCGGGCAAGGGCTCGGCGGCCAGCAGCCCCGCGTCCGCCTTGGCGTGCAGGTGGATCAGCACATCGACCGCGAGCTCGTAGAGCGCCCTTTCATCCGCGCCCTCGGCGAGCGCCCGGGTGAAGGTGCGGTCGCCCAGATCCTCCAGCAGCATCAAGCCGTCGCCAGAGTCCACGGCGAGCGACCGTGGCGCGCTCAGGCCGAAGGACAGCAGCAGGCGTTCCACCCTGTGGAAGGCGCTCACGTCTTCATCGGGCGGCGGCGCATCCATCAGCACCGCCCTGCGCTCGCCCAGGCTGAGCCGCTCGTAGCGGCGGAACGACGCATCGCCTGCCAGCGGGCGGCGTGAAGCCACGCCCCAGCCGGCATCTGCCAGGAAGGCCGCGATATGGTCGGCGCGATCACCCATGGTTCATCGATCGGCCGGAGCCGTCTCCAAGGCATCGGGCCGGGCGGCGCTTCCGATGGCGGAGAGACGCTTCCGCCAGCTTCCATAGCCGACGAGCACCACAGACCTGGCGTTGGCATCCTCGCCATAGCTCAACTGGACCTCCAGCCTGTCCGCAGGAATCCGCCGGCCCAGGCGCTCCGGCCACTCGATCAGGGTGATCGCCTCCCGGGCGGCCTCTTCGAGGCCCAGTTCCTCGACCTCTTCCGGCCGCTCCAGTCGGTAGAGATCGACGTGCCAGACCGGCGCCGGCCGGCGCTCGTAGATCTGCACCAGCGTGAAGGTGGGGCTGGGCACCTCTTCGTCGCCGGCGCCATCGCCCGAACCCGCACCGTCGGCCCCCGTATCGCCCACCCCCGTATCGCCCACCGGGGGCAAGGCGTTGATCAGACCCCGGGCGAAGGTGGTCTTGCCGGCGCCGAGATCGCCGATCAGAAAGACGACGTCACCCGCTTGGAGAAGCCCGGTCAGGGACCGCGCCAGAGCCAAAGTCGCTGCCTCGTCCGGCAGCGGAATCCCGACGGATGCCGGAGGACTATCCTTGCCAGGGGTCATTCGAGCTTTTTTAGCCGCCGCCTGGCGCCGCGACAACCGGCCCCTGCCGATGCCTTGCGGCCGGAGGCCCGGCCACCGGAAGCCTGGGCCGATCGGCAGATCACGGGTCCTGGCCTGGCAATTGCGGTTCACTGTCCGGCGGCGGCTTCCGGTGCGGCGGCCTGTTCGGCGAGCGCGGGGTCGGGCGCCGTCTCGTCCGGCGCCGCCGAATCCGCCGAAACCGCTGAATCCGCTGAATCCGCCGAATCCTGGGACGGCGGGGTCGCGGGGATGAAACAGGTCACACGGGTTCCCTCGCCAGGCTCGGATTCGAGGGTGACCCTGCCGCCGTGCAGCTCGATCAACCGCTTGACCAGCGACAGGCCCAATCCGGCCCCCGACTGGCGGCCGCCGCCGCCGCGCTCGAAGCTCTCGAAGATCCGGTCCTGGTCGGTTTCCGCGATGCCCACGCCGGTATCGGCGACCGACAGCTCGACGCCATCCTCCCGGCGCCGTGCGCTGATGGTCACGCGTCCACCCTCCGGGGTGAATTTGACCGCGTTCGACAGCAAATTGAACAGGGCCTGCTTCAGCCGCAGCTCGTCGGCGGTTTGGCCCCCGATATCGGGGGCGCAATCGAGCACCAGCTCGATTCCGCGGTTGCGCGCCCGCTCGAATCCGAGATTGTAAACGCTCTCGAGCAGCGGATGGAGATCCACCTCTTCGAGGTCGAGGCGCAGGTAGCCGGCCTCGATGGTGGCCAAGTCGAGGATGTCGTTGATCAGGGTATGCAGGCGCTGCGAGGACTCGACGATGGCCTGGCTGTATTCCAGCTGCCGTTCGTTGAGCTCGCCGAAGTACTGGTTTTCGAGGATCTCGGCGAAACCGACGATGGCGTTGAGCGGCGTGCGGAGCTCATAGGACACGTTGGCGATGAACTCCGACTTCAGCCGGTCGGCGGTCTCCAGCGCTTCGTTGCGTTCCCGCAAGGCCTGCTCCACCCGGGTCGAATCCGTCACATCCAGGAAAGTGAAGAGATTGGCCCCATCGGGCAGCGGAACCTGGGCCCATTCGACCACCGAGCCGTCGGCCCGCTCGCGGCGCCGGCCGCGCGGATTGGGCTCCGTCGATTGCCCGAGAATCCGCTCCATCAAGGCCGGCCAATCGCCGTCCGGAGTATCGAAATAGGGCCGGGTCTCCGGGATCACCTCGCGCATGTGCGGCTCCCCGCCCAGGAAGCTCTCGGCCAGGCCCCAGAGCCGCGCGTAGACCGGGTTGAACAGCTTGAGACGCCCATCGGCCCCGTAGACCGCAACGCCTTCGAAGAGATGATCCAGAGTCTCGCGTTGCACCGCGATCAGAGTGTTGTAGGAACTCTCCAGCGCCAGGCGGTCGGTGACGTCCTCGAAGGACATCAGGACGCCGCCGAAGGGGTGGGGCGTCGCCGTCAGGCGCAGGGTCGTCCCGTCGGGCAGGTGCAACAGATCCTCCAGCGGCTCGATCAGGGTGCTGAACACGCGGACCTGATCGCGCTTATAGGCCGGAAAGTCCGATTGCTCGGGCAGACGCCGCTGATCGCGCAACAGCTCATGGATGTCGTTGAGATGCGGCTCGTCTTTGAGCGCCTCCTCCTCGAGGCCCAACAAGCGGGCATAGGCGGTGTTGAAGAACTTGAGGTGCATGTCCGGGCCGAAGATGGCGATGCCGCTGCCGAGCGCCTCCAGCACTTCGGCATGGGCCTCGATGTGCCGCTTGAGCTCGCTCTGCAGCTCCTCGCTTGCCGTCCGGTCGAGCGCCATGCCGGCGGTTTCGCCGATGTTGTCTCCGGCACCGTCTTCGGCCCCGGGCAACCGCTTGGCCGATAGCGGGGTCTCGAAAAGCTCCATGAGTCGCCGCTCGCCGGCCACCACCACGTGCAGGCGTTCGGAGCTGATCTCGCCGCTCTCCAAGGCGCGCCTGGCGAGCCCGCGGCTGACGCTGGCCTGGGTCTTGCCCGGCAGCTCGGTCGCCTCGCTCACCGCGGCTTCGGCGTTCCGCCCCACCGCCGCTGCGTAGGCGCGGTTGCAGTAGGCCAAAGCGTGATCCGCACCGCGCCGCCACACGGGCGTCGGCAGGGCATCGAGAACCGCGAGGGCGGCATCGCGCTCGGCCTCGGCCTGGGCAATGGTCCCCGCGACTTCCGTCCCGATGTTTTTCAGCTTCTGACCGAGCTGCGCCAATTCCATCCGCGCCTCGGCCGCGCGCACCCTTTGGCGCAGGGCATAGAGCGCCGAAACCAGCACCGCGATGAACGCGGCGATCAAGGCTGCAAGGATTTCAACCGGCATTTCGGCGACGGGGGCCTTCTGTTGCGCGCTTCGCCGCTGGTATCAGGGCTCACAAGGATCGGAAGTGTAAGCAATCCCTTCGAGTCGAAACAAGCGCCGGATGCCGGGGTCGCTAAAGACTTGGGACCTGCCGCGGGACGGCTTAGTCAAATAATAATCAATGCTTAATATTTAAAGTTAACAAAGTTGTATTTATATAGTTAATATTTACTTTACATTATATTGACAAATTATGAAATTTATAGTATTATTCCCGGATTACATACGCATTCGATTTATGTCCGCATCGTATTTCTTGGGGGAATCGCGGGACTCATGAAAGGCGCAGTTTTCACTCTCTCGGCATGCATGTCCTTCTGGGCGGTTTACGTCGTCGTGGTTTCGCACGTTTTCCCAGGCTGACTCGAACCCTGGCTCGCTCCTCCGTCCCACTTGCCGAACATCATCGGATATTTGCCATGCGCCTACTCGCGGTAGTGGTCCTTGCTTCGGGTCTGGCCTCCAGCATGACCTGGGGCAGCGCCGAGGCAGCGCCTCTGGAGAACTGCGTGAAGGCTGAAGAGGCCTATCAGGCGGGCAGTCACGAGCAAGAGATCGAATATTACACCCGCTGCATAGACGAAGACGGCCCCAGCGGCGTCAAGCTGGCCATCGCCCACAACAACCGGGGTGTCGCGCACCTTGCCGAGGGCGATCCGGACAGCGCCATTGAGGATTACGACAAGGCGCTGTCGCTCGATCCCGGCTATGCGATCGCCCGGACCAACCGCGGCATGGCCCACATTGCAAAGGGCGCCTTCGTCCAAGCCCTGCTGGACTACGACATGGCCATTGAGCTCGATCCCGCCTATGGCCCGGCCTATGCCAGCCGCTGCTGGCTATTCGGTTTCATGGGCTACGGAGATACGGCGTTGGCGGATTGCGACGAAAGCCTGCGCCTCAATCCGCTCGATGCCGCCGCCCTGGACAGCCGGGCCTTCGCCTATTGGCTCCTCGAGGAACAGGAGAGAGCCCGTCTGGACCTCGAACTAGCCCGCGAGATCGATCCCGCGCGCCCAAACTGGGAAGATCGCTTCGCCGAGTTCGAGAAGAAGTTCTCGGTGGGCTATCCCTATTCGGTCGCCTCCGTTCAATCCGCCGACCGCCATGAAGGAACGGACGAGCCCGCGCTGCCGCAAGGACTCGCACCCTTGCTGGCGAATCCGCACTAATACCAAGGAACGTTGATAAAGACTCATAGTGATCGCGTAGGCGACCCGTCGGGTAGGAGGGAAGTCGCAG
>Ga0255058_10002474_pt1 | contig 10177 bp, 8 predicted proteins | sample Cases_109_9_MG_FD_188637 | JGI IMG/M metagenome (GOLD analysis project Ga0255058, IMG submission 188637) | Seawater microbial communities from Amundsen Gulf, Northwest Territories, Canada - Cases_109_9 | ecosystem: Environmental > Aquatic > Marine > Gulf | place: Canada: Northwest Territories... | reverse complement strand
GACGTGAGACCGCAACACCGGGTGTGAGACGATTTGCGATGGGCCGTCTTCACCAAACACCTGGCAAAGTATGTCGCGCCCTTTCTCCGAAATTTCCTTCATATCCGGATTCGGCGCATAGCTCTGTTCAAGGTATGCGGACTCGAATCGATCGATCGCAGCAAGCGGATCATTTTGTGCGTAACAGGCGTGACGCCAGGAGCCGATGGAAGAGCCGATCAGGTGCACCGGCCCCGCGAGCCTGGGCAGTATGCGGTCGGCAATCACACGATCGATCTGGCTCAGTACCAGCCATTTCGCGCCGCCGGATGCCCCGGCGATCGTGCCGATCCTCTCGGGCGAAAAGCCGTCTTTTCGCACCTCATCGAGGGCTGCGGGCCCGGCCTTGAACAGCAAGGGATTTTTTCTATTCACATTCGTTTTTTTGAACTATGCGTCTCATGCGTGATCTTAGTCACAGTGTACAGTTCCCACCAATCTCTTATGTCGCAACGCGCTCAGGATTCGCTTTCTGCCTGCTAAGGTCGATACGGATGAATGAACTCAAGCAAATTATTGCCCTGGTGCTTCTTGTTTGCAGTGCACAGGCCGCGGCCCACGGTGATCCTGACGCCGTATTGTTCGTCGCACCCTATGGCGTGGATCAGGGCAATTGCAAGGACGCGGCATCTCCCTGTGCAAGTATTTCATTTGCGCTGAACCTGGTCGGCAAAGGCGGACAAATACGCGTTGCCGAGGGCGCATACGATATCGAAAAACCTGAGGACATTTTTTTCCTGGTCAGCGGCACCGTCGACATCGAAGGCGGTCATCGATTTAAGGAGAAATTTCTGCAGCGCGACCTGCAAATATCCACGCTGACCGGCGTGCCATCTGAATACCGGGAATTTCTTAACGCCCGCGGTTTCCATGTGATTGCCGATCGAAAGGGCGTCGACCAGGCGACAAAAGCAGAAGTGCAAAAGCTGGTTGGACTTCATGAACAACTTGCGGTCAGTGCACCGGCGACGCCTTGCGTCGGCGGCTCCGCGGCGGGTACGGAATGTGATTCGATAAACCTGCTTTCGCATGTTGCCCTTGTAGACGTCAGTGCGCAGCCGGGCAGTACCGCTGATGTCTGGGGATTTGTCGATCTGAATTCGAACCGCGAGTATGCGATTGTCGGCTTTAGTACTGGCACAGCAGTTTTCGATATCACTGACCCAGAGGCGCCGGTTGAAGTCGGATTCGTCAGCGGCCAAAACACTTCATGGCGTGACATCAAGGTGTACCAGTCCTTCGACGCGACAGACATGCGGTGGAAGGCATATGCGTACGTCACCGCCGATAACGCGAGCGACGGTCTCGTCATCATCGACCTTAGCGGATTGCCGCAGCGCATCGATGAGATCAATTACGCGAGCGACTTCGGAAGCGCTCACAACGTCTATATGACGAACACCGATTACAGCACCGGCCTGCCCCTGACCAATTCCGTGCCATCACTAATCATTGCAGGCCCAAACCGCAATTTCGGTCAGTACCGTGCATATTCGCTGGCCGATCCGGCAGCGCCCACGCTTGTTGCCGGCACACTAGCCACACAATATATGCACGACGCGTCTTCGATCGTCATTACCGATCCCCGCAAAGATACGCAGTGCCTCGTCGCCGGTCCGTTTTGCGAAGTGTTGCTCGACTTTAATGAGAACAGCATCGACATCTGGGATATTACTGACCCCGACAACCCGGGCCTGCTCAGCAGCACTGGCTATTTCGGCAGCGGCTATGTGCACTCGGGCTGGTGGTCCGAGGACAAGCAATTTATGTTTGTCCACGATGAACTGGACGAACGAAATTCGGGACTGTTAACGACATTGCGGGTATTTTCGCTCAGCAATCTGCAGGCACCTACTCTGGACACCACCTGGACAGGCCCCACCACAGCTATCGACCACAACGGCTTTGTCCGTGGCAACCGCTATTACATGTCGAATTACACGCGTGGCCTGACCATTCTGGATATCACTGTGCCGGGCGCACCGGCCGAGGCCGGCTATCTGGATACATTCCCGGGATCCAACAACAACTCCTTCAATGGCGCCTGGGGTGTTTATCCGTTTTTCTTTAGCGGCACCATCGCGATCAGCGACATCAACACGGGTCTCTACCTCGCCGAGGATCAGACGCGGAATGTCGCGCAGGGCCAGCTGTCATTTTCTCAGAACTCATTCGGCGCGCTCGAAGGCCAGCAAGCACAACTAACCGTGCAGCGTTCAGGCGGCACCAGCGATAACGTCAGCGTCGATTATCAAATACTCGCGGCGACTGCGGATACTGCCGACTATCAGGTCGGTGCCGGACAACTGGTCTGGAATGCCGGTGATGCGACAGACAAGTCCATCGGGTTGACGGCTGCCAACGACGGCGTTCCGGAAGGGTTGGAACGGTTGATCGTCAGGCTCATTAGCCCGGGCGGTGGTGTCGTCCTCGGCAATCGCAATACAGCCAGCGTGTACCTGAGCGATCCGGGCGCCGCCGCAGAAGTCCGGCTTGCTGACACAACGATTAGCACTGCCGAAAGCGGATTTGGCAAAGCGGTCGTCGTCGTACAGAGAACCGGCACGGCGCTGGGCGCGGCGACCGTGGATTACTCAACTGGTGGTGGAACCGCGACTGCCGGCACCGATTACCAGGGGAGCACTTCCGGTACCTTGACGTGGCCCGACGGCGACGCCGATCCTAAATCACTGGTATTCGATATTGTTAACGATGGTGCCGAGGAAGGCGCAGAGTCATTCAACGTTACGCTCAATAATCCGACTGGCGCAACGATCGTGGGTGCTGCAAGCGCGACGGTCACAATTTCTTTGAGTGCGGGACCGAGCACTCCGCCTCCTCCGCGGAAGAAGAGCGGTGCGTTCGGTGTGTCAATGCTGGCTATGCTCGGCTTCTTGTTGCTTCTTCGCCGCTTCAATCGAAGGGGTGTCGTTTAACGATCGTCTGCTCGCGGTCCGGGCCGGTAGAAATAATATCGATCGGGACGCCAGCCAACTCTTCGATACGTGCCAGGTATTTCTGCGCATTATTCGGCAGATCCGCATGCGTCGTTACACCAATAGTTGATTCCGACCAGCCGTCCATGTCTTCGTAAACAGGTTGGCAATCAGCGAAACGGTCTGCCACCACTGGCATTCCTGTGATCGGTTCGCCATCGATCTCATAACCAACACAGATTCGAATGGTCTCCAGACCATCGAGTACGTCGAGCTTGGTGACGCAAAGGCCCGACACACTGCTGTTGATAATAGAGCGACGCAGCGCGACTGCATCGAACCAGCCGCAACGCCTGGGCCGCCCGGTGGTCGCTCCAAACTCGGCGCCCGCGGTCGCAAGATGTTCGCCCATGTCGTCGAACAACTCCGTCGGAAAGGGTCCGGCGCCGACACGAGTCGTATAGGCTTTAACGATGCCGAGCACATAGTCGAGACTGCGCGGGCCGATACCGCTGCCGGTACTGGCTGCCGCTGAAACCGTATTTGACGAAGTTACGAACGGATAAGTGCCATGGTCGACGTCGAGAAATGTGCCCTGCGCGCCTTCGAAAAGGATGCCCTGATCGCCGTTGCCAAGATCGTGAAGTATCTGCGTCACGTCCGCTGTAATCGGCGCGACGATCTCTGCCGCGCTCATGGCCGAATCCAGAGTCTGCGCAAAGTCGATCGCGTCAGTTTTAAAATATTTCGTCAACAGGAAATTGTGATAATCGAGTACCTCGCCCAGTTTCGCGGCAAATTTCTCGCGTACGAATAGGTCTGAGACCTTCAATGCACGACGCGACACCTTGTCCTCGTAGGCTGGCCCGATACCGCGACCGGTCGTGCCGATCGCGGCCGCGCCGAGTGATTTCTCGCGGGCAACATCGAGCGCAACATGCGATGGCAGAATCAGGGGACAGCCCGGGCTGACTTTCAGACGATCGTAAACCGGCACACCATTGGCGATCAGCTCGTCAGCCTCATCGATTAAGGCATCGAGCGACAGCACTACGCCGTTGCCGATGAGGCATTGAACCCCTTCTCTGAGAATGCCAGACGGAATCAGATGCAGAACTGTTTTCTTGCCGCCGATAACGAGCGTGTGACCGGCGTTGTGGCCGCCTTGAAAGCGAACCACTGCCGCGGCATTTTCCGTCAGCAAATCGACGATCTTGCCTTTGCCTTCGTCGCCCCACTGCGTGCCGATAACGACGACGTTTTTACCCATGTCGTTTACCTGATCCCTCTTAACGCACAATAAATAGCAAGACGAGACCCAGAATCATCACGGTCAGCCCTGTCGCGCGAAGGTGCTTGTCACTGAGCTTGGCGATCTCGTTTACCGCCTGGCGAAACCGGTTCGGGCCTACGAATGGAATCATGCCCTCGATCACAAGATAAAGTGCAAATGCAGTAAAAACGTCCTGCCACATAAAACTCACTCACAACGTTCTGGCCACCGCGACCACGATGGCAAAGCTCTACTACCCGTTTCTATTGATTGCCGTCCGATTGATTGAGGTAACGGAAGAACTCGTTATTTGGATCCAGCACCAGAATATCGCCCGACTTGCCCATCGATTTCCGGTAAGCATCGATAGAGCGATAAAACGCGTAAAATTCCGGATCCTTGGTATACGCATTCGCATAAATCTCCGCGGCGCGCGCATCGCCTTCACCCCGAAGTTTTTGCCCGTCCCGGTACGCATCCGCCAGGATAATCGTTCTTTCCTTGTCGGCGGTCGATCTGCGTTGCTCGGAAATCTCGCGGCCTTCTGCCCTGCGCTCTGCCGCAACGCGCTTGCGTTCCTCGCGCATCTGCTCGTAAACGGAATTGCGGACGTCGTCCGGGAACTCCACCTGCTTCACCCGTACGTCGATGAGCTCGACACCGAGGCCTTGCGCAGCTACCGTTGCCGTTGCCAACATATCCCGCATCAATTCCGCCCGTTCGACAGAAATGGCCTCCTGAACCGAGCGCTTGCCGAATTCGGTGACGATCGAGTTCTTGATGATCTCGGACAGACGATCGTTGGCGAGGCGAAGCGTGCCGCCGGTCGAAGTATAGTACTGAACGGCGTCGACAATTCTCCATTTGACGAAGAAATCGACCTGCAACGCGAGCCTCTCCGCCGTGAAAATACGTTCCGGCTTGTCGCTGATCGTCAGAATGCGTTTCGGAAACTTGTGTACATTCTGAATGATGGGAATTTTCCATTTCAGCCCCGGCGAGTAGTCGGATTTAACAACTTCACCCACCTGAAGCTTAATCGCCAGTTCTCGTTCATTGACCGTAAATGTCGAAAGACCGATCGTGACCAGAATCAGGCCCGTAATAACTACTGTTCCAAATCTGCTGCCGTTCATTGTCGGGTCTTCCTGTCGCGGGAGGTGCCCGAATCATCGGGCGTCGCACTCGACGTCTGCGACGAATCAGCATCACCCGGGCGACTTTGCGAATTCTGCGGCGAAGTCGATTTTTGGTTCATCAGTTTGTCGATCGGCAGATACAGCAGATTTCCGCTGCCTTGCGAGTCTACAAACACTTTGCTGGAGTTGGCGTACACCTCTTCGATTGCTTCGAGATAGAGCCTGTCCCTCGTGACGCGCGGCGCCTTTTGATATTCCGCCAGCAACGCGGTAAACCTGGCCGCGTTACCTTCCGCGTCGGCCGTGACACGGTTGCGGTATGCTTCGGCATCCTGAAGGATGCGGGCGGCCGCGCCACGCGCCTTCGGAATAATGTCCTTGGCATAAGTGTCAGCTTCAAGAATATAGCGATCGCTGTCATTGCGGGCTTTCTGCGTATCGTCCACCGACGCCTGAACAGCCTGCGGGTAGTCCAGTTTTTCCAGACTGATTGAAGTGACACTGATACCTGCGCCGTAATTATCCAGGGTTGCCTGCAGTACCTCACTGGTGCGCGGCGCGATCTGGTCGCGTTGATCGGTGACCAATTCCAGAAGCGTGCTCGTTCCGATCACCTCGCGAAGCGCACTTTCTGTGACGTCCTGAAGCGTTTGTTCGGGGTCAACGACTTCGAAACTGTATTTCACCGGATCGGTACGCCGGTACTGAACAACCATCTGAATAAACACGTACTGCTCGTCGGCCGTCAGAATCTCGGTGCGGAACGGATAATTGTCGACGGCGCTAGCGTTGACGATGTCGACCACTTCGGCCGGATAAGGGTAGTGCCAGTGCAGGCCCGGCATAGTGGTAACGGTATAAGCACCGAATCGCTGCACGATTCCCCGCTCGGCTTCATCGACGCGATAAAGCCCCGTCAATCCCCAGGCTACGAGCAGCAGCACAAGGAGAATGTAGCCGCCAGACGATCCCGCGGCCTGACCACCGCCACCGCCGATGATGCCGCTCAACCGTCGTTGCCAATTCTGAACTATCTTGTCCAGGTCGTTTGGCTCCTCACCCTCTTTCTTCCAGGGATCCTTGCCATTTCCAGGTTCGTTCCAGGCCATTGTCTATGTCATCTCTGTTCGGCAATCTCGGACGAGTCCGTCATTGCCTCTCGTTGCAAAATATCAGCGGGCAGATTCTCTCGTTTCAACAAGCGCAAGAATTCCCGCTCACCCAAATTCAGTTCCAACAGCCATCCGCCATCCTCGAGCGCAGTTTCAGCCTGCACCGCGCCCAAATCGAAAAGCACCGCACGAAGCCGGCCCTGGCTGGGTTTAAGACGAATAGTACCGTTGACCTTTTTGCGGCGCAGACGATCCCCGATTACCTCGGGCAACAGGGAGATTCCTTCGCCGGTCACTGCAGATAACCAGACCGCCCGTCCTTCACCCTTTCGATTATTCGTCACTCGGGGCCGGCGATCCAGCTTGTCGATTTTATTGTACACCCTTATTTGCGGAACCTGATCCGCCTCGAGTTCCTTCAGAACGGCATTGACCTGCCGGACCCGCTGCCATCGATCGGGATCGCTCGCGTCGATCAGGTGCAGAATAAGATCGGCCTCCTTGGTCTCCTGCAATGTCGAGCGAAAAGCGGCTATCAGCTCGTGAGGGAGATCGCGTACGAAGCCAACGGTGTCGACCAAAATTGCATGACTGTCTTCTGGCAACTCCATTTTTCGCATGGTTGGGTCCAGCGTCGCGAACAACTTGTCCTCTACATATACGCCCGCATCGGTCAGCGCATTAAACAGGGTCGATTTGCCGGCGTTGGTGTAACCGACCAGTGCCACGGTCGGTATTTCCGCGCGAATACGATTCTGCCGGTTCATCGCGCGCCGGCTATCAACCTGGCCCAGTCGCGATTTCAGCTGGCGGATTCTCTTGCCGATGAGCCGGCGATCGGTCTCGAGCTGGGTTTCACCCGGTCCGCGAAGCCCGATTCCACCCTTCTGACGCTCGAGGTGAGTCCAGCCACGAATCAGCCGCGTCGACAAGTGCCGCAGCTGCGCGAGTTCGACCTGCAGCTTGCCCTCGAAAGTGCGTGCGCGCTGCGCGAATATATCGAGAATCAGACCACTGCGATCCAGTACCCTGGCCTGAAGCTGTTTTTCGAGATTGCGTTCCTGGCTCGGACTTAACGGCGCACTGGATATGATCAGGTCGGCCTGATTCGCTTTGACGCTGTCCGCAAGCTCCTCGACTTTTCCTTTGCCGATGAAAAAGCGTGGATCGGGTTTCTTGCGTGCGCAGACGAGCTGATCGACGACCTCGGCGCCGGCCGATGTCGCCAATTCGACAAACTCCTCACGTTCGGTGGTATCCGGGGCCCCACCGGCCGCCGCATGTACCAGAATTGCACGTTCGCCGCTTCGCGGTCGCTCAAACAAAAACGACCCCCGGGTTACGTGACTCGATGCGCTTAGTCGTCAGATTCTCCAGAGTCCCCGGACTCTCCAGAGTCCCCGGACTCTCTAGATTCGTCATCCGGGAGCGGCAGACGAACATTTCGCGCTGGCACGACAGTCGAAATCGCATGTTTGTAGACCATCTGGTTAACACTGTTCTTCAACAGCACGACGAACTGATCGAATGAATCCACCTGGCCCTGGAGTTTGATTCCATTCACCAGGTAAATAGAAACAGGTACCTTTTCCTTGCGTAATATATTGAGGAACGGGTCCTGTAGCGATTGGCCCTTAGCCATTTTGGGTTCTCCTTATTATTGTTTACCCAACCTTGGAAGCGGCATTCCGGTGGCGCCGGTTGCCCACATGCCACGCCCAGCCCAAAGCGAAGAAAATTCTATCATAGGCAGCTGCTTAGCTGTCCAAATGTTTGTCAAGAAACGCCGATATGGCCCCAATCGCATCACCTTCAAGGGGATCGAACAGATTCAGCTGTTCGTCGGATCGCAGCCAGGTCAGCTGACGTTTGGCCAGCTGCCGGGTAGCTGCCAGCGCCTTGTCCCCCGCAGTCGAACGATCGTATTCACCGTCAAGGTGCGACCAGATTTGCCGATACCCGACTGCACGCATTGAAGAATGCTTATTGTTCAGGTTGGGACGCTTTCTCAGGCGTTCGACTTCCTCGACAAAGCCCCCCCCGAACATCGATCGGAGGCGCGCATCGATGCGCTCGTGCAGCACCGAGCGAGATTTCGGGACCAGTGCGATTTTCATGAATTTACGGTTTGGCTCGGAATTGTTTTCGGCGGCCTGCCAGTCACTGATGGTCCGGCCGCTGATCTCGAATACCTCGAGTGCCCGCTGGATCCGCTGACTATCGTTGGCGTTGATCCTGGCCGCCGCGGCCGGATCGATCCCGGCCAGTTTCTCGTGCATCGCAGGCCAACCAACGGATGCCGCCTCAGCATCCAGCCTGTCACGCGTAGCGGGATCCGCTTCCGGCAGATCCGCGATGCCCGCGGTCAGGGAACGGAAATACATCATCGTACCGCCAACGAGTATGGGTATGCGGCCCGAGCTTTGGATGTCATCTATTTCTATCTCGGCGTCCCGTACGAATTCGCCGGCCGAATAATTATCCTCGGGATCGCGTATGTCGATGAGTCGGTGAGGAGCACGCTCCAGCGTCTCGGCATCGGGTTTGGCGGTGCCGATGTCCATGCCGCGATACACCAGCGCCGAATCGACGCTGATTATTTCCAGCGGGAATTTCTCCCGAAGCTGAATTGCGAAATCGGTTTTTCCGGATGCGGTCGGGCCCGCCAGACAAATGACGGCATTTCTCTGCATAGCTGTGTTATCGACCGCGCAGGAACAGCCGGTCGAGCTCTGCCATGCTGACCGTAGTCCAGGTCGGCCTGCCGTGATTACACTGATCTGCCCTGTCTGTTGTCTCCATTTCACGCAACAGTGCGTTCATTTCCTCATGGCTGAGCGAGCGGTTGGCGCGAATCGAGTGGTGGCAGGCCATCGTCGCCAGCAGTTCATCGCAAGCGTCACCGACACGACTGCTGCTCCCGGCGGCCGAAAGATCCGATAACACATCTCTGACGAGGCCTTCGACATCGGCCTGATTCAGGAGCGCCGGCACCTCGCGAATGACGATACTGCCTGGGCCCGCTCGGGAAACGACCAGACCGAGCCGTTCGAAAGTCTCGGCGTTGTCATCGACCAGCGCCGCTTCACTCTCGGAGACTGCCAGCGTGGCAGGGACCAGCAGGGGCTGGCGCACGATTTCCTTACTATCAAACGATCGTTTGAGTTTTTCATAAACGATGCGTTCGTGTGCCGCATGCATATCGACAATGACAAGGCCACTCGCGTTCTCGGCTAACACGTAGACGCCGGAGAGCTGCGCGATCGCATAGCCAAGCGGCGGCAAATCCTGGCGTTCGGCAGCTGGTTCACTGGCCATGGCCTGATACATGCCGACGGCTTCGGCGACGGCCGACCGTGACGGTGCACCGCCACCCGATAAGGGCATCCATCTTTGTTCGGCTACATTGGTGATTTCAGGCAGCGAGCTTGCCGGCGCGACATCGTGTCCACCCGGCCTTGTATCGCTCAGCGCGTACTCGATAGCTTGCGATACCATGCCATGCACGCGCCGCCCGTCACGAAATCGCACTTCGTGTTTGGCCGGGTGCGCGTTCGCATCGACCAGCGCCGGATTCATGCTGATGCTCAACACATAAGCCGGGAATCGGCCATGAAAGAGGACATCGCGATAGGCATGCCGCGCAGCATGACTCAGAGTCTTGTCGCGGATACTTCG
>Ga0255058_10002473_pt1 | contig 10185 bp, 10 predicted proteins | sample Cases_109_9_MG_FD_188637 | JGI IMG/M metagenome (GOLD analysis project Ga0255058, IMG submission 188637) | Seawater microbial communities from Amundsen Gulf, Northwest Territories, Canada - Cases_109_9 | ecosystem: Environmental > Aquatic > Marine > Gulf | place: Canada: Northwest Territories... | reverse complement strand
CAATGTCCGCTTTTGGCACTTAGCGGACATCCAAGCTGCCTCGGAGAATGTCTGCTTTTGGGGGTAAAGCGGACATCGTTGATCCGGGTTCCAATGTCTGCTTTTGACCCAAAGCGGACATTTAGGGCTCGCGGGGACGATGCGGGTTGTCAATGACCGCTGCCACGGCCAATTCATTATAGGCGCCCTTAGTAATCTTCCATGCGGATTGAAGGAACAGCCCGGCAATCGCTGCCGCGACGATTAAGTCAGGCCACGGGGTTGTGGTGAGCCACACGAACGCGGCGGCGACAACGACAGCAAAGTTTCCGAGTGCGTCGTTGCGGCTGAATAACCATACGGCCTGAACGTTGGCGTCGCCGGTCCGATGCTTCATCAGGATCACGGCACAGATTACGTTGACGACAAGCGCCCCGATACCGAACGCACCCATAAGCTCGGCTTCGGGAAGCTGTAGGACGAAGATCCGATAGACCGTTCCGGCGACGACACCGATGCCCATGATGGCAAGAAAGATGCCTTGAACAAGCGCGCCGCGGGCTCGCCATGCTTGGCCCCAGCCGATCGCTACCAAGCCTAGAAGGGTGATTGTACCATCGCCGAGAAAATCAAGGGCGTCGGCCTTTAGGCCCTGCGACCCTGCAAGGAAGCCGCCGCCGATTTCGATTGCACCGTACGCGATGTTGAGCACCATGACGATCCACAAGGTGCGCCTGTAGGCTCGCGTCGCATGCGTGAGGTCGCCAATATCATCATCGTCATCCATGTGGTCACCGTATCTCAGATGCACAGCAATCCATCCGGAGCCGTCTGAGATTGGGTCGAGGTGATAATGCTCATAAAGGACAGCGAAGGCCGCCGGTCCGGGGAGGTGGCAAGATTCATGGCGAGCGCAGAGTGTAAGTCCCGTCGCCTGCGGCGGTCACGACGAAACGCTTCACAGAGCCACCGCCTCTGGGAGTGGCGTTGATCGTGACTTTCAGCCGTCCGAGATCCGGGAATTCGGTCTTCACCTCCAGCACCGATCCGTGTCCCTCGTTGAGTTCTTTGACAGGGGTCGTCCTAACCAAACGGTAGTCCTGTGAATCGGGATCGATCGTGAGCCATTGAAGATAGAGGCGGTGAACCACATGCTCGACGCCAGCGGCAACAACCACGACCCGGAAAAAACCTTCTTGTTTGTCGCGCGTCCAGTACCCGCCGGCCTCGACCTTGTGAATTCTACCCGGCACCCGCTTCGCGTCGCCCAAGGGCGTGTCCTGAGCATGTGCGGGCACCGCAGCGGCAAAAAATCCGATCGCTACCGCAAGACAAATGGCCGCCTGACGAGCTCTGCGCATTCGGGTCTCCACATAGTGTTCGAGCGGCAGGAACATCCCTCATCCGTTTCCTTTCCGGAGGAGCCTGCACGGAGTGGTCCAGGCGCAATGTTAGTTTGGTCGCGCCTTGCAGGCTAGATCTCTGGTGCGTCAGCGGGATGCTAACAAAAGGGGTGTGCGGGCGCTCGGCCGGAATGCTCCGATGTCCGCTTTTGGGGGTAAAGCGGACATCCCCGACGCACGAAGCGCTGCAGTTCGGTGATGGTAGCGGCCCTTTTGCGCGTTCCTGCCCTGGCTTGACGATAAAACTTTTATGTTTTATGATACACATACGTTTCATATGCGGGTGAATGAAGTAGTGCCTGAGAACCTCTTATCGGTGCGCGACTGCCTCGAATGCATTCCGATCCGAATGAGCGAACGCGAGTTTCGCAGGCGTGTGCGCTCCCTTGGCTGCTACTGCGAGCATCGCAGTCAGCTCTTCCTTTCAGAATCCGACTTTGTTGCATTCTTGGAGAGCCTCAGGCCATGCCACTCAAGGTTTCGAAGCGCAAGGATCGGAAGGGATATTGGATCACGGGCACCGTCAACAGCGTGCGCATCCGAGAGAGCGCTGGCACTCATAGCCGAGCGCTCGCGGAGGAGCTAAGATCCAAACGTGAGGCTGAGCTGATCCGGGCAGCCATTTACGGCGCGGAAGATGCCACAACCTTTGCTCAAGCAGTCGTTCTCTACTTGAAGGGCGGCCATTCTCACCGGTTCCTAGAACCGATAGTGAGAGAAATCGGAGAGACGAGGTTATCGGCCATTAAGCCTGGTGAAGTTCGTGATTTGGCCCGCAAGATTTACCCTAACGCAGCCCCCAGCACCTGGAACCGTCAGGTCATTGCCCCTTTCTTGGCCGTGCTCAACTTTGCGTGTGATCGAGGCAGGGCGCGGCCGATCAGGATAAAGCGGTTCAAGGAAACCAAGTCAAAGCGAACGGCTGTGAACCGTAGTTGGATCGATCAATTCCGGTTGGGATCAAAGACCAATCCTTACATTGCGTCCATGGCGCTAATGATGTTCACGACGGGCGCACGGCTCGGTGACATCTTGTCATTCCGCCCAGCCGATATTGACTTGCAGACAAGGGTGGCGCGCCGCCAGCGTACGAAAAGCGGCGAGCCACATGAGTTCTTACTCACCCGTGAGATGTCGGAGGAACTTGCCAAACTCAAACCGCGTCGCGGTCGCGTGTTCGGTTACGCTCAAAGGCGACACATCTACGCAGCCTGGAAGAAGGCATGCAATACTGCGGGGTTGGAATATCTGCCACCCCATCAGGCGGGGCGTCACTCCTTTGCGACAGAAATGATCGTACGCCAATGCCGCGATGTAGCCACGACCGCAGCTCTTGGAAACTGGAAAAGCAAAAAGCTTCTTCTCGACAGATATACTCACGCGGAAGGCCTTCGCGAGGCTTCAGACGAAGTGTTTGGCTCTGATATGCCGCAGGAGGACTAGGATTTAAGCGGCCAACTCCAATCGTTGGCACCTGGATGACACCACGCAACAAAACTTCCGAAAAGGACGTGTAAGATCAAAGTATTATGGGCTGTGTCGTCTCGATTGGTAAGGGAGAGGTCCTCAGTTCAATCCTGAGCGGCAGCACCAGCGAAATTCTAGAACTATGCGGCTATTTGCGCGGCCTCATCGGGCGCACCCAAAGCTACGCGCGCTCTTCAGCGCGCGCCTCTGAGATGATTTCCCAGGCTACATTGATTTGCTTTAGGCGCAGCTCGCGAACGCGCCGATCGTCCTCGCCGTCAGCATGATCGGGGTGCCAGCTCATGCGCAGGCCATCGACGACCTTTTTGATCGCCGTCTGATTGGCATCGTATGAGACCCCGATCCCTAAGACCCGCAGTGCATCTTCGCGGGTTTGCGGGACGGTATCTCCCCAGTTCGGGGTAGGGATTCTTGCTGGCGCCGATCGCTCTGACGGGGCCTCATTTTCCTTCGTAGCGATCAGCGCAGAGGCCTCCACACGTCCACGGCTTTCATCCAGCCAAACCGAGCCAATATCACGCGACGTCGCAACACGCGCCTGCGACGCATCTTGCCGGCGCATGAGCACAAAGCCCGCAATCAAAATGGCGGAAAGTAGCGCGAGGGCAGAAACGGCCACCGTCATAGGATCGCGCAAATAACCTACCAGCCCGCTTGCGCTCGCCTCCTTTTGGTTCTGCTCGGCTTGTGTTGTCTGCTGGTTCTCCGCGGGAACCGACGGCACCATTGCCAGTGTTTCGCCGTCACCGGATTTGGTGGTGGCGATGGCCGCGGCAGCAAGCGACGCTGTTTCATCGGGATCCGAATCCGTGCGTACTCGCAGCGGTGTGTTGCCAGCGTCGGAATCCCGCCGATTTATGATGGTCGGGGCCGCTGGACTTCCTGCTGAGAGGGAAGCGGCCTTCGCATCAGCCGGTCGCGATTCTGCAGGAGCCTTAGCCTGTGCGCTAGCCGGCGGGGCATCTGTTGGCATGTCCTTGGTCGCCGCTCTGCGTTGCGACGAAGAAATGCGCGGAGGTAGGGGAGGCGTCTCGATGCGCCCCTCTTCTGCGGCGACCCTTGGGGCCGCCGCAGCTGGGTCCGCGACGGAGACACTGGGTGCTCGTGGCAGAGCGTCGGCTACGAAGATGGCGTCAATCCCAAACTTCGGCGCGAAACCTTGTGGCATCTCCACAATGGAATCGGGTGCGCGCGCTTTTCGGAATCCACATCTGCGCGCAAGCCTGCGAAAGCGCGGCCGCCGTCGATCGAACTCAGATAGCCGCGCGCACGGATCGCCCTGCGGCAGGGCCCACGTCCATGGCATCCGTACAAGCAGGCGGCCGCCCTTGAACCAGGCGCGTCGGTGTCCGTCGGCAGCTGCGACCACAGACGTCCAAGGCACGCGTGCCCCGCTGCAATCGATGTCAAAGCGATGGACCGTCCAGTTGCGGCATTTAGTCGGGTCGGCCGGAGAACACGCCGTAAATTCTCGCTGCTCGCGTCCACCGATGATGCGATAACCTTTGTCCGCTGACGGGATAAGCACCGGTTCGCCGCCAGAGACGGAACACGAATATGGCATAACCAGCAGCTCATCGGCTCTGGAGGCGCTTCCGACGACCATAAAGGACGCAGCAATGAGGAAAGAGAAACCGCCCCTTAGCAACACGCGCATGCGTTAACTCTGCCCCCCGTGCGGCATTATGACATCACAAAGATCCGACCTCGAACTCAATGCGGCCGGGACCTTGTCAGCTTTGTGGCGGGCGATCATTCAGGGGTATTAGGACGCCGAGGGGCCGCAGCGATTGCCGCGACACTCAAGCTATCTCTTGCAAAAATGGCCTTGCTCGGCAGCTTTAGACTGACCAGCGTTCAGTTGCCCACACGGCCTGGCGCACTACTCCTTGAAAATTCGACATTTTTAGCCTAGATACTATCTAGTCGTTCGATGGATCTCGTGAGCGTTCGATTGAACGCACGATTGAGCCAGCTGCCTCCAGACATTGAGAGTGCTTTGGCGCGAACGCCACGAAGCGTGCCCTCGCCCCGTTTCTTCTAGCGAGAAGTGCGGGATGTCAGGGGGCCGTGCACGACCGGATTGGATGCGAGTTAAGGATGGAGGATTATGGACAAGGTGGACACCTTTCTGCAGCGCCACAGCAGCTCTGAGGCGGAGCGCACGGACGCACGGGAGGAGTGCGGGGAAGCAGATATGCAGCTCCTGAACGAAGAAAAGGTCAGGAAATGCCTGATGTGCCTAACCACGTTTCCGAGCACCTGGTCTGGCGAGCGCATTTGCCGCCGCTGCAAGTCCTCAGCGCGCTGGCGCAGTGGTGGGCTTGATTGATAAGCGCGCGTCCCTGGCAACAATAGGGGCGCGCGGAAACAGGCATATCGCAAATCGACACCAAACAATCGAAGGACCTCAGCGTCCCATCAAGCTGAACGATGTCCCTGCCGCAATGAGGTTGAGGCGCCGGCGCCCAAGCGCCTCGAACAAATGTGCTGGGGATTATGACGTATGCTGAGTTGCTGCCCAGCACGAATCGCGTTGCTAAAGAGAGATGGGAAAATGCCCATCGTTTGCTGCCCTCTCAGTCGCGGTCTTGGCGCTCGCCGGCTGCGCAGAAACGCTGGCGACCGGAACCATAACTCCTCCCAACCCGCACGATTTCGTTCCTGGTCTGCCAAAGGGCTATCAATGTCCTCTGGTCCCGAATGGATTTGATCCCGCCGGATCCATCTACCGTCTTGATAAGAACGGCACCTACTACCGAGTGAAGGATTTCAGCACCGAACCCCAAATAATGGCTTTGGGCGGGTATCGAAAAGACGTGCCCATCTCCAACTACGTCCTGAGCGACAAGCAAGCGTCGTCTGCGGGTCTGTCATACAGCCTTCTTCAGAAAGCGCTGCCCGGTCTGTCTTCCAGTGGTTCGGCCGACGTCAATAAGGAGATCTCAGTTGACATTACCGTCGAGGACATGATGGGCGAGGTTATCGACGATACGCTCGCCGACCACATCGTCGACTGGTTCAGGTCAAACATCACCGCTAAACGTGGGAGCAAGTATTTCCTTGTGCGCGAGACCGTTAAGGCGGGCGCGGTGAGCTACCGGCTGAAATACAAGGACATTGCCAAGCTCGGCGGAAAAGCCCAGCTCGAGAAACTTGCCGAAGGCGAAGCGAACGTCACCATCCGGGACAACGATGGAACCCTTGAAATAAAGCAGAAGTTTTCTCCAGGCCGGATTGCTGTCTGCATAAAATCCGCTGAAATTGTCGTCGATACGAAAAAGAGCCTCCCGTGGGGAGGGGTGAATGTGTCGCTGAAGTCTTCCGACGAAACCACAGTGCCAACCATCAAACGTGTTGGTAAAAACTAGGGCCACTTCACAGCCGTCCTTCGAAAACGTCGGAGCTAGTAGCCGGGATAATGCGTGGTCGGCTGGTGTCAGAATTCCAACGTCTCGGGCAAGGCGTCGATCCCCAGTCGTGTGTTGGCAATCTCTGACGTCTTGAGAGCTATGATGGCGCCGCACGCGTGCGGAAGCAGACAATTGGGCGCGACCCGCAGGTTCCTTCCTATAGCTATTGTCGGAATTCTCGTTCCTCGGGCCAGAATGCTCCTGGGGGGATGTGCCCCTCCTCCGCATAAGCATGCTGTAGCGCGTCCAGCTGCGCCCACAGAAGATCGCATTTGAAGCCAACGGCGGCGACACAGGCCTCCTGCTCGTAGCGGCTCTTGGCGTTTTTCTTCACGTACTCGAGCGCGAACGTGGCATCACGCGGAGCCTGCGTTAAGCGCCGCTTGAAATAAGCCAGCACATCGTCGGAGATGAAATCGTAGTTCTCCAACATGCCAGCAATGCGCTCGCGATGGATCGACGGCGCGAAGAGCTCTGTCAAAGACGAGGCGACCGCCTCAATGAGCGGTCTCTCGCGAACGAAGCGCACGTAGGCCTCCACGGCAAAACGCGTCGCCGGCAGAGCGCCCTTCATCGACATAACGTAGTCGCGATCAAGTCCTAATGCGTCGGTGAGCACTAGCCAGCGCTCAATACCACCGGGTTCGTCGGGAGGCAGGCCGTCGTGGTCGTGCACACGATGCAACCACTCGCGCCGCAGCTCGCGGTCGTGCACGCGGCTAATCAATGCCGCATCCTTACGCGGCACCGCATCCTGGTAGCAATAGCGATTAAGGGCCCATGCCTGCACCTGGCCCTTGTCGAGTTTGCCGCCGTGCAGAAGTTTATGAAAGGGGTGCTTGTCGTGATAGCGCTCAGCGCCCACGGCGCGGATGGCGGCCTCGAATTCGTCGCGGCTCATGGGTGTGCCGATGGGTACGTCTACGGAGCACCGTTCGCTCATTGGTTTTTCCTCCATCTTCGGCCGCCTCTTCCATGCGACGACGAACCCGGCTCGTTACGATGTAGATAGGACACGTTCTCTTTCGGGAGTGCTGCCCTGCTGGCAATCGTTGTGCGAGATGCACCGGAATTGCGCCTTGACGCAGTTCAAGCGATCCTGCGGCGGCTCGTCGCAAAGGCCACATGCGTCCCGACTATCCGTGAGTGGGCATTGCCAGCGATCAAGCCGCTTCTGGGTTGCTTCGGCCGATCTCGGTCGCGTAGGGCTCGCAAATTTTTGAGGGGACCCGAACCCTTCAAAAGACTCCATAAGGGCAGGCGTCGGTTTTGCCGGAAATCTTCCAAGCCGGACGGCAACGCCCATATAGTCGGAAGGCCCCGAGCGGGCGGCGCAAGGTTAAGTCTCCGGAAAGCGCGGCGCGGCCTAGCTCTCGGCAGAGCCGGGCATATAACGTATAAGGCACCAAGAACAAAAGGCATGACTCTCTTGAAAGCAAAGCACAAAGAACTGCCCATGGACCAAGTCGTCCGTCCCAGCCGTACAGAAGTCGAAGCGGCATTCCGCACCATTATTCGCTGGACCGGTGACAACCCGGACCGCGATGGGCTGCTCAATACACCTGCCCGGCTGGCTCGCGCCTATGAGGAATATTTCCGCGGCTACAACGAAGACCCCGAGAGGATCCTCTCTACGACCTTCGAGGAAACCGAAGGCTACGATGAGATGATCGTACTGCGCGGCATCCGTTTCGAGAGCCATTGCGAGCACCACATCGCGCCGATCATTGGCCGCGCGTGGGTTGCATATATTCCCAACGGCCGCGTTGTCGGCATCTCCAAGTTGGCCCGCATCGTCGAAGTGTATGCCAAGCGTTTGCAGATTCAGGAGAAGATGACGGCCCAGATCGCTAATGCGATCAACAATGTGTTGCAGCCGCAGGGCGTCGGCGTCATCATCAAGGCGGAGCATCATTGCATGACCGCACGCGGCATCATGAAGCCAGGTACCGATCTGGTGACCAGCCGCATGCTTGGCATATTCCGTAGCAATGCGGCCACGCGTCAAGAATTCTTGACGCTGATCGATTGAGTTCGGCCACTCGGCTCAATCATCGTCTTCGGCGATCTCTTCGCTCGTCGTGATCGGCTGCCCGTAGTCGACACGTACGAGATAGAGGCCAGAGGCTGGCGCTACCGGCCCGCACGCCGCACGATCTCGTGCCAGCAGCGCCGCTTCCAGGTCCCGCACATTCCACTTGGCCTCGCCGACGAGCTTTAAGCTGCCGACAATGGACCGGACCTGGTTGTGCAGGAAGGATCGCGCGGAGGCTTCTATGTGAATCTCCTCGCCACACTTCGTGACATCGAGCCGGTCGAGCGTACGCAATGGCGACTTTGCCTGGCATCCGACAGCGCGAAACGTTGTAAAGTCGTGGCGACCGAGGAGAAGCTGTGCTGCGGCACCCATCGCTTCATAATCGAGCGACGAGATAGGCAACCACCACACGCGGTCGCGATCGAGTATGGGCGGTGCGCGGCGGCACAGGATACGATAGCGATAGTGGCGCGCTGTAGCGCTGTAGCGCGCGTTGAAATCATCTGAAACCACTTCACAAGCAAGAACGGCGATCGGCGCAGGCTTGAGATGAAAGTTTAGCGCTTCGCGAACGCGGAACGGCTCCCAGTTCTTGGAAAGATCCAAGTGCGCAACCTGACCCAGCGCGTGCACCCCAGCATCGGTGCGGCCAGCGCCGTGCAGCGGGACGGTTTCTCCGCAGAACTTTTGGATAGCGCCCTCGAGCGCCCCTTGAACCGATTGGCCCTGCGCCTGGCGCTGCCAGCCAACGAACGGTGTGCCGTCATATTCGATGCAAATGCGATAGCGGGGCATAGAAAGGGCTCAGGTGGCGAGACGCGCACGATCGCGTTTCACTGTTCCCTAGAGCCTGATCGTTTCACTTGGAAGCGCAAATTGCGTCCAAGTGAAACGTGAATCAGTCTCTACACTTTTGATTTAGAGCAAGATTCACGTTCTTGCCCGAAACCTTCTGGCCTTGGTGAGCGATTCCATCAAGAACGATCTTGCTCTAGCGTTGTCGCTTCCGCATCTCAACCGTCACGCCGCCGGCTGGATTATTCTAAGGCGGGTATGGTTTGTATGCCGCAGCGTCGAGGGAGGCCCGAACCCACCGCCTGCTGGTTGATTACGCCCGGAGCAGCGCTACCTACGAACGCCATTTTTGCCAATAATCCCCAAGAGTAATGGGGTCTGGCCATCTGGGTTGATGATCATATGCTGGGTCGGCGGAATCGGCCGGAAAACTCGAACCCCGGATTCATAGGTGACAACGGCGCCATAGACCGGCTGTGTCTCGATCCGAGTTGTGGAGGCCCATTGGGCGCTGTTTAGCGGAGGTCCTTGTTGCGCACTGACTACCGATGAATGCGCGATCGCCGCGACCGCGATGAGTAAGAGGCTGAGAACACGCATGAGCATACTCCAGGCGAACACTGTGAGGGAGACTTGGGGAGAGCTTAATGCGTGTTTTTGGGTAGCGGTCGATCGTTCGCCCGCCTTGATTAACAGGCGCATCAAAGGCGCGTTCCGGGGACAAGCGAAAATCCTCTCAGGAACTCTTCCGTTCGCATCGGTTTTTTGCCCGCACGTTGCAGCTCGACCAGCCGCACCGCATCATCTCCACACGCGACTGAGAGGCTGTCATCAAGCACCTCGCCGGGTGGCCCTGCACCCTCGGCAAGGGCTGAGCGCAACACCTTGATGCGCTCGTTAATGCCTCCTGCGCCGGTTTCGAACCACGCGCCAGGAAACGGCGAAATTCCGCGGATCAAGTTGTGCACGTCGCGCGCCGGCTTTGCAAAGTCGATGCGCGATTCTGCTTTGCTGATCTTCGCCGCGTAGGTGACGCCGGATTTAGGCTGCGCCGTGCAGTCGAGAGAAC
>Ga0255058_10002471_pt1 | contig 10186 bp, 8 predicted proteins | sample Cases_109_9_MG_FD_188637 | JGI IMG/M metagenome (GOLD analysis project Ga0255058, IMG submission 188637) | Seawater microbial communities from Amundsen Gulf, Northwest Territories, Canada - Cases_109_9 | ecosystem: Environmental > Aquatic > Marine > Gulf | place: Canada: Northwest Territories... | reverse complement strand
ACTGGTAACAACCATTCCTCCTTCACCCGTCGTAATTGCCTTGCGAGGGTGAAAACTGAAAACTCCCGCCATAGCCTCTGTCCCCGCATAATGCCCCCCTCTTTTAGCACCAAAGCCGCATGCGGCATCTTCAATCACCACAAGTCCATGTTCATTAGCAATTTCATTAATTGCTTCCATATCAACACAAAGACCAAATAGAGAAACCGGTATTATACATTTGGGTTGTGTTGATGCTTCTTGTTTACGATTAATAAGATATTCTCTGATTTTTTCGTGAGCAATCGTAAACGTATCTATATCTATATCCATAAATACAGGCTTTGCTCCTGTATATTCAACGGCATTGGCTGTCGCAATAAACGTAAAGGAGGGAATTAGAACCTCGTCACCAGGTTCGATTCCTGCAGCAAGTAATGCAAGATGCAAAGCTGTAGTACAGGATGTAGTAGCCAAAGCGTGATTAATTCCCACAAAGTCTCTAAAAATGCTTTCAAACTCAGCAACCTTAGGTCCCTGAACCAACCATCCTGACTTGACTACTTCTTGAATTGCTTTTTCTTCTGCATCATTGAAGAAGGGTCTGGTTATTGAAATCTTGTCAAAGGATTGTTGTTGCTGTTGTTTTAGAATTACCGACATACAATTCTCCGATCTGGTGTTGTTCGACATAATATGATTTCCAATGATCACATCTTTTGCATAATTCTTCTAATTCACTATTATTCTTAATGTGTGCATCTCTTATTTTTTCATATTTATCATTTTGCCAAATTTCTTTGATGGAACTTTGGTTCACATTGCCTATAGCGTCCCTTCTGTCCCAATCATGGTTACACAGAGCTACAGAACCATCCCAATATATAATAAAATCACTAAAAGGTTTTAGGCAGGGTTGGCGCTTTTCTGAAACGATGACATTTTGATTTTCGGATAATGATCCATAATTGCCACCTTTTGAATGTTCTTCATAAACTCTAACGCGATCAACACGATCTTGCCAAAAATCAACAAATTCATCTATGCTGTCATTTGTACTCTCAGTTTTTACCACAGAAACCTGAATTTCTGGTTTGTCCTGTCCCCTTTTCCTCTTAATTTCACTAAATTTTTCAATGTTATTTAGAACATTCTGAAGATCAGCACCTTTTCTTATATTGCTATATATATCGTGATCAATGGAATCGACGCTAAAAGAGATAAAATCTAATTCTATGTCTATAAGGGCTTGTGCAATATCTTCGGTCAATGTAGTAGCGTTGGTTGTAAGTTGGACGGGAGAAATGTCTTTTTCTTTTACATATGTCATCATCTCAATAAATTCAGGATGCAGTAATGATTCACCACGGAAAAATGGAACTAAAGCAATATCATTGTACGTTGATATTTCGTCAATTATCTTTTTAAAAAGTGATATTGACATATACCCCGTGGAGCTTTTCATATATACTCTTGGGCACATAGCACATTTCAGGTTACAATTATTAGTAAGTTCTACAGTAACACGGTTGGGAAATGGAGGTATGACTAAACCTTTTGTTCTATTCAACACGTTCTCCATCAATAAAAATTCTGTTCCACCATTCAAAACTGAGCAGTGACCAGATAAGCAGACGATGATTAACCTTGCCGCTTATATGTTCATTTAGAATGTTTTCCAGGTATTGTCTCTGGAAATATCCCCGATCCATACTTCTATCAGAAAGAATGATGCTCTTTATATATTGAACAAGATGTTTCATATACCAGGATTGATCCGGAGCACTGAAACCTTGTTTTCGATTCTCTATAATTTCCTTAGGCAAGATTCCTTCCATTGCCCGACGTAGCGTATGTTTACCTGACAGATTAATATCGTTCTTACCTCCATTGTGCCATGAGTCGTTTAGAAGGTAATTTGTCGGAATCTTAGAAGTGAAGTCTACCAAATCATTATCTAGGAAAGGAACTCTTGCTTCCAGTGAATGGGCCATACTCAATTTATCCTCTACAACAAGGATCCCGTGCAGAAATGTCTTTGCTTCAAAATAAAAGGCTTTCTTAATAAAGTCACTTTTCAGGTCTTTCCTCAAAACCTTTCTCAAGGATTCTAGTGGTGAATAATCTCCAATTCTTTCCATGACCCTAGAGTCGAAAAATGATTTTTTGTCTTGATCCTTTACCAGCCTTGTCCAGTATTGATACATTAACTGCTCGAATTCATTGTAAGAAGTACAATCCTTTACCAACTCATAACGCCAGGGATACCCACCAAATGTTTCGTCTCCACCCGCTCCAGCAAGTACAACCTTGACGAATTTGCTTGCCAGTTGTGAAAGATAGTAGTGAGGGTAAGTCATTCCAACTCTTAGGTCTTCAGTATGCCAGATCACTCGTGGGAGTGCCCATTCAAGATCACCCGCATGGATGACCATTTGATAATGCTCTGTCCCAAACTCTCTTGACATCAGTTCTGCCTTATTCCGCTCATCAAAAAAGTTTTCGATGCTTACGGCAGTAGCAACGTCAAAGCCTCCGGTAAAGGTCATTAATCGAGGAACCGACTTTGACGCGTAAGCCGTAATGCTGCCTGAGTCAAGGCCTCCACTTAGATAACTTCCAACCGGAACATCTGAAACCAACTGCCGCTCTATCACATTTCCAAATAACTCTTTTAGCTGATTGACATAAAAAGATTCGGGCTTTCCATTCTCATCCTCAAAACAAAAATCCCAATATTGATGCTTTTTTACTTGATTACCCTGAATTACCATATAATACCCAGGCTCCAGAAGCTTTATATCTTCAAATAGCGTAATATCACCATAAGTATTTTGAAATGTGAAATAGTCGCAGAGTGCCATATAATTCAACTCCACGTTCGTTCCTTCTACTTGTAGCAATGCCTTAATCTCTGAAGCAAAGCTTAGTATTTGATTTTTAACTGTATAGTAAAGTGGTTTGGCACCGTAGCGATCTCGGACTAAGATCAGTTTGTTTTTTCTTCCATCCCACAAGGCAAAGGCAAATATACCATTTAAGAGTTTTACCGCCTCTTCACCATATTCTTCGTAGAGATGTATTATTACCTCAGTATCTGATTGCGAAAAGAATCTGTGTCCTTTATTTTCAAGTTCGAGGCGTAGTTCTTTAAAATTATAGATTTCTCCATTATATGTAACCCAGATACCATTTGTCCGATTTGACATAGGTTGGTGTCCGGCAGAAGAAAGGTCAATAATTGAAAGTCGGCGGTGTCCAAGGGCAAGATTAAAATCGCTGTTTCTTCCGAAAACCTGCTTCCACTCTTCATGGCTCGAAATGGATGGCATATCTGGGCCTTTTTCGACCCAGAATCCCTCGTCTTTAAACGGATCATCCCTTGCTTGAAAGAAAACGTATCCTTCATCATCTGGCCCACGATGCCTCATAACATCACACATCTTTTTGAGACAATGAGCAGGAATGTTTTCACCTTTTAGATGGTAGATACCTGCGATTCCGCACATATTATTTATTGATGTTGATCTCCGGAAATAATGAGATTTTATTCAAATTTAAACAATACAACATAGAGATGAAAGATAATTAACACTAATATTATGTTTGTCAATTCATGTTGTCAAAATTCTTGAGAAGTTGCATCCCATATTTGTTACTTTTTTCAGGATGGAATTGAACGCCAATGATATTATCTTTAATAATGATCGAAGTAAATTCATGACTGTAAATTGTACTTGCCAATATATTATCATTCCTGTTACAAGCAACATAGTATGAATGAACAAAGTAAAATCTTGTAGTGCTAGACATTCCATCTAATAGAGGGTGTGCTTGTTTTATATTTATGTAATTCCAACCCATATGCGGGATCTTCATGTGTTGTCGTTCTTTGTCGTATACAAATTTTACGGTCTCTGCGTCAACCCATCCGAGACCTGCCATTTCTCCCTCTTCACTTCTCATGGTCATCATTTGCATGCCAAGACAAATTCCAATAATTGGTGTTCTCTCTTTTATAACTTTTTCATTAAGGATGGATACTATTCCTAGGTTATCCAGTTTTTTCATACCCGTATCAAATGCACCAACTCCTGGTAAAACAAGCTTGTCAGCATCTTTTATATCGTTCAAGTCTGAGGATATGAGAGCCTTCGCTCCTGTTTTTTTGAACATATTTAGGATTGAACCTAAATTCCCCATTCCATAGTCAATAATAACAATCATATTACTCAACTCTTGAAAACACACAGAATTCAATTAAAGCAAGCTAACCTTTTTTCTCAAAATATGCTTCTAACACTACTGCTTTAAAAGTATTTTTTCAGGTTCAGGAATTTTGTTTAAGGCAAGTTCACAACCCACCTTTAATGCATTTGCCTTATTCATTTCCCGTTGTTGTTGCTCCACTAAATTGCTCGTAGTATATTTAACGTAAAAGCTTTTCGGAACATAATCCAATTTATACATTACCCAGAAAAACCATCTCATTCGTTCGAATGTTTTTTTGTATGTTTTATAATCTTTGTAGGTCTTTATGGGCAAAGACATAATCCTCTCAAATTCACTATCTGAAAAACCCAAACGTTTTTTTAAGTATTGAATTAACTCCGGATCATAATCTGGCAGCTTTGACATTAATCTAAGTCCCTCTTCTCTGGCCATCTGGCCCGACCTAATCAATGCCCCATATCCATTTGCGCGTTGATCATGGCCGAATTTCCTCGGATGTGAATAAGTATGAGTAAATTGGCTCATTTTGTTTTCCAGATGATGCCCGCCATACCATTGCCACCCAAATTCTTTTCTTAGGAATTCTTTTACTTCCTCTTTATTATAATTCATATAATACAATGGTCTGATTTTCTTTATCCTTAAGATGAGAATCCACTTCAAGAAATCCTTTAACCACAAATTGGGAAATGTATCTATCTTATATGTGCCATAAATTTCTTGAACATTTTCAACATATTTCCCGTCCATATATCCCCAGCCCATAGGGGCTACCCCTTCAGTTCTGAATGAATGTCCCTCGATTTGATATTTAATTTCGTATTTTTCTGCTGCTTTATATATAGTGGTAGCTAATCCAACATCTGTAGCAATATTTGTTTCAATTACACTAGCGTAAAAGAAGGATCTTATGATGTCATCAAACTCTTTATTATTTACTACAATTGTAAATAGATCGACATTAAGCTTACTGGTCATTAAGTGGATGTTTTCTGTTGCAATCTTTGAGTTCCAGGTATTATCAAAATGAGCTGCAAGCGGCCTAAGACCATAATCTACCATTTTATATAACAAATATGATGAATCACATCCTCCACTTACACCAACCACACAATCATATTTCTTATTACGGCCCGCTTTTTTTATCTTTTTTACAAGTTTTAATAATATCTTTTCCCCTTCTGGTCCATTTGGATACTCTTCTTCCATCTTTTCTATCATGCGACAATAAATACAGACTCCTTCAGAATCAAATGAAATAACAGGAACTTCGTCACTATAAAGACACCGATTACAAATTCTTTTTCCCATTTTGCATATCCTCCTTTTCTAACTATCGAATCAACTATAAATTAATACTTATAGATGAACGAAAGCCATCGTCACTATTATTTTAAAACCGTTTTCAATTCCTCTTCGGCTGGATATTTTATTAACACGCCAAGATCTTTCTTCTGATATACGAATAAACTTCCTGCAGCAACTGCTGATGCTCCACCTTTATTCACTGCATAAGCAAAATCATCTATGTTCCCGGCACCCCCACAGGCAATAACGGGAATGTTGACAGAATCAGCAATCATTTTTATCAAATTAATATCATAACCTTCCCATGTACCATCTCTATTAATCGATGTTACCAATAGTTCTCCTGCACCAGCTTGTTCCATTCGTCTGGCCCATTCAACAGGTTTAAGCTTCACGTTTTTACTTCCTCCGACTGTATATACTTCATATTTATTCCAATAATTACTTTTAATATCAATAGATACGATAATACTTTGGCTCCCGTACAACTTCGATACCTGAGTAATAAAGTCAGGATTTTCAAACGCATAACTATTAATAGATATCTTTTCTATACCTATTTTAAATAATTTCTCCAGATCTCTTATGTCATTAATCCCTCCCCCGTAACTAAGCGGCATAAAACATTCACTAGCTATTTCTTCAAGTATCTTAAAGTTAGGCTTTCTATTCTCCTTAGTTGCAGCAATGTCAAGAAAGATAAGTTCATCAACTTCCATCTCATTGTATATCCAAACCGTATTGACCGGATCACCAATATAACTTGGATTCTCAAACTTTACAGTTTTCACCAAACGGTCACCTGCTAATAACAAACATGGTATAACTCTTGTTTTAAGCATTTAGTATCGAATCTTTAGAAATTCTAATATTATATCCCATAATTTTAGGGTTTTTTATCTTGAGCATAATTTTGCCTTTATTAACACTTCCCTAATTTATATTGTTGCTAATCAAGAAAAACACAGCCAGTCTCACAGGAAAGGTGAATTATTAAAACACTGTACACGGATCATTAAAATTCGGGTTTATTTATTATTGCGTCTATATGTCTTTCAATCTCAAGAATTGGACCATTTCTGTTAATTTCAACTAAATATAGATACTCCAAAATCTATTAACAGCCACTTAACATAAAACTAAAATTATTCTATGTTCCCAAAGGCAAAAGATGAAGCTGTTTCTCACCCTTATTCATCTTATTCTTATACCTTCTCCCAGCTTCTTATTTTAAAATTATATTTTTTTACAACTTTAGCTGGTGTACCAACAGCAATCGAATAATCAGGAATATCCCTAGCCACAAATGAGTGGGCTCCAATAATGCAGTGCTTGCCGATACTGCAGTTCAAAATAGTTACTCCTACCCCAATAAAGCTATGATCTCTAATTACAACTGAACCATTTTTTGTCATACTTTGATATAAAATGGGGATATCCGGATTTTCATAACGATGATCAGAGTCAGATATATATACACGGTCTGATAGAATAACACCCTTTCCTATTTCCACTCTGTTAGCGGCTGTAATAAAGCAATAACGGCCGATACTCGTACAATCCCCTATGACAATATTCGAATCTTCAAAGATGTAATCCTCTTGCTTAACCCGACTTTCCAGGCCAGGATAGTGCCGCTGGATAAAGTCAATGTGATGAGTAATGTCCTTAAACACCGACATTTTCATATCTCGGTTAATGGAAACAAAATTTCCGATACAGATACATTGAGGATTTATCGACTCAAAGGGTGTACATATCCTGGAGTCGGATCCGAAGGCACTAAAAAGATCTTTTTCTTCCTCGCTTAAGTTTTTGGCAAAAGAGTAGTTTTCAATTCGGCAATCTGTGCTTTGCTTCATAATACGGTTTTTGTTTAATCAAAATAATAGAGTATTATTTTAATAATCTATGAATGTCTTACACTTTTCTCCCATGGAGAAAGAAGAACGTTGATATATTCCTCATCATGATTAAGATCACGCATAGTATCAATTAATCGACTCGCATCATAATTTGTGCGATAAAATTGCATTTGTTGGGTTTTATCATCGTAAATTACGTAGGAAGCCTGAGGATTACTATCTCGTGGCTGTCCTACAGATCCCGGGTTTATAATGTGCTTTTTGCCATTGTGCACATCCATTGGTCTATGAGTGTGCCCAAGTACTATTATGTCTGCATCTATGCTATCAAAACGTGACCATTCTAAGAAATCGGGATATATATATTCTGATATATTCCATGGACTCCCATGGAATAATTTTAATTTGGTATCCTTTAACTGTATTGACTTTTCAACTTGTAAATTCTTCAGCCAGTATCTATCTCGATCACTAGCATTCTCTTCAAAATAAGTGTAAAACCAGTCATAAATGGGACTGGATGGTTTCTGTAACATATTCATTTGATACGCCTCGTGATTACCTAGAATATATTCAGTTCCTGCTTTTTCCAGTTCATCTATGCATTCACCAAAGAAAGGATAGTAGCCCAATACATCACCAAGCACTACTAAACGATCTACTGATGGAAGCTCATTAACTACAGCTTTTAAGGCATCGTAATTGCCATGAATGTCAGCTAAAAAAGCAAATTTCAATTGTAAAGCCTTTGTAAAGAAATACGATTCTCTCTCATGGTTTCGGACATCAGCTTCAATCCGACCTCCAAAGTGGTCCGTTTAGAACGAGACCAATCCGTTTCAAGACGATCAAGGTAAAAGTCCGGACAGGATTCACCGGCGTCAGTGCCTTCATAGCGAATCCGTGATTGAGAACCAGTAATGTTAATGCAATATTCTGCAAGAGTTTTCATAGTTACCTTGTCAGGGCCACAGAAATGGAATATTCCACTTTCCTTATTGAACAGGATCTTTATTGCCTTGCAGCAATCTTCAATCCAAGTAAAATGTTGTGTGCGTTGGCCATCCCCGTACAGAATAAGGTCATCTCCTGCTATTGCCCTAGAAAGAAATTTATGGATAACAGCATCAGGAAACATAGTGGGACCATATGGTGCGTTTAACCTCAATATTTTCCATTCCTTTCCGGCCAGTTTGCAAGCCTTTTGAAAAATTTTTTCTCCAGTTAGCTTTGACTGCGTATAAGCCGTCATAGGGCTGGGTTTTGTCTCCTCTCTAACATCTTCATTGATAGAAGCAGGAAATATCGATAGACCTGAAACATAAATACCGGATGCACAATTTGAACTTGCGAACGCATCCGCAGACAGTTCATCTATCAAACGGTTTCTTTTAAGGAGGTTATCACTAACATTAGATAAAGGTTTTCTGGTGGCCAAAAAGCAACAGTGGTCGGTATGGTCCATTATCCTTTTTAAACGATCAAATTCATTGTGATCTTCTAAATTAATGGTTTCCCAACTCACAGATGGATCCGGGGAAGACATCTGTCGTGAAGAGATAAGGCAGACTCTATGGCCTTCTTTTATAAAACTCAGCGCCAAATGGCTGCCTATAAATCCAGCTGCTCCCGTAATAAGAATTTTCATGCCGTTAAAGAGAAACTTCTAGAACACCTTCTTTTTCCACTACCTCATAATACTTAGATTTTTTTGGGGTTGTCTGTTTACCAAGCCCTTCTAGAAATTCCTCTCTTTGTCCCCGTAAAAAGAGATATTTCTCATAAAGCCTCTTCTTTCTATCTGTAGTATTGAAAAAGTCACTAAAGGCCCTGGAAGTATACTTGTATACCTGTTTCAGGCTTCCTATTAAAGAGGGGTTGACCTGATAGTGAGGATTCCATAACAAAGTACATTGACTGCATAGAGGACCGTTTGCTTCGATGGCAGTGTAATTCCGGTTGTTGATAGACCTGCGGAAGTCTTGAGTTCGTTCATTATTCCATAATTCCATAATTGTATGATTTCTGACATTTCCGGAAACATACTTACCCTCATGATCATAGATACATGGAGTAAAATTACCATTCGATTGAATGCCACAAATATCATAGGAAGAATTGCAAACCGGGTAATTAGCAGAAGATTCCGCTTGCAATTTATTCAGTTCCGGATTCACCCATTCGATCGCCCCATTCCAGTTAAAAAGAAGTGGGCTATAAACTGCATTTATGGGCAGCTTACTGAACTCTTTTACAAAAATGTCAAGCTCAGAACGATTAATAATTTCACCTGTCATTCCCACATGAACAGTCATATCCTCAGCGCCCTTTTCAAACCTTAACTCAAGAAAACTTAAAATATTGTTTATTACATTGTCAAAATCACTGCGGACACGAATTCTTTCATAGGTCTCTTTGGTAATACCATCCAATGAGAGGTAAATAAAATCAAGCCCAGCATCTATTAAGGCCTCACCTTTTTCTCTTGATAACAAGGTACAGTTCGTGTTCACCTGGGTCCAAAGTCCTTTCGAGTGTGCATAAGCAACCATATCTGGTAATTTTTTATGAAGCAGCGGTTCGCCCATAAGGGCAAAAATGATTTTAGTACTATTTTTGAATTCTGAAGCCTCATCCATCACTTTTTTGAAAAGGTCAAAGTCCATCATGGATTGGGGACGATTAATTCGAACTGTGCCATCTGGTGAAGCTCCATGGGCACAGTGAATGCAGCGTAAATTACAAAAAGAGCTTACTTCAATAGCAATCTTACGTGGAGGAAGGCTACAATAACTTTTACC
>Ga0255058_10002470_pt1 | contig 10190 bp, 9 predicted proteins | sample Cases_109_9_MG_FD_188637 | JGI IMG/M metagenome (GOLD analysis project Ga0255058, IMG submission 188637) | Seawater microbial communities from Amundsen Gulf, Northwest Territories, Canada - Cases_109_9 | ecosystem: Environmental > Aquatic > Marine > Gulf | place: Canada: Northwest Territories... | reverse complement strand
TACGCGACACCAGAACAGGTCAAGCCGGACGACGTCCGCCGAGAGCTAGCGGAAGCCGAAGAAGCGCTAAAAGGGTTCGACGAGCTCTACGAGGGGCCCGAGTACACGGAGCTTCAGCGTGACGTCGATTGGGCGATCGCGCGCCTCGACGCGTACTCGGCTGCGCGCGCGGCCTAGGCGATAGTGTGGGGGCGGTGGGGCGGGACAAACTGAGGCCGCAGGCCATCTAGCCTTCGGCCAACCAGACCTCGAGCGCCACTTTCGCAGCGGCCTGCTCTGCGTCGATCTTCGAGCGGCCCTCGCCAAGTGCCACTCGGTCGCCGTTGAGCTCGAGTGCGACTACGAATTCGCGCGCGTGGTCGGGGCCGTCGCTTCGAACCAAGTCATAACTCGGCGTTCCGCCAAGCCGGGCCTGCGCCCATTCCTGGGCGCGTGACTTGAAGTCGCGGTGCCCCGGCGCGACCGCATGAAGCCAAGGCTCGAAGACCCGGCGAGTTGCTTCGAACGCGGCGTCGACTCCTCCGTCCCGGTATATGGCACCGATGCACGCTTCCAGGGCGCTCGATAGGAGCCTGGATTTTTCGCGACCCCCTGACTTTTCCTCGCCCTTCCCCAAGCGCATCGCGGGGCCTAAACCAACGCTGTCGGCAATCGTCGCCAGCCCCTTTTCGCTGACCAAGTCCGCTCGGCGCTGAGTGAGCTCGCCTTCGCTTGCGTCCGCGAACTGCTCGCTAAGCAGGGCGGCCACCACGAGCCCTACTACCGCATCGCCAAGAAACTCGAGTCGCTCGTTGTCGGTGGGGGCGAGATCGGGTCGCTCGTTCTTGAAAGAACTGTGCGTTAGCGCGTCGCGCAGCAAGCCCTTGTCGGTGAACTCGTAGCCGAGCGCTTCACAGAGCTCCAACGCCACCGGATCGAGGGTCTGGTCCTGATCGACCATCTTGGAACGGTACCAGCTCGCGCGTTGCGAATCCATCGCCGGCCCGGTGTCGTGCTATACGGCCTTTGTGGAGTTTCCGCCCGAGGAGTTGGAGACCGCGAGACTTCGACTTCGACGACCCAGGATCGAGGACGCAGGGGCCGCGTTCGATACCTACACCAGCGACAAAAAAATCACGCGATATCTGACGTGGTCGGCGCACACGACCGTGGCACAAACGCGCGAGTACTTTCAACAAACCATCGACGCCTGGGACCTTCGAATGGGTCATCGGGTATGGCTCATCGAGCGAAAGGAAGATGGCCTGCTGACTGGAACGATCGGCTGCACGGTGCACTTCCATCGTGCTGAGATCGGCTTCGCGCTTGGCAGTCGCTTTTGGGGTGTTGGATACATGCCCGAAGCGCTTCAGCGGGTTTGCGAAGCGGCGTTCGAGGACACCCGAATCGCCCGGGTTCAGGCATTGTGCGACGAAGAAAACCAACGCTCTTGTCGCGTGATGGAGAAAGTCGGGATGGAGCTCGAGGGGCGACTGAGGCGATACGGCTACCATCCGAACCGCTCGGATACCCCACGTGATTGCCTGATGTACGCCGTGATCCGCAGCGATTGAATCGACGATCGAAGCGACTACACTCGCCCGTCTCATGCGCCTCTTGACCACCGTAAAGAACGAAGCCGAAGCCAAGACTCTGGGCGACGCGCTCTACGCGGACGGCGTGGCCACGACGATCAAAGAGACGCGAGACGGGACATACACGGTCTGGGTACAGGACGAAGACCGGATGGAGCAGGCGCGCGCACTCCTGGGCGGCTTCGATCCCGATTCGGAGCGCTTCGGAGAGATGGCCAAGCAAGCGCGTGTGCAACGACGCCAAGAGGCCAAGGTCGACGAGAAACTCAGAGCACGGACCGAGAAGATCCGAAAGCAGATCGAGGCGCGCCAGAATATGCGCATCGGGCCTGTGACGGCGGTGCTCATGGCGATTTGCGTGCTCGTCTTCCTTTACACGGGGATGGGTGACAATACACAGGCGGTCGCGCTCTTCACCTTTACGCCCTTGGAGTTCGTGAAAGGTCGAGTGTATCCCGGTGACGTGAGCGCGATTTGGCAGGGGCAACCGTGGCGGCTCCTCACCCCGATGTTCCTGCACTTCGGGCTCCTACACATCTTGTTCAACCTGTGGTGGCTCAAAGACCTGGGGACGGCGATCGAGCGCGTGTTCTCGTCGCGCTACCTGCTGACGCTCGTCATTTGCATCGCGGCGTTCTCGCACATCCTCGAGTACACGATTTCAGGCCCCCGAGTGTTCGGAGGCATGTCCGGGGTCGTCTACGGCCTCTTTGCCTTCATTTGGATCCGCGGCCGCCTGGACTCGAGCTTCCCCTACCGCATACCCCAGCAGTTGGTGACGTTCATGCTGATCTGGTTAGGGCTCGGATTCACGGGATGGGTCGGACCGATTGCGAACTGGGTGCACTCGGGTGGGTTGATCGTAGGCGCGGCCTGGGGCGTGTTTTCGTCCGGGTATCTGGGACGAAAGCTCCGACGCTAGGGGGTGTCCCTGACTTCGTGGCGTCCCTAGGGCTGGGTGTCGGCGGAGCGGGCATACCGGCGTGACCGTCGTCGTGGTCGTGGTCGTGGTCGTCGCGGTGGTCGTGGGGCCCGGCGGCTCAGCGGCACATTTTTCGGTTCGAACCCGACCACGACCACGACCACGACGACGATCACGACCGCGACGACGACTTCGTGGAGGTGGCCAGGGGTCAGCACGATGCCAGCACCAGTGTCAGCTGAGACCCCGCGTCAACCGGTGTCCCGGTCCGCGCACCGACTCGCAGGCCGCCACTACTCCGCGTCGTGAAAAATGACCCCCAGCGTGTAGCGCTTTCCGCTCTCAAGCTCGCTCACCCCGTGTCGCATCGTGACCCGGACTGGCCCACGCTTCCCCTCCGTCGGGCGCTCGTTCACCGCAAACACGACCGCCTCGCCGTGCCCAAGGCGCACCACGTGCGGCCTCACCTGCACACGGGCCCGCTGCTCGGTGAGAATTACCTCTCCACCGGTGAAGTCCTTGCCTGGCGTGCTGAGGAGGATCGCGAGCTGCAGCGGAAAGTGAATGGCCCCGTAGAGGTCTTGATGGAGCCGATTGTAGCCGCCTTCTTCGTAGCGAAGGATGAGCGGCGTGGGCCGATGCTGTCCCTCTCGATGGCACTCGGCCAGGAACTCCTCGAGTGTGGGTGGGTACTCGACGTCTCGCCCGAGCTTTCGTGCCCACCTGTTCGCAACGCCGAAGAGACGCGGGTAGGTCGCTTCTCGAAGGCCTTGCACGAGCGGCAGCAGCGGATATCGAAAGTACTTGTAGTCGCCGAGCCCGTAGCTGTGCTTTTCCATCACGATGTGCTTTCGGAATCGATCTTGGTCGAACACTTCTATCAACTCGGCACACTCCTCGCTGGTGAGCATTGGCCCCAAAACCGCGTGGCCTCGCGCATCGAGCGCCGACATCACCGCACCCCAATCGATCGCATCAAGCCGTTCGGAGATATCCATGGTGTGAAGAAGGGGTCTGACGTCTTTTTGCGGGGGTGCCAAGCGGTAATCGCGGGACACAGATCGAGCCAAGAGTCGTGAGCATGACCCCGCAAGCTCCGCCGGTAGCAGCGCCAGGGGCAGACCTGCGTCAACCGGTGTCCCGTTCCGCGCCGCACACCGATGGAGGCTCCGTCGGCCATGACCGGTACTCGGGTTGCCGAGACTGACACGATCACGATCACGACCACGATCACGATCACGATCACGACCACGATCACGACCACGACCACGATCACGATCAGGACCACGACCACTGATTCGAGACGTAGGGGTCTTGGGGCGCGCCGCGGACTATGGGGGCGGAGCCAGCGGTAGCTTCGGCGTAAAAGACTATTCTAACCGGTCCCAAAACTCGGCTGCCCCAACATCGGTCATGGCCGACGAAGCCCTCGTAGTTCGCGGCGCGCCCCAAGACCCCGGCCCCGTCAAGATCTCCTCAACACAGTTGCTGGCGCTGTCGCTGGCACTGACGCTGTCACTGAAGAAGAGGCATCAAGTCCGCGTACGTCCGGTCTCGATCCGCGTAGATGTCGTCCACGATCGCCTGCAAGGCGTTGCGGCCTTCGCGGTCGAGGGTGCGCTGGTTGCGCTCGATCACCGAAGCGGCGACCGTCTTGGGCGCTTGGTCCGCCTCCAGGTCCCGCATGCTCAAGCTGAAGATATCCTTGTAGTGCGGCGGGTCCTGGGCTCGGACTTCTTCGAGGCGGGCGCGTCGGACGAGTTGTACGGTCGGGTCCGGGGTCTGGCGGAAGAAGCGAACGGAACCGGCTGTTTTGTCCACTCCGGGGTGGAATGGAGCGGAAAGGAAGCGCTGGTCGACGAGGGCAGCAAGTAAAGCCGCCCATTGCGCGAAGGCTTCAGACCCGTCACCAAATCTTGGTGCGATGACGAATGCGACGTCGATAGACTCATCCGTGTCCCAGCCTTCCAGCACAGGCCCGAGCTCGTGGGGAAGACAAGGGTCGTCCAACACGACGTGCGTCCGTGTTCGATTCTCTCCTCGGGCATGCTTCGCCCAAGGACAAAGTGTAAAGCGCTCGATCAGCTCCCGGTGATAGCGTTCGTGCAGTCGGACCGCCTCGCGAGCGAGACGCTCGCGTGGGTTGACCGGGCTCAAGCGGCCTCTCTGGCTCCGCGCAGTGCCAAGTACTCTTGGAGGTGCGGAACGATCGACATTTCGAGCGCCTTATCGGGCGCGAGAAACTCTGCCCGGACCACCTCCCTGTCGTCGACTCGAACGTTCGGCGCGGCGTCGACTTCGAGCTCGTAAATGTCGAGAGTGTCTTGTCGATGCTCGAACAAATGAGTTCCGTGATAGGCATGCACAAGACGCATGGGTTGGACGTTGATACCCACTTCCTCGCGAAGCTCGCGCGCCGCTGTGGTGCGGCGATCTTCGCGGAGCCTGACATAGCCGCCGGGAAGCGTCATCTGTGCCCGGTAGGAGTTCTTCACCAGAAGAATCCGCCCCTCGTACCACACTGCAACCAACGCTCCCGTCGTCTCTGGTCTACGAATGAGCCAAAGAAGACGTAACCCCCAGTGCGCAGCCCGATACACCGCCCGTATCAAGGCGTTGATCATGGCTGCAGCTTACCAAAGTCGCAGGCTACAGAACAATCCCGGCTTTTGGCCGTCTCAGACCGAAGCGCCTGCCTTGGCCCAGCGCCCGAGCCGATAAGCCCAAATTCCCAGGCACATACGGAAGAAGAAGGAGATCGGCAGGGCGACCCAAATGCCGAAAGCCCCCCACCCCACCACGAAGCCGAGGAACCAACTGAGGGGCACCTGAATGACGATCGTGCCCACGATATTGATCATGAGACTGGTGTTGGTGGCGCCGGCGCCGCGGAGCATCCCTATGAGTGCGATGTGGATTCCGACGATGGGGAAGCCCGAGCCGAGAATCCGCATCCAGAGGATCGAGTAACGACCGAGCTCGCTGGAGGGGTCGACATCGAAAATGGTCATGATCGGTTCGGCGCCGACGACGATCGCCAGCCCGAGGGTAGTCATGATGATGGTGGAAAGGATCACGCCCGCCCAGACGACCTGACGTGCCTCGGGAACGTTGCTCGCGCCGAGCGCATTGCCGACCATTGCGCCGGTAGCTTGCGACACGCCGAGGCCGGGAACGAACGCCAACGACTGGATGCGCAAGCCGATCCCGTGCGCGGCTACGCTGACCTGCGCGACGCGCGCTAGCATCCCGACGATCGACAGAAAGGCAACGTTCAGGATCACCATGTCCAATGCGGCGGGGGCACCCACCCGGAACAGATCAGCTGCGAGCGGGCGGTCGATTCGAGCGGGCCGCAGGAACGCGCGCATGCCGGGCACGACGTCCCGGCGAAGGATGAGCACCATCATGACGACGGCGACTGCTTGGGCGATCACAGTCCCCCACGCAGCGCCCGCCACGCCTAAAGCTGGGAGCCCGAGGCGCCCGAGAATGAGCCCGTAGTTGAGAACGATGTTGAGTAGGTTGCTCACGATGGCGATCACGAATGGCAACATCGTGTTTCCTACCGCGCGCAGGGCCGCCGCAAACAGCATGTTCAGGTAGTAGAAGACCGTGAAAGTGAAGAGCGGTCGAAGGTACTGAACCCCCAAATCCCGCACCTCGGCGCCAGCGCCCATCCACTCCATCGCCACGGCGGCGCCGAGATTGCCGACCACCGCCACCCCGATCGACACCAAGTACGTGAGCAAGATGCTCTGATGGAGCACGTGGTTGATGCGATCCGTCGCGCCTGCGCCGTGCGCGCGTGCAATGAAGGCAACGGTTCCGACGGTGAGCCCCAGCATGGCCACCATCAGTAGGAAAATCAGCTGACTCGCGAAGCCAAGGGCGGTGAGCGCCTCCTCGGCATCGACCAAGCGGCCGCACATGGCGGTGTCGACCGCGAGCGTAATCACGCTCAGCACGTTCAATCCGACGATGGGCATCGCCAGATCGAAGAGACGTCGGAAGATAACGCGATCGACGCCGAACGGTGGATCGGCATGCGCCTTCATGTGCGGCGGTGGAGGTTGTATCGCGAGAGGTGAGCGCGCCAGTGCTTTTCAGTCGCCAGCTGCACGCCTCCTACTCGTCGGGCGAAATGGTAGACTGAGTAGAGATGCCGGGTGAGCCCAGAGAGTTCGGGTCTTACCGCCTTCTACGCCGTCTTGGCGTCGGCGGCATGGCGGAGACGTTCGAGGCGGCACGGGCAGGTACGGGCGGGTTCGAGCAGAGGGTTTGTCTCAAACGGGTGTTGCCAGCGTACAGCCACGACCCGGAATTCATCAGCCGCTTCCGCAGAGAGGCAAAGCTCGCGGCCCAACTTCGCCACAGCAACATCGTCGGCGTCACCGATTTCGGCGAAGTGGACGGCGTCAGTTACATGGCGCTCGAGCTCGTCGACGGCGTGGACCTTCGGTCGTTTCTGAGATCGTTGCCGGGGGAAAAGCTGCCTCCAGAGATGGTTGTACTGGTAGCCCTCGACCTCGCCTATGCCCTCGAGCACGCCCACCAAAGCATCATCCACCGCGATATTTCCCCCGCGAATGTGCTGATCAGCCGGGCCGGTGAAACCAAGCTCGCAGACTTCGGCATCGCCAAGGCGATCGAGGCCGCCGACGCCACCGTCAGTAAGAGCGTGCAAGGGAAGATCCCCTACATGTCCCCGGAACAGATGCGCGGCGAGGCAGTGGATGCGCGCTCGGATCTATTCTCCTTGGGGGTGGTGTTGTTCGAAGCGGCCGCTGGAGTTCGCCCCTTCGACGGGGCACACGATGTCGTGACCATGCAACGCATCGTGGACGGCCAGCGACGCGCGTTGGTGGAGGTCGCGCCGGACGTGCCGGTGGGGTTGCAGGAAGTCATCGAGCGCTTGATCGCCATCGACCCAGAAGACCGCACGCCGAGCGCCTCGCAACTCGTTGAGCAGCTCGCCTCCCTCGCCCCACCCCCACAGGTTAGACGGGAGCTTGCATTGATCGTGGAGGCGCAACGCGGAGGCCCAAGCACGAGGATGCACGTTCAGGCGCGGAAGGAAGACCCGGACACCGAGCTAACCCGTGCCCGCGAGCTGCCAGCCGTCGCCCGTGTCGAGGGAGAGCCGGCGGCCAGAGGGAAAGAGCGAAGCCGCGGGCGTCTAGCCGTGCTTGCCCTCTTGGCGGTCATCACCTTGGTCGCCGGGGTCATCGCGATCGAATCGTTTGGTCGTCGAGACAGCCCGGTCGCGCCCGCCGCCCCGAGGGAACCCACGGAGGTCGTCGGCGGGGCCCCGAAACAGATCGAGGCCGAGGAACCCTTGGGCGTAAAAGGCGAAGCTGCGGATACAGCAGCGCCCGCCACGCACGCGAGTCGTGGTTGGATTCACGTGGTGGTCCAACCGTGGGGCAACGTGTGGATCGACGGCGTCTGGATGGGGCGCGCCCCCGTGAAGGCACGGGTAAGCAAAGGTCGCCACATCGTCGAAGTGGGACGCGAGCTTCCTTCCAAGAAGCGGGTGGTCAAGGTCGAGGCCGGTGCCCGAAGAGAGCTCGAGATCGACCTTGCCGATTAGTGTGCGGATCTTTTCGCTTGTGGTCGGCTTACGTCCTCGTTCGCTCCCTGCGAGGTACAGACGTACCTCTCAGTCGCTCTCTGCGGGCGCGCTCGACCACAAACGAAAATCTCTCGCACACTACGTTGGATCGGACATTACTTTAGTCGCGCTATTCGACGACGATGGCGCCGCAGGGGAACACAGCCGTAAAGGTCGCGGCACCGCTCTTAAACGTGGTGCAGGCGCTGCCAACGAGCTCGATGATGTCGTCTGCTCCCGGCTTCACCCGCCATTCGCTTGGGCAGCTCAAAGGCGTGCCGTTGAGCTGAACGTCGCTCGCGGGGTCGCTACAGGCCTTTTCCTTGTCGTCGAACGGCTTGTCGATCTGTATCTCGCACGAAATGCTGTCGCTGATGATCTGCTGGAAAGCGGCCGTGAGGCTGCCGGGGTCATCGCCGACCCAGTAGTCGGCATCACCCTCCGAGCCATCCTCCGCAAGACCAACGCCAACGTTCGCGACGTCTTGAACGTGTTGTCCTGCCATCGACTGCGGATCGAGGCTTCCGACCCAAAGGACAAACACGTCGATGCCAGCCGTGTGAGCAGCCGTAGCAGCAGCTACCGCCTCCGCTTGCCCGTTCTGGGGGTTGGGCTCCTCACAGGTATCTGGCTCGCCATCGGTGACCAGCGCGATGATCGTCGGCCCTTCGGCGGGTGGAGGATTGCTCTGAATGATGCTTACCAATGCATCGATGCTTTCGCCTGTCGGGGTCTCGTCCCCGCCGTACGTCGGATCCATCGAGTCTCCCGGATAGCTGTACGGATAGATAGAAGCGTTGTCGACGAAACTGTCTGAATTGTTGAGAGCGAAATCGACCTGCGTCGGCAGCCTGGGACACGGCGGATTGGTATTCCCATCGTCGGAAGTGTAGGTTGTCAGGCCGAACCGAACGATGTCGTCGATAGGGCCGGACACGATGCTGTTGAGGGCCGTGTGTGCTGCCTCCCAACGATTCTCGCCGCCGCCGAAACCCGCGGTCATCGAGCCGCTCTGGTCGACGAGGAACATTACGTTTGGTGTGCTTCGCGTCGGGGTGACCTGCACTGACTGACAGCCGGTGGTTCCGCCGGTGCCGCTGGTGCCGCCCGTTCCGTTGTTGGAGATACATCGTCCTCGGACGTTGCAGTAGGAACCCTCACCGCAATCCTGGTCCGCCGTGCATTGAGCGCTACAGATGCCGTTGAAACAGAAGGTGCCGACCTGACAGTCCGAGTCGCCACTCGGACAAGGCGAATCGCACCCTGGCGGCGGCGGGTCGAAGGAGTCGCAGCTGCGAGGTGTCCCGTCTACGCCACCAGTGCCAAAAGGGTTTCCATCGCCACTACAGGCGCTGATTCCAAAGGCCCCCACAGCCACGAGCAAGATCGAAAGCCAACGGTACATCACAAACTCCCCAGAGAAATAAAAAGCCAACTATATCGATATTCTACATACACTCTGTACAGCGTGCAAACCGACATGTCGGGCATTCCTGACGAATTCGCCTTTGTTTTCGAGTGTTTGGAAGATCACACTCGATGTTCCCTGGCTTCATCGTCTCGCAGCACGCCCCAAACGCGAAAAAAGTCACGGAGATCTATCTCAACCGCCTCGAAAGTCACGCCGACGGTGGTTTGAGGCACCGCTCGGCAGCTTTTTTCAATGAGGAAAGCGCTCCGAAACCTCCCGGAAACAATCGGAGGCCAGAGATCCATCGGCCCGTTCGCCCGGCTCACGCACTGCAGGTGGCCGAGCGGCGAAGCCGCGTGATACAACGCGCACCTCCTCCCATCTAGCCTCGCAAAGGAATCGTCTCATGGACGCCAAAGCTGTTCTGGATCTAGCCAAGAAGAACAACGTCGTTATGGTGGACCTCAAGTTCACCGACTGGCCTGGGATGTGGCAGCACTTCTCCGTTCCGATCTCGGAGCTCGACGAGAAGGCGATGCAGGAGGGTTTCGGCTTTGACGGATCATCGATCCGTGGGTGGCAGTCGATCGAGGTGAGCGACATGGTCGTCGTGCCGGATGCGGACACCGCCCTCATCGACCCGTTCTGTGAAGCGCCGACGCTTTCGAT
>Ga0255058_10002469_pt1 | contig 10197 bp, 4 predicted proteins | sample Cases_109_9_MG_FD_188637 | JGI IMG/M metagenome (GOLD analysis project Ga0255058, IMG submission 188637) | Seawater microbial communities from Amundsen Gulf, Northwest Territories, Canada - Cases_109_9 | ecosystem: Environmental > Aquatic > Marine > Gulf | place: Canada: Northwest Territories... | reverse complement strand
CTGGGCTATCGGGACACCCTGGAAGCTGAGGCAGCCTACCGTCGCAATTACACGGACGGTGGCGCACAGATGGGCTCAGTGGTCGCGATGACGACCAAGGAGCTGCGTGAATGGCTGGAGACTGCCGATACGAAGACACCTGCCACAATGTCGGAGGTGGTGTTCGTACCTGGTAGAGGTGACGTGGACTTCCGTCCTTTCCAACCGGCCCTTGACGCAGCTCTCGCCTATACGGCAGCAAACGATATTGAGTACGAGCCATCGAAGGAGCGAGCCCAGCTCGATGGTGAGAGAGCTGCGAAGATCGCGAGAGAGTTCGATGCCATGGAGCATGCGCCGACTGATCCGGAGGTGCAGGCAGCTTACCAGGCGATGATCGATGAGACCCTGGCCCAGTATGACTACATCCTGGAGAGCGGCCTGGAAGTCGAGTTCATTGTCGGCAAGGATCCGTACACCAGTCCCAGGGATGCCATCCTGGATATACAGGAGAACAATCACCTGTGGGTCTTCTCAACACGAGAGGGCTTTGGATCCAGGGCTGAGTTCGATGCGATCGACAATCCGCTGCTGAATGAGACCAAGTACAAGATCTCCGGCAAGGTGGCCCTGGCGAACGACATATTCCGTGCAGTCCATGACTACTTCGGGCACCTGGCGAATGGCTTTGGCTTCCGCGCCAGGGGCGAGGAGAATGCCTGGCAGCACCATGCGGCCATGTACTCCCCGCTGGCCAGGCGAGCCATGACCGTGGAGACCAGGGGCCAGAATAGCTGGGTCAATTACGGACCTCATGGTGAGACCAACCGCACAGCTTCAGCGGCTGATACCGTGTATGCTGACCAGAAGATCGGGCTCCTGCCTGTATGGGTGTCCGAGGAGGGTAGATTAAGTGCCAAACGCAGACTTGTTGAGAGCAGCCCGACAGAGGGCGGAGAGCTTGTTTCCCCGCCAGTCTCGCCAGAAGGGCGCATCACGCTCACGCACTACAGCAGCAGACCCGACATCGAGCGGATCGACCCCAGCTTCTACGGGCAAGGGATCCGTGGCGCTGAAGGGCAAAGGCAAAGAGCCTACCCAGAAACGTGGGTCAACCGCACCTACTACGGGATCTCACCGGGCCTTCCGGGTGGGTATCGGAAGGAATCGGGATTAGGCCCTGAAACCTACGAGACGAGCGTCGATGCTCGTCTCATGTATGACATCCAGGCTGATCCAGAGAACCTGGCTGAAGTCCCAGATCTAAACGAATCCGAAGCAGCTATCCGTGATGCCGGTTATTCCGGCTACTGGCTCAAGCATCCAAGCATGGGCCTGGTAGCTGCTGTTTTCGATCCACTCGAAGTCGAATCAAAGAAGGGCCCGGCAGCCAGGTCAAGGATGAAGACCAATGGCAAGACCAGGCAATTCACAGTCGAAGAAGTCCAGGGATTCCTGAGACCGATCTATTCGATATTCCGCACAGTCAGACCAGTCCATGTCGTCGAGGCCATCGAAGATTTGCCACCGCATCTCCAGGCAGCCATGGAGGATGAGCATGACAAGCGCAACACCACTGGCATGTATGACCAGGGTGCTTTCAACGACGACATCTACATCATTGCCAACAACATCACCTCCATGGAGGAGGCGATCGAGACGTTGCTGCATGAGGTAGTTGGTCACTTCGGTCTCAGGCAGATCATTCCACCATGGAAGTTCGACGAGTTCATGGACATGATCGCGAAGTCATTCCCCAAACAAGTCAGGGAGATTGCCAGGGAATACAAGCTGGATTGGAACGATACTGCTGAGCGCCGGATTGCTGCGGAGGAGTTCATCGCTCATACCGCGCAACGCATTCTGGCTGGTCAAACAGTCTCGCAAAAAGCCAGGGACATCCTGACCAAGATACTCGACGCTCTTGCCAATGTGGTTCGCTGGGCGACTGGCGCGGATCAGATGTTTACCACCGGGCAGCTCATGTCGGTGATCGCTCAGTCGAGCGACTTCGTGCAGCGACCAGGTGGATACCAGCGATCGAAACAACGAGGCCGACTGCGGCACGTCAGCGCACCGTACTTCTTCTCAGCGGTATGGAAGGCATTCAACGAGACCGATACCAAGTCCACTTCAGCAGAAGGCTGGAAGCAATTCATCACGTCCCAGATCAAGAAGGGCAAGATGAAACAGACGGAGCTGGACTGGATCGGCCTGGAAACTTTCCTGGATGATGCGACCTGGGGAGGTTTGTACGAACTCACAGGAGGCAGATGGGCGACAGGCAAAAGAGACTTCGAGGATGTAGAAGCTATTTTCCCCAGGCCAATGTTCGAGATATACAAAGAACAACGTGAGCTTGGCGCGGAAATCAGCGCGATCAAAGAGAAAGCTGTGCGACTGCGGAAGGAGGCTTTTTACCTTGAGTTCCCAGACACTGCGGTCGAGGTTGAAAAGTGGAACAGGGAGGCCCTGAATTTCAGAGACAAGTGGTTCGAGGATCATCCACCAGAGCAGTCCCTTCCTGTCAATGAACAGCGTGATCTTGGTGTGCATGAGGATCATCATGAGACTCTAACCAATGAACTGGAAGTCTTCGGTAAAACCAAGCCGAAGAAAATTCCTGTGTCAACAATCATGTCGTTCCTCGAACGCAACGGTGTAGACATCGATGTGATCGAGCCTGGTGGAATGAGGGATCCACCAGATTTCAATGACGAATTTAGTCCGGATGAGCAGGAGGATCCAGATGAAGATGCCTGGTATGAACACTGGCAAGGAATCGAGGAGCATTACTGGGGAAACTTCCATCCAGAGATCTTGGCAGACGTTTATATCGAGCATCTCTATGATCCTGATCTCGTAGCCGATCCAGATATTCGAGAAGAAAGAGACATGGATGTCGAGGAACTTAACGAAGCCCTCGGTGAATGGGATGGAACGTCCGTTGATGACATGGAAGAAGAAGCCAACGATAAAACCAGGGAGGCTATTGAAGCTGATTACTACTCGGATGAGCGTGAGGAATGGGAGACGAAAAATACCTCGAAGACTTGGTACTCAGGCGAGTATGTTATTCGCACGGATTCGGATGGTGATTTCCTTGTTTCTCATGAAGGGTATGACCTTGGTGGGTATCACAAAAACTTTGATGACGCAGTAGCGGAAGCTGAAGAACATGTTGGAGGAAGCAACACTGCTTGGTCAGATTATATGCTCAAGCCTACGGGAGACGGATACGAGGTATTGTTGTTCCGTTGGCAAAATCCTGACACGGAGCTGTTCACTGAGACCTCTCACTGGGAGCATGACGATAACTTCGTAGTGCATGTCCGCTTCGATATTCGTAAAGATCCAGACGGTAACGATGCGTTCTACATCGACGAGATGCAATCTGACTGGCATCAGTCGATAGGCAAAGCAATCAAGCATCGGTTGAACGAAATCTATGAGGAACACGGTTTTAATCCTGACCACTGGAATGGTGATGGGACGTTCGGTGGTGGTGATAATTACGATGGCACTGACCCAGGAGCAATGTATCAGCAGGCCAGGCGTGAAGCTCTGAAAAATCCAACGCAGATGGCAGCATTAGCCAAGGTCGCTGAGGAAAAATTCCAGTTTCTAAAGGAGAATAAGCAGGCCCTCATTGATGATTTGAAAGCAATGCCGATGGATCGTCACCTGGCTTCATTCATTAGGGACTCGAACACTGGTGATAATCCAGATGATGGGAACAGGATTCTGGGGAAGTATCTGACGATGATAAAAAGTCGAGAGGCAGATGCGACTACGATTGAGATCGATCTGGATGAATCCCTCCAACCAGAAATGTTCGAGAAGCATGGCTACGTCCAATATTTTGGCGAAGAAATGAATCAGCTCTTTGCAGCTTATCGAGAGATCAGGCCGCAATTTGCCACCGGCACAGATGCTGATCCGACTTCAGAGCGCATGGTTAATTTCCCTGGCTTTGTAGCGGAAGTAACAAAGCGAGCGAAACGAAGTTTTGGTCTTAGTGCAGTAGAACTTGTGAATCTCGGTCAGGATCCGATACGTTATATTGAAGACATCTGGATGTCTGGATTGGAGGAGGAAGGCTGGCAAGTCGGCAAGCTGAAAGATGCAGTAACCAGGCCGCATGAACTACCTCCGTATGATAAAACTCCTCTCAATAAGTTGGAGGACGAAGTTGATGTTGCTGTCAAAAAAGAATTGAACAGGAGAGTTAAGGACGCTGAGGCAAGAGAAACCGGACTGGATCCCAGCAGCAGCATAGGGAAGTGGGCATCTATACAGAGAGGCGAGCATGAGCAAACTATGTGGCAAAAGGTTGCTGGCCAGTGGGATCGTACCCAGTTGAACTGGGAGGTGAGCGATCTTCCGGTACTCTTTAAGGCGTGGGGGAATCTATCGCAACAGATGGAGGTAACCAGCGGCATCACTAAAAATATCGAAGAAGGAGAAGGTGAGCCGCTTCCATTCGGCGTGATTGATTACTTCTTCAAAACGTCAGAACGCGACAAAATTAGAAGACGCAATCTGAGCTTCGAGGAAGCGAAGGTGGCCCACGAGAGAGTTGCCAATGGCCATACCTTTGCGCCATTCGAGAAGGACTATCAGCTCCTGGTAATCAAACACATGATCGCTGAGGCGCAACGACGAGGCCATAAGAGGATCTACTTCGGTAAAGGCGAAGTTCATGGTGTGCGCTGGGGAGGTGCCCAGTCAGTTGAAGCTGTCAAGTTTACGAAACATGCAATGCCACCTGCAAAAGACGATCCTAATTTAGAGTTGTTCGGCGGAGATCTGGCACCAGTTGGTAATGAGTTCCCGATCACAATCGTTGCGATGCCTGGCTCCTCACGAATTATAGAAACTCGTGATAGGCACCTGAGAAAGATCGTTGGCGATCGTGTCGCCAGAAAAATCATGGATTCACCTGAAGCTGAAGGCTATATCGAGGCAGGGGATGTGGGGCTTGAGGGAATCTTGTTACCAACGGAAAGCAGCGGCCAGTATTTGACCGGATCCAGAGTGGTCTATAACCAGGTCGCAGTTAATCAGCTCAACAAGTTCCTGAAGAAATTCAAAGGCAAGGTAAAGGATACCTGGGTGCCTGGTACTAACAGCCAGCCAGATCGGGAGGAAATTGAGCGGCAGGGACTTGCCACTTTCGGTGAGTCTTCAGAGAGGGGGAAAAGGTTAGGTCAGGCCAGGCTGCGTCGTATGAGAACGTCAGAGATCGTGGAGCATATTCCAGGTGGACTCGATAGCGAGCTATGGAAGCGATCACAAGAATACGATGACAAGGCTAATGCTGGCATCTGGGGCATCGACATGCCCGATAAAAACGGAGTTCTTGAGTTCGACCCCGCTCTTGGTTTCTTCGACAGCATTGAACGAGCGAGAGTAAGGCTGGAGGAATTGCTGAAGGCGGAACACGGACGCACCTGGGGATACGAAGCGTTCGAGATTGAGATTACACCGAAGCTCAAGGAAGCAGCGAAGGCTGGATTCCCGCTATTCCACAAGCGAGGCAAGCCGAAGACTGGCGACGAGGGCCTCGACGACGCATTGGACTGGGCGAACGACAACATAGGTCCATCAAAACAACGATCGCTCGAACTTCTCCAGGAAAAAATCAATCAGATCCTGCGGATAGAAAACAAACAGGCGAAGATGGAACAGGCCATGATTGATCAGTTCGCTGGTCTCAAGTGGGCAATTCGTCAGACTCATGGTCACGAACTTCCTGCTCAAATCTCAGCCTATAAGCAGGCTCATTTCACGACCAGTGTTGATTCACAGATGTACGTGTTCCTGACGCACGGCATTCCTGAATGGCAAACAGTCGCGACCGCTGAAGGCACTGGCACGATCACAGGAATCAAGGAAGGAAGCAAAGGACTTCTGGAGGTCTGGGAACCGATAGCAGACAAGATGGAACTCTGGGGCTACTGGATGGCTGCCAGGCGAGCAGATCGATTGCTGAAGGAAGGAAGGGAGGCCCTGTTTAGCCAGGAGCGCATCGACGAGCTGCTGAAGCTGGGTGAGATGTTCCCGCAATTCCAGGATGTAGCGGATGAATATGCAGACTGGAATAGCCAGTTCCTGGACTGGGCCTCGGAGGCTGGTGTCATCAACGAAGATACCAGGAAGCTCTGGGAGCATGCGGACTATGTGCCGTTCTTCCGCATCAAGTCAGATGAGATGGGCGGATCCTTTGCCAAACGAGCTGGCATGGGAGGCCCAGGAATTGCCAATGTAACGCAGCCAATCAAACGTCTCCTGGGATCAAAGCATCCGCTGGGCGACATCATGGAAAACATCCTGGTCAACTTCCAGCACATTGCGGCTACGACAATGAAGAATAAGGCCGCGCAGCTCGCAGTAGAAAATCTCAAAGACTCTGGCCTGGTAACGCCAGCCAAAGGTATGGACTTCTTGAAGGAGGAGTTCATTCCTATGGATGAGCTGAAGCGCAAGCTGAAGCAGGCAGGTGTGGACTGGGAGGCCATGCCTGACGAAGCGTTAGAGGGCATGCAGAAAATGTGGACCTTGCAGCAGCCTCCTGGCGACGACTTCATTTCGGTGCTTTACAACGGCAAGAAGAAATGGTTCCAGGTCCACGAGGAAACATTGCTGAGATCTCTCACAGCAATCAACGAAAGGAAATTCGCAAGCGTGATTGGCCGCATGTTTATGTGGCCATTCAGAAAGGTTAAGCGCCTCGGCACCACCATGATCACACTCGCTCCAGATTTCATGGCGGCGAACTGGTTCCGAGACATCTTTATGGCATTCGTGAATTCACGACACACTAAATTTCCTGCGGTTTGGTCGGCAGCGACTGGAGCCTGGAAAGCGTTTACGAAGTCGCCTGAGATGGTGAGCATGATGGCTGCCGGTGGCGCTTTTTATTCTGGTTATATCAATGCCAATGATCCTGTCTCGACGACCAAGGCGATGAAGCGAGCCCTGCGTCAGACAGGATTCAAGAACCGGATCCTGGATGCACCGTGGAAGCTGTTCCATCTGTACAACGACATCGGGGCAGCGTCCGAGAATGCCAACAGAATTGGTTCCGGATACATCCCAGCAATGAGAGCTGGTGCTGGTAAAGCGGAGGCAGTCTGGGAATCCAAGGATCTGATGAATTTTGCCAAGCATGGTGATCATGCCCTGGTGCAGTTCTTTGCTCAGTCAGTGATGTTTTTGAATGCCAGAGTCCAGGGCCTGGTTCGATACGGACAGCGATTCGGTGAAGCTCCAGGTCTGACGTTTACCAAGTCGATGATGTATTCCATGGCTGTGCTGGCGATCTGGCTGAAGAATAAGGACGACGATCGATACAAGGCCCTGCCTAACGACGACAAGGATATGTATGTCCATTTCTGGACTGGCGGGAAACATTGGAGATTGCCGAAGTCATTCGAGGTAGGAATGATCTTCGGTGTCGGAGTCGAACGCACGTTCGAGTATTACTACTCCAACGAGGATGATGCCGGTAAGGTCGCGATCGATCGCATGTGGTGGGTGATGGGCGAGGTCTTCAACTTCTTCAATCGAGAGACGATCGTTCCGTTACCACAAGCCATTGCTCCATTGTTCGAGGCGACGAACAACTGGAACGCTTTCTTCCAGTCACCGATCGTGCCGGAGTACATGCAAGACATAGCCGAAGTGAAGCCGGAGATCGTCTATCGTCCGACCACCAGTCCTACCATGCGAGAGCTGGCTAATGGTATGCCGAAGTGGGCACCAGCTACGCTCAGAAATCCAATGATGCTGGAGCATCTGACTCGTGGATACTTCGCTACCTTGGGCGCTTACGTGATGATGATGTCCGATGACCTGGTACGAAAGCAGTTTGAATATCCAGCCAGGCCGGATCTCCGATGGGACAAGATCCCGGTCGTCAGGCGCTTTTACACTGGCGAGGATCCACCATCGAGAACCATGTATGAGGAGATCGTCTACCAGGTACGTGCGAATGCCCGGCAGATCGAGCGAGCTGTCAACAAAATGGAAGACCTGGAGATGGACGATGAGGTTGATGCGTTCATGGAGGAGCCCTCGAAATACGATCCGACCTTCACCAATGAAGAAGTAGTTGAAGCAGCCAAAGCAATGAAGTTCAGCTACGAGGAAATGAAACGTATTCGCAAGCAGATCAAAGAGCTGTGGGAAGACGAAGACATGAGCGGCGAACAGAAGGGCCGGGAGCTGAACCAACTCTTACGCGAGAAGCTGGAGGAAGCCAAGGAGGGTTACCTGGAGCGACCAGGTGCGGCCATTCAATTCGAGGCGCTTCAGGAAACGCTGATCGATATGATTCCAGGTGATCAGGTGGATTACCTGGCAGAGCAGGGCCTTGAAGGAACCATTGATCTGCTGGCTTCATTACCTACGAATCCCAGCACACGACTGCAACGAATCCTGAAGGAGAACTCAGTGTGATGGAACTACTCAATCGACGCATCTCATCCGGGAGCGAAGCAACGCTGGGCACATTGTTTGATGTCACTGACGAGAACAATCCGCACTTCGCCTGCTACGTCCTGGAAGATCAGTTCAATGAGCCGAAGGTTCCAGGTGAGACACGAATCCCACCTGGTAGATACCAGATCAAGCTGCGGACTGAAGGTGGCATGACTGTGAGGTACGGAGAGCGATTCGATTTCCATGTCGGCATGCTGTGGCTCCAGGATGTGCCTGATTTCAAGTTTATCTACATTCATGTTGGCAACAAGGACGACGACTCTGAAGGCTGTCTCCTGGTTGGCGACGGTCAGAACTCGAACGTGATTGAGCGCGGCCAGGTAACCAGTTCAGTCGTGGCATACACCAGGCTGTACGAACACATCGTTAGTGCGCTGACGCTTAACGAGGAAGTCTGGATCACCGTGGAGGATTACGCATGAGTGGCAAATACCAGGGTAAACGATTCGCGAGCTTCCTGGTCGCGACAGGTGCGTTGATGGCTGGATTTTTTGCTGGTGATCCACTGATCTTCGGAGCGTATGCGACATCTCTGGGTGTTCTCTATGGCGCGTATTTAACAGGCCAGTCAGCGACTGATTGGCAGAAAGCAAAAAACGGAGGCTGACATGGCCGCTATAAAACTTGACTCCTTGAAGGAGATGAAATTCACCGTACCAGTGACGCTGCTTATCGGCCTGGTGGTGATCGGCTGGCAGGCCAAGGACTTCACGATCAGTGGGCTCGATGAGTTCTTTGTCAGTGAAGCTGAAGGCAGTGAGATTGTCGAACAGCTTGAGGAGATCGGGGAGAGCCTGGAAAGCTACATCTCGAAGTCCGAGATCCGCGAGATCAATCATCAGATCCAGGAGGTGAATGCTCAGGTTACCGAGACCCAGTTGTACATCGCTGCCAACGGTAACAACGACATTGCCACCGTGAGATTGACGGAGCTGGTGCAGCGTCGTGATGAACTCAAGGAGACCAAAGCCTGTCTCCTGGATGAGTCGATCACCGATAAGGAGCTTTGCTATGTTGAGTAAAGTCCTGGGTGCAGCCGCTGGGCTGCTTGCCATCATCTGTTTTCTATTGTGGAAGCAGAACGGCAACCTCCAGGAAGACATCGGCAAGGCGAAAGCCGCAGTCGTTCAGGCCGCGCAGACTAATTCCAACAACCTGGTAACAATCACTGACCTGGGTGATCGGCTCGATAAGTGCGTGACCGATCGCGAGGTAGACGAAGCAGCGAACGTCGCTGTGGTGTCGTCATTGAACGCTGACATCCTGCGTCTTGAAGAACAAGGTTTCGAGATCAGGATTGAGACAGAGGAGATCTTCCGTGACCCATCGTGTGAGGAACTTGGCAATATCGATGTCACTGCTGCTTGCCCTGCTCTTGCTGCAAGCATGCGAGACAGTGCCGACAGTCTTAACCGAAGTGGAGATCCGGGAAGTGAAAGTTCCGGTGAGGACTCCACTCCCAGATGATTGCTTTGCACAGCACAGCGTAAGCCAGTCAGCAGATCTACCTGCTGAGGGCTCGATTACTATCAAGGAGTATGTGGACTGGGCGAATGCCCTGGTCGTCGTTACTCGTCGCTATCGGGCTCAGGTGAATCGCTGTGGGACTCTGAATCAGGGGCCGCTCGATCCAGAAGCTCCGATCGAAGAACCTTAATCTGTCTCGGTGCGTCTATGCCCAGTCTCACCTGTCCGCCTTTCGTCCCTAGCACT
>Ga0255058_10002467_pt1 | contig 10198 bp, 8 predicted proteins | sample Cases_109_9_MG_FD_188637 | JGI IMG/M metagenome (GOLD analysis project Ga0255058, IMG submission 188637) | Seawater microbial communities from Amundsen Gulf, Northwest Territories, Canada - Cases_109_9 | ecosystem: Environmental > Aquatic > Marine > Gulf | place: Canada: Northwest Territories... | reverse complement strand
TTTGGGCAAGGGCTTTCTCCTGATGAAAGATATTGGCATAATTAATAAACTTCCCAGGATTGTATGTGTACAGGCCTCAAAGGCAAATCCGTTATACCGGAGTTATCTGAAAGATTTTAAAGAATTTAAACCGGTAAAGGCTCAAACAACACTCGCAAATGCAATTCAAATAGGGAATCCTGTCAGCATTAACAAAGCAATAAAAATACTGAAGATGTTTAATGGTATTGTGGAAGAAGCTACAGAGGATGAACTTGCTAACGCCGCCGCATTAGCAGATAGAACAGGACTTTTTAATTGTCCGCATACCGGGGTTGCATTGGCTGCATTATTGAAACTTGTTAAGAGGAATGAAATAAAGAAGAATGAACAAATCGTGATTATTTCAACAGCACACGGATTAAAATTTACAGATTTTAAGATAAAATATCATGAAAATAAATTGGATGAAGTTAATCCGAAGTATGTTAATTTACCCGTTGAACTCCCCCCTGAATACGAGGTTGTGAAAAAAACGATTTTTGAGAAATTAGAAGCTGTAAATAAATTCTAAAACTAAATCACTATCTGTTGTACTCACCTCTTAGATTTCATGCCCTGACGATGTTCTCCTCCTGTATGCCGACGCTTGGCCGATGTCTTTCTTAATTCTTTGGACTCATTTGGAGGATGTTTTTCTAAATCTTCCAGGTACTTATTATAAAGATCCTTATCATTGTAATGAGAGCACTTTGAGTGGTGCCATTTTTGTTGTGGCTCTTCGTAAACAGCACAATGATCACCTAAATTCAGGATGCAACCGTGGCATTTTCTTACTGTTTTACCCTTTCTGTTCACAGAGTCTCCTTTCTTAAATAATGAATATCTTCTTTGTATTTTTTTGGTATGATGCTCTATTCTAACGCATATTTACTATAAGTCAAGTTGGTCGCAAAATAGGCCTGAAATAAATTGCAAAACCAACAAAAGCGTTAGCATTAACTGCCAAAAACTTTGGTTATGCCAAAAATTAGATTAGAAATGCGTAACTAGGAAATAGCAAATTGCATGCCACATTAGGCCAACGAATGCCTGTATAGGCTTCTTAATATTCTATCAATACTATTTTTACGGCACCAAAAATTTTCTTTTATTTTGTATAAAAAGAAATCTTAGGTTTCCATATTAATACTCAAAGTTACTTGATTTTATAGTTAGAAACCAACCAAAAACAACACCGTCTCCCCATTTCCGAACAATCATAAGTGGCGTTATATCAATGTGTTGCCAAATCTCATATTTTTGTGGCCCCAACATAATACCTTGAATTCTAAGTGGGATTAACTGTCTATGGCTCGTGGTTTATGTTCCGGACAGGGCCAACTATTTTCAATCTGCTAAAATATTAAAACATGCTTTTCATAGATTCTAATGTTCTTGACAAAATATGTTATTTCCGTATATAATTATTCGCAGAAATGAGATTGCGCAGACAAGTTATCTTAATTAAGGAACTTGGTAACTGATTTTTTGACTCGTAGCAGAGCCCGGAGGATTGGGTTTTTACAGTACCTTACAGCAAAGGAGGATTATTTAATGGTTCGATACAGTTGTGACATGTGCGGAAGGTCAATAATACCTGAAGAAGATGTTAGATATGTGGTGAAAATCGAGGTTTATGCGGCATGCGACTCCATGGAAGTTGATAACGATTTTGATGAAGAACTAACGGATGATTATGACTATGATGATGAAGACGCAATGGATAAAATCGATTCAGATGATGACGACATGGAAGATGTTGAGTATAAGACCTTTCGCTTTGATTTATGCAGTAAATGCCATAATAGATATTTGGAAGACCCCCTTACAATTAAATCTATAAGGAGAGGCCGTTTTTCCGAAAATTAGACAAGTCAAATTTTTGGCAACAAAATAATTATTATTGCTTAAGCCAGCATGGGTATGACAATCACCGAAAAGATTATAGCTGCGCATTCTGGCCTTGAAGAAGTTCATACCGGTCAATTTGTTTATGCAGACGTAGATATATGCCTTGGAAACGATATAACAGCACCGATTGCCATAGAACAATTTGAAAGACTTGGTATAAATGATATTTTTAACCCTGAAGGGGTTGTGTTAGTCCCTGATCATTTCACTCCAAACAAGGATATTAAATCAGCCCAAAACGCCAAAACTCTCAGAGAATTCGCACAAAAGCATCAAATAAAAAACTATTTTGAAGTAGGCAGGGTGGGAATTGAACATGCATTGTTACCGGAACAAGGCATAGTTGTTCCGGGTGATTTGGTTATTGGCGCAGACTCACACACATGTACATACGGCGCCTTAGGAATCTTCTCTACAGGGGTTGGCAGTACAGATTTAGCGGCATGTTATGCAACCGGCAAGGTATGGCTAAAGGTACCAGAGACAATAAAGTTTGTTTTCAATGGTAAACTGAATAAATGGGTATCCGGTAAAGATTTGATTCTTTACGTCATAGGAAAAATTGGAGTAGATGGCGCCAGATATAAATCAATGGAGTTTGCAGGATCTGTTATTAGGGATTTATCGATGGATGATCGCCTTGCAATATGCAATATGGCCATTGAGGCTGGTGCAAAAAACGGGATAATTGAACCGGACAACTGTACGGAAGAATATATAAATAGTAGAGCGCAAAGAAAATATAAATTCTATTCAAGTGATGATGATTGTAAGTATTGTGATATTTATGAGTACGATGTAAGCTCTATCTCTCCGCAAGTGGCATTGCCAAATTTACCCGAAAATACACGTCCTGTTGAAGACCTGCCTGATATAAAGATTGACCAAGTTGTAATTGGTTCATGCACAAACGGAAGGATCTCTGATCTAAGAATAGCTGCGCAGATACTTAAAGGGAAAAAAATCCACCCCTCTATACGCTTAATTGTGATACCAGCTACACAGAATATATACCTTGAAGCGTTAAGGGAAGGATTGATAGAAATCTTTATAAATGCTGAGGGAGCAGTATCAACTCCCACCTGTGGTCCTTGCCTTGGTGGACATATGGGTGTTTTAGCGGAAGGAGAACGCGCATTGTCCACTACAAACAGAAATTTTGCAGGTAGGATGGGGCACCCGAAAGCAGAGATATATCTCTGCAATCCCGCCGTGGCAGCAGCTTCAGCTATTACGGGAAAAATTACTCATCCTGAATATATTGACTAAGATTTAATCGCGTGTTGTCTTAACATATATTTTCCATAAACAGGAAGTTTATCTTATGAAAAAAGACTTATCATTGCTACAATTCAGGATTATGAAATATTGTTATTTAGTTATGTGGGTAAAAAGAGGTGAAAGATAAATAAATGATAAGAAAGATAGAAAAAGAATCCCAAAGGGAACAAAAAAAATATGTTGGTTTAGATATAGGTTCTGTAAGTATAAAAGCAGCAGTGATGAATGGCAACAAGGAAGTCCTTGAAGATCACTATGTCAGGTCGCATGGCCAGCCAATAGAAACAGTGATGATCGTCTTGAAGGACATCTTTAATCGAATACCGATTGATGATGTCGAAGGTGTCGCGGTTACGGGATCTGGCGGGAAGCTATTAGCAGAAATAATAGATATAAATTTTATCAACGAAGTAGTTGCGCAAAGCACGGCGACATCGATCTTCCATCCCGAAGTAAGAACAATAATAGAAATTGGAGGGGAAGATTCAAAACTGATAATGCTTGAGGAGGATAAATCTTCAGGAAATTCAGACGCACAAGGTAAGCCAAGTTTGAAAGTATCAGATTTTGCAATGAATACGATGTGTGCAGCAGGAACCGGATCGTTTTTGGATCAACAGGCAACGAGAATAGGTGTATCTATAGAGGGCGAATTCGGCAAAATGGCTTTGAAATCAAAGAATCCACCGCGGATAGCTGGCAGATGCAGTGTTTTTGCTAAATCGGATATGATACATCACCAGCAAGCAGGGGCGCAGATTCATGATATAGTAGCCGGGTTATGTTATGCATTAACGAGAAACTTTAAGAGTAATATAGGAAAGGGTAAAGAATTTGTAAAGCCCATATCCTTCCAGGGTGGTGTTGCGGCAAATGATGGGATAGTAAAGGCATTTGAGGACATACTTGAACTGTCTGAAGGGGAACTTGTTATTCCAAAATACTTTAAAACCATGGGTGCGGTTGGTTGTGCTTTAACCTTAATGGATAAAGGTATTTATTCCCAATTTAAGGGGTTTGATGCAATTGAAGCCTATCTAAAAAACCGCAAAGGGAAAGAAACAAACCTGAAGAAATTAAAATGTGACAACTACAAAATTAATGTGTTGAACCACAAGCTCAATAACGGCAAAAAAGTAGAGGCCTATCTTGGAGTAGATGTCGGGTCAATAAGCACAAATATTGTGGTTATTGATAAAGACAAAAACATACTGTCCAGACGTTATCTGATGACGGCAGGCAAACCTTTGGAGGCGGTTAAGCAAGGGTTATTTGAGGTCGGCGAGGAAGTTCAGGACAAAGTTGATATAAAAGGGGTAGGGGTAACAGGCTCCGGAAGATACCTGACAGGTGAATTTATTGGGTCGGATATTGTTAAAAATGAAATAACGGCACATGCAACAGCGGCCGCATCAGTTGATACTAATGTAGACACAATATTTGAGATTGGAGGCCAGGATTCTAAATACATAAGTATGGAGAATGGAGCCATAGTCGATTTTACTATGAATAAGGTCTGTGCTGCGGGTACCGGCTCTTTCCTTGAAGAACAATCTGAGAAGCTGAGCGTCAACATTAAGAAAGAGTTTGGTAAACGGGCGCTAGACTCATGTTGTCCGTCGAGCCTTGGGGAAAGATGTACTGTGTTTATGGAATCGGATCTCAATCATCATCAGCAGTTGGGTGTGCCCAAGGATGATTTATTAGCCGGGTTGAGCTATTCCATAGTTTTGAATTATATAAATCGTGTGGTTGAAAAGAGGAAAATAGGAAATACTATTTTCCTGCAGGGTGGAGTAGCGGCAAACCGCGGGGTTAAGGCTGCTTTTGAGAAAGTAACCGGCAGAAAGATTATAGTGCCGCCACATCACGATATCATGGGGGCAATAGGTTCAGCGATAATATCGATGGAGGAGCAGGCATGGGACAAATCAAGATTTAAAGGTTTTGATTTGAAGAAAAGGAAGTATGAAACATCATCATTTGTATGCAGGGATTGTTCGAATATTTGTGAGATTAGAAAAGTAACCATAACCGGAGAATCTCCCCTTCACTACGGAAGCCGCTGCGGTAAGTTTGATGACGAAAAAAAGGTAAAAAAGTCAAAGAATTTACCCCGGCTATTTAATGAGAGAAATAAACAATTATATGGTCCATATTATACTGGCACTGGTAGAAAAACCAAAATCCCGTCAATAAAACGTAATAACAACACTAAATCAAGCGGACGCATAGGTATTCCACAGGCATCTACCTTTTTTGAATTGTTTCCCCTGTGGAGAACGCTTTTCACAGAATTAGGATTTGAAATAGTCATCTCAAGGAACACTAATCGTGACATAATTAATAAGGGAATAGAGACTGTTAATGCGGAAACCTGTTTCCCGATAAAGGTTGCGCATGGACATGTTGTTGACATGTTAGATAAGGACATTGATTATCTATTCTTGCCCAGTATTATAAATTTGGCTCATGCATCTTCCAAGTTGACCCATTCTTACGCGTGTCCTTATATACAATGCCTTCCATACATAATTGGTTCTGCGGTAGACCTGGACACACCGAAATTTAAGGTATTACAGCCGATAATCCACTTTGAGTATGGAGAAGCGCATTTAATTAAAACGTTACGCCAGTTCGCAAGGGAGATTGGGAAAAGGGGTAACAAAGTTGAAAAAGCTATAAAGAAATCTTTGAGAGTCCAAAAGAACTTCTATACAAAACTTGAAGATAGGGGTAAAGAGGTATTGGATAATCTGGGTGATGATGAGATTGCGTTGGTTATTATCAGTCGACCTTATAACGGTTGTGATTCTGGCGTTAATTTAGATCTCCCTGACAAACTCAGGGATTTGGGAATATTGGCAATTCCGATGGATTCCCTGACCTTGGATTTAGATGATATATCTAAAGATTATCCAAATATGTACTGGAAGTATGGACAGAAGATACTTGCCGCCGCGAGAGTAGTAGCACGCGACAAGAGATTATATGCCCTTTACATAACCAATTTTGGATGCGGTCCTGATTCTTTTATTTCTAAATTCTTTCCGAAGGAAGTCGGGGGGAAACCTTATTTGATGATAGACATAGATGAACACAGTGCTGATGCCGGAGTAATGACGCGTTGCGAGGCATTTTTAGATAGCTTGAAAAATGCAAGAATTAAAGACTTTAATGGAAAAATAGACAGGAAAAGTTTAATTGCTAAAGAGAAAAAGAGAACTATGTATATCCCCTATATGAATGATTGTGGAAGAATGGCTGCTGCTGCGATGAGGGCTAATGATGTTGATGCTGAAGCATTGCCAATGTCAGATAAAGAGAGTTTAGAACTGGGAAGAAAATATACCTCAGGGAAAGAGTGCTATCCTGCCGTCCTTACCACAGGCGACATTGTAAAAAAGGCGTTTAATCCTGATTTTGACCCTGATGGAAGTGTCTTCGTGATGGCAACGGCGTCTGGCCCATGCAGATTTGGCCAGTATAATCAAATGCACCGTATGGTTCTGGACGATATCGGATTTCCTCATGTTCCAATCTATACATTAGACCAGGGAGATGATTACCAGCAGGACACAAGCAAATTAGGAACAAGTTTCCGTAAACTCACATGGAATGGGTTTGTTCTTGTAGACTTTATGCAGAAACTGTTGCATGAAATAAGACCGTATGAGATACACAAAGGTGAAGCCGATGTCGTATACCAGCAACATCTGAGAAAAGCAGAACATGCAATAGAATATGGATATGATCTTTTGCGGGTTGCCAAAGAGGCAAGAGACGCTTTTCACAGGATTGCGGCAGACAGAAGTGTACACAAACCCTTAATAGGTATTATTGGCGAGACTTACGTTCGAGGTCATGAGTTTTCTAATAATTATATTGTGAGGCGGATAGAAAAACTTGGTGGAAAGGCAGTGATTCCCCCATTTGGAGAATGGATAAATTATATTGCCCATTGTCGTAGGGCAGAATGCAAAAGAGAGAAAGATCTCGGCGGATATACAGTGGAGATAATTACTGAAATAGTACAAAAGTACAACGAATACAGGATTTCTCGCCCATTTAGGAAATGCGCAACTAATCTGTTTAAAGAAAGTTCTATAAAGAAGTTGATCTTGAAGGGAAAACCATATATTCACGATTCATACAAAGGCGATCCTGTTCTTAGTATGGGGAGAGCGGTAGAATATATAGAAGAAAATTTTGATGGTATTGTAAATATTATTCCCTTCCATTGCATGCCGGGAACGGCAGTTAATGCAGTATTAGAAAAATTCCAGAGAGAACATAATGGGATACCCTGTCTAAAGTTGACTTTTGATGGACAGGAAGAAACCAATGAAGAAACACGCATCGAAGCTTTCATGCATCAAGCTCATCAAGGAATGGAGAGCAGGCTTAAGGCAGATGGGAACTATGTAACCATGAATTAGCTTATTCGTTAATAATCGAATTCCTTCCATTTTGGTAATTACATAGAATTGACTAATATATTATGAGTGGAAAATGTTGGAAATACGAAGATAATGTTAATACTGACGAGATTATTCCAGCCAGATATTTAAATACAACTGATCTGGAAGAGCTGGCATCTCACTGCATGGAAGATGTAGACCCTGATTTTGTAAAGAAGGCGAAGAAGGGTGATATTATAGTAGCAGGAGAAAACTTTGGATGTGGGTCTTCACGGGAGCATGCGCCATTATCTATCAAGGCATTTGGCATTTCTTGTATTATAGCAAAGAGCTTTGCCCGGATATTCTTTAGAAATGCCATAAATATTGGCTTGCCAATATTTGAAAGTAAAGAAGCCGCTATGGCGATAAATGAAGGCGAGGAGGTTCAGGTGGATATCAATTCAAGTAAAATAATTAATCTGACAACAAAAAAAGAGTTTCCATTTACACCCTTTGCAGATGAGATGAAGGACATAATCAGTGCAGGAGGTTTGATGGAATATGTAAAGTCGAACTATTGAATTTCTGGCCTGACGACATTCCTGTCACTTGATGAAACATGCTTGCGTTCATACAATTTGTTTTCCATAACACACCTCCATATCATCCATAATAAATTAACGGCTCGGTGTTTTTTTCTTATAGGTGAAAGTCAAGTTTTTCCCCAAATTTCACTTGAAAAATTGCTTTAAAGTAATATAAATCATGACTATGATATTAGAAATATACGGCGTCTGTATATTTCTAGTATCATAGTAGCTGTATGTTTAACTGTTATGTGCAATAAAAAATGAGAGGTCACTGGTCCTACGATAGCGCTAAGCATTTAGATAAAAATGGTGAACAGTGGCATTTTGTCAGAAGAAGCTTTTTATCTGATACTGTGCCATATGAAGAAAGACCAATTGAAATATATTTTCGTAATGGTTCAAGAACATATTATGGGTTAATTCGCTTTGAGCATTCCAAAGATAATTCATACAAACATGATAAATTAGTAGAGAAAGTAATGCGAGATAAAGAGTTCCGGGAAAAACACATGGCTCAGGAAACAAAAAATGTCTGGCTTAAAAGTTGGAAGTAAACACATAACAAACCAATCAAGATCGCACGCAAACGGCGCGTGCTGGGACCGCCAAACTGCGGCGGCCCCTTATTGAAATGTTAGGGTGCATTGGAGAAGTCATGAACGTAGAAAAAATAATGAGCAAACGTGTTGTCACTGTCGAAATGGATGATTCGCTAAAGGCCGTTAAAGAAATTTTCGATAACGTTCGTTTCCATCATCTGCTTGTGGTCGAATCAGGCAGACTGTTTGGGGTGATCTCGGATAGAGATCTGCTAAAAGCCTTAAGCCCAAACATTGGAACTATTATTGAAACAAATAGGGACGCAGTAACCCTTAATAAAAGAGTACATCAAATAATGACAAGAAAACCTGTTACTTTAACGCCAAGCGCGGGGATCTATGACGCGATTAAAATTTTCAACATTTACAATATTTCCTGTATACCTGTTGTCGATGACGAGAACAAACCAGTTGGAATAATAAGTTGGCGAGATGTACTAAAAGCGATTAAGTTAAAGTGGGGCAAACACCCTAACAATGCAAATCAACAAGGGCGCTTGTAAACTCGCGCCTGTTATTTGCGACGTCATGTTGAAAAATAACAAAAAATGAAAAAAACAACTCTCCAAAGATGTATTCCCTTATGCAAGGCGCTTAGCTGAAGCGGTAAAAAATGCTAACGCTCGGTCAAGTGTGGTCTTTTACATGACTATGGCTCGCCGTAATGGCGATCCGGACAATAAAAATGTTTCGCACGAATTGCTCACATATGAAGGCATGCAAAAGAGGGTTAATTGGTGCTATATTGAGATGGGGAAAAATAATAATGCGTTGATTGCGCCTGTGGGCGAAGTTTGGGGGACGATTCGTGAAGAAAAACCAAGTCTTAATTTATATGCTGATAATGTCCATCCCAATGTAACGGGGACATATTTAGCTGCCTGTGTGTTTTATGTCACCTTCTTTGGTGAAACATCTACTGGTTCATCTATATCCGCAGGAGTAAACCGCGCATCAGCCGAATATATTCAGATGGTTGTTAATAGAATAGTTCTCAAATAAAGTCGAGAATAGAATTGGGGGAAATAAGAGCATCAATATTGGTATAAGTAAAAATAAACATAACAACTCGATCCAGCGGACGCTAATGCGCCGCTGAGCTTTACGTTATGTAAACAAAGGAAGATGACAAGTAGAAGCAAATTTTTAGATGTAAAGTCATGTGGCGTTATAAAATTATTTTATGTAAAAAGAACGAAGATTCATCAAAATCATTCTTCCAGCGTTCTAATCTTCCATTTTATCAATCTATCTGAGGTGCCCAGGTCATTCCTTGAGTACATGAACAAATATTGTTGGGCATAACCGGCATACCTTTCAAAATAATCCATTCCAAATTCCCTGATCCTGTCGTTTGAAACAACATTATTGTTGAAATACAGCGATTGTATTA
>Ga0255058_10002466_pt1 | contig 10203 bp, 8 predicted proteins | sample Cases_109_9_MG_FD_188637 | JGI IMG/M metagenome (GOLD analysis project Ga0255058, IMG submission 188637) | Seawater microbial communities from Amundsen Gulf, Northwest Territories, Canada - Cases_109_9 | ecosystem: Environmental > Aquatic > Marine > Gulf | place: Canada: Northwest Territories... | reverse complement strand
TCAACATAGCTTTGGCTATGCTTCCGGTTTGACTCAATCAGATTAGACAAATCTAACCTAAATATAAACGCATAAATGTAAAAGTTATTATCTGTCAAGCCCTTATTACATTGAGATTTGCTTTAATATAACCCTGTCTTAACCACTTTTTCATTACTTTCCAACAACGCAGGATTTCTTACACCATCCTGCTTGATACCATACTCAGTTGCTATAGGAGTTGGAGCTATGCGAACAGCCTTGTCACGTTCAAACATATTCGGTATAAAAAAACTTTCATCAAGCCTGTGAAATACCACCTGTCCTTCTTCTCCGTAATCGACTACATCTGACAATCTTTCGCAAGCCGGCATGTTTCCATTTGCAGTTGAAACAACCTGAATTATCATTCGAGGACCCGGTGGATAATAGTCCAGGTCATAAGTTGGTGATTCTTCTATCTCCAGACAAAGGCCAAAAAGAGTATTGCCGTATCCTGAAATATGAACTGCCCCTGGAAAATATTCCTCTTTAAATCTTTTGTATTCATCCCTTGAAATTGATATACCTCCATAATGCACACCCTTGATCGTAGATCTCCTTTCGGCGCTCATCTTTACGGCTAACGCTTCAAGAACGGGAGGAGTGGTATATATTACGTCTATTTCCTGGGTCTCCATGATGTCCAGTGTCTGTTCCAACACATGTCCCAGGTAACGTTTGCTCCCAATTGATTCCGGCTTTAGCTTCTTTGCCCATCGCGGATCAAAATCTATAGAAAACGGGTCCATACTACCCATTCTATTGGCAACCGGGCCTACGGCTTTGCCTATTATGTGCGGGCCGCTCGGCCCCACCCATAACCAGTTGCCTCCGGTAGGAAACCCCCTCCTTTCAGCAACGTAACCAAACCAATCTACAAAGGCCGCATAGAATTCATTCCTCTTATAAGCGGTCACTTTAGGCCTGCCGGTGGTGCCTGCAGTTTCACCCAGGATGAAATCATCCTTATGCTTTAGAAAGACTTTTGGGATGAAATGCTCTATCGGGTATTTTCTCAGGTCGTCTTCACACATAGGACCCAGAATCTTCAAGTCACTCAGTGTTTTTATATCTTTTACAGCATTAATCCCCAACTCCTTCTCTTTATTAAGCCAGTACGGTGTGCCTTGAGAAGGGTCAAAGTGTTTTGACAGGACTATCGGCAACCATTCATCCGGTGATAGACCAAACCACTCTAAATCCTTGAATGAGAATGAATCATTTATATTTTGATTTAACATTATATGTATATTTTATTATTGGTGGATTCGCTATCGCTTAATCCACCCTACTTTCTAACAAATGATGAGAAACGCAGGCTATTCCGTTGCCAACGGGACTTAAGCCCAGCGGCTACAATGGTATATAATATAAAATCGCCCAATTTAGGTCTTGTTAAAACCTGGGTTTAAAAATTAAGATACATGAAGGCAAAATAAACAAATCCGCTATCAAAGCACTGGCCATTGTTATACCTGTGAGCAATCCAAAATATTGGACGGGTTTAAAACTTGACAGGCAAAACATCAGGAACCCGCATGTTCCTACAATAGTAGTGAAAAATAATGCCCTACCTACACCGGATAATGTACGGTGTATGGCCAGGTAATGGTTTTTATCAATTTGATATTCATTCTTAAAACGGTATAAAAAATGTATTGTATCATCTACGGAAATCCCTATCGCCACACTGGCAATCATGATTGTTGCCACATCAAGACGGATTTCCAGATAGCCCATAACTCCCAGCGTAATTGCAATCGGGATAAAGTTTGGTATCATACTAATCATCCCTATCCTGGCAGACCTCAAGAGCAGGGTTATACAAATAAAGATAAGGACAAACGCCAGTGAAAATGTCTTTATCTGGCTTTCAACCAGGTATCCCTGCATGTCCATAAGGAGAGGCACTATACCCGTAATTGTGCAAACAATATTAAAAGGAAAATTAGTCCCCATAAACTCCTTAATGCTCTTAATAATCTCTTGATATCTGTACGACCCGACATTTTCCATTCTTACAGAGATACGGCCTTCATTGTTGTCTTTCGTGTAAAGATTTTTTACGATGCTGTCACCATGGAGTGAAGCAAGCTTTACATAATCAATTGCTTTTTCCTGAGTTATCGGTTGATTTACGTCCTTTTCTTTACTTAGTAACCTGTCGAGCCTCTTTATATAATCCACCACAGATATGCTTGTTGTGACTTCCGGTATTCCATTCAGGAAGTTTTGCAATTTCTCCGTCCTGTTAAGGACTTCCGGTTGAAAGATGCCGCCGGCATTAGCGGCATTAACTACAATCTCAACGGGTAGAAGCCCCATCAAATTCTTTTCTATAAAAGACGTTGACCTGGAAATCTCACTATTCCCGGGAAAAGCTTCAAAGATATTAGATTCTACCTTCACTCTCGTTATTCCATAAATTGCAAATCCAACAAATACTATGCTGAATGCAAAAATCCATATTGTATTCCTTTTTACAAAATTGCCAATAAACCCAAACATGCCGTGGGGTCCCGTACTTTTAAATTCTTTGTCCTTTGACACATATTTATAAGGACTTCCTTTCGCCGCCGGGAAAAAAGAAAGGATACCGGGGACCAGGGTCATACATACAAAAAAAGACATCATTATTCCTGCCGCTATAAAGATACCCGTATCCTTTACAGGCTGCACATCACTAACCACAAGAGAAAGAAAGCCGATTGAGGTAGTGGCGCATGTCAAAAAACATGGAATGCCGATGTGTTTAATGGTTTCCAATATATTTTTTCTTTTATCTTGTGACAATGCAGACTCCTGGTAATATCGATTAAGGATATGTATTGTTGTTGCCAGAGAAATAATAAATATAAGGGGTGTAATCATTCCCGATACCATATTCATCTTGTTGCCAAAAACCGAAAACAGGCCAACAGCCCATACCGTATTTATGCATATTGTTAAAAGAGGTACTAATACTCCCGACACATTTCTAAACAATATTATCAGTACGGCAAAAGCTACACCAAACATTATTGGCGTGAAAGTCTTAATGTCCTTCTGTGACATACGGTCCAGTTCGGCATTTACGATTGAAGGGCCTGCAAGGTAAAAGTTTTCAGGTAAAGCCCCCCCCTTTGATAAACCTGACACCTTTATTCCCCCCTTTGATAAAGGGGGGTTAGGGGGGATTAATCCATCCATCTTTTCCATTACTGTGGTTGTTATTATGTCCCTGGATTTCTTTACCAGTTCCATTCTTGACTCCGGCGGCCCTTTTGCGACTTTGGCTATGATTGCCGTAGTTTTTCCATCCATCGAGATTACATTTTTCACATACACATAGTCGGATAATATCTCTTCTTTGAAGACATCGATAATTTCCCTGCCGCGATTTTCCTTTAATATGCCTTTGAAGTATGGAGATGATAACTTGTCTTTAAAAACGCTTACTATTGAAATCACATCTTTAACTTCCTCAAGTTCTTCAAGCCTTTTTGCTATGCTGTCAATCTGTTTAAATTTATCGGCGCTAAAAATATTTTCGTCTTTTGTTGCAATAACAAGAAATTCTTCATCTCCAAACTTGTCTATGAAATCATAATAATAATCAAGACCGGGGTCGCCCTTATTCAGCCAGACTTCTATAGAATTATCCGTACTTGATTGCGTTGCATAATATCCGAAAAATCCCGTCAAAAGCCCTATAAGTATGAGAAACAATACCCGAAATTTCAGTATTATATTGGCAGCGATTTCCATATAAAATTAAGCTCGCCCCGGCGAGTGACTTTCAAGCCCTGGGGCAGACCGCACCAGGGCAGGCTCCCCTCTAAAAAGAGGTGCCGCCTGCCTGCCGGTAGCAATGATATTGAATTAAGACGTAGGGCGGACCTTTAGGTTTGCACCCCTCACTCACGCACAGAAGCAAGGCTAAAGCCTCGCCCTACGTGTGGATTTGCAATAAATTGCTTAATTCAATGACATTGCTGCCGGTAGGCAGGGGTGGTGTTATAAAGGTTATCTACACACCCCTTAATCCCCTCTTTTTAGAGGGGAAACTATGATTGAAATTCCTCATTCTTCTCTGAAGGAAACACATAAACATCACCCGCACCTACATATAGTTCACTAATACATTCATCTTAAGGGCAAGCATCATATCACCCTCAATCCGGACCTTTTTCTGAAAGAATGCCTGCTGTGGAGTAATCTCTCGTCTTACAATTGACATAAATGTTATCCCATCTAAATTAAAAGTACACGTTGGCTTTAACACCGCTTCATCAGATAGTGGTACGGGGTTATCTCGGGGTGGGACGCTAAAAGCCGCTTTGTTTTCATCAAAAGTATTAAATCCAAAGTAATTTCTTAAAACTCGTTTTAAAATTCCGTATTCTACAACGATTGTCCAGCTACCCGCATTATGCCCGATAATCTCAAATTCTATCACTATGTTAAGAGACTCAATCTTAGGCAAAGGACACAAATTTACTCTATCAAACATCAACTCTTCAAAGTATTCTATATGGGTTGTTTCATTCGTAATTTCGGGCCTCTTTTCAGGATTCTTAGGTTTTATATAAACACACTGATTTATTTTCTTTTCCGGCATCAACATATTTCAACTTTCTGTAATGGTATAGGTTTTGTTTCTTTCCAGGAGTTAGAAATGGCGTAATCCATTAATAACTTTACTAAATCCGTAGTTATAGCGGGGCAGGAAATACCGGTACCATCCAATGCATTTTGAGTATTCCTGCAGTCAAAGTGTAGTTTACTAAATAGATAAGAATAATAGGTCCTTGTCCGGCGAAGGAATAATTTCTCAATAGCGCTTAACTGTTTACGTTCTATTTCCCCTTCTATTGATAAATTTACGCCCTTTATATCCAGTACAGACGTAAAAATATCTCTCAACTCCTCTAACTGTGGTGGATTCGGATTTGCAATATGAAAGATACTATCAACAGTTTCACCTTGCCCCGAAATTGCAACAATGGCATCGGCGACATAATCTATAGGGACAAGATTAATCGGGGCATCCGGATTGCCGGGCACCCTTATCGTAATATCTGTGTCCGGTCCGTTAGAATAAGTATCCTCTTCATATCCAATAAAATCTCCCCTTTGATGATTGATATGGCGTATCTTGATATTATGCAATATCTTTGCGAACAGGTATAGATTATCGTATTTCCGGGTAAAGCCGGTCCTTGAGTCTCCCACAATTATGCTTGGGCGATAAATAGTAAAAGGGACCGTATTTTCCTTTGTATATTTAATTACTGTTTTTTCTGCGATATATTTGCTTCTTTCATATTTGTTATTAAACTGTGGTTCTTTATCTATTTCCTCTTCACAAACAACGCCGTCTTGTCTGCCGGAAACATATGCTGTGCTAATATAATGGAATTTCACCTTTCTACTTGTGTTGGCAAACCGCAGCAGGTTTTCAGTCCCACCAACATTTACCATCATAAGCTCATCATCTCGTTGACTCTCAAAGTTGGTAACTGCCGCACAGTGAAAGACCTCATCCGTTTCGCTGCATAATCTATAATAATCATCTTCATCTAATCCTAAGAGTTCAGAGGTTATATTCCCTTCAATTATTTCTACGTTGTTCAAAAATGACTCATTTATCGCCTCATCAGTATCTCCATCACGGATGAAATCCTCAACACTACCTGCTGAACAGCCATTATTTCTTATCAACAGTTTTAGTTTATGCCCGGAAGCAAAAAGTCTTTTTGCAATTTCCCGGCCAAGAAACCCCTTTGCTCCCGTTACCAATATTGTTTTATTATCATTTAACATTTTTAAACCTTTACAATATAGCCATACTCCTATATCTTGTAATATTTGTTATTATGAGATACAGGATATAGTACTTTAGAAATGATGTCAATAGGCTTTTACATTTCTCGCGCTTCCACTCTTTAATCTTATTTCGATAGCATCTGCCCGGGCAAGGAAAAAATTGCCGCCTAACTTTTTTTAACAAAGTAATGCAATAAGTAACTTTTCCATTTTTGACCCAACCCTAAACATCTAAAAAGTTGTATAATGAGCAACAGATATGCCATTAATGGTGAACAACAATTAAATTTGACCGGCTGATTTTGTTAAGTATTGAAATAATTACATCTTACAATACGCTTAAATATCCAGCCAATATTCGAAATGAATTATTTGAAGTGGCGGTTATTGTAATTATTACATGTGTGCTTTGTAATTTTTACAATAATGTGGTGCCCAAGAAAAATGGGTACCCCCCTTTCAATACAATAATCATGGAATATCTGTACAGTTTGCTGCAGGAACCATACAAAATAATATCGAAAATTATTTGTTTAAAGTAAATGTTTTTGTGGTGTACCTCATTTTTTCTTGACAAACAGTACATTTTGGTGATATTTTGGAACCATCAATTCCAAAAAGGAGGCATAAATGGAGATTGTAAATAGATTTTTCCATGAGCCAAAATCCAGCTTTTTTCTCTTTGGCCCTCGTGGGACCGGTAAATCAACATGGCTTAGAGAAAGATACATTAAAGCAATATTTAATTGATCTGCTCTCACCAGAGACCTATCGCCTCTATGCGGCCAGACCGTAACGTTTAAGAGAATTAATTGAGGGCAATCCCAATACCGGCACTTTCATTATTGATGAAATACAAAAGGTCCCCACTTTGCTGGATGTTGTTCATCAATTAATTGAAAGAAATAAAAACCTTAAGTTTATTCTCACGGGTTCCAGTTCAAGAAAATTAAAACAAACGGGTGTTGATCTTTTGGCCGGCAGGGCCGTACTTAAGGGTTCGCGAAAAAATAACTTTACAATCTATTGCGCTCAGTTTTAGGTCAGATTTGGTCGAGCTGATTGAGCCGAACCGCAAGCGTAGCCTAAGCTACATTGAGGATTCGGCGAATGAAGATCGGACAAAAATGGCCTGAAAATGAGATGCAAGAATGTAAAGCTATTTTTTCGCGGACCCTAAGACACTCCATCCATTAATGGCTGCCGAGTTAGGTACCTCCTTCAATCTTGACCATGCTCTCCAATATGGCCTTCTCCCTCTAGTTATAAATTCGGTTGACATTGATGATGCATTGCAATCTTATGTTGCTCTTTATGTGAAAGAAGAGGTCCAAATGGAGGGTCAGGTCCGTAATATTGGAAATTTCTCAAGGTTTCTTGAGGCTGTCAGTTTTTCCCACGGGTCTGTATTGAGTATTTCCGAAGTTTCAAGAGAATGTGAAGTGGGGAGAAAAACCGTTGAAGGATTTATCAACATACTGGAAGATATCCTTCTCTCCTTTCGTATCCCGGTATTTTCAAAACGTGCAAAAAGAAAATTGATCAAACATCCAATATTTTACTTTTTTGATGCAGGTATTTTCAGATCATTGCGGCCATCAGGCCCTCTTGATACTCCATCTGAAATAGGGGGAAGTTTTCTTGAGGGTTTGGTCGCCCAGCATATCAGGGCATGGAATGCCTACAGTGGAAACATGTATACCTTATCATTCTGGCGCACAAAATCAGGCGTTGAGGTTGACTTTGTAGTTTATGGAGATGGTGGTCTATGGGCAGTGGAAGTCAAAAACAAAAACAATATCCATTCAAAAGATCTTAAAGGATTAAGAACGTTCATGGAAGATTATCCTGGAGCGCGAGCTTTTTTACTTTACAGGGGTGAAGATAAATTACGGATAAAGGGAATACCCTGTCTGCCATGCAGCGAATTTTTGAAAGGATTGCAGCCCGGCCAATCATTTGATGCCGGGGTCTTTTAAGACCTCGATGAAAGCAATACAATCAATTCTTAAAAATAATATTTAAAAAGACACTTGAATTTTATTAACAATTTTACTACCCTTACAAAATCTCTGAAAACAATTTTTGCAAAAATAAAAACAAATTTTCAGGAGGTCTAAAATCAATTATGGATCCAATAAATATTGCATTAGTTATAAAGTATCTAGCGAACATCTATTTAAAATCACAGTTAGGCAAAAAAACACCAAAAGGCAAAAAAACAGCTCATATAATATCTCATAAAACGGTGTCCGTATTGGGGAAGTTCTGTACAAGAAATGTAACCTTTCAAGGAGAATTAAAAACTGTCCAATCTGTAATTGAACGTTATGTTGCCCGTTCAACCCACAAACGCCCACTAAATGTTTTATTACCTGCCTCGCCGGGAGGAGGAAAATCGTTTTTGGCTAAAGAAATTGCAAACATTGTCTGTGATATTGAGGCTAAAAAAAAATCCGGGGGTAAAAAAATATATTTTGAAGAAATATATATTCCTACTTTATCGAATATTAATGATTTGCACAAAAAGTTTACGGATATTTCAGAGAAAAGTAAAAACGAAAAATCTATCCCTTTTATATTTTTTGATGAAATGGATGTAGACATAAATGGACAGCATTTTTATGGGAATTTTCTAGGGCCAATATGGGACGGTCAAGTAGCTTCGGGAAATAACATACATAATCTAACACCTGCAGTTTTTTTATTTGCAGGAAGCTCCGCGTTTCCTGCTCTTTCCACTCATGGTATACAAAATTTAGCAAGGTTCGGTCAGTTACCTATTTCTTATGAATCGTATCGTAACAGTTGGATTGGAGAGCTTGAGCAGAAAATTGCTGATGATAACGCACCGAGAAAACTTAAAGACTTTGTAGATAGGATGGTTATTTTCTTATGCATACCGCCGACAGATGCAGTGCTTATGTCTCCAAAGGAAATGGCAGATGAGTATATGGATGTCGTTTATAACATTGTAAAAGGCTACTTCAACAATATTGATACTATAGACTACTCAGCTATGATGTGTCTAATGAAAGAGTTAGAATACCATCCTTCCCGGCGTTGTATTGAAAGTGTTTTGATGTGCGCTAGTTGTCCAGAGAGAAACAAAAAGTCCTTGTTCAGCCATTTACCAAATTCAGTTCGCAATAGATATAAAAACGATAAAAGTGTACAGAATTGCAAAGGAACCATGGTTAAATTTAGTTAAGAGAAAATCATTATATATTCACAGTGTGGCTAATGCATTCATGCAATTTTTCTAACAAACAAATGAACCGAACAGCAAAAAGCGCTGCCCGTTATTTTCACGTTAGCAATACAGAGAGGACATAAATTATGCCAGAAGTATCGAGGTTTTTCGGTATAATCATTAGAATGTTTTATGACGAACATAATCCTCCACATTTTCATGCTGAATATTCTGGAAAGAAAGCAGTGTTTGATTTCCAAGGCAATATAATCAAAGGAAATCTTTCATCAAGAACTGCAACAAAACTGGTACGTGAATGGCTAGACCTTCACGTACCCGAACTTGAAGAAGATTGGAAGTTGGCAAGGGAGAGCCAGGAAATCAAGAAGATTGAACCGTTGACATAAGGAGTTTAATTATGTGGAACATGAACGATGTAACAGAGATAAATTATAAAAATAATTATATTTACAGGATTACATTCGACAATGGGGTATCCGGTGATGTTGATTTTTCAGAGTATATTAACAGAGGCCCCATATTTGCACCGTTAAGAAACAAAGTTTTTTTCAAAAAAGCTATTATAGAAGGCGGGACGATATCTTGGCCAAATGGAGCAGATGTAGCGCCTGAAACGTTATATGCTAAAGTAAATTGCTGATAATGTAAAATCTGTTAAAAGCGTCATGACAAGACCTTGAAAAAAGAATACACAATATCAAATTTCTTGGGATTTTATTTCTAACAAGGCAAACGCAGGTTACGGCTATTGTCGTCCGGTTTTAAATTGTTTTCTAGGAAAAGATTTTAAGATACCTAATTATAGTAGCATAAGCAGTATAGTTGAGAGTGTGAAGGTAAATTTAGTTAGTAACAAAAAACTAAAGAAGCAAGTTGATAAAATAAGAGAAAATATGCAGTTAAGTCATCAGCAGACTTGACCCTTTGTCCGTCAGCTATGACTGCTGATACAGCACTAAGACTGCAAATATACTTTAATATTGAGGCACTGTTTTGGCTGAATCTTCAGGCAGAATATGATCTTAGGATTTGCTCAAGAATAACTTCGGCACCTTCGAGTTCCGAAAGGCAACATTTTTACCTTATCGATATTTTGGATGATAAGTCCCTGACGATATTCAATCCTTAACCACTTTTAAATCAACAAGTTATAAGCATGT
>Ga0255058_10002465_pt1 | contig 10203 bp, 9 predicted proteins | sample Cases_109_9_MG_FD_188637 | JGI IMG/M metagenome (GOLD analysis project Ga0255058, IMG submission 188637) | Seawater microbial communities from Amundsen Gulf, Northwest Territories, Canada - Cases_109_9 | ecosystem: Environmental > Aquatic > Marine > Gulf | place: Canada: Northwest Territories... | reverse complement strand
CACCACGACACACGACGCCGCACCGAGCGGACCTTTCTATTGATCTCGCTGTTCTTGTTCGTCTGCGCTTGCGCGTCGCGAGGGCCAGGAGCCGACGAGCCTTGCGCTACCTACTCGGTGAGCGACGAAGGCTTCAAGTTCAAGCCTCAGTTGGCCAACGTAGAGGTGAAGTGGTTCGAAGAGTGGACGTCTCGGTACGGCGAGACGCTGCCCGAGCCACTCCCTCCCCAAGAGAACTGGCAGCACCCGATCCTCTCGGACCGCTACGCGGGCACGATGCACGAGGACAGCTTCGCAACCGACGTGAGCGACTTCCCGGGGCCCATCCCCTCCAACGTGAAGGTTGGCTACTTTCACGTGCTGGAGAAGGGCGCGCATCTTTCCGGAATGGCGCCGTTGTACACGTTCCTCGACGACCAGACGGTCGTGACGATTTCGTTTGGGCGGGACGCGGCGACGCTCATCGTGATCGACATCTCCAGTCCGCCACCCCGGGTTGTCGACTCCATCTCGATCCCCGGTCGGGGCAACAAGATGCGACAGGTCGCTGGCACCAAGGGGCGAATCGCCGTCTTTCGCGACACGTCCGGTGGCGCCTATTCGTACCTGGCTAGCGATGGCACCGTCTACGTCCCTGGGGCCAACGACACGATCGTCCGCATTCCGATCCGCAATCGTCGGGTCGTTCGCGACGAGATGGTCTACCTGAACCTCGGCATCGCAGTGGAGAAGGGCACCATCCTCGAAGATATCCTCGACAAAAAACCGGCGGACAATAAGCTCACCGCGATCATGCCCGATGCCGCTGGCCGGATTTGGTTCACATCGAAGTACGGCGTGGTCGGCATGATCGATACGCTAGGCGAGAGAACCGAGGATGACTGCCCCAAGATCTACGCGGCCGCGATCCAATTGTTCGCCCTCGAGGCCAAGATCCGGCAGCTTTTCTCGCCGCTTCCGGAGGGCGCGGAGGAGTTCTTGGCCGACGCAAAGAAGGCCCAAGCAGACCAGGATGTCGACAGGTTCCCCGAGATCCGCAAGCGCTTTCGTGACCTCTTTTTAGGCAAATCCGACTTTGCCGAGCAGATTCAAAACTCGTTTTCCGTCGGCCCGGATGGCGTCTACATCGTCTCGAACATGGCGCTTTACAAGCTTCGCTTCAACGACGAGTCCAAGAAGATCGAGCTCGACCCGAACTGGAAGGGGACCTATTCGCAGGGCGACCTCATCTACGACAACGACCACAAGATTAAACCCGGCCACCTCAACGACGGGAGCGGCACCACGCCGACGCTCATTGGTGACCGGTTCGTCGCGATCGTCGACAACGGCCCCGAGCAGGTGCACCTGAACGTCTTCCGTCAGAACGATGGTTCGATGGTCAGCAAGCTGCCTCTGTTCGAGGCGGGCAAAGGCGCCGTCGAAAACTCGGTCGTGGCCTACAAGGATCACCTCGTCGTCGGCAATACCTATGGCTACGTCGACCCGTTCAAGGAGAACGACACCGCCGGTGGGATCATGCGGTTCGACTTCGACCACGAGGCAGGAAAGTACAAAGCGGTCGAAGGCTGGCCCGCAACGGGGCACTTCGACTCGAAAACGGCGACTCCCAAGCTCTCGACCTCCCGCGGCTTGATCTACGTCTATCAACGCGACGAGGAGCCAGTGAACGGCCATCACGATTGGATGCTGACGGCGCTCGACTTTCGCACGGGTTGGCGCGTGTTCCGTATCAAGGGCTACTTCAACAAAGGCGAGTTCGACGACAACGTGCTGCGCATCGTGGAGCGCTCTGCGCTCGGCAAAGGCAACTACGACCGCAAGGTCTTCAACAACATCTGGGGCACGTTCACGTTCGGTCCTGACAACACGGTCTATATCGGTGCCTACCGTGGCTTCCTGAGGTTCTGGTCCGACGACGAAATGCCGGCGGCGCCGGCCGACTAGAACCAAGATGCCTCGCATGGCAAATGATGGGTCGAGGAGCAAATCGCGGAGGAAGACGGTGATTACGGCGGCGCTGGTGGTGCTCTTTCACGTTCTGGGCTTCTTGTCCTCAATTCACTCGGTCATGAGCACTCGCACCTCGCAGGGTGCGATTGCCTGGGCAGTGACCCTCAACACCTTCCCGTATCTGGCAGTGCCGGCATATTGGGTCTTCGGGCGCAGCAAGTTCCAGGGGTACGTCGATGCTCGGCGGAATACCGATGACCGCACCGAGGGGATCGAACGAGAGGTGGTCGAGACGGCCTCTTCCTATCGGGTTCCGGGAGCCGATCGAAGTGAAGCCGCAAGTGCAGCGGAAGGCCTGGCTGGGATGCCCGTGCTCAAAGGCAATCGAGTGGACCTGCTGATCGACGGCGATGCGACGTTCAAGAGCATTCTCGCGGGCATCGACGAGGCCAAAGAGTACGTCTTGGTCCAATTCTACATCGTGCACGACGATGGCCTCGGTCGAGCGCTCAAGGAGCATTTGATCGCGAAAGCCAAGGAGGGAGTACGCGTCTACTTCCTCTACGACGAGATCGGAAGCCACGCTTTACCAAACCGCTACAAGGAAGAGCTTCGCGACGCAGGTGTCGATGTTCGCGAGTTCAACACGCGTAAGGGGAGCAGAAACCGCTTTCAGCTCAACTTTCGAAACCACCGGAAGATCGTCGTGACCGATGGGCGGGTGGCGTGGATCGGCGGCCACAACGTAGGCGATGAGTACCTCGGCAAGGACCCGAAGTTTGGTCATTGGCGAGACACTCACGTGCGCATCGATGGGCCTGCGGTGCTCAAGGCGCAGATTTCGTTCCTCGAAGATTGGCACTGGGCGACCGACACGTTGCCGAAGCTCAGCTGGACTGCCCATCCAGCCCCCGACGGAAGCGACTCGCGCGTGCTGATCATTCCCACGGGGCCGGCTGACGATCTTGAAACCTGCAACCTGATGTTCGTCCATGCGATCAACTCCGCCCAGAAGCGCATTTGGATCGCCAGCCCCTACTTCGTGCCGGAGCGTTCGGTGATCGTGGCGCTTCAGTTGGCCGGCCTTCGCGGCGTGGACGTGCGCATTCTAGTCCCGGACAATCCGGACCAAATGCTGGTGTACCTGGCGGCGTATTCGTACTTCGACGAAGCCAGCCAGACCGGCGTGAAGTTCTACCGCTATCAGGACGGCTTCCTACACGAAAAAGCAATGCTCATCGACGACGAGGTCGCCACGATCGGAACGGCCAACTTCGACAACCGTTCGTTCCGCTTGAACTTCGAAATCACCGCCGTCGTTGTCGACCCCGAGTTCATCCCCAAGGTCGAGCGAATGTTCGAAGAAGACTTCAAACGCTCCCGCCTCATGGAGGAAGGCGAGTACGACCGCAAGCCCTGGTACTTCCGCCTAGGCGTCAAAACCGCCCGCCTCGCCGCCCCCATCCTCTGAAAAAGGGGTCAGAGGTGGTACCTCTACTTGATGTAGTCGACCGCGGTAGCCGCGAAGCTCGCCGGAAATGCGATGAGCACAGCGCGCCTCAAGGCCAGCTGCAAATCATCGAGAGGCCCCTTGTCGATCAGGATCAGCAGAACCATCGCCACGGTGAGCGACAGTAGGTAACTCGTGACCAGGCGCTTGACGAAATCTAAGGGATACTCACGAAGATGCTTCCCGGGATAGAAAAGCGAACGCACGAAGAACGCAAGCGTCAAGACTGACGTCACCGCGACGAGCACGATGCGTCCACTCGAAAGCGTGGAACCCAGAGCCCAGACTTCCTCGGTGAAGGCCATCGGGATGGCCAGGGCGCAGGCGCCGGCGACAAGTTGGGCGATGTCATCTCCGTGGAGCTCGACCTTGAGGGGCTTCGCCACCTGACTCAGGACTCTGCCTACGTTGTCACTGACTTCTTGAATCGAGTGCAAGCGACCCTCTCTACGCTCGACCCGCGTCGCGGTCTGCTGTTCGTTATCGCTGCTCATTCCTCAAAGCCCAGCCCTATCTGCCTCAGATCGCCTTCCCGCAGTGCGGACACTGTCGTTTCTTCTTGTGTCGCGCCAGCTCTTCGCTGAACCCCCCGCTCAGAATACCGGCGGGAAGCGCAAACAGTGCGATGCCGATCAGCGCGATCAGCGCGCCCAGAAGCTTGCCCGCCGCAGTAACCGGAATGACATCCCCGTAGCCGACCGTGGTCAGCGTCTCGACCGCCCACCACATCGACGAGGGTATGTCCGAGAAGGCCTCTGGCTGCTGGTCCTTCTCGACATAATACATCGCGGTGGAACAGAAAATCAGCGCGACCAATGAAATGCTCATCGAGATGACCAACTCTTCTTTTTTCGCCACGAACACGTCGCGTATCAGCCGCAGACGACTGGCATACCTGCCGAGCTTAAACACGCGGAAAAGGCGGAAGACCCTCAAGTACCGCAGATCGACGGCCAGGTAGTACGGAGCGATGGCAAGCAGATCGACCAGCGCCGCCGGGCTGAACATGTACCGGATCCGGCCCGAGAGCGGTTGCTGGTACTTGTCGTCGACCGTACAGGACCAGATGCGCAACAGATACTCGATACTGAACACGGCGATCGAGGCCCTGTCGAAGTAGTAGAGATGATCCCCGAAGCGGTCGTCGAAGCTCTGCACCGTTCCCAGGATCGCCGCGATGACATTGAGGGCGATCAGGGCCATCAGCAGTCCATCGACGACCTTGCTTGCCGTGTCGCCCTCTTCGGGCCGATCTAGGATCTGGTGGACGCTCGCCTTTGCGTTGTTCATTCGGAATCGCTCCCGGAGAACTAGCTCCTGAGTTGACGCCAGGTGTCGTAGCTCACCATCAGGGCGATGGCGCCCACCACCAGCGGGACCATCGCTCCCATCTCATTGCCGGTGCTTGCGAACATGTAAATGGCCAGCGAGATGCTGGCCACTGCGAGAACCAGGTAGCCGATCAGCTTTCCTGGACTCGGGCGCTTCCTAAACGACTTCCCGGCCGGGGAATCTTTCTCATACTTCTTACGCATCTTATCCAATGACATGGGCGTCTCCTGAGATTTCAAAAGCGAGCTGGTACCCGTCGCGAACCGGGATCATGGTTTGCGCTGCCTGTCCGATGAGGCCCCCATAACCCTGCCGTAGAGCCGGCTCAAGAGCTTTCGCCAGCCTGCGGCGAGGAGAGGGAACGGTGCGGCCGGGCTTGATGCGAGTGAAGGTAAGGGTCGGCGTTCCGAGTACACACGGACAGCCTCGACCTCCCGTGCTCCTTCGCCGTCCAAGGTAAGAAGCTCCTCCAGAGCCGCCTCAATGGTGCTTGTCGGGAGCTTTGGTAGCTCTTCGGTGAACCATCGCTGGACCGCTCGGCCATCTGAGCGGTCTACGCCGCCGTACTTGGCAGCGATATCGTGAAACGCGGACATAGGGGTTGGCATGGGGATTTCTTCAGCGAAGCGAATCGAGCCCCTCGCTAGCTTCGATGGCGGCCGGCACCGTGTAGTAGTAGTAGCGACCGTCGTTTGGTTTGAGTAAGCGTCTTGGTCCCGGTGGCAGCTGTTCGCCGTTAGGCAACACGGTCATGCCGCGACGATGGTACCATTGAAGCAGAGCGCCGCCGCCGCGTTTGTCAGCGTAGAGTGCAGTTCGCCCCAGACGCCGCTCGTTCAGCGAATGGGTAACCGCGACGTCGAGCGCGATCGTTCCTAAGCGCCTGGGGATACGGTCCACGGGGATCGGGTGTTCGTCGATTGCGGTAAGGGCTTCATCGGGAGCCGTCGACAGAAACCAGACGAAGACGCTCTCTCGATCGTGATCGTCGAGCGCCGGAACACGGCCCAACAGCTGCACCAGGGCGCACGGAATCAAGTGGTCCCGTTCCTGGTCACAGATGCCGACGGTGTAACCGGCTGGCTTGCGCGTCAGTACGCGCCCGGCAATCTCGGCAAAGGGCACGTAGAGGAGCCAGTTCCAACCGTTGTCCGCTCGCTCGGGATCGCGGTCGACAATCGGCTGAACATGGGAATCCCACCAGAGCACATGAACGGCGGTCATCTTTGCAACGCGAATCGACACGTGTTCGCCGCTTGCGGTAGGGGCCTTCTGCGTGAACGGAACTCCGCGCCACTTTCGAAAGATTCCCATGGCTACCCCGTTCCTCTTAGCATCCGGCGCCTAGTTGTGGCCAAGGATCATATCTACAATCGGCCCCACCAGCTGCAGGCGTGCGACTGTGGAAAGCCCGTCGGATAGATGAGGCTCCGCCTTGTTCGACCACTTCCTAGCAGTGCTGCCCGAGCTCGGACCACGAGTATTCCAACCTTGGCGCCGTCATCGTCTCCCGGCGCCCCCGGCCGGTTGGCGAGGGGCGCTGGGAAACAAACGCGGCCCTTGGAGGAGGCCGAAAAGTGTTCGCGCGCTACTTCTTCTTGCGGGTTGCGCGCTTCTTCACTGAGCGCTTCTTGGTGGCCACTTTGCGCTTCACGGTGCGTTTCTTCGTGCCCGCTTTCCTCTTCACTGAGCGCTTCTTGGTGGCCACTTTGCGCTTCTTGGTGGCCCTCCTCTTCTTCGCGGCGCGCTTCTTGGTGGCCACCTTGCGCTTCACAGTGCGCTTCTTCGCGCCCGCTTTCCTCTTCACGGTGCGTTTTTTGGCGGCGACTTTGCGCTTCTTGGTGGCCCTTCTTTTCTTCGCGGTGCGCTTCTTGGCAGCCACCTTGCGCTTCACAGTGCGCTTCTTGGCAGCCACCTTGCGCTTCACGGCCTTCTTTGTCGGCCGCTTTCTCGCGCGTTTCTTGGTTCGCTTCTTTGCAGTCGCCACATTGACCTCCTCCTGCGGGGCAGCCCCCAGTTGCACGTATCGTATTGTCACGTCAGTTAGGTTGTCAAGAGCAATCCGGTACTGACCATGCAAAAGTGTACGGAGCGAGCTGCGCAGGTTACCAGGACGTAGACTGCCAAATCCAACCAACGCGATCTTCGTCCTTGCGGTTTGCATTCGGCGTTGTTACGTGAGCGACGAAAGGTGAGTCATGACCAACGGAGTTGAAGCAGTCGATCAGGAGATGCTGAGCACGATCAAGCGGCACGCCGGTGTCGGGATCGCGGTGGGGATTCTCGCAGTGATCGCTGGTGTACTCGCCGTCATGTCGCCGCTCATCGCTGGACTTTCGGTCGCGATCGCTGTCGGGGTGCTCTTGATGATATCCGGCGTGTCGAGGCTCTTTTTTGCCTTCAAGATGGGTTCGTTCGGACACGGACTGCTGGTATTCGTGCTCGGGGTGCTCTCGATCGTCGTCGGCGGGTACATGGTTGCTCGCCCGGGCATGGCGCTGGCGACACTCACGCTCGTTCTCGCCGCCTACCTTTTCGTGGATGGCATCTTCGAGATCATCTGGGCGTTCCGACTTCGTCCGATTAAGGGCTGGGGCTGGACGCTGTTCAGTGGCATCGCGGCTTTGGTCCTCGGCATCATGATCTGGCGGCAGTTTCCGGTTTCGGGAATGTGGGGTGTGGGCACACTCGCCGGCATCCACATGATCTTCGGTGGCTCTTCGATGGCCTCGGTCAGCCACGCTGCCCGGAGCGCCGCGAAGGAAGCCCAGTCCAGCTGAGACTTCCGTAGAGGCAGGCTCGGCGAAAAGTCGATCTACAACACTTCATCGCGTACGCGTGCAGATGGCGCACCCTGCGCTAGGAATTCCTCACTGATTCCTTGCTCTGATTCATCTCAGCGATGAAGGCCCCGCCGTCCTTGAACCGCTGCACCCATCTGCATAGCGAAGGAGCTAAGAGAGCGTACAGACCGCTCTTCGGCAACATCGACTGGCCGGTGCGTCGCGCGTACAAATTTTGCCCCCACAGGTCCTTTGTCTCCTAATGCCAGAGTGGTCAGACGGTGGGGGGTCATCGCAGGAGTGGTAACGTGAACCCTGCGGGAGGGGGGGGGTGGCCGTTTTGGGTATCGGTACTCCTTGCAGTGACGATCGTTTGCGGCGCTCTACCGGCCGGCGCCGAGGCACAGGCCCTCTACTACCGTTCGATTCCGATCGGCGATCGTGCGGTGGGCCTCGGTGGAGCCTTCACCGGAGTCGCCACCGATTCTTCCGCCGCATACTACAACCCCGCTGGGTTGGTGCGGGGAGGACGCTTTGGGCTCCAAGCGAGCTTCGCCACGATCGTATTCACCAAGTACAAGATCGTGAACGCATTCGATGCGCCTCAGGCGGACGAGACCTTCGACACCACGGGCACGTTAGCCCTGCCTCGCTTCGTCGGAACGGCGGTCAAGGTGGGGCGCAAGAAGTTCGGCGACGACCGTCAATTTGCCATCGGCTACAGCACGCTCGAGGTCGCACGCAACAGACTCAATGTCGGCACCGCCGAAAACAATCCAACCTTTAGTCTGGATCTTCGAGTCAACAACAACTACCGGTCCCGCTGGCACGGCATTTCCTTCGCGGCCGAGGTGACCGAAAAATCGGCGGTCGGGTTTACGATCTTTGTTGCGGACCAGTCCTTTGGCTATGGGGAGGATATCGGCATCGCCATCGGCGGCACCTTCGACGAGCAAACCGGTCTTCGCGTGGGTGGGGACTCGCAGACGTCGAGCAGCTCGATCAGCGTCCACGCGTACCATTTGGTCCCCCGTTTGGGATGGATTCACCGAATCAATCCCGAGTGGGAAATCGGTGTGATGCTCCAGACACCAGGGATTCCGCTGAGCCAGAAGGGAGACGTGCTACGTCGGATCACCAGCGACATCAGCCCCGACCCCTCGACGTTCTTTCTTTTCGACGCCGATGGTCTCAAAGCAAAAATGCCCATCCCTTTCGAGCTCCGCGCAGGCTTCGGTTTCCAGATCAACGAAGAGACCTTGCTTTCATTTGACGCTGCCGTAGCCGGCCCCGTGAAAGAGGGCAGCCTCTTCGCGCGACCCGACCAACTGGCCGACTTCGACGGTAGGCTTGGAGTCTACCTCTCTCCATCGATCGCGCGGCGCTGGACCCCGAACCTCTCCATTGGGGCCGAACACAAGTTCGGCAAGGCCGTCGTTGCTGGTGGGTTGTTCACCAATTTTTCAGCGGCCCCGGACGTCCCCGAGACCTCGCAGCAGTACACACCGGACCAAGTCAATATGTGGGGCGCTTCGGTGTCGGTCGGCGTCGATACGAAGGGATACCGATTCAACGTGGGAGCGACCGGGCTATTCGGAAAGGGCGATGCGCTCGCTGCGGTCCTCGATGCGAACGCGGATGTCGCTTCTTACAGACGCACACAAGCGACACGCGCGGCCGTCATTATCTACGTTGCCGGTGCCATCTCGGTCGCCAAGAAGGGAGCCACGGAGGTCCAAGAGAAGCAGAAGGAGAGGAAGCGAAAGCAGGAAAAGAACGGCGAGGGAGACACTGACACTGGCGCTGACACTGACACTGGCACCGACACTGGCGCTGACACTGGCGCTGGCACTGACGCTGACACTGACGCTGACACTGGCGCTGACACTGACGCGGGCACTGACACTGAATCTGCCGCCGACAACTAGCCGCGCGGTGTCGCAGGCCCCGACAACACCGTCTACCTCGGCGCCTACCGCGGCTTCTTGAGGTTCTGGTCGGACGACGAAATGCCAGCGCCAGTGCCAGCGTCAGTGGCAGCGCCAGTGTCGGTGCCAGTGTCAGCGCCAGTGTCAGTGCCAGCGTGGTAAGCTTCATCGATGTCCAGCTTCAATGAAGCCGTCCGGCGTTTCGACGAGGCCAACGCCGAAGATCCGATCATGGAGACCGTGGACGGGAAGCAAGTCCCCAAGGAGCTGATCTACGGGCAGCGGATGTCGGAGTGGCTCGACCGTTTCGCTCCAGATGCTCCCGAAACGGTGAAGTTGGCCGCCCGCGCCCAACACATTCGGCGCTGGGAGGTTCCCCGTGATACCTACCCGAAGGGCAGGGCGGGGTACCTGAAATGGCGCACCGATCTCTACAAGCGCCACGGAGAGATCGCGGGCGCCATACTAAAAGAGGTGGGCTACGACGACGACACGATCGACCGCGTGAAGACACTGCTTCGCAAACGCGGACTCAAGACCGACCCCGACGTGCAGCTTCTCGAGGATGTGATCTGCATCATCTTTCTCCAGTACTACTTTCACGATTTCGCCAAGCAGCACAGCGAAGAGAAATTGATCCCCATCGTGCAAAAGACCTGGAAGAAGATGACCGACAAGGGGCACGAGGCTGCCCTGA
>Ga0255058_10002464_pt1 | contig 10205 bp, 17 predicted proteins | sample Cases_109_9_MG_FD_188637 | JGI IMG/M metagenome (GOLD analysis project Ga0255058, IMG submission 188637) | Seawater microbial communities from Amundsen Gulf, Northwest Territories, Canada - Cases_109_9 | ecosystem: Environmental > Aquatic > Marine > Gulf | place: Canada: Northwest Territories... | reverse complement strand
GTGATAGGATTTTTCGGTTCATGGTTAATCACAAGCATCATTAATGGGGTGGTTCTCAAAACAATGTGGGGCTGGTTTATGGTGACGACATTTCAATTACCTGCGTTGTCACTGGCTGTAGCTATAGGACTTTCGGCTACGGTCGGCATGGTGGTATCTCAAGGAGGCAGGAAAAAAGCCGATAATGAGACTTGGACTGAAATATGGATCGCCGGCGTAATAACTTCAATATTACATAGTTTAATCACATTGATAGTTGGGTATATATGCAAATCGTATATGTAGCCCCGCAACACTTCTGCCGGCGGGACTGACCAACAACGCGAGGGGAACTAACATGAAAGCAGGGGAGATAACAGAATACGACGGCCAATACTGGCGCATAGACGAGGCTAGTGACGGATTCTTTGACGTCATGGCCTTAGACCTTGACGACCGATCTCCCTGGCAAGAGATCCCCGACATCATGCGGTGTTATCTATGCAGGGAATTGATACCTCACAGCGAGCGGCTACACGAGGCCACAATGCAATACCACAGCCAGGTTGAATTGATGAGAGAGAAGGTACTTAATGAGATAGCGGCAGGGATAATGAAACCAGAAGCAACCTACAATCAAGTGGCCGCTATGATCTATGATTGAAGGGGAGGTAATAGAATCGTGGGGATTAAAGTCGAGATTATTTTTGATGCTACTGCTATAAACGGCACTCCTTACGTTGGTGCCCGGGGAGAGATCACAAAAGGCACTATTGAGAACGGCGCATTGGTGCAACTAGACCTTCGGGATGAGCGCACAAAGCGCGCAATCGAAATCGACAGACGAAGCTATCCTACAAAGGGGAGTATAGCATATACCAGTAGGGAACTAAAGCGATTGAACGTAGAGGCTATAAACACACGTTAAGTAACAGGCGGATATAATCCAAAGGAGAAAAAAAAATGAAAAGCGCAGAGAAGGCGAAGGAACGGTTGCTGGGAGATAAGCAAAGCAGGACTATTGATACGAAGCTGGAGGCATTGCCGGGTTACGTGGCAGAGGAATCATTCGAGGCTTTAGCGGCGGCAAGAGTGAAAGGCGTCGAATACTACCGAGGCCAGTTAGTAGATCAGACGAAAGAAAAGGCTAGGGCTGTTCTGAAGGCGGAAGGATTGCAGGGCGAGGTTGATCATCTGCGGGGCCAACTAGCAAAGGAAAGGATAAGGGCTAACGATTTGTCTGTGAATTTCGAGAACAGGCAGGGCGAGATCAAGTCGCTCCGGGCGGAACTCAACTCTATGACGGCGCAGAGGAATCGAGCGCAGAAGGAAGCAGAGCGCCTCGCAAAGAAATTGACGGCAGGCCAAGTCATGGAAAACGCCGAAATTGCCCAAATCTTTCGGAATCACTTAGACGAATCCGAACCGGGTGACGGTAATGAGTGGGAAGAGAAAGCGCGGCAGATCATGTGGAACGACGAAGACGCCGAGGCGCTGCGAGAAGCGGAGGGCATTGACGAATGAAAAGATGCTACCACTGCAAACGCAGGATTCTGATCTGGCAAAAGAGACGGCTCTGGTTTCGGAAACCTGGGCCGTCTGTCTACCTACATGATAATTGTGACACTGTCTATGACGAAGGCTATGCTTTGGGGAAAGAAGAAGGCAGTCAATCGGAAACCGATAACGCCCTTCTCTGCCCTCTAATGAGCGGCACGGTAATTGTGCCAGCACATAGCGGAATCAGGCCGGCTAAAGCGACATTCGAGGGGAACGCCTGTCTTAAGAAGCAATGTGCATTGTGGGTCGAGATTGATAATACCTGCGCGGTGACCTCGATAGCTTTTGCGCTATTAGAATCGAAGATGGGAGCCTGATATGATAATCCAAAGCCTCAGCCCATCAATGGTCAACCAGTATCGCAAATGTCCGCGACAATTCTTTTACAGCGAGGTTGCGCGGCTTCCGTATCTGCCAAGTTCCGATCTCGCATTCGGAGCGGCCGCCCATGAAACATTCCGTGAAACTCACTACCAGAAGATCAATACAGGGGAGGATCTCCCGATAGGTTTGCTCCAAGTTTTCTTCTGCGAAGACTTGGAGTGTCGCGACGTGGACTGGTCAACCAAAAGCCTCTCCAAAACCAAAGACGAGGGGGTTATCACAGTCAAGGCGTATATGGAGAAGATAGCCCCTGGGGTACAGCCTGCATACGTGGAGCACTCATGGATCTGGAGACGGGAAGGGAAGGTGACTGTATCGGGCAAGACCGACCTCATCACTATCGAGAATGACGTGCTAGAACTCAAGACCACTGGCAAGCAGTTGGATGGTTACAAGAGCGGCAAGCCAAAGCCCAAAGATGGGCACTCCTTCCAAGTGGGTGCTTACGTAGCGGCCAGGAGAGAGGAGACAGGTGTTCCTGATATACAAGGTCGACTCGATTACTCTATACGGGGGAAAGAGGATGTCTGCTCCATCCCTCTTAACTTCAGCAGTGATTTGAGCAGGAACATCCTGGCCGCGTTTGATGATGTTGCTGGATGGATAGAGAGGGAAGCGTGGCCCCCGAGTCGGCATGGGAATTATCTATGCTCTCGGAAGTATTGCCAACATTGGAATCAGTGTGAAAAGGATTGCGGGGGGAGGGTTTCGGAATGAAGAAAAACCAGCGATGGCGGCGGAACAGCAAAGATTATATGGTCAGGCAGTTAGTGGAGGCAATGCTTGTCAACAAGAGAATGATTCTGGAACTCAGCGAACACATGGAAGCCGGATCGCGTTGTCCTCTTGGCTGGCAGCTTGATCCAGATCACGGGCATCGGGAAATCGTGCAGATGATTGGCGACGTAAAATCATGGCGATGGACTTGTCCATTTTGCGGACAAGAGTTCAAGAGAATAGACTACGCGCATCATCTTAAAACCAGCGGCTGGACGGCCGCAGAATAGGAGAATAGACATGACTCAGGAGAAAGAAGAAAAGCAGATGGAAAATCAGGAAGAAGAACAGGAAGGATTGGGAGCGAATCTTGAAGCAATCCTTGAATTGACCCCAGACAGCCCACTCGATCTACCGATGCCGGGCGGTCGGAAGTTGTTGCTTACAAAAGAGCAATTTATGGCCTATTATCTTCCCAAAGACGCAAGTAGGGAAGAGAAATTCCATTGCTTTAACCAGACAAGGGCGGCGGGGTTAAGCCCCTTGATTCAGGGGGAATGCCATTATTTCAGGACAGGCGACAGGCCTTTGAGTCTTTATACAGGCTATCCCGTCTATCTACGCAAGGCTTATGCTAACGGATTGGAGCACATAGCAAAGCCGGATATAGAATTCAATGAGGACGGAAAGCCTGTCTCGTGCACGATAACGCTGACTATAAAAGATCGCGAGCTGTTTATCTGGACGACATGGTTTGACGAGGTGGCACTAAGGACGAAGGGGGGGCAGCTCAACTCCAGATGGACAAAAGCGCCGATCTTTCAATTCATCAAATGCTCGTCAGTAAACACTTTTCGGTTCTCAGGGATAGTGGATTTTGCGCTCCCTTATATCATTGAGGAAATGGATGATCCTATAGCCGCTGGCTACCGCACGCTCACACAATCACAGCTTGACGCCCATGCCGAACAGGAAGAGGAGGCAAGCGCAGGTGTGGTGGATGCGGCAAGCCATCAGGTGGATATGAGGCCATTTAGAATGAAATACTTTGGGATGATTGAGGAGATCGGCATTCTGCAGGATGAGGAACTTCGTCAAAACTTCCAGGAGCGGATAACGGGCAAGCGGCACCTGGGGGACATGGACACTGAGGATTACGTCAAATTATTCGAAGCGGTAATAGCTGATAGGATCCACCTGGGCAAGAGTCACGCCGGGGTCATAAAGCCAGAAGACACAGAAGCCGAAGAGGTTGAGTCCGATCCCCACTATCACCCCGAGGCTGAATCTGGGGAGATGATAGGCGCAAAGACAGCAGAGGAGCAGCAGGACGATACCCAGAAAGACGAATCCGCCATTGAGCCGTCCGTTGCGCTGGGGCTCTTTGTAACCGAAGCGGAGGCAAGATTCAAGACACAAGATGCGCGGGATAATTGGATCAGAACGGCTGTCTCTGATAAGCCTATGGATGAATGGTCAGTCAGTGAGTGCGCTTTGGCGACGGAAGCATTGATGAAGCTGCCAGAAATCCCCACAGAAGATCCGCCGACCAATACGCAGAAAGACGCCCAGGAGCCTGCGTCCGGCCCGATGACCACAGCCACCCTCGACAAGATACGTGAGGCTCTGGGGGAGTTTCAAGACAGGAAATATCAGACCATGAGATCCGTCGCTTTCAAGGAATTTGCAACGAAGGCTATCGGTCGGGACGATATTATTCCAACACTCACGAATTGCAATGAAGCTGAGGCATTGAAGATTCTCGCGGCATTGCGGGCAGAAAAAGACGAGATCGCATTTGCGGCTCTGGGGAAAGACGGACAAAACAAATCATCAGCTCATCCTGTTCACCCAGATTCAGATCAGTATTTCTGTTCAGCTCATCCGGTGCTTTGCGATAAAGGATTTCGCATGGCAGGCAAAAAGATGATTTGCAATTCGTGCGGTGCGCCGGCAAAAGAAAAAGAGGACGATAAGCAAAAAGATGAACCAGATTTCGTAGAGATCTATATCGAAAAGCGCCGCCTACGGTTTCCGGACTATAGCCAGTGGAATAAATGGGAGGGTGAGAACGAACTCCCGTCTGGTTCAATAGCAAAATGGGAAGATGGGGATCTCAAGCGCGGGATCGCCCTCCTGGAATTCGTGACGCCGCTGGATCAAGTCCCTGACGATACATCAGAGTTGATGACCCAAGATCAATTTGACAGAATCGGAGCAGCGGTTGAGGTGCTGCCATACAGAAATGTCGGATCTGAGATGTTCCGCAAACGTGTCGCTGAAATCCTCGGCGGGAAGTACGAACCAATACGGGGACTCTCACTCGAAGATGGCGAGGACCTTACGCTTGCCTTCGAGGATGAGCTTCAGGACTTCCAGGAGAAGCGCGGGCGGTATGCTCCTGCGGTTATGTAGCAAACAACGGGCGGGGCTTCGGCTCCGCATTTCAGTACCTTAATGAAGTCTGCGAGATGAAAGGGGATAAGGAAGATGTTGGGATATGTTTACGATTCAGAGAAAATAGATTCAGAATTGAGAGAGCAACTAGAAGGATACGGGGAAGCCATGCTTTATTTTCATATCAATACAGCCGGCGGGGTCAGGCATAGGGTAAAGCATAATTCTTCGCATCAAGAGCGACCGGGAGCAATCTCAGTCAAAGATTCTCTGACCGTCGAGGAAGAGATGTTTCTGGAACAACGATTCTGTATTGACCAACTTAAAGAGAAAGATATTCTGGCCAATCCGTGCGATGATGACGGCATACCTACTGATGAGTATTGGGCGTGGTTTAGAGCGTGGGACTCTTATGTTAGAGGCTTGCCGTCGGAAGAATGGAAAGTATTTGAGAAGGCCTTGAATGGAAAAGCAGATGTTTCTAAATGGAGGCCGGAGGGGTTATAATCCTTGACGTCGCTTCCTGAGTGTGGTATTCTGTACTCGTGGGTAGCTCCCACACACTACAGTCTTGAGTGGTAGGTTAGCTTCTGGATTGCCACCTGGTGGTTCTCCTGGGAAAGAGGCTAACCTACTACCGCCTAATTCCCAGGAGGTGCAAAGTGTCAGACAGATACTACGCTTTTATTCCACAAACAACAGTCAACTCAAAAGAACTCAATTCGATACCAGCTACGGCGCGTTGGATCTACGTTGTGATGGTTGCAGAAAGACACGGCTTAGACGCCCCGTTTGAGATCCCATATACAGAGATCAGGCGGATAACTGGATTCAGCAAGCCGACGATCAGCCAGGCAATAACCGAACTGGAGACGATAGGCTTTCTGGAATACGAGCATGGCGGACTGGAATGTAACCCTAATGTGTATGACCTGGATGCTGGATGGCTCATGCTGTAGCGGAGAAGAGGCGGCAAGCATTAGAATGGACGGGATATATGAGAGCGGGTTTATTTCTTATTTCGTAGATTGGTATTGCGCCTGGGCTTACGAGATCGGACAGGTAAAGTTATTTAACAAGTGATCCAGGCAGTGGTAAAGAAATTGAACCTACAGTAGTAAAGATTCTTTACCTATGATAGAAAGGGGATATGATGAAAAAAGCAAACAGACAGAGAGACAAGGTGCTCCGGAGAAACAGGGAGCGGTTGAGGATCCACAGGAGCGTTAAACCCGATCATGAGCCACATAGCGGTCGGCAGATGGAGACAGACAGGCCAGGATTCAACATCTTCCAATGGTTGAGCAAGGCATTACCGCGTACACGGAAGGAAATAGATCAGCGAGATAGGTTGAGAGCTACGCAGCGGAGGGGTGATAGGTGATTCGTGATAGCAGGCTACGCGTAAAAGACAAGCGCACGCTGGATAGGCTACTGAAGGGACAGCAGAACGTCAAAGCAGACGCGGAGATCCCCGAGATACCGGGAGCGGGTGCGCGGCTGGAGAAAGCCGAGAAGGAGCTTGTGAAGCTGAAAAGCGAAATAGCCATGTATCGCACCAGGTACGACAAGATGCTAAAGTGGTGCTTAGAGCAAGGGATGAGGTTTGATGATGAAAAGTAACAGGCAGGCTAGATTCCCCTTGACGAGAGGAGGTGATGAGGGATGCGATACACGGTACGATACCTGGCAGAAAATGATGATGGCAGTCATTCTGTATTTGAGCAAAAGGATGCGCTTTCGGTGCGGTGTTATTCAGATGGTTCGGAAGTGTTTAACTCTGACAAGGTGAGTAAGCAATCGCAAACGTGGGCTATTTATGTAGTGACGAATAGCAGCGAGTGTCCCCTGCGTGTAGATACAGCGGATAGAGATGTGCATTCATGCGGCCACATTGATAGAGCGAATCTTGATGACCCCGATTGTTCTGAGAAGTATTGCCCGCTGGTCAGGGCCAGAAGGCGGTAGTTTCTATGGGCAGTAGCGCCCAATAAACCTTGACATTTTGCCCTAGATATGCTAAAATTTGAGCATCAACAAACACGGACGTTGCCAGTCAAGTCCTATTAACTGGCCCTGTTGTTGCAACGGCAGGTAAAACTTGATCCGCCAGGACGTTCACCATGTAGGACGTCCTTATGGCGGGTCGCTACATGGAGGTATAGATATGTCACGCCAGGAATCTCCCAGATCACAACTTATGAGAGAAATGCGAATAGCCGGGCATAGGCTAGAGGATGTAGCGGTAATGTTCGGAGTATCGAAACAGCATGTGGCGAAAGTGTCAGGCAAGATATTTTATGATCGTATTTGCCGATACTGCGGAGATGTATTCGCAACTACGACAGCTAATTCATATTTTTGCCCAGGCAAGTGTAAAGCCAAATGGATAAGATCGGGCAAAATGCCAAAACAAACGGCAGCGGAGAAGATCCTCCTCAGAGTTGCTAAACAGGCAAATGGGTGCTGGAATTGGACAGGCAGTAGGAGCCAGCAAACCGGATACGGAACTGTATCGTGGGAAGGGGATCCCATACGAACGCACAGGTGGGCATGGATGCACAAGCATGGGGAAATACCAGATGGCCTATGCGTGCTGCACAAATGCGATAATCCTGCCTGTATAAATCCTGATCATTTATTTCTTGGAACGAGTCGGGAAAATATCGAAGACAGGGATCGTAAAGGTCGAGGGAAAGGCTGGACAAGGCTATTTAACGACAGGCAGGCCAATGTTATCCGGTCAGCATACAGAAGTGGCATGAGTATTTTGGAATTAGCCGCCATGCTCGAATGCCATTCCATGACGATCTACAATCTCGTAACGGGGAAGACGTACAGGTCTCTTTCGGGCAGGACTAGAAGGACGTTCGCGAAATTAAAAGAAGAAGATATACCCAGGATACGAGAATTATATGCGAGCGGGTCACACACTCACGAGTCTCTTGGCCTGAAGTTCGATGTAAACGGAACAACCATCGGTCGCGTTTTGAATAAATCGACATGGGCCGATATGTAGCCTTGACGTCCGAGGTATTATCGGTTAAAATTACAGGTGCAGGACAGAAGCTCATGCAGATGGGTGAAAGTACTGCTTATCACGACAACAACTTCCAGACGTTGTCCATCAGCATACACTCTCCGGACTAATTACCCGGAGGCGATACCTGGCTAACAGCGGTAGGGGGTGCAACCACATTCACCCTCTATCGGCTGAGTCGCAATGTGGAGGTTCACTATGTCCGACCAAACTTTCCAAGAAAAATACATTGATAAAATTATATGTGGTGATGCTGAAGATATTTTGCGCGATATGCCAAAGGACTGCGTTGATATTGTCGTAACCTCGCCTCCTTATAACCAGTTGGGGGCAGGCCGTTCCAGAGCTAAGGGATGGAGCACATCAGAAGGCATGTATAAATGGAATAAATGGCATACTACCGTTAGGGACGGCCGCGCCTACGATGACGATATGCCGGAAGAGGAGTATCAGAAGTGGATAATACGATGCTTTACCAGCTGCATGGTGAATGCCAAGGGCCTTGTATGGGTAAATCACAAGACCAGGTACAGGGATGGCGTCGGTATACATCCGCTCTCGTTCCTTCCATTCCCGTTATGGGCAGAAGTGGTTTGGCAGAGGAACGGCAGCATGGCGCTGAACTGCAAACGGTTCGCACCATCTCACGAGTACATCTTTGGGTTCGGTAGACCGCATCACTGGAACGATGAACTCAATACGCTCCTGAGTGTGTGGCAGATAGCGGCCTCAGCAGATGATGAACATCCCTGCACATGGCCAGCGCAGATCCCGCAACGGCTTATCCTTGCGTCATGCCCACCTGGTGGCGTTGTGCTTGATCCGTTCATGGGCATAGGGAAGACGGCCATAGCAGCTATCCGCGCTGGCTGCCACTACATAGGGATAGATAGCAATGAGAAATACTGCGAGACAGCCAGGGAACGCATAGAAGTAGAGCGTTCGCAGCTTAAGCTGGACCTAACCCGGACAGGCGGTTCTGAATGAATGGGTTTTATCCCGTCTTAAACGAGATACATGATAAAGCCGCGAAGGAATTGCCGCTGGCGGAACTGGCTCTGTTTGAGCATATCTGGCGGAAGCTCATAGGATGGGGTAAGTTCGACGACAGTATATCTATTACTCAGCTTGTAGAGGAAACGACAGCCAGTCGAATGACTGTCATCCGTTTGGTTAAGAAACTGGAGACGAAGAGGTGGATCGTGGTCGAGAGGGTCGAGGGTATCACTAATAATATCGCCATTCCAGAATGCCCCGGTATCAAAATGAGACTAGTCCCGTACCAAAATGGTACTGGTACCAGTACCAAAATGAGACCGGGTACCAGTACCAAATTGGGACACACAACAGACAGTTCTTCTACAGACAGTTTAAAAACACCAACAACAGAGGAGGTGGTTGCTGATAATGTTCCTGAAAAGGGGAAGGACTCACCCAACAACTCGCAGTTGCCCAACGGTATGGACGCCCGTGAGTTCTACAAGCTCATAGAGTTCAAGGTGGGCGTGGTAAAAAAAGGCATGGATGGGCACAAGGAAATGGTTGACTACCTCACTACACAGCCAGAGGATAGGCTGCGGACGGTGGTTAAGCACGCCGTATCTGATAACACCGCGCCGCGATTCGGGCTGGAATACATATACGAGAAATGCGATCAGTGGGACTACTGGTCGGGGAAGTGGATGCTGGCTCCAGGGGAAAAGGAAGATGCTAACCTGAAGCTGATGAAGGAAGAGGAGGCTACGTTCCGCGCAGAGGGTATGGATTACCAGGCGGATAAAATGGTGGAAGCTATAAAGATAGCAGAGGGAGGGTGATATGAGAGATGACGAGAGGCATCTGGTAGAAGTTCCGAGAGAGCAACTAAGCCGCTTGAGTCATTTGGTAGTTGCCTTACGGCGTAACCCGGAGAAGATAGGCGAGTTTGCCGCTTTCAACAAGTTAATGAAGGCGATTCTTGCCATTGAAACTGACGGGGCAGATGCTGGCTTGGAGGAGCTATTTAGTGCAATGGGTGATCTAATTATGGAAGCAGTTTATCCTGCATAGGAGGTAAATATGAAGCCAGTTAATTTTGGTGGGTCTAATTGTGTATACGCAGAGGATCAAGAGGAATACCTTTCTTTGC
>Ga0255058_10002463_pt1 | contig 10209 bp, 7 predicted proteins | sample Cases_109_9_MG_FD_188637 | JGI IMG/M metagenome (GOLD analysis project Ga0255058, IMG submission 188637) | Seawater microbial communities from Amundsen Gulf, Northwest Territories, Canada - Cases_109_9 | ecosystem: Environmental > Aquatic > Marine > Gulf | place: Canada: Northwest Territories... | reverse complement strand
CTGGAAGAAATAGCGGTCATCGAGGAAAAGATGCAGGGCATTTCGGAACAGGGGCAGACATTGCTCGGGCGACTGCAGGGGGTCGGCGACGCTGCGCCCGCACCGGAACTGTCTCAGGCAACCGCAAGCGCCGTGCTGAAATAAGTGTTTCAGCGCTGCGTTAAGCAGACGGCCTGCATTCGACGTTCGGTCCAGCAGCGCGCAAGACTGCGTTTCATATAATGCGAGCGCATGTTGGCTGTCCGCTGCCCGGAGTAGGGAACACTCGCCTGTCAGAAACAAAAAGATCCGCCCGGGTAAGGGGTCAGAGGCAAAAGCGCATCTTGGTGAAGTTGCTTCTGAAGGTTGTCACGGTTTCGCGCCAAAATCCGTCCGGCTTGGTGCGGCCATCCTTGACGATCTCTGCGATCAAATGGGCCAGGCTTTGAAAATCGCTCTCTGCCATGCCATAGCGTGTCATCTCCTGGGTGCCCATCCTCACACCGCTGGCAGCCGCGAAGCTCAGATCGTCGTAAAACGCCTGCGGGTTGGTAATGATGTTGTTTTTCTCCAGTAGGTCTGCAGCGTACTCACCCTTGGCACGGGCTACACGCAGCAGCACCTGGTGCGTTTCCGTAAAGCCGCAAGCCGGGTCCCCTTCGATAACAAGACCCTCGTCATGCAGCGCTTGCGCAAAGGCCTTGGCGTTCTGGATTACCTGGATCGGATAGGCATCTTTGAACTGGAGCATCTCGTAGGTGGCGCCCAACAGGCCCAAAAGCGTCCCGAGATGATGATTACTGACATGGCCTGGAAAGGTTCGCGACTCGATATAATTCCACAGAGTTTCAAATGCGGATCCGGCATGGATGTTGCTCAGAATCACGCCCCGTTGCGGGCCAAAAAAAGTTTTGTGCGTCGATCCGGTGACAATATCGGCCCCTTCCTTTAACGGTTCCTGGTAATGCTGGCCCAGTAACCCGAGAATGTGGGCACCGTCGTACATGATCAGTGGGCGCCGGGGATTGTCTGTTCCATACTCGCTATGGACGAACTCCGCAATCTCCCCCACCGGTTCTTTGTGAATGATGACGCTTCTGCCGAACACAAGAAGCTCGGGCCGTGTTTCCAGAATAAGTCGCTTGGTCGCCTCGATATCTATTCTGTAGGGATTGTCTTGCCGGAAAGGAAAATGCTCGACCGCTGCCCGTCCACTTTCCGGGTCGATGGCCACATAGTTTTTTAACGCGCCGGCAATCTGTGCACTCAGATGACCGCCCTTGTTGAGGTCATGCACAAGGACCCGGCTTAGCAAGTCCGGCTGCTTGCCACCTTTATGTCGGTTCTTAAACTGCTTGAGCGCATCGTAGACGGTATCGTTGGCCATCTGGCCGCTGATGATCCGAGTCTCCACTCGCAGACAATCGAAGAACGCGCGCAAAGCTGCTTGCAGTTCTTCTTCTTTTTCCATTATAAAAGCGGTTCCCTTGTAATAGCGCACATCAGAGGCGTCCGGGCCAAGTGACTTGAGGCGATTATGCTCGTTGTAGCGCCCTGCCGGGTCCGACGTGCATAGCTTATCCACGTAGGATGACGTCGTCTGTTCTGATGGAATGAGGTTAATACATTCCTTTCTCCTCCATCGGACGTAGGTTTCGGTCTCTGCGATCAGTGCGCTCGCAAGCCTTGGAACATCATGGACGCTGAGGCGCTCATCGGATCGGGGAGGGCGAAAGCCGGTATAGGGTCTGGTATAGGGTGCCGACGGCCACAGGTTCCTTTCCACAAGCTCGGCGTCAAAGCTATTATCCCGATCATCGATCACCTGCAGCACAACCGGTTTGTCCGAACGGTAGTGCAGAGTGGAGTGAATCAACGCCAGCCCGATTGGGCGCAGGTCGTGCTCATCGGACGGTGTTGCCGTGATGCCCTCGCCGTAGAAACGGGAGTAGGGAACGCTGGTGCCCGATGTCACATAACCGACATGCTCACCATTCAAGTAGACTTTGAATCCCGCGCGCAACGGTCTTCTCCCGGCAAATACGGCAATCGGCTGAACCAGATACTGCAGGATGCGTTCGCTGAGCGGTGTGTCGAGCTCGCCTCTCTTGATCTGAATGAACTGCTGGCGTTGTTTCTCCAGGGCCGTTTTGCCAATGTAGTCTTGGTGATCGGGCGCCCGCACGGCAAACTTGGCAATGGCATTAGCGAATGTCGGGATCTCGCCATTTGTCGGGCCCGGGCCGAGCTCGTGGCCGTACAATGGGAGCCCCGCTTCCAGGCGCAGAGAGTCACGTGCCCCCAGCCCCGCCGGAACAGCCCCCAGGCGCACCAGCGTCTCCCAAAGCTCGACGGCGTAGTCTCGTTCTGGGAACAACTCGAAACAGACCACTTCCCCGGTATAACCGGTGCGTGCGATAATCACTTCATGCCCCTGTACCGTTGCTATGTTCAGCCGATTGCGTTTGTTCTCGGGGAGATCCTCTTTGGTGATTAGCTGTTCCAGGATCGCAGAGGAGTTCGGTCCTTGAAGTGAGATCATTGCCAGCTCGTCGCTGACATCGGCCATCTCCGCACCGGATTGGCTGTTGTATTGCTGCAGCCAATGCCAATCCTTTTCGCGGTTCGCGGCGTTGACAACGAGAAGAAAATCATCATCCGACAGCTTGTAAAGATAAGCATCATCGACGGCGCCGCCGCCGTCATTGGCGATGAACGTGTACTGCGCGTGATGCGCCTCCAGGGCCTTGGCATTGTTCGTCAAAACATGAAGCAGAAACGCTTCAGCCTGTTTTCCGGTCACGCGGAATCGCCCCATGTGTGAGACGTCGAACAAGCCGGCATTGCGTCGTGTGGCGAGATGTTCCTGAATAATGCCAGTCTTGTATTGCACCGGCATATCCCATCCACCGAACTCGACCATCTTGCCGCCGTGCGCGACGTGCCAGTGATGGAGAACGGTTTCGTGTAATTTTGCGGCGTTGTTGTCCAACATGATGCGATCATCCCGTTGACGTTTTATCTTGTAAAGAGCAGGCGATATTGGCTTTTTGGCGCAGCTATCGTGGCGTCACATCCCGCTAGCGCCTGGAACGCGGTCTTTGCCGGTATACCGCCGGCGTCGTCGAAAGCCCATGCGCGATTATACGGGGAACGCGTCGCGCCGGGGACACAAGACCGAAAAGCGTCACAAAATGTCGAGCTACGAGACGTTGCCTCCCAGCCGGTACGGGCCAGGCCAGCGCATCGCCACAGCGCGCCGTCCAGTGCCTGGGTGCTCCCTGCCCATGCCGTCCGTGAACTGGTGCTGGGCCGCTCCCCCGGGATCGAGACGGCCATGTCAGGCCACGGGGATTGGGCCGCGGGCGGTAAACGCCCAGCGAGGATTAACCATGGCACATTTGTTGCAGTTTTCGACCTGAGCAGGCCGGATGGGCCGTCAAACATATAAGGAATTGTGAATATAGATGGGTCACATGGCCAACGATGGAAAGACCAAAACGGTCTCGCGCACACCCGGCAAACGGATGCGCGAGGAACCGTACCTGATCGTGCTTGCCGGGGGGTCCATCGGCATGATGCATAAGCTGCGTGCCGATGCAACCACGTTGATCGGTCGTGGGCTCGATGCCGACGTGCGCCTGGAAGATGAAGGTGTGAGTCGGCGGCATGCGAAGATCACCCTCGCCGCGAGTGCTGACTCGGTGCTGGAAGACATGGGCAGCAGCAATGGCACGTTCGTCAATGGGGAGCGTATTCAAAAGCATGTCCTCAAAGATGGCGATAAGGTGCAGATCGGCTCTATTTCGATTCTCAAGTTCTCCTACCAGGACGATCTTGAGCGGACCTTCCAGCAACAGCTTTTCGACCGCGGAATCAAAGACGGACTTACGAACATCTACAACAAGAAATATTTCCTCGATCGGTTCGACTCCGAGTATGCGCATGCCCGTCGTCACAAAAGAGACCTGAGCTTGTTGCTCTTTGATATCGATAGCTTCAAGAACATTAACGATTCTTATGGTCATCCTGCGGGAGATCTCGTTTTGAAGGAGCTGACCGGAATTGTCGCCACCACACTGCGCACTGCAGATGTCTTCGTGCGCTACGGTGGAGATGAGTTTATCGTGATGATGCGGGACATCGACGATGCGGGAGCCTTGGTTGTGGCGCAGCGCATTCGGAAATTGACCAAGCATTATAAGTTTCTCTTCGGCGACATAGCAATCCCTGTCACCGTCAGTATTGGAATTGGGACACTGTCCGATGACATGAACGACGCTTCCGAGCTCGTCGAGACGGCGGACAAGTATCTGTATCGGGCCAAGCGTGCCGGGCGTAACTGCATCGGTGGGCGTGCCGTCAAGCTCGCTGCGCAGTCGGACTGGTCTACCCCGACAATTCGACAAACATAAAACGCTGGCCCCGGACTCCGACTGTCGCCAGCGACGCGGCGGCCTATCTGGTTCAATGCATATCCGTGCTCGCCGACGCGCCCCGGTGTCAACCGCGGGACTTGACGGAAACGGCATGCGCCGATGTCTGCTGACAGCCAGCCACGCTTACCCCTAAGAATCTCATGAAAGCCTAAACGGAATATGAAAGAATAGCCGGATGATAATGCCCGCGCGCCCGGTCGTGCCGATCGTCCTGTCATTCCTCGCACTGTTGATGCCGGTGACAACGGCGGGCGCAGAGCTGAGAGTTTACTATTCGGCGCTGGAAGCGCTTCTGCGCGATCAGGTCTTTACCGACGGCGGGCGCGCCTATGTCGTAGGCGATCGCAAGGCTCGCTGCAATTATGCTTATTTGGAAAAACCGCAGGTGGGCGCGCACAAAGCGCAGCTGCGGGTCCGGGCGCATTTCGACAGCCTCACGGCGCTGGAGCTGGGGGGCGATTGCGTGGGTCCGGTGCAGGCTTTCGACGTGTCGATGACCGGTGTGCCGGTCTACCGGGACGGAGTGCTCCGCCTCGAGCAGACGCAACTGGCACCGGCAGATGGTCTGTACGGCGGCCTCATCCGGGCTGTGCTCGGAGATGCGCTCGAACAGTCGCTGCAATATCCGCTCTTGCAGGACCTTCAACGATTCGCGCGAAAGGCGTCGATGCAGAGCCCTTACGAAGTGCGGATGCGCGACCTGGACGTGCATACCATCCGGGTGGAAGCCGAGGCCATCATTCTCATGTTCGACTTCAGCATGGAAGTAAGGTGAACGGGTGTGGTGCAGAGGGTTTTCGTAATCGACATCCGACATCCGAGGGCCTTAAATGCTAGGCTATCTTGAGAGGTAATAAAAAATGACGGCAAACGAAGAGTCCGTACCGACCACCGTTGGAATGGTGCTTTTTCCCGATCTTACGCAGTTGGATCTCACGGGTCCTTATGAAGTCTTCGCCCGTATGCCGAGCACCCGGGTGTGTCTGCTGGCGGCGGCGCTGACGCCTGTTCGTAGCGAACGCGGACTGACGATCAGCCCGGACACGACATTGGACAATGCACCGTCGCTGGATGTGCTGTTCGTTCCCGGCGGTCCGGGTGTAAGCGAGGTGATGGAGGATGAAGCGTTCCTCGATTTTCTCAGGAAGCAGGGGAAGCAGGCACGGTATATCACCTCGGTTTGTACCGGTGCCCTGCTGTTAGGGGCCGCGGGCCTGCTGCGAGGCTACCGCGCCACGACGCACTGGCTATCGATGGATTTGTTAGACAAGTTTGGCGCGCAAGCGGTATCAGAACGAGTGGTCATTGACCGTAATCGAATTACCGGCGGCGGCGTCACGGCGGGGATCGACTTCGCTTTCGTGGTTGCCGCCGAGCTTTACGGCGAGCGCGTAGCCAGGGAAATCCAGCTTACGATGGAGTACAGCCCGGAGCCGCCATTTTGCAGCGGGTCTCCGAAAACTGCCGAAGCCGAGCTGGTTCATCAGGTAACCGCGGCACGTCGGGATATACAAAAAAAGCGACGGCAGCAAGTGGAACGCGCGGCATCCCGAATCTCACCGCTTGTGTAATTGTATTACGTAGACGCCCGCGCCACGCGCTAAAATTTGGTGTGAGTCCCATCCCGCTCCCATGAAGCAAGCAACGAATTCAGCTCGTTCAGCGAGGTGATTTCCGCGTCAGCGCGCCAGGCATAGTCCCACGCGGCATTCGTACGGTTCACCCATATCGTGCGACATCCCGCGGCACTCGCGCCGGCGATATCGGTCTCGGGTTCGTCACCGATATGCACGGTTTCCTCGGGCCGCACGCCGGCCAGGCGGCATACCGCAAGAAACATGTCAGGCGCGGGCTTGGCCGCACCTATTTGAGCTGCCGACAATGAGTGGCGAAACACGTGCCTGAGACCGATTTCGTCGAGATCAGCATTACCATTCGTGAGTGAGCACAATGTGTAGCGGTGGCGCAGGCCCTCAAGCGCGGGCAAGGTATCCTCATAGAGCTGTATACGGTTACGATGCGTCATGAAGATTTGAAATGCCTCCTCAGAGATGGCCGGATCTACCCCAGCTAGGCTGGCGGCCAGACGCACGGAGGCCTTGCGCAGCTCCGTTACGTCATGGCGCAATCGTGGCATGCGGCCGGCAAGCTCGTGCCGCAGTGTGCGCAAATCTTCGATCGAAAACATCTCGGCCAGCGGCGGATAATGCGAGGCAAACCAGGCATAAACCCTACGCTCGGCTTCGGCCAGTGCGGGTTCCGCGTCCCAGAGCGTGCCGTCCAGATCAAGTGTGATCGCTTTTATGAACATCTAACTCCCATCTGTGGCCATTGCACCAGGTTCGGTATCCTAGCAGCTGCTGTGCCAGGCATAAATCGTAGCTATACACGATTATCTGTCCGGCACGTATCGACTGCGGTTGGCCGTCGCGGCGGTAACAGCCAAGTGTTTGCACGTTGTCGCGGTTGGGGCGATGGTCTTCGGGTGAGAATACCTACTCGCGCCGGCAATGCGGTAGGAGTAAAATTGCATAAATTGGCGCGCGAGGAGATAGCAAAGCGATGAGAGGTCGGAATCTACCGAAATTTCTGCTGAGTGTGGTCGTAGTCGGAATCTCGTGGCCTCTGATGAGTGTGCAGGCGGATGGGCGTGAGCGCGTCGGGGTGCCTACACAACGAGCGGGTGAGCATGTGCGCAACATGGCTTCACTACAACCTGATCCGAAGTATTCACCGGAACAGGTGGTTCGTATCCAGATCGAGGCATTGGGCAAGAAAGATATCCCCCACACAAACGCTGGCATCGAGATCGCATTCCGTTTTGCATCTCCCGCAAACAAGCGCATCACTGGGCCGCTCGAGCGCTTTACGCGCATGGTCAGCGGTCCCGTTTATGAGCCGATGCTGAGTTACCGCGAGGCCCAATACGGTGAAATTCAGGCCACGGAAGATCAGGCGGTGCAGGCTGTAGTCCTGACTACGGCAGATGGTAAGAAGGTAGGGTACCTGTTCTCGCTTTCCAAGCAGAAAGTGGGCCGATATGCGACGTGCTGGATGACAGACAGTGTGACCCGGTTCGAAGTACAGAGCGGACCTAACCCTTTGTTTATGATCTGATCGGCGCGCCCGAGGGCTCAATCAAGCGCTTCTCGGTGTGCCGTACCGCCGGTTCGGTTAGGCGCAGCAAGCTCGAATGGCCCGAATTGTTTACCTTCCAGCAGCAGTTGCGTCATTTCCTCGGCGGGCAGGGGCTTACTGAAGACGAAGCCCTGCACCGTGTCGCAGCTCCTGGAACGCAGGAATCTCAACTGCTCGGCAGTCTCCACCCCCTCGGCGACGACATTTAATCCCAGGCCACGCGCCAGCGAGATTACCGCGGTGACAATAGCCGCATCGTCGCGGTCTCTCGGCAAGTCCTTTATGAAGGTGCGGTCGATTTTTAATGTATGGATGGGAAAGCGTTTCAGGTATGCCAGCGAGGAATAGCCAGTTCCAAAATCGTCGATTGCGATTCGAATTCCCATCGCCTGCAGGGCCTCTAACGTTTGCAGGGAGTTATCGCCTTCTTGCATGAGCACGCTCTCCGTTATCTCCAACTCGAGCAATCTTGCGTCAAGACGAGCTTCCTTGCGCAGCTGGTCGACGACGGCCAGGAAACTCGCGGCGCCAAACTGCCGGGCAGAGAGATTTACCGAAACATAAGTCGAGGAGATACCGGCGTCCTCCCATGCGCGTGCTTGCTCGCAAGCCGATTGCAATACCCACTCGCCGACCGGCACAATCAGACCGGTTTCTTCAAGCAGCGGTATGAACTCTGCCGGCGATACCAAACCGCGTTCCGGATGCTGCCACCTGATAAGGGCCTCTACGCCGACTATGCGCCCACTCTGCAGATCTACCTGGGGTTGGTAGTGGATAAGAAACTCGCGCCGCTCGAGCCCGCGGCGCAAAGCGGATTCAAGGTTCAGCTGCCCAACGCTTCGAGTGTTCATCTCGGTCGTATAGAACTGGTAATTGTTCTTTCCGCGGTCCTTGGCCTGATGCATGGCGATATCGGCATGTTGCAACAGAATACCAGTTTTGTCGCCATCGTATGGGTAAATGCTGATACCCATGCTGGCGGTAACAAAAACTTCGTGTTCACCGAGCTGCAACGGTTGACACAGGGCATCCAGAATCTGTTGCGCGATCGGCGCGATGTCGCTGGTCTGGGCGATATGGGTCAGCAGGATCGCGAACTCGTCTCCTCCCAGCCGGGCGACCGTGTCACTGTGTCGTACACATTTTTTGAGCCTTTGAAATACAGATTGCAATATCTGGTCGCCGGTATCATGACTGAGCGTGTCATTAATAACCTTGAAGCGATCAAGATCGAGAAACAGTAGGGCCACAAGGCGATCATTCAACCGTGCACGCGTCATCGACTCGTTTAGATGGTCCATTAGCACGTTGCGGTTCGGTGCATCGGTTAGGGCGTCATGATGGGTCAGATGCTCGAGTCGTTCCTGGGCATGCACGTGATCAGTGATGTCCTTTCCGGTCGAAATGAAATGCGTTATGTTTCCCTGAGAGTCAGTGAGCGGAGTAATGGTTTTCTCTTCGTAGTAAAGGTGTCCATTTTTTCTACGATTCACGACGACATCACGAAAAACGCGGCCCTCCTGAATCGTCTCCCAGAGCCGCTTCCAGAAACTCTCATCGTGCGTCCCGGAATTGAGCAGACTGGGTTTTTGGCCTAACGTCTCTTCGCGGTTGTAACCGGTTGTTTTCTCGAATGCAGGATTGAGATATTCAATCACACCTTTGTTGTCGGTAATTATGACTGCATCTGCCGCTTGTTCGATGGCTCTTGATAGCTTAAGTCGCTCTGCATCCTTGCGTTTACGTTCCGTGATATCAATGAATGTTATAGCGGACCCCACGACCTCACCGTCGCGATAGATTAGAGACGACCAACATTCGGCTGAAAAACGCGTGCCATCCTTGCGGCACAGGATCTCGTCATCGGAGTGGTTGGCCTTCTGTTTCTTGAGACCCGCACAGATTCGGCAATCTTTGAGGCGGCTGGCCTTGCCGTTGGTGTGATTGCGATGGGTCAGGCGGTGCATGTTTTTGCCAATCAGTTCGTCGGCGTGTTCGTAGCCCAGTAGGCTCAGGCAAGCAGGATTGGCAAGGACGCATTTACCGGCCAAGTCTATGGCATAAATCGCTTCACCGGTCGACTCGAACAACAGCTGTATCTGTTCCTCTTGCCTACGAATAGCTGTATTGTTTTGTCGCAATCGCTGCGCAAGAATGGACAAGAGATTGGCGGCGACGCCATGGGAGGCCTGGATCAGGCGCCAGAAGGTCTCGCGCGGCACGACGAGCAGACGCGAATTTTTGGTCGCTACAACCACCGCCGAGGTCGGCTGCTGGTCCATGACCGAGAGTTCCCCTACTGTTTCGCCAGCCTCGAGCGTCGCAACTGGCTCATTCTTAACAGAATCCAGGTATACGTGCAGCTGCCCCGCGAGCAGCAGGTACACTGCATCGTTGGGCTGCCCTGCTGCGATGAGGACCTCACCACGGCGCAATGACCGGATCGGGCATGCGCTAAGCAGGTCCTTGACCGATTCCGGACTGACCTCATTAAAAAGACGCAAACGTGATAATGCCGGCCAATTTAGCGATTTGTCGCGAATATAAACGGTACTCTCCTTATCTCCGGTATTTGCGCATACGTGTCCGTTGGAAATCGCCCGGCTGGCGTGCAGCGGGGGCGAGGCGTATCGGCGTTACGCACAGCTTC
>Ga0255058_10002462_pt1 | contig 10209 bp, 10 predicted proteins | sample Cases_109_9_MG_FD_188637 | JGI IMG/M metagenome (GOLD analysis project Ga0255058, IMG submission 188637) | Seawater microbial communities from Amundsen Gulf, Northwest Territories, Canada - Cases_109_9 | ecosystem: Environmental > Aquatic > Marine > Gulf | place: Canada: Northwest Territories... | reverse complement strand
GTGGGCTGCAGCCGTGCTGTAAATATGTTGACCCACTTTGGTGGAGCCAACAAAGGTGATCCCTTTGATATCCGGATGCTTTAAGAGCAACTCAGCCTCTTTGCGTCCTGCGGTCACAACGTTAATGACGCCGTCGGGGATGCCGGCCTCCTGCCACAATTCCATCAGGCGCAATGACGATTGCGGCACGAAACTGGCCGCTTTGAGTACCATACAGTTGCCGGTTGCCACACAGATGGGCGTCATCCATCCGTGCGGAATCATGGCTGGAAAATTCCAGGGTGCAATTCCGGCAAATACACCGACGGGATGATGATACAAAACGGTGTCGTATCCGCTGGAAACGTTCATCAGGGATTCGCCTTTCATGAGATGGGGCGCTCCGCAGGCAAACTCCAGCACCTCGTTGACCTTGAGGACATCTCCCATGGCTTCGTCCCACTTCTTTCCCTGTTCTTTAGCCAGCAGATAAGTGAGCTCATCCAAATGTTTTTCCACTAAAGCCTTCGTCTTAAAAAGTACCTGCACCCTTTTGCTTACCGGCGTGTCAGCCCAGGCCGGAAACGCTTGTTTTGCGGCCTGAACGGCGGATTCCACCTCCTGCGGTGTACATTGGGGGGCTAAGGCAATGACATCTCCCGTAGATGGATTGTAACACTCCATATACTCATCGGTTTTTGACTCCAACCATTTGCCATCGACAAAGTATTTCAGTTTTTTAGGCTCTTCCGACATGTTTGACTCCTTTCATTAAGAATGTTTGGGCGAATTTGTATCATGCCAGCGTTAAAGGAATAAAATTACGAAAATAGATTTATTTTTATTGATTAATTGTATTTTATATTTTTCGTTTTAATTAACTTCTATGAATTTACAAGTCAAGAACATGTCGGCGGCAAATCCTGCGTGATCGATATCGAAGAGGGGACAACGGTCGGTACTCTTTTAGAGCGCTTGAACCTACCCGAAAATAAACCAAAAATGATTTTTATCAACGGCATCAAAGTCGGGGAGGAGACGGAATTGAAGGCAGAAGATCGGGCGGGTATTTTCCCCCTGGTCGCCGGTGGGTAAATTAAAAAGCCCCCTTCACAACTTCTCTGACCTGCTCCAACGCTTTTCCCTTGAAACGAAGTTCCAGGGCTGCATTGAGCATATCCATGCTCAGCATTCTTTTCGCGCGTGCAAGTTGAACGATGGCCGCAAGGGCCCAATCCTTGGGCTTTATCTTACCGGCTTTGAAATCGATCTTTTGAATCTTTGCGGCGGTTGCCGGCAGGTCCACACCCGGTGCCTTGAGTACCAGGGTCTCTTTCGTGAGTTTGGCAAAGATTTTTTTTCGCCGGTTGACACCCTCTTGTCCCAGCGCAATCACTGTCGATGGTTTTTCGATACCGGTGTATCCAATCTCTTTCCTTGAAAGGATCAGTTCGCTGACTGAATGTCCCCGCATCACCGTTATTGGATAGTCGTTTTTCTGGGTTGCGTGCAACCCTGCCGTGGCTCCGGCCAAACAAACCAATTCTCCGGCGGTAATGATCCGCTGACCCGCATTGCCCATGATCACGAGCTCTTGACGATTGGAATCAAGCGGGTCAAATTTTGCCTCTATGCGCAGTGGTGAGGGTGCTGCTTGCAGTTTTGATGCTTCCTCCCGATAGGCGCGTCCATATTCTTTACGCGCATTTCTGGAGGTAAAGTCATCGGGCGGTGGGACCTGTTTGAGCTGTTCGTCGATGGTTTTGGGGGTGAGTTTGTTGTGTCGCGTATACCGGCCGGGACAGATGCCCCAGATATCGACTATGCTAAAGCCTTCAAAACGGATGGCATTCTCTATTTTTTTTGCCAGATCCTTATCATAGGTCGAAGCGCGGGCAGCAAATGCGGCGCCGGCGGCTCTCGCTACCTGGCAAATATCGATCGGCCTTTCCAGCCGGTTTAGAAATCCCGAACTGACCTGAGCATCAGCTGGGGTTGTGGAAGAACACTGCCCGCCGGTCATACCATAGTTGAAATTGTTCAACACCAATAGTGTTATGTCGATATTGCGGCGACAGGTACTGAGAAGATGGGCGCCGCCGATGCCCAGACCGCCGTCGCCCATGGTCACCACCACATGCAGATGGGGCCGGGCCATTTTGAGGCCGGTTGCATAGGTTAGGGCACGGCCATGGAGTCCGTGGAAGGCATGGGTATTGAAAAAAGTATCGAAAAGCCCGGAACAGCCGATATCAGTCACAATGGCAATCTGTTCTCCGGAAAGTCCTATTTCCCGGAAACTTTGATCAAGAACCTGGACGATTCGTTCGTGGGCGCAGCCCGGACAAAAAACCGGTGGGCGATCGCGATTCAACAGACTATTCATTTTCGATTACCTCCTGAATCTTACCGGGTTTGATGAGCTCGCCATTCATCTGCCCCAGGAAAACGATATTTTTTCCGGATAGCAGGCGCTCGATTTCGCGAACATATTGTCCAAGGTTCATTTCAATTACAATGATACGTTTGTATGGTGTTGCCAACTCTTTAATAAGTCTTTCCGGTACAGGCCATAAGGTCTTTAATACCAGAAGGGATACAGGTTTACCCATGTTCGAAAGTTTTATAATGGCGCTGCGGGCAGCCCGGGCGGTCACACCGTATGTAATGACCAGAGTTTCTGCTGTCTCAGCCGGTTGCCAGTCATACAATAAAAAATCATCCACAGCCCCTATCAGCTTCTGCTGCAGGCGTTCTTGATTGCTGGAAATCTGTTCCGGGTCCGTTGTGATATACCCGTCAGGGCCATGGGTGGAAGAGGTCTGTCTCACCAGGTATTTTCCTCCAATGGGAAGAAATTTCGGTATAAGCTGACCTTCGGTTGTTTCAAATGGGAGAAATGATTTAGCAGAATCTGCTGTTTTTCGATCTTTAAGGTCAGGCACCCGTAAAGCATCCAGGTCGATTGTTTCCCGGGTCATGGAAATTTCCTTGTTGGCGGCGATGAACACCGGGCAGCGATATTCTTCAGCCAAATTGAACGCGTGCATGGTCAGGATAAAACAATCCTCTACATCGACCGGGGCCAGGACGATGACCGGTAACCCACCGCTGTTCCCCCAGCGCAGAAATTGGATGTCGCCATCAGCCCCTTTGGTGGCAGAACCTGTTGACGGCCCAAGGCGCTGGACGTCCACAATAACGATGGGAATCTCACTGCCGATGGCAAAGGAAATCTGCTCGCTGTACAAACTGATGCCGGGACCGGAAGTAGCGGTCATAACTTTCAAACCGGCCATGGATGCGCCAAGGCAGAATCCGATGGAAGCAATTTCATCTTCCCCTTGCATGCACACCCCACCCATCGGGGGCAACAATTTAAGCATGGTGTTGTAGATCGTTGTTGCCGGTGTAATTGGGTATCCCGCGAAGAATTTGCACCCCGCTGAGATGGCCCCCCAACCGATTGCCTCGTTTCCTTCCATCAGACTTAACGCCATAAAACCTCCCGTCAAATGGTTTAAAAAATGTACAACTGCTCTTGCTGCTTTATCTTCAAGCCGATAAACAGATTTATCTGAATAAAATTATCCGATATATTTGAAATTTCGCACGGTTCGATTTTATATTTTTCCCAAAAATAATGAATTCGCTTTTCAAAATCAAATGATAAATTTATAGCATCCTTTCCATTGGTGACATAATCTAACAACCTGTGGTAATCTCAATTAAATCCGCATTCCTGCCGCCTTCCCTCAAAAAAAATAATTCCATCGCAAGAATCGGATAGAAATATTATATTTATCGGTATTATATTTATGTCAAAACAAAAAAGGGGGGCAGTGATAATCGGTTCAATGAAACCGATTGAATGGGGAATGCTGATATTGCGTTCAATTTTTCAAAGAGCCTCATATCATTTTGACAAGTAGGGAGTAATATCATGGACTTATCAGAGAAGGACTTGTGGCAGGCTGTTTTGAAACGCGACCGCCGTTATAATGGAATATGCTTCTATGGTGTGATGAGCACCTTTATCTATTGCCGGTTTCATTGCCCGAGCAAAAAACCCCTGTTTGAAAATACAAGGTTTTTCTTTTCTGCTAAAGGCGCGGAAAAAGCCGGATTCAGACCCTGCAGGCGCTGCCTTCCGGATAAAGCAAAGGAACCAGGGATTGATGAAACAGCGTCTAAGGTGCTTCGGGTTTGCCGCTATATTGAATCATGCGACTACATCCCGACCCTCGAAGAACTTTCCCGACAGGTCGACTCGAGCCCTTTCCATCTGCAACGCGTATTTAAAAAAATGTTGGGAATAACCCCAAGAAACTATGCTGATGCGCATCGACAACTGCGGTTGAAAAAGGCCTTAAAAACCGGAGAAGACATAGCTTTTGCATCCTATGACGCCGGCTATGGATCGAGTAGCCGGCTCTATGAAAAATCATCTCGTTTCCTGGGGATGACCCCCAAAACTTACAAGGAACATGGTAAAGGGGAAAGAATTCATTGTTCAGTGGTCAAGTCGCCCCTTGGTTTACTTCTGTTGGCCGCAACAAAAAAAGGCATTTGTGCCGTGCGGATAGGTGATTCAGAGAAAAATTTGGTTGATGAACTGAAAAATGAATTTAAAAATGCAGATATCCATGAAACGAACTCGGAATTATCAAGGTGGTCACAAATGCTCATTAATTATTTGGCGGGGAGTATTCCATGGCCAAAACTGCCCTATGATGTCCGGGCTACGGCATTTAAACGAAAGGTATGGGACCAGCTTAGAACAATTCCCGAAGGACAAACAATTCATTACAGTGAAATAGCATCAGCAATCGGCCAGCCAAAAGCGAGCAGAGCCGTTGCGCGTGCATGCGCGGCCAATCCGGTTGCCATTGTTATACCATGTCACCGGGTCGTCCCTAAAACAGGAGGTGTCGGTGGATATCGTTGGGGTCCGGAACGAAAAGCAAAGCTGTTGACCATGGAAAATCAGAAAAGGCTTTTTTAGTTTGAATTTTTTTCCACCTTAATTTTGCGAAGATTCGCCTTCGCCCCAAGCCGAAGGCGCCGCCGCGGTGGATTGGACGTTAAACTTGAGTAGGCAACTTACCAATCGACGTTTTTCAATCATTCTCCTGAAATTACAACTAGATGGATTCGTTCAAAAAACTTTTTGACAACCATAAATATTGTACTACGTTGTGGTAGTTAGATAACTTCTTTTCCAATGAAGTTAAAAAATGTCCTGAAAAAGAGGGGCATAAGACATATAATTCTCAAGGTATCATATTAACTCTCTTTATCTGAAAAGGAGATGAGCAATGAAAAAATATACGCTTACAATAACGATATTGATATTAACAATGATTGTTGGAACATCTTTGGTTATTGCGGCACTTCCGAATCCGGGAATGACTGTTGTTGCGGGTAAAACAGCTCTTGTCATTACCGACCCCCAAAACGATTTTCTCAGCCCCCAGGGTGCCACCTGGGGTGTGGTGGGCAAAAGTGTTACTGAAAACAATACCGTGGAGAATATCGAGCGGCTTTTTAAAGCTGCAAAGGGATCCGGAATACCGGTGTTTATTTCTCCCCATTATTATTATCCTACAGACCACGGCTGGAAAATCGAAGGGGCGTTGGAAGTGCTTATGCACAAAATCGGTATGTTTGACCGAAAAGATGCATTAAGTCTGGAGGGTTTCAAAGATTCAGGGGCAGATTGGCTTGCGCGATACAAACCCTATATCGAGGATGGGGCCACAATTGTCACCAGTCCACATAAGGTTTACGGACCGGAAACCAATGACCTCGTGTTACAGCTTCGAAAACGTAAAATAGATAAGGTGATCCTTGCCGGTATGTCGGCCAATCTGTGTACAGAGTCACATCTGCGGGAGCTACTCGAGCAAGGATTCGAAGTAGCTGTAGTGAAGGATGCTACGGCTGCTGCCATTGTTCCTGAAGGAAATGGATATACTGCCGCGTTGGTTAACTTTCGGTTTATTGCAAATGCCGTTTGGACGACAGATGAATCAATTGCCGCAATAAATGGAAAGTAGATCGGAGGTTTTTTTTATAGGCCGCGGATGGGAACTTTTTCTCGTCCGCGGATTTGCAACCCGATGACTATTTGCACTAGCACATGTGGGTTGCCTATACCTTCCCACAATATTTTTATGCTGGCTCAGACATCTTACTCCTCACAAAACTTTCAAAATGTACATGTTGACTCTCAATACCGTTAATGATATCAGATTCCGATTTTGAGGTTTCCATCTATTTCCTGCAATCAAATTATCACTCAAGTTTCGCACCCCGAATGGGACACGGTGCCGCATCTGGTATTGCCTGATGTGGCTTTTCTCAAAATATCAGGTGCAAAACTTGAGTTATCACCTTAACCTTAACTTTTATTTTCGTCCTGCCAGGGACAGGATTATATAAAATAGACAAAGGAGGAACAGATGGCAAAAGCGTATCGAGAGGATTCATGGCGTAAACCTGCTCAGGAAATGGAGATCGGCGACACCTTTATTACCAAATCCCGGGTCATCACCCGGACGGAATGCGAGCTTTTTGCCCTGATGGGCGGTGATTGGTTTCCGCAATTCTTCAGTGAGACAGGTGCTCAGAAAAGAGGGTGGAAAACTCAGCTGGTTCCCGGATTGTGTACATTGAACATTGCTTACGGTTTACTTATGCAGGGCGGTTTTATAAAGGATGTTGTGGCGATGATGGGGACAAAAAGTATGGAATTTCTGGCGCCGGTGCATCCAGGCGACAGCATCAGAGTGGAAACTGAATTATCCAGTAAAAAAGAGATCTCTAAGGGGTGGATATGCGAATACGACTGGGCCATCATCAATCAAGACGAAACGATGGTGGCAAAAGGCCATAACACATGACTCTTTAGGGCAAATTGATGCTGCAGGCTGCGGCAGACTGAAACAGCGATCACATTCCCCGTCCGCCTCCAGCGGTCTCAGGGTCTTCGATCGGGTATCCAAGTATCGATCATATTTCTTCGTATAACGCCCTTTTTTCCGGATGCATCGACGCCAACCGCTTTTTCGCCTCTTCCGGAGTTACCGTTTCGAGGGAACCGCCCGGATTCTGTACGATGACGCCACTTTCGATCAGCAATTTGAATCGTTTTTTACGGACATCTTTATCCGGATGGCAGATGAGCTGGCAGTTTCCACAGGTTAATTGCACCCTGTCCCCCGGCATCAGGGCATTAAAAAGTGATAACTCGGTCCTCGGCCGCTTTAGATAGGGGCCAACTGAATTGAGAAGCGCCGGAAAGAATTCGTCGTCATTATCCGGTATGGGGAATCTCCCGGGTGACCACGTCGACCACTTTCCGGATTTATGTAAACCGGTAAACCCGCCGCAGACATAGTCACAACGGCTGTGGTGGTGTTTTTTCGAATATGAAAAATCAACACCTCCCATTGTTATTGTAATTTTTTCTTTGCCGTCAATAAACCCCGATGCACATGCAGCTTTGCACAATCGGCAATCATCACAGTAGTTTTCTTCGGCAGGGATCGGTTCCGTAGGAATCAGATCAGCTTCTGTTACTACGGACCCCAGGATGATAGCAGCGCCATCTGTTTTCGTTAAAACGTTTCCTGACAGTCCGAAAAAACCCACCCCGGAACGAACCGCCAGATATCTGTGGGATATGGGCGGTTTTTCATCATAAATTCCGTTTTTGGTGTCTGTCCGGTAGGCGGTATTCGCTGAAAGCGGAACCGATGGAAAACCTTTATTTTTTAAATAATTGGCAAGCTCCAATGAAATGCCGCTGGCCATAACATTAATGTGAATGTTGTTTTGAAAGTGCGCATGGTGGTCTTTTTTGCTAAACCATGGTGCTATATGATTATGATCCAGAGGTATCGCAAAACTGACAGCTGATCTGGCATTCTGGAGCACATATGATAAATCTGTGGAAGGCGGTCCGCCTTCAAGCATTTGGGTCGTTGTAATTCCAACCATTCCGGCCCCGTAACACCTGGCCAGATCTTTTACCCTTCCGGTCAATTTTTCCATGGCGTTGATTATCCTTTTTTTTGGATTATACATTTTTCCGTTCAAACTTCGCCCCCCAACCGGCCGAAGGCGAGTCTTCCTAAAATCTAGGGTGCCAACTTTTAGACCCTATCTCTTCAACAAAGCCATAAGGTTGAAAGGTGGTGTTGTCAAATAAAAAGTGGCTGATGGGATATTTAAGATTTTCATTCATCTTGAAACCGATAATCTTTTGATGTATATGAATAGAAACTATTTAATGTTACAGTATCAACACGTGTTTTATCAAAATTGACAGACTCGTAAAAAGTCATTTGCGAACGACTTTGAGCATTTTGGGATAAAGCGTTTTGATAGGTGGTACGTAAAGAATGTTCCGCCGCAGGCGGATTTGATCCGCCTAAGGCGGAGAGTTCTTGAAATTTAGTTTCACCTATCCAAACACCCCAAAATGGTCATTTAGAGAGCAATATGGTTTTTTTGCGAGTCCATCAGCATTGGACGACCTAAAATAGAGTTAATAAGGAGGTCTTTTTATGAATTGTCCAAATTGCGGGAAGGCTGATAACAAAGTTATTGATTCAAGACTATCCAAAGATGAGGTTGTCATTAGACGTCGACGTGAATGTCTGATCTGTTCGGGTAGATTTACCACCTATGAATCTATCGAAGAGTTGGTACTGCCCCTATTGATAAAAAGAAGAACCGAATATGTATCCACAACAACAAGTATAAGGGCCTTGTTATCGTTCATGTCGAATACATTGAAGATCTTATCCAAAGAGACTGAAAAACATATCGGCAGAGTTGATAAACTTATAAAGGCCCAAAAAGTCGAGGCAGCAAAAAAGAAAACGCGCAGAAAAAAGACTACCAAAAAAAAGACAAAATCACGATCATGACCAAAACCGTCTTAAAATAATCGAGTCAAGTTTCGCACCAGATATTTTGAGAAAAGCCGCATCAGGCATAGGGCAAAAAGAAATTTTTGCGGCACCGTGCCCCATTCGGGGTGCGAAACTTGAGTAAATAACCGATTCAGATAAATGATGATTACAGCGAAAAAGATGGAGATTTTCCTTGTATCCGGATTTCTTGGGGCGGGGAAGACGACGTTTATAAAACATTTGTTGACTTCGAAATTTCAAGGAGTCGGTAAGGTTGCCCTGATTGTTAACGAGGTTGGGAATATCGGAATCGACGGTACCCTGCTCTCCGGTCAGAACGTGGATATGATTGAGATTGCGAGCGGTTGCATATGCTGCACGCTGAAAACCGATTTCGCAAGGGCCATCCAGGAAATTCACGATCGTGTTCACCCTGATTTTCTTGTAGTTGAAGCTACCGGTGTTGCCCAGCCGGGAGAAATCCTCGATGCTGTTTATGAGCCGCCTGCTAACACATACAGCCGTCTCCGGCATCTGGTAACCGTGGTGGACACAGACTTTTTCAAAGCCAGGGAGGTACTCGGTCCTTTTTATAACAACCAGATCAGTTGCGCTGATACGATTTTATTGAATAAGATTGACCTGGTGTCACCCGAACTGCTCCATGAAATCCAGACTTCGGTTCGAGAGATCAATCCTGACGCTAGGGTTTTCACGACCCAATACTGTGCTGTAGATCCCCACGACCTGTTAGGGGTTGGTCTTTATGAAGGGAATGAACGTCAGCATGAAGATCGGAAACCAGCACATCATCAACATGACCATCCTGAAGAAGGGGGCTTTCAGGCTTTTTCATTTGAGGGAAAACGTCCATTTGATAAAAAGAAACTGAAGAAATTTCTTCAAACCCTTCCGCCTACCCTTTTTAGATTAAAGGGTTGGATCCGGTTCCCCGATTCTTATGCCCTTCTCAATTTCACAGCTGGACATTACGGTTTTACGCCGTGGAATGAACCGAAAAAGACAGCGCTTACTTTTGTTGGGTACAACTGCAATGAAACTGAAATCCTCGACGCCCTGAAGGCGTGCTTGATTGAAGCGTCGGCAGAACCGAGGATGTCGGAAAATCCTTGATTGTCTAAATGAGGAGTCGGGGAGTTTTGATCTTAACAAAATGAGAGAGGAAAAGCACATGAGCCTAAAGAGCAATCTAATTCAGTTTCCCATGAAGAGACCCAAATTGGTTATCATCATCATGGTACTGGCCACCGTTGTCTTGGGAGCCATGATCAGTAAGGTGCAAGTG
>Ga0255058_10002461_pt1 | contig 10211 bp, 9 predicted proteins | sample Cases_109_9_MG_FD_188637 | JGI IMG/M metagenome (GOLD analysis project Ga0255058, IMG submission 188637) | Seawater microbial communities from Amundsen Gulf, Northwest Territories, Canada - Cases_109_9 | ecosystem: Environmental > Aquatic > Marine > Gulf | place: Canada: Northwest Territories... | reverse complement strand
CACGGTACGCGCCGTGCGCATAGCCGGTGTTCGGCCCGCCATGCAACTGATGCTTACCGGCAAACCCATCAATGTGAGCAAGGGCCGCGCCATTGGCCTGGTCGATCGGGTTGTGGCCGAGGATGATTGGCGCCAGGCCGCCATCGACGTACTCTCGGCCGCAGCGCCGAAGCGACGGGCACCGTTCGTCGAACGTCTGCTAAGCGGCGCCGTGTTGCGGCCGTTCATCCGCAATGTGTTGCTAAAGCAGGTCGCCCGCAAAGCTCGCAAGGACCACTACCCGGCACCGTACGCAATGATCGATCTGTGGTCGCGCTTTGGCGCCAAAGGTGAGGTCGCTTTCATTGCCGAGGCGCGTTCGATGGCCGAACTTCTTTGCACTGAAACCTCGCGCAACCTCGTGCGCGTGTTTTTCCTGCAGAACAAGCTCAAGGGCCAGGGCGACAAATCCGCAACGACAATCGAGCATGTGCACGTTGTCGGCGCGGGAGTCATGGGCGGCGACATCGCCGCCTGGTGCGCATTGCGCGGCCTGGACGTAACGCTGCAGGATCGCGAACTCAAATATATTGAGCCCGCGCTCGAGCGCGCCGAAAAGCTGTTCTCCAAACGGATACGAGATGATCAAGAGCGCGAGCTTGCGTCAGCGCGGCTGCATGCCGATGTCGAAGGCGATGGAGCCGCGAGTGCCGACCTGATCATAGAGGCGATCTTCGAGAATCTCGACGCGAAGCAATCGCTCTATCGTGATTTGCAGGCGAAGATGAAACCTGGCGCATTGCTCGCAACCAACACGTCAAGCATTCCGCTCCAGGAGTTGCGCACGGTTTTGGACGAGCCTGAGCAATTTATCGGCTTGCACTTTTTTAATCCGGTCGCACAAATGATGATTGTCGAGGTCATTCATTGCGCAGACACCGCGTCCGACACCCTGGATATTGGTTTCGGATTTGTTAAGCGCATCAGCAAGCTGCCGCTGCAATGCAAGAGCGAACCCGGATTTGTTGTCAATCGAATTCTTGCGCCGTACATGGGTGAGGCAATGGCACTGGCAGCAGAAGGCGTGGCGCTGGCGGCGATCGACGAGGCGGCAGTTGCTTTCGGTATGCCGATGGGACCGGTTGAACTCGTCGACAGCGTCGGCCTTGACGTGGCCTTGCACGTGTCGAAAGTACTCGGCAGCAGCATGAACACGACGGGTCTCGACCGGCTGGCGAAGATGGTTGAGGCTGGGGACCTTGGGCGAAAGTCCGGAAAAGGTTTTTACGAATGGGTGGATGGCAAGGCGGTCAAACCCGTAGAGAACGGGGACGTTCCAGACGATACTCAGGACAGGCTGATCCTTGCCATGGTTAATGAGGCCGTGGCTTGCCTCGCGGACGGGGTGGTCAGCGATGCAGATCTGCTCGACGCGGGTGTAATTTTCGGCACCGGATTCGCCCCGTTTCGCGGCGGCCCGCTGCAATACGCTCGATCGCGTGGCGTCGGTACGCTCACCGCGCGGCTTGAGGAACTGGCCGCCATGCATGGCGATCGATTCTTGCCGCACCGAGGCTGGTCGACGCTTTAACCCGGTATTGCTTGGCCGCCCTATCCAAAGTGTGCGCCGCTTCACGATGCGTGGGTTAGGGAGTACCGGAAGTTGTTGAATTAGGTAGAATACGCGCTCAAATTCGAGCGACACAGGACTTCTATGACGGACGAGCAGATATCAACGGAACTGCTCATGCGCTTTTCGCCGCTGGACGGACTCAAACGCGACAATCTTGTGGCGCTGGCCCGCAAGGTGCAGGTCCGTGAGTTATCGCCCGGCCAGATTCTGTTCAAGGAAGGCGACACAGAGAAGCGCACCTTTTACGTCGTGTCCGGTGTTCTCGATCTTCAGGAGCAGGGCAAAGTGATCGGCACGGTCGAAGGCGGAACGGACGCCGCGAAAAATCCCGTTGCCCCGGTTTTCCCGCGCCGCGTGTCCGCGAAGGCCCGGGACCGGGTCCAGTTCATTTCGATCGACGCCGATCTACTCGACGTCATGCTGACCTGGGACCAGACCGGTACTTACGAGGTCTCCGAATTGAAAGGCGAAACCGGTGCCGCACCGGGCGCTGAAGACTGGATGACGATGCTGCTGCAGACCAAGGCGTTTCACAAGATTCCGCCGGCCAACATCCAGGCGATCTTCATGCGCATGCAACAGATCAACTACAAATCCGGCGACGTTGTTCTTAAACAAGGCGCCGAAGGCGATTACTTTTACGTGTTGACCCGGGGCGCCGCCCTCGTGACCCGTGAGACACCCCTGAGCAAAGACGGCATCAAGCTGGCCGAACTGGGTGTCGGTGACACGTTCGGCGAGGAAGCGCTGATATCGGACGCCAAGCGCAATGCGACCGTTACGATGGTCTCGGAAGGCTCGGTCATGCGCCTGGGCAAGGGTGATTTCAAAACATTACTGAACGAACCGATGCTGGACTGGGTCGACGCGGAAGAGGCGAAGAAGGTCGTTCTGGGCGGCGGACTATGGTTGGATGTTCGATTACCCAGTGAATACGATAATCAGCATTTTGACGACGCGATTAACATCCCGCTGTATTTTATTCGTCTGAAGATCAATACGCTGGATCAGGACCAAGAGTACGTCGTTTGTTGCGATACCGGTCGCCGCAGTTCTGCGGGCGCCTACATTCTGAGCGAACGGGGATTCAAGGCCTACGTATTACGCGGCGGGATTAACACTGACGGTTGACGGGGTCGGCCCTGCAGACCCTCTTACATCGTGTGAGTTGGTTTTTCGCCGCCCAGGGCACCAGCGAGATAGTTCTCGATTTTCTTCTGCGTATTACCCTGATCCTGGTCGCTGAACTGCACACCGATACCGGCCGTGCGTTTCCCCTGCGCGCCTTTGGGCGTCATCCAGATGACGGTTCCCGCCACTGGAATTTTTTCTTCCTCGCCCATGAGGTTCAGTAACATGAATACTTCGTCGCCGAGGCGATACGAACTGGCGGTTGGGATGAACAGGCCGCCGTTGATCACGAACGGCATGTACGCGAGGTACAAGGCGCTCTTGTCCTTGATCGTCAGTGTCAACAGTCCCGGTTTGCTCATTCCATCACCCGCTTGTCAAGCCCAGTAGCCCAGTCAATCAACAGTCCTTCGAACGTCGATTGTACGTTCCAGGAACCGCCGGGCTGCCCACGAAGCCTGTTTATCCTGTCTAGATAGCAAAACAGGTTTCGCGTGTCTATGCGCTGTAACACAGAATTACCAATCGCGAGGCCCTGCGCCCCATTTGCGCCCCCGTGGGTAGCCTGAATCGCCATTTGTACCTGCCGCGAGAGCCAGTCGAGGACAAACGTCGGCTCGATCTTCGTCCACGTGCCGGCGACATCCAGCGGCGATATTGTACCGCCGATCACGGCCGCGAAGTCACGCGCCATGGCGTCGTTTGTCTCCAGGAAATCTACCGCTTCCAGCGCGGCCAGGGGCGCGAATCCGGCAATGCGCAGCGCCTCCAGCCACTGTCCACCGGGATGGTACTGGTCCAGCCACCTGAGCCCCTCTGCTTCGCCGGGCACCCGGATGTCGATGCGCTGACAACGGCTGAAGACCGTCGCGGGCAGGCGTCCGGTTCGGTCCGCGATCAGTACCAGCAATGTATCGCCAGGCGGCTCCTCCAGGGTCTTCAGCAGGCTGTTTGCTGCATTGCTGGTCATGATGTTGGCCGGCTCAATAACGGCTGCCTTACCATGCCCCATGTAACTTGTCAGGGCCAGGTCGCGCACGAGTTTACGAACCTGCTCGATGATGATCGACTGTTTGTCCTTGAGCGTCTTCTTGTCCTTGAGCTTTTCGAGCCAGTGCAGGTCCGCGTGCTCGGGTCGCACCCAGGGAAACTGCGGCAGATCGGGTTGTCGCTCGATGCCCAGCTTGTGAGCCACCATCCAGGCCGCCGCTGCGCGCTTGCCCACGCCCGCCGGCCCGGACAGCAATACCGCATGCGGCAGGCGTTCCTGACGCGCCCGTTCAAGCCACTGTTCGGCGAATTCGCTATGCCAAGAAATATCCATAATTCAATATATTATAGTAACTTCCTAAACTAATTATCACTAAGAACCATGACAGCAACGGCGTCAATGGCGTCACGCACATCGCCGAGCTCCCCGGAGGCGTCAATGACCACAAATCGATCCGCGTCTGCTTCGGCCAGCTGCAAATAGCATTCCCGAACTCGCGTGTAAAACTCGGCACGTTCGATGTCCAGACGATCCGGGTTGCCGCGCGAGCCCGTCCGCGCCATCGCGGTTTCGACGGGCGCGTCGAGCAGGATTGTCAGGTCCGGGCGAAGATCGCCCAGCACCCAGCTGGCCAGTTCATTGACCTGCGCCATTGGAATTCCCCGGCCACCGCCCTGGTAGGCGCGGCTCGCATCAACGAAGCGGTCGCATACGACCCAGGTGCCTGCCGTCAAAGCGGGCCGAATGACGTTCTCGACCAGCAATGAGCGTGACGCGAACATTAGTAACAACTCCGCAATGTCCGGAATGGGTTCTTCGCTATGACCGAGAACAACATCGCGGATCATCTCGGCCGTCGGTGTACCACCGGGCTCCCGCGACGTCAGCACTTTGTGACCGTGCGATTCGATGTGTCCGACGAGCCGGTCCATATGCGTCGATTTGCCGACGCCTTCGATGCCTTCAATAGTTATGAATTTTCCATCTTCCATGTTGTTTGCCTAGTGGCGCTGCTTCCGTAGTCGTCGCAGGTACTCCCGTACCGCTGCATCATGCTCATCCTTGGTCCTGGAGAACTTGTGGCTGCCGTCGCCCAGCCCGGTTGCAACGAAATACAGTTCGTCGCCGGTAGCCGGATGCAATGCCGCATATACGGCCGCCCTGCCCGGCATTGCGATGGGCGTTGGCGGCAGGCCGTGTCTTGTGTACGTGTTGTACGGTGTGTCGGTTCGCAAATCTCGTCGCGTGAGATTACCGTCAAAATCGGCGCCGATGCCGTAGATCACGGTCGGGTCCGTTTGTAAGCGCATGCGCTTCGATAGACGGCGCGCGAACACACCGGCAATCTTTTCGCGTTCGTCGACACGCGCAGTCTCCTTTTCGACGATGGAGGCGAGTACAAGCGCCTCATACGGCGTTTTCACGGGCGACGTCGCATCTCGAGCCGGCCATTCCTCCGCTAACGCCGCTTGCATGTGCTCATAGGCCTGCGTCAGCAAGGCGCGATCGGTGGTGCCCTTTGGAAAGTGGTAGGTCTCGGGAAGAAACAGGCCTTCCGGGTGGCGAGTGTCGGCCCCGAGTTCGCTCAACAGTGCCGGCCAGTCTTCGTCCGTCATGCTGGCCGCAACCTGCGGATGTGCCTGTAGCGCCGTTAACAGGTCGCGGTGATTCCAGCCCTCGATGAGAGTGAAGGAATACAAAGCGACAGCGCCCGAGGTAAATTGATGCAGCAAGTCAACCGGGGTCGTGCCGGATTCGATCCGATATTCACCGGCCTGTACCGCGCCAGCCTTGCCCGTCCAGCGGGCGTAAAAGCGCAACAGGTCCGCATTCGATACGATACCCGCTTGTTCGAGTTGCCGGCTGATTTCGCCGAATGCTGTTCCCGGTTCGATGTCAAATGTCGTTCCCCCTTTGGCGACAACGAGCGGTGTCGATAAAAACGACTGGATCTGCACCGCGCCGGCGGCAATTGCGACGATAGCAACGGCCATTAAGGCGATGGCCAACTTCACAACGGGCTTCAAGACGCACACTCCGCAATGCCCGAGTTTGCGATGCGCTTCATTAGCGCACGAGTGACAGGGCCGACAGACCATTGTTGCTCGCCACATTGACGCACCGGCATCACTCCGAACTGACTATTGGTCAAAAATACCTCGTCAGCCGACATGGCATCCTGCCATTGCATATCCTCTTCGCGAACAGACATGCCATCGCTTTGCAGGGTGTCGAGGACATGACGGCGCATGACCCCGGCGACACCGCAGCGGCCCAGATCGGGTGTGGAGATGGATTGATCATGGACGACGAACACGTTGCTCATGGTACCGCAGATCAATCGTCCGGCCGTATCGCACATCAGCCCGTCGAATACATCCGGGTCCTGCCACTCATTGCGGGCCAGGACCTGCTCGAGCCGATTGAGTGTCTTGATGCCGGCAAGCGCCGCTTGCCCGCCAAGCGAGGTAGCGCATTTGACGACCACGACACCTTCGCGATAGCTGGCCTGGGAAGGTCGTTGCAGGTCATAAATCGCTGTCAAAACGCGGCTCTGACCGGATTTGGCCCGTTTGTAACCCCGCGGGCCGGAACCGGCCGTAACGATGATTTTTGCCAACGCATAGTCGGCATCGATGCCGGACTCATGTATGGCCCGATGCAAGTCCGCGCGCAAGCTTTTTTCTGCCGGCATGGCGATGGCCAGCCGCTCGCAGCCGTGACGCAGGCGCTCAATGTGCAATTGCCACAGGCGCGGCTCGCCGGAGCGAATGGCAATGGTTTCGAACAAGCCGTCACCGTAATGAATCGCGCGATCGTCGATCGAGAGAGCGTCGATTGGCTCCCCATCGTAAAACCACGTTGTCACGTGGACAATGCCCGCAACAGGCCCTTGGCCTTCGCCCGCGTCTCCGCAAGTTCCGCTCGCGCGTCGGAGTCGGCAACGATGCCGGAGCCGGCCCGGAATGTGATGGTATTGTCGCGAACAACCATCGTTCGGATCAAGATATTCAAATCGAGACTGCCGTCGCGATTGAGGTAGCCGAACGAACCCGTGTACGCGCCGCGCGGCCCGCTCTCGAGTTCGTGGATGATTTCCATGCATCGAACCTTCGGGCAGCCGGTAATGGTACCGCCCGGAAAGACGGCGCGAATCGCATCGCCGGGCGTGACGTCAGCTCGGAGCACACCTCGAACGTTCGAAACAATGTGATGCACGTGGGCGTAGCTTTCCAATACCATCATCTCATCGACTTCAACGCTGCCGGGTTCACACACGCGCCCGAGATCATTGCGCTCGAGATCGATCAGCATGACATGCTCGGCAATCTCCTTCGGGTGCGCCAGGAGTTCCGCCGAGAGGCTGTCATCGGTGACCTTGTCATCGGATCTCGGCCGCGTTCCGGCGATCGGGCGAGTGGAAATCACGCCGTCGCGAATTGCCAGCAGGCGCTCGGGAGATGATGAAATTATCGTCGCATCCTGCCAGCGCGCCAGTCCGGCGAACGGTGCCGGGTTTGCATCGCTGAGCGAGGCATAGATTTTGTCGCTGTCGAGGTTTTCGCCGGCACTTGCCGACCAGCCGCGTGACAGGTTTGCCTGGTAAACATCGCCCGCAGCAATGAATTCCTTTGCCTTGACAACGGCATCCATGAACTGTTCTGGCGATTCTTCAACGGCGTCGGGGCAATCGTTCGGCGATTCCATATCCGCCGAATGCGATTGCATACATTCGCGTATGTCGCTGGCAAGTTCGTCAGGATCCAGCACCGCATCATTTTCTCGCACAAGGTACCGCTTGCCATTGAGCCTGTCCTCGACTACGGCGGCTTTGCACCGAACAGCAAACGCAACAGGCAGGACGGGATCGGCCGCCGCTGTCAAGCGCGGCTCTATCTCGGCCGCCAGCTCGTAGCCGAGGTACAAAAACCAGCCACCCGTGAAAGGCAATGCGGCGTCGACCGCGCACGTCGATTCGGTTCGCCACTTTTCGTCCAGCGCCACCAGGAAATCCCGCTGCTTCGCCGCGCCCTCGAGTTGCCCAATGTCGTTTAGGACAAGGGCCTCACCCGGGCAGGCGAACAGGATGTCAAAACGTCCCAGGTCCGATTCACTCGCGGTACTTTGCAGCAGAAAGGGATAGCGCTCCGGCGCATGGCGATGCAAGGCGTGTAACTCGAAATCGTCGTCCAGGGTGTGGATGACTCTTTCAGCGTCAATGTCGGAATTCCGCCAGAGCATGGCGGTCGACTCACGCGACCGCGCGAAAGACCAGGCTTCCGTTGGTGCCACCGAATCCAAAGGAGTTCGACACAACGGTTTTTACCCTGGCCTCTCGAGCTTCGTGCGGTACGTAATCCAGATCGCAGGCCGGGTCCTGCTCGTCCAGGTTTATGGTTGGCGGAATGACCTGGTTATTAATGGCGAGTATCGAAAAAATTGCCTCGACGGCGCCGGCGGCACCAAGCATGTGGCCCGTCGTTGACTTCGTCGAGCTGACAATAAGTTTGTCCGCGGCGTCGCCAAAAGCTCGCCGAATCCCGACCGTCTCGCCGATGTCACCGGCCGGTGTCGACGTGCCGTGAGCGTTTAGATAGTCGACGTCCGACGGGTCGATGCCGGCGTCGTTAATGGCAGCTGTCATGCACTTACGCGCACCTTCGCCATCTTCGGGTGGCGACGTAATGTGGTACGCATCGCCGCTCATGCCGAAGCCAATCAACTCGGCGTAGATCATCGCACCGCGCGCCCTGGCATGTTCGAGCTCTTCGAGCACGACGCAACCAGCACCATTGCTCAGCACGAAGCCATCACGATCAACGTCGAATGGCCGGCTCGCCGCCGCGGGATCATCGTTGCGCGTCGACATGGCTCGCGCTGAACAAAACCCAGCCATTGCCAATGGTGTCGTCGCATGCTCCGACCCGCCGGCCAGCATGACCTCGGCATCGCCATGCGCAATGCTGCGCCCCGCGATGCCGATACAATGCGTCGATGTCGCACAAGCAGTAACAATGGAAATATTCGGTCCGGTCAGATGTTGCAGTATGCCGACCTGTCCCGACGTCATGTTGATAATGCTGCCGGGAATAAAAAACGGCGAGACCTTACGTGCGCCGCCAGCAAGCATCCTGGCGTGATTATCCGCAATGAATTTTATGCCGCCGATGCCCGAACCCATTGCGACGCCGATGCGATGACCGTTTTCTTCGGTGATCTCGAGCCCGGAGTGCTCGATCGCATCCACGCATGCCGCGATCCCATAGTGGATAAACGGGTCGTTTTTGCGCTGGTCCTTTTTGGCGACGTATCGATCGACATCGAAATCGCGCACGGTTCCCGCAATTCTTGTCGGGTAGGTACTGGTATCGAAATCGTCGAGCAAACCGATCTGTGAATCGCCCTCGCAGACACTTCGCCAGACCTCATCCAGCCGGCTGCCTACGGGAGAGACAACGCCCATCCCGGTAATTACAACGTGTCGTTCGCTCAAGGTGTATCCGCTGGATTTCGGCAGGACCGCCGGAAATGAAGAAATGGCGCGGCGACGATGGCCGCGCCACTAGTATTCAGTCTTTTTTGCTGCGCGCGTTGACGAAATCGATGGCCTGCTGGACGGTCGTGATCTTTTCGGCGTCTTCGTCGGGAATTTCCGTTTCGAATTCCTCTTCAAGTGCCATCACGAGTTCAACGGTGTCAAGCGAGTCAGCGCCCAGATCATCGACAAATGAAGCATCGTTCGTCACCTCGTCTTCTTTCACTCCGAGTTGCTCGGCAACGATGCTTTTTACTTGTGCTTCGATACTGCTCATTGGGTTGCTTCTCCTGAGAAGACTCATAAAAAACGGTAAGCCCTTGATTTTTCACGATACTGACTTACCGAGGATGCGTATTGTATGTGAATCGTCGTTGGCAATCCATACGCACAAGGCCTGATTTTCAGACAATTTCAATCCATGAGCATGCCGCCGTTCACATGCAGGGTTGCGCCGCTGACATAGGCGCTCGCAGGAGAGGCCAGATACAGCACAGCGTTGGCGATATCCTCACCCTCCCCAAGCCTGGACAGCGGAATTTTGGCCAGCATCGCCGCTTTCTGATCCTCGGGCAAAACCCGCGTCATATCGGTATCGATAAAGCCCGGTGCGACTACATTGACCGTAATATTTCGCGAGCCAATTTCTTGTGCGAGCGACTTCGAGAATCCGATCAGGCCGGCTTTCGCCGCCGCATAGTTGGCCTGCCCGGGGTTGCCCGTTATGCCGATGACGGATGCGATGTTGATAATGCGTCCTTTTTTCGCTTTCATCATGCCGCGCAGGCAGCCCTTGCAGACGCGAAATGTGCCGGTCAGGTTGGTCGACAAAACATCGTCCCATTCTTCGGGCTTCATGCGCATTACGAGGTTGTCGCGGGTGATGCCGGCATTGTTGACGACAATGCCTGGCGCACCTTCATTGGACTGGATGTCCTTCA
>Ga0255058_10002460_pt1 | contig 10211 bp, 7 predicted proteins | sample Cases_109_9_MG_FD_188637 | JGI IMG/M metagenome (GOLD analysis project Ga0255058, IMG submission 188637) | Seawater microbial communities from Amundsen Gulf, Northwest Territories, Canada - Cases_109_9 | ecosystem: Environmental > Aquatic > Marine > Gulf | place: Canada: Northwest Territories... | reverse complement strand
AAAAGTTGGCGCGCCCGGAGAGATTGAACGGCAACTACGTTGCCTCGTCGCCGCTGCGCAGCTCCGTCTGTCGGCCGGCTTTGCCGGCCTCGGTGCGAACTCCCGACCGCTCGGTTCGTAGATAAGTTGTCAACAGTTAACTTGTTGTATTCAAAGGAGTGTCGTGAAGGCGCTCGTTGCTTGAAATGCCTCATAGTGCATAACAATGCATTACCGATTCACGCAAAACCCCCGCGACCCCCATTTATCTGTGCATCAAAGTCTTTTTGCGCGGAACTGCAGCACACTACGTTCGGGAGCCAATGTGCATCATGTAAGTAATTGAAAACAATTGTCGTCACTTCTGTGGACAATTGCTGCCCCAAGCTTTGTCGGGACTACTCCGTACGCCTGAAGCAACGTGAATACTAATTCGCCGGAGCACGAATGCATCGTCAGTGGGAAAGTTAAGAATGCCTCAGAGTTTTCTGAAAGTTCCTTATTTTTTCAATGCCACGTACTTCCTCATGGAAATAAAGGGCCTGGTAATGTATCCGAAAGGATAGCTAAGAATATGTACCAGTTTGGTAAAGGGGAGATAAGCAAAAAAGAGAAATGCAAAGATGATGTGAAGTTTGTTCATAAGCGGAGCGCCTGCAATCATCGAAACGTCCGGTTGTAATTTGATAATGCTGGCCAGCCAGGGTCCTACCGAATAAGATATTCCAAAGACCATTTCTACAGCGGATTGATAAAGCCCAAAACCACTGACAAAAATCAGGAACAATAGGATGATGTAATCATCTGGCGTGCTCATTGCCTTTATCCGCGCGAAGGCGATTCTGCGCACAAGTGCCCATACTATTCCGTAGAAAAAAAGAATTCCGCCGCCTAGCCCCGCCCATCTGAAAAAATCAACCCAGGAGGCGAGGTTGTATGCGCCTCCGATAAGTCCTACAACATGTGCAAAAAACAGGATGATGATGCCCCAGTGTAGGCATAAGGATGCAGGGCCTATGGACACACGGCCAAAGAATCCGGTGGACCGGGTCGTCCACTGATAATCCCCGCGGACACTCCAGTCCCACTTGCCTCTGTACCGACCCATAATTCCGCCAAAGCCACGATAGATTATGCCACCGAAAAACAAAATGATGACAATGTAGGGCAGTCCGATGAATAAGAAATTATCCCACATAGGCTTCCACCTTTTGTTCACGTTGTTTCGGTAATATTTGTGTTTTTGATTCAAGATTTATGACTTTCTGCAATGCATCAAGAAGATAGAGATATGGTGTTCTTAACTCTTCCAGCCGGGAACGCATCGGAGGCAAGAACGGTAAAAAGTATTCCTCAATGAGTTTTTCTCTCACGGGGTCGTCTTTTGATTCAGCAGTCAGGGAAAGGAAATCCACCATTAACGGCAGATAATCCGGCAATTCTTTTCCATTCGGCATTTGCCCGAAATGTTTATAAATACCAGTCAGCTCTATCATGTATCCGTTCCTATCGGAAACAGCAGCATTGGCACACGTCTTGGGTTCGTCATAGCGATGGCTTCCAAGATATAGAGCGCATTGAGGATCCAATTCAAACAAATCAACATAATCTTCTTCGGAAATAGCATTTTCCCTGAGGAAGCTGGAAAGCAACATCGCACTCTCTTTGTCAATGCTCTCCAACCTCTTAACCACATCTTCGGCATCTTTCTTAATACTCTCCCGTGTCGCGTCCGCTTCTGGCGGACTGCACCACAAGTCGGCTATGAGCGCATAAACATCTTTCAATATTTGTTCCCGGCCCATACTACTCATAATCTTTCGAACCTGTGTGATGCGACTTGTGGTAACTTTTTCTTCTTTTCATAGGCGACCAGGGAGTCATCTGATCAAACCCGGCTACGCCACGCTCAGTATACGGACTGATGTCTGCACCTTCGCGTTTTGTTGTGGGAACCACAAAGCGTTCGTTGTAAAAAGCGAGGGATAATCCGCGTACTATTCCTTTTGCGTCTTCTTCGCTCAATCCCACTTTGTCGAGCACGTCCACATTGGGCTTTTTATCCACCCTTATGCTTCTTTCGTAGTGCCTCACCGCAAGTTGACGCAGAAGCGACTTCTTCACCACTTCTTCATTCCCGGCGCCAAACATACTGGCAAGATACTTGAGGGGTACACGGAACTTGTCCAATTCGTCAAGGCCAAGAAGCGGGCCTTTTGACGGTTTTTCCATGTCGAAGACATCTGTATCCGAAGGAGAGTCTTTTCCTGCGCTGGTAATTATGGGCGCCAAAGGCGGAATATAATACAGGCTAGGCAACGTCCTGAATTCGGGATGAAGCGGAAGTGCTAACTCCCATTTCTTGACAATCTTGTATATGGGCGAGCGTTGGGCTGCGTCAATCCAATCGTCGCTGATGCCCTCTTTCTTGGCCGCTTCTATCACCAATGCGTCAAAGGGGTCCAGAATAATCTCTCTTTGCGCCTCCACAAGATCTTTATCATCTGCCATTGTGGCTTCCTCTACCCGATCCATATCATAGAGAATAATTCCGAACGAGCGGATTTTTCCTACGCAGGAATGGAAACAAACAGGAGGTAAGCCTGATTCAATTCTCGGGTAACAGAGAATACATTTTTCCGTTTTTCCGCTGGCCCAGTTGTAATAGGGTTTTTTATACGGGCAGGAAGAGATGCAATAACGCCAGTTGCGGCATCTGTCCTGATCAATGAGAACGATGCCATCCTCCTCCCTTTTATAGGCGGCGCCGGATGGACAGGCGCCTGCACAAGCGGGGTTAAGGCAGTGATTGCAGATCCGGGGAAGATAGAAATAGAAGACGTCTCTGAACTTAAGCGTCGCTTCCATTTCCTCTTCGCTCATTTCGTTGAAATTCACATCGTACTTCCCGGTAACGTGGGCGCCACCGGCGTTATCTTCCCAATTCACGCCCCAGTTGATGGGCACATCTTCTTTCTCGGTGACCATGGATTTAGGTCTTCCAACCGGTTGTTGTTTACTTTGTTTGGAAGAATGCAGGTCATCATAGGTAAAGGTATATACATCACCATCGCCGTAGTAATCTTTCATTTCGGGCATGTGGGGATTATGAAAGAGATTGGAGAGCATGTAGGGCTTACCGCCATAGCGAAGTTTTAGCTTCTTGCCTTTCTTCACCCATCCTCCCTTCCATAAATCCTGCTTTTCCCATTGCTTCGGATAGCCGATGCCTGGCTTGGTTTCCACATTGTTCCACCACATGTATTCGGCGCCTTCCCTGTTGGTCCATACATTCTTGCAGGCAACCGTGCACGTATTGCAGCCAATGCACTTTTCCAGATTGAAGGACATGCTTAACTGTGCTTTTACTTTCATAGTCTTTGATTCATGCTGTTGGTAATTTATCCAATTCACTTTCCTGATAAATCGGCCTATTCTCGGCGCCAAGAGGCATCTTACGGATGATTACCCCGTGATCACGTTCAGATGGACTGGTTCCCCAATAGTTAATGTAATAGGAAAATTGGGCATATCCGCCAATCATCGTCGCTGGATTCATCAGGATTCTGGTGGTCGCGTTGTTGTTGCCGCCCCGCAGGTCTGAGAGATTGTGTTTCTTGGCAAGAGGCGAAAAGGGAACATTTACATGCCGTTCCACCTGATGGTAGGTGATTGCCATATTTCTCGGCACCTGATGGCTTACCACTGCCCGTACCACCTCAATCCCGTTTTCGCAAAACATTTCCACCCAGTCGTTGTCTATCACCTCGATCTCAGTTGCATCATCGGGATTGAGCCAAACTGTGGGGCCTCCACGCGACATGTGCATCATGGGCCAATGGTCTCTGAACGAGCTGTGTATCTGCCATTTGCCATGCGGTGTGATGAAGCGGAATACCTTTGACTTGGGACCGGCTTTATCCATATTGATATCCCCAACCGCCACCATATCCAACGGCGGCTTGTTGGTTGGCAGTGCCTCTCCCAGTTCCCTGATACCCTGGTGGTCATAATAAATTTCCTGCCGTCCCGAAAGCGTGTGCCAGGGCTTCAGCCGTTCCACATTCATTGTCCACGGGGCGAAGGTTCTTTGTTTTCCTTCTTTATCGTGCAGCATGGCACTCCACTGTGGCGTGGTATGGATTCTTCTCGGCTGTGAAATGATATCCTTGTAATGAACTTTCCTGCCTTTGACTACTTCAACCATATCGGCAAGGGGAAGTCCCACTTTCTTTTCCATTTCCTTGAAAAAGAGCCACGACAGCCGCCCGTTGAGTTCAGGAGAAATCTGAAGGATGAGTTCGCAGAACTGTTCCGGCTTTTCAAAATGCACGCGTCCGTCTTTTACATCCAGAGCTTCGTTGTGCTTGAGTTCTTCCTCCACGATAGGCGTCAGGTCCGTGTACTGCCCTTTGGCGCCATAACCTAGGGGCTGGCTGACGAGCGGGCCCAGTGATACCAGTTTGTCGTAAACCTTGGTGTAATCTCTTTCGACGATGGCGATACTTGGAAATGTCTTGCCTGAGACGGGTTCGGTATCGCCATTTCGCCAGTCCCTTACCTCTCCCAGGGGTTGGGCAAGCTGGCCGGGACTGTCCATCCACGTGGCATTGAACACGATATCTTTTACGGGTTCAGGGAAATGTTTCTTTGCCATTTCTGAAAACTTCTTGGCGATGATCTTAAACGCTTCCCAGTCGTGCTTGGCTTCCCATGGCGGTTGCGTTGCAGGCGTTAGAGGATGAACAAATGTGTGCATATCGCCAAAGGTGACATCGTATTTTTCGTACCAGAAGGCGGCCGGCAGAACCACATCGGCATAGTTGGCGGTAGAGTCCATTCGTATGTTCAGGTTCACCAGAAAATCCAGTCTGCCGGTGACTGATTCGTCATGCCATTTTATTTCATTAACCAGGTCTTTTGCCGGCTCTTCGTCCCACATCACATTATTGTGTGTACCGAGCCAGTGCTTGAGCGCCAATTCATGCCCCCGCATGCTGGTTCCTATGAGGTTTCCACGATACACCGTGACCATTTTCAGGTGGTTTTCGGGAGCATCCACATCATGAATAGCAAAATTCAACTTGTCTTCCTTGAACTGCTTCACAATCCAATCTCTTACTTCGTCATCGGTATTGCACCCTGCTTCGATGGCTTCTTTGTAAAGCTCCATCGGATTCTTCTTGTCAACCTGAGGAAAGAAAGGCAGCCATCCCAATCTAACGGCAAGGGCGTTCATATCGGCCGCGTGGTTGAAAGCGGGAAGCTTTTTGGCTCCCGTTGCCCACTGGGTGTCAAGAGACATGTTGTCGTATCTCCACTGACCCGTATGGAAATACCACAAAGAGGTGGAGTTCATTAGTCGCGGGGGTCTTGACCAGTCGAGGGCACCACTCATATTGACAAATGCAGCATTCAAACGAGTGTGCTGGGTGCCAACATAGTGGTTGAAATTGCCTCCGTTCACGCCGTTGCAGCCGCAAAGGGCAAGCATCACCGCCTCGTTGCGGTAATACAGCGAGGCACCATGGTAAAAGTGCTGCACTCCCGGGCCTGTTATGAACAGTGATTTTCCTTTTGTCTTTTCAGCATTTTCAGCGAATTCCCTTCCTATCTGGATAGCAAGGTCCCTGCTCACGCCCGTTTGCGACTCCTGCCAGGCCGGGGTATATGGCTTCGGGTCGTTATAGTCCTGAGGATAATCGCCATTCAGCCCTCTTGACACACCTGCTTGTGCCATCGTGAGGTCAAAGGCGGTGGTTACGAGTAATTCCTCGCCATCTTTTGTTTTAATTTTGGTGGCGGGGACTTCGCGCAAAAGTTCTCTTGCCTTCTGCCCTTTCTCTTTTGTCTTGCCTATATATATGCTGAAGGTATCGGTAAAGTCGCTGAATGAGACCATTGCCTTTTGGTCATCAACTCCGAGAAGCGTGAGAAGCGGGTCGAAGTCCTCTTTGGTAACAGCGTTTTTCAGTTGAAGGTTCCAGTTGCCGGTTGGTTCTTCCTCCCACCTGAAACCGATAGAGCCGGTGGGAACATGCAATTTCCCCTCGCCATCGGTCATGATCAGTTTCCAATCGGCATTTTCTTCATTAACGTATTCTGCAATATCAGACGCCCGCAGGAACCGCCCCATCTGATACTTGTCGCCATCTTTTTCCAGAACCACGAGGAAGGGCAGGTTGGTATATTGTTTTACATAGTCGGTGAAGTAAGACGTTTTCTTGTCAACATAGAACTCTTTCAGGATGACGTGGATACAAGCCATAAGGAAAGCGCCATCGCTGCCGGGTACGAGCGGAACCCATAGATCGGCATATTTCGCCACATCCGAATAGTTGGGAGAAAGCACTACTATTTTTGAGCCCCGGTATTTTGCTTCGGAAAGGAAATGAGCGTCGGCAGTGCGAGTCATGTTGATGTTTGAACCGGCAACAACCCAGTAAGTACCGAGATACCAGTCGGAACTTTCACAGTTTTCCGTTTGGTCACCAAACATGGAGGAAGAAACATGTGGAAGGTCGTGATACCACTCGTAATAGCTACAATATATGCCGCCCAGCAAGTTGTTATATCGATGTCCTGAAATGAAACTGAGCAAGCTCATCGCCGGGATAGGCGAGAAGTTGGCCATGTGGTCGGGGCCATACTTTTTGATCGTGTAAATCTGGGCCGCCGCGACCAGTTCAGCCGACTCGTCCCAACTGACCCTCTTCCAGCCTGCTTTGCCTCTTGCGGATTTGTATGCTTTCGACCTCTCCTCGTCTTCAACGATGCTTGCGTATGCGTCAACAGGGTCTTTTCCGTTTTTGCGTTCGTCGGTATAAAAGTCCCACAACACTTTGCGTACGTAAGGATATTTAGGTCTCAACGGACTGTAGGGATACCAGGAGGCTGTAACGCCTCTCTGGCAACCCCTGGGCTCAACGTTCGGGATGTCAGGATCAATCTGCGGATAATCTGTTTTTTGGAGTTCCCAACAAATAAGCCCGTCTTTTACAAAGACCTCCCAACTGCAGGCCATGGAACAGTTCACGCCATGACTGGACCGCACGCTGTAGTCATAGCTCCATCTTTTTCTGTAAAAGTCCTCCCAGGAACGAGAGTCCTCGCTCACGCTAAACCATTTGCTGCCGTTTTTCATGATATGTCTTTTCGGTTTAATTGCTGTGTGAAGTCATCTAACGTCCACGTCCTTGCGTCCAACTCTGAGTCCCAAAAAAGTGAGGCCAATCAATACGAGTATGCTTATGAGTACAGTAGGCATATATCGAGAAGGAAGGCCCGTTGTCACATCCGCTTGTTGTTCGGTGCTCTTCAAATACGCAATTACTGCTACCACGTCTGCATCGCTTAATCCGAGCGGCACCATCGGCACGTTGTTGGATTCCTGCAGAAGTTGCATTGCAATCGGATCATTTTCGGCAAGCAGCCTGTCGGGCTCTTTGATTTGCCGTTTGAGCCAGCTTTCTTCCCTGCGCGAACTCACGCCCGCCAAATCAGGTCCTACCAATTTTCCCTTGCCGATGGTGTGGCACGCTGCACACAAACTTTGGAAAATTTGCTGGCCGGGCTCTGCGGCCCTGGCGTGATTGATTGGCCCCAGCCAAATGACAATCATCAGAGCCCCTAGTGTTGGGACCCACCATCTTTTAGAAACCCCGGTAATCATGATTGCCAACCAGCCAAGTTCAGGACCTCGATCTGAGCAACATTCGTATCTCCAACAAATCCTTTTGCGTCATGTTTGTGACTTGCCTGACTTTAGTTTCGTGGCGTCCTTGAGCGGTTGTGCAGTCAGTGGAGGCCCCTTCATCCCACTCACGCGGCCCAGGAATTCGCGCATTTCCATAAGGTCCTGGAAACACTCCTCCTCGTCGCCCTGAACGTGCCGGATGTGTCCGCGCCACGTCGTATCCCCTTTGTCGCCATGCTCCAGCCAGATGCGTGCGACGAAAGAGTCCTTGCTATGTACTCCGACCATGGCGCGCCTACCCCCCGACTTGTCCTCCGAATAGAAGGCACGGCTGTGTCTATAGCATGCGGCGGTGACACTCCAGTGACACAAGATCGCGAGCGGCTTGACAGGATTCGGGGAACTTGTCCCAGTTCGGCTGATGGGCGGGCCGGGATCAGTGAGAAATGGCGGAGATATGGATCGCAGGCGCGACTGTAATCGGGCCGCCGGCCCCACTACGCCAGGTTAGCGGTGTAGTGTGACTGAAGTTTCTGCGGCCGGTGTCATTTGCGGCCTTGCGCCGGCTTGGGCGGTATCTCCCTGGTTGAGAATCTGCTGATACAAGCGCTGAGTCTCGGGCAGGGGCTCCGTGCCAAACTCCCGGGCCAGAACCTGCTGACAGTGGCGGTACTGGATCAGCGCCAGATCGGCGCGGCCGTACTTGATCAGGTACTGCATCAGCAAACGATGGAAACTCTCGCGACAGGGATCGAAAACGAGAGCTTTGCGATAAACCTGTACGACTTCATCATACTGGCCTAACTCTGCGTGGCATTCTGCAGTCCTGCCCAGCATCTCCAAATAAAGTTCATGAAGCCGCTCCCGCTCTTCGGCGCACCAGTCGGCGAAAGTCTCTTCCTCCAGGTAATCTCCCCGATAGAGACGTTGGGCCTCGACATAGCGGTCCAGGGCATCGCTCCACTGCGCCTGGTCCTGCAGCTCACGTCCCTCGGTGACGAGCCGTTCAAAGACATCCACATCCACCCACACGGCATCGCGCCGGAGCAGGTAGGAATTGTCGACCGTTTTCACTACTTCATTGCTCATACCATTGCCGCGCAGTTCATGCCGCAGATAGTACATAGTCACTTTGAGCCGCCCCCATCCCCGGCGTTCGTCTACGCCCGGCCACAGGCAATCGACCAAACGCTCGCGATGCACGGGCCGATCGAGTTGGGTGATCAGATATTTCAACAGTGTCAGGGCCTGTTTGCGCTTCCACTTCCCGATATCAATGCTGCGCCCGGCCGCCACGATACCGAAACCACCAAGCGTAAATACCTGCAGCGTATGATGCTGTAGTACGGGGATTGCGGTCGCGACATCCTGGATGAAAATGACGGCCATGACATTGTCGCCGGACAGACGGCGAGCCGATTCCGACATGGCAACCGAGGCAATACTGACTGGAACCCATTCGCCGTCCCGGTGTTGCAAACGGCAGTTGGGCACGCCGTAGGACCGGCAGTCCCGGAAACACTGGATGACATCACAATCGGGGTGGCACAGAGGCTCGCCACCAGACAGCGTGGCTTGCAGCACATCGCCACAGTGCCGACCAATCGCCTCTGATGGCGCGTAGCCAAGCAACCGTTGCGCCGGAGCGTTCCAAGCCACGATCTTGGCATCAACGTCGATAGCGAAGGCCGCGTCGGAGGCGAATTTCACCAAATCAGAGGCATGAGTAATCACTTCGCCTGATCCTCAGTATTCAGCTTTTCATGGATAGTCACTGTAATCCATGTTGGGCTTGATGTCGAAGATACTCGGTACCATGGCTCGGCATTGAACAAGAAAACCTGTCTGTGGCGATTTCCTAATTTGTCGCATGAATCCGTGTGATCTCCGCTGGCGTTCTCACTACCGAGACTTATCCCATCTGCCCTTCGCTGCTTGAGCGTTAATTCGCCACAACAACTTTAAAATCAATCTAATCGACAGTCTCTGAGAATCTCGTATATTAAGGTGTAGGTCACGGCACCAAGCATGCCGCATTGCTAAAGTCCGCAAGAACTCTATCGGGACGTTATTGAGCATTGAATTCGCCAAAAAAGTCACGATGTATCGGTTGCGATCGACGCGAGAAACCTTGCCACACTTTTGCCACAGTGCGAACGTTATCCAATGTGATGCAACGTGATCAAACGTTATCAAAAAACATTTTATGTGAACTGTATTGGTTACAACTTCGCAGGACGATGATCATCGTCAATGATGTGCGAGGCATGCACCGAATGGACGTCTTCACTTATCACGGCAAGCGCATTCGGAAGATGAACAGTTCAGCGTGGCGAATTGGACGGCTGAAAGCGGGGTTGCCGCAGGTCCGAGTACATGATCTCAAACACACATTTGGCCGCCGATTAAGGGCTGCAGGGGTGTCGTTTGAGGACAGGCAGGATTTGTTGGGGCATCGCTCGGGAAGGATCACAACCCACTACTCAGCAGCCGAATTGGGTAATTTGTTATCGGCGGCAAACCAGGCGGTTGGGGA
>Ga0255058_10002459_pt1 | contig 10214 bp, 10 predicted proteins | sample Cases_109_9_MG_FD_188637 | JGI IMG/M metagenome (GOLD analysis project Ga0255058, IMG submission 188637) | Seawater microbial communities from Amundsen Gulf, Northwest Territories, Canada - Cases_109_9 | ecosystem: Environmental > Aquatic > Marine > Gulf | place: Canada: Northwest Territories... | reverse complement strand
TGGCCGAGGCCCGCCGCGTGCGTTGCCTGCGGGCTCCATGGAAAACTGCAAGACAGCGTATCCAGCTATTGCGGGTAGGATCGATCCCGACCGCACACACCCAGCCGCACGGTGGCCTGCTTCGTCGCGATCCAGCAAGGCGTTGCGCCCGCGGCAGGAGGTCCGCGTGCGCAAGCAGCTAATGCTGGCAGGTCGGGTCAAATTCGGGGCAGCTTGACCCGGCGGAGCCAGACCTAGCGCACCATGAACGCGCTCTCTGCCGGCTGCTGATCCTTGGACCAGAGCGCGATATTAACCTCGCCCGGATCGAAACTCGGCTTCCCGTCGGCATTCTTGTACAGCGAGACCCAAAGCTTCTCACCGGACTTCGGTTGCTCGTTCAAGGCGACATTGATGTCTCGGTGGTCGCCGGCCTCCAGGCTGACATTGCCGATCGGAATTCCCGTTGGCTTGCCGTGCGCATCACTCTGATAGACCACGACGTAGCCGTTCTCTTTCAGATAGACGTAATCGATTATGATGGACTGGCTATTGGGTTGCTGGTCGCAGATTAGAGCGGAGCGGTCGCTGCCAGGCTTCGCGATGTGCGCGTTCATCGCGAGGGTGCCGACACCCACGGCGTTGGCAAAGACGAGATGGGACGTCTCGCTCGTCATCGTCATGGTCTCGTTCTCCGTTGTTTTGAAACGTATCGGCCGAGGCAGGAGCCCAGAGCATCGCTCCAATGACACCTACTGTCTGGATTTGTGCGTCTCGCGACTCATCCACCGTCGACCGTGCCTTGGAGTGTGGCAGTGCTTGAAGCAAAGTGCCAATCGGACGTTGGCCTGCTGGTAATCGGTTTTTCCGATGAGTCGGGAAGAGCGCAGGGGCTCCTCGTCCTCGTGCTAACGCGCGAGTGCCCGCAAGGCCGTTCGCCCCTGAGGCTCACAAACCCCGCCAAAGGACGTCCTAGCCGTAGCTTTCCGTCAAACGCTAATGGTCGCTTGGAAGAGGCTGGGCTTGGAGATCAGCCCGGTAAAACGCCTGCGACGTCGGCGCGCACCCCACGGTCTCCAGAATGAGTAGAGGACGCCGCCAGACGACGGCGGAGAAGGAGAATCCGAAGGTGTTGCAGGCGCTGGCGAGAATCGCGCTTTCTCACAGCGACACCTTGTGCGCCTCTTTGTGAAACACCCCCAGGTCGCGCGCGAGAATGACGAGCACCATCGCGATGCAGCTTAGCCAGACGAAGACGGCTATGCCAGCCAACTCGCAATGAGAAGGCCGTCCAAGCCTGTCATGTTCGATCATCCTCCGTTCGGGATCGGCGGCCACGCTCCTGCCAGCGGACGGAAGGCTTCAGCTCAACACCGTCAACTCCTCAAACTCGCGCTCGACCAGGCTGCGCAGCAGGCTCGCCAGCGACTCGTAGCTCACTTGCCGTGCGCTTGAACGGCGCCAGATTAAGCCGACGGTGCGATAAACTGAGCGACATTCTAGCTCGAGCGTTTTGATGGCGGTTTCGCGCGAGATGATCGCCCTGACGTAGAGCCCTGGCAGGAACGTGATACCAAGGCCCATTGCCACCATCTCGTGAAGCGTATCGAGGCTTGTGCCCTCGTAGTCAAGGCGAAGACGAGCCCCGAACTCATCGCACAGCGCGCGAACGACATCATGCATCTGATGGCCGGGCCCGAGCGCGAGAACGTCCTCTCCCTCAAGGTCGGAGCGACTCGCTACGCACTTCTGTGCCAGAGGATGCTCGGGACCAACCGCCAAGTAGAGCGGTTCGCGAAACAGAGGCTGGCTGACAAGTTCAGCCCCTCTGACGGGTAGCAGCGATATGACGACATCGTGCCGGCCCTCTTCGAGCGCGCGCGGCAGGATGCTGGGAAGCTCTTCGCGCAAATAGACCTTGAGACCCGGATAGGCACGCTGGAGCTCGGGGATCACCCGCGGAAGCAAATAGGGCCCGATGGTCGGCGGCACCCCGAGACGAAGCACGCCGGCCAACTCCTTTCCCCCACCTGCCGCCAATGCGCGGATCTCGTCGGTGTCGGCCAGCATGCGCCGGGCGATCTCCACGATCTGTGCGCCGACCGGCGTGAGGATCACCCGTGAACGCGTGCGCTCGACAAGCTGGGCTCCGAGGCGACACTCGAGGGCCTTGAGCTGCTCGCTCAACGTTGGCTGCGTCGTGTTGGTTTTTTCGGCCGCGCGCCGGAAGTGGAGCGTATCGGCAACGGCGACGAGATACTCAAGTTGTCTCAGGTTGGGCATCTGCTGGTCCAGGAGCGTGTTGCAACATCTGGGTTGAATATAGGCAACGCCTATCAGGCGTCCAGGGTTGTGCGCCCTTATCGATAAAGCCGATCAAATCCGCTGCTTGTTGCGATTGGCGGTTAGCGCTGCGTGGGGCTAATGGAATGCCCAGTTAGACGGACCGTTACGTTAAGCCCACACGGGCCATATCGAACCGAGCGGTCCTGGACGCGCAATTCGCGCGACACGCAGCCAAAACTTTGGAGGAATGAATGTCGATTGTTAAAACTCTAGCATCATCTGCGGCAGCCTTGCTCTTGCTAACAGGCTCAGCGGCTGCCGTTACCGTGAAAAACACGAGTAGCAATGAGATCTCCATTGGCGTCGACTTTGGCAACAAGGAAGAGGTCAAGAAGCTTCCCGCCGGCAAGTCCGGGACGTTCGATTGCAAGGATGGTTGCGGCGTTACCGGTCCGTGGGGGTTCTCGTGGATGGCAAAGGGCGACGATACCTTTACTACGGACGGCAAGAGCATGATATCCGCAGGTGGATAAGTCCCGAGGGTCGCGTGGGGACAATCTCCCCCGCGGCCTGCTCCTAGCTACGCCAGGAACAGGCCGCCGACCGGGATTGAGGAGAAAACCGTGCCTTTCCCAACGATAGACCTCGACGAGAGGAAGATCATTCTACTGAGTGGATTTGAAACCAAACAGACTGGCCACAGGCCTCCTACGATCACAGCCAGGGAAGAGCTTGTAACAGCAGTCAAGAGACACCGCGACGCTGTCGCATTTGGTTATGTCTTTAGCAAATGGGTGCCGGCAGCATAGTCTCGAGGGGCAGATTCCCGGCGCGAGGCGAATTGCCAATCGGATGCTGGCCTAACGATGATCGCTTTTGCCGATCAGTCGCAGAGGTGAAAAGATATTTGAGATGTCCCAAGTTGTGCATTGACTGATGAGGAAGTGTGTCGCGACCGTTTCGCCGTTGGAGCCGACGCAACTTCGGCGTCCAGCTTGGTTCTTATCCACATCTAGAAAGCCGATCAAATCCGAAGCTAGTTGCGATTGGCGACGGCGACCGCGCATCACGACAAGAAAGAACCATGTGCAGTGAAACGTCTTTGAACGACTAAAGTTTATGACCCACAATCAAAGGAAAAGCTGATCGGGAGAATAAGCAGATGGTCAACATTTACCTCTTCATCGAGCTTCTCGGCGCGGCCAGCGCCGACACCACATTGAACACGCTCAAAGACCTCGAACTCGCCAATTGCAAGTTTGCCAATGTCGTCCAGCTCAGCGACCAAAAGGTCGTCGCCCAGCTCGACTGCGAAAGCTACGCCGACGCCAGCAAGGCAGTCCTGGACAAAATTGCGCCGGTTGAGGGGATCGTGCAGACGAACATCATCGCCGCCGTGCGACCAGTGAGACGGTGACCCCTTTCCGCTACTGTGGCCAACCATCTCAACGACCGCGTGCGCCCTTATCGATAAATCCGATCAAACCCGCTGCTTGTTGCGATTGGCGGTGGAGGCTCCCCCGGGTCTACCTTAAACAAATAGCGCGATAGAGCTTCAGCGTGAGCCCACGCGGGCGCTGTCGTTCGCTACCGCTCGCAAGCGTGGCAAAAACCTTAAATATGGAGGAAGCGCAATGCGCAAAAGTGCATTCGCAGGTGCGTTGGTCGCATCGGCTGTCCTAGTGGCGCCGGCAATGGCCAACGATAGTACAATAAAATGTATCAGTGACGCTAATAACTGGTGCATCCAGCAGCATGACTACGCTGGACACCGTTATTCGACGCTGGATCAGATCAACACGAAGAACGCCGGCAGCTTGCAGGTCGCATGGACCTTCGCGACTGGTGTTCTTCGCGGTCACGAGGGTTCGCCCGTCGTGATCGGCAGCACGATGTACCTGCACACCCCGTTCCCGAACATTGTGTTCGCTCTGAACCTGGATGACGAGAACAAGATCATCTGGAAGTACACGCCAAAGCAGGATCCGTCTGTTATCCCTGTGATGTGCTGCGACACGGTCAACCGTGGCGTTCAGTGGGCTGATGGCAAGATCTTCTTGTATCAGGCCGACACGGCTCTGGTGGCGCTCGATGCCAAGACGGGCAAAGAGCTCTGGAAGACCGTGAACGGCGACCCCAAGAGGGGTGAGACCGGCACGGGCGCACCGATTGTTATCGGTGACGCTGTCTTGGTCGGTATGTCGGGCGCTGAGTTCGGCGTTAATTGCTTCATGACCGCTTACGACATCAACACCGGCAAGCGTCTGTGGCGCGCCTACTCAAACGGTCCTGACAGCGACATCCTGGCCGACCCAAATAAGACCATGTCTCTCGGCAAGCCGATCGGCAAGAACAGCTCGCTCAAGACGTGGAACGGTGACCAGTGGAAGCTGGGCGGCGGCTCGATTTGGGGCTATTACTCTTGGGATCCCAAGTTGAACCTCGTCTACTACGGCACGGGCAATCCGTCGACGTGGAACCCTGTTCAGCGCGCCGGGCCTGACGGTAAGGCGATCGACCAGAAGTGGACGATGTCCATCATGGCGCGTAACCCGCAGACGGGTATGGCGGCATGGTTCTACCAGATGACCCCGTTCGATGAGTGGGACTTTGACGGTGTCAACGAGATGATCCTCGTCGACGACTTTGACGTCAAAGGCTCCAAGCAACCCGTCCTGGTTCACTTCGACCGTAACGGCTTTGCCTACACGGTTAACCGCAAGACGGGTATCCCTCTCGTGGCCGAGAAGTATGACCCGACCGTCAACTGGTCGACGGGTGTTGATCTTGACCCCAAGAGCAAGACCTATGGTCGTCCGGCGGTCGTGGCGGCCAAGTCGACGTTCCTGAACGGTGTGGACGTCAACACGCAAAACATCTGCCCGGCTGCTCTTGGTACCAAGGACGAGCAGCCTGCTGCGTACTCGCCGTTGACGGGTCTCTTCTACGTGCCGACGAACCACGTCTGCATGGACTACGAGCCCCAAAAGGTGTCGTACACGGCCGGTCAGCCTTACGTTGGCGCCACGCTGTCCATGTATCCGCCGAAGGGCGAGACCCACATGGGCAACATGATTGCGTGGGATGCCAGCACGGGCAAGATCGTCTGGTCGAACAAGGAGCAGTTCTCGGTGTGGTCGGGCGTTATGACCACCGCTGGCGGCATCGTCTGCGCTGGCACGCTTGAGGGCTACTTCAAGTGCTGGGATCAGAAGGACGGCAAGCTGTTGTATAAGAACCGCACTCCGTCGGGCATCATCGGCAACGCGATGTCCTATGGACACAAGGGCAAGCAGTACATCGCCATCTTATCGGGTGTTGGTGGCTGGGCCGGCATCGGTCTGGCAGCTGGCCTGACAAACCCGACCGATGGTCTGGGTGCTGTTGGTGGCTACGCCGGTCTGAATGCTTACACCTCACTTGGTGGTTCGCTGACCGTGTGGTCGCTGCCATAGTCGGCATTGCACACGCACAAAACACAAGGGCCGGCGCGGGAATTTCCCGCGCCGGTCTCTTCCTCAGCAAAGCCTGCAATAGGATACGCAGAGCAAACCGAGGGCTCCCACGCGCATTCTGCGGCTTAGGCGCGACCCCTACCTGAAAGCCGCTAAGGTCCGGCAGCGGCGTTCTCTATTTTGGTGGGATTTCGTGTGTACTCAATGTTGAAGCCGAATATGAATGGGTTGGGGTAGTGATGGCGGGCGACTTTGACAATAGAAACGTATTTATCGTGGCGGCGATAATCGGGGGAGCTGTCCTCTTGTTAGGACTGTGGGGTGCCTTTGGTCAATTTCTATGATCGCGGTTTACATCATCCTTGGCCTTCTCGTGGGTTTCATCCTGGTCGTGATTTTACCGCGGGCGCTGTTGCGGAAGCTGGAGCGCAAGGACGAGGGAAAAGAAGAAGGGGAAGGATGGGATGCCTGAGAGCGTGCAGGAAACGGTCCGCACCCACCTTGATCATGGGAAGGCTTGCCTCGACAAGGGCAAGTATGATGACGCCATCGCCGACTATGACAAGGCGATCGCGCTCGACCCGAACGTTGCCACCGCCTACACCAACCGGGGCGTTACCTACGGGAGGAAGGGCGACTATGACCGCGCCATCGCCGACTACACCAAGGCCATCGCGATCGACGCAAATCATGCCAACGCCTACTATAACCGGGGCGTCGCCTACGAGAAACAAGGCGACAAAGAACAAGCCATCGCTGAATACCGCAAGGTGCTTGAGATCGGCCCGTCGGATCAAGATGCAAAAAACAACCTCAAGCGCTTGGGCGTGACGCCCTGAGCAGGACTAGCACCTCGCGAGGCCCTATTTCTGGTCTGTTGTTTGAGGCGATCAGCTTTCGAGCATCGAAGCGACGCTGCTGCCGCATCGTCCACAGCAAAGGAAGGGCCACCATAGCTGTCGCTTGGTTCCAAGCTGTCAGACTTAGCACCGCCTATCAGAACAGGACTGCGAACATTCTGCTCGACGTGAGATGTCCTCAGAAGCTGGGGAAGAGTCCGTTCGCCAGACTTCTGCCCGACCTGGGACTCTCTTAATCCCGCAAGCGCAGATCGGTGCGGGTGATGCAAACCAAGGGCTACAAGCAAGATCAAACGACCAAAGTCTGGACGAGGCCATGACATGCAAAACCACCACTATGAAGGCAAAACAGGCCCCGCCTAAGAAGAGGGCGGCGAAGAGGAAACCAGCCAAGAAGCTGGCCAAGCCAGCTCTGGTTGGAGGAAAGGCTCCTAAACCTCGAACTCCCCAAATCTCTAAAGATGGCGCCATGGCGACCAAGCAAGACCGCGGGACCAAGCGCACCTGTCAGAATAGCGAGTGCGGCTCCCGCTTTTACGATTTGAACCGCACCCTCTTCGCTTGCCCGATCTGCGGTGCTGCGTATGTCGTCGCCTCTTCACGGGCGCCTATTACCGTCGTGCAGCCTGAAGAGCCGGCACCCCCCAAGCCGAAAAAGAAAGAGTTTGCGCAGGCGGAAGCCGACGAAGGGGAGACTACAGAAGAGGATACGCTCGACGAGGTCGAGGCCGACAAGACAGTTGGCAACGACGACGACGAGACCGTCCTGCAGGAAGAGGAAGAGGACGGAGGCGACGTATCGAAAATCCTCGGCGGCACCTAGACCGAAGGGGGCGGGGAGTCCTGAGCCGACATTCCCCGGATGGCACATGGTCCAAGATCAAGATTGCCGAATTCCGTCCCCCGAAGCAAGAACCACGATGATCAGAGGGATTCTTACGTGATGGAAATTTTCATGCTGCTCGGAGGGTTCATCCTGCTCACCCTCGGCGGAGAGTTCCTCGTGCGCGGTTCGGTTTCGTTTGCTGAAGCTCTCGGAATCTCGCCGTTGATGATCGGGCTCACCTTTGTTGGATTTGGTACATCGATGCCCGAGCTCGTCACCAGCGTACAGGCAGCGCGCGCCGGGGCCCCTGGCATCGCGGTCGGCAACGTTGTCGGCTCCAACATCGCCAACACCTTACTGGTGCTCGGACTAGCCGCGCTCATCACACCGATCGCATTGCGATCATCCGTATTGAAACGCGACGGCGTCTTCGTACTCACCATCTCGATCGCATTCGGGTTGATTGCGTCTTTCTATACGCTCGACCGAATCGTCGGCGTCGGCTTCCTCATGCTCCTGTGCCTCTACCTAACATACGCCTACCGGCAGGAGGCGGCGGAGCTGAAAAGGTGGGAGAATGGTCATACGGCCGTCTACGAGAAGGCCGAGGCTTACGGCCAGCTGCGCGATGACGTGATGGATCGCACCAGCACCGTGGCGATGACCTCGCGCCCTGGCTTCGTCCTGCCCTTGATCACCGCACTCATCGGGCTCGCCATCGTGATTGGCGGCGGCACGATGCTCGTGGAGGGCGCGGTGGCCCTCGCCCGCCAGTTCAACATCTCAGAATCGGTGATAGGTCTCACCATCGTCGCCATCGGCACTTCAATGCCGGAAATCGTGACGTCGCTAGTTGCCGCACTGCGCAAGCACTCAGACGTAGCGCTGGGCAACATCATGGGCTCGAATATTTACAATACACTGGCCATCGGCGGCGCGATCGCGCTGATCTCGCCAACGGACGTCCCGGACCGCATCGCACACTTCGATAATCTCGTGATGGTGGGCGCAGCCGTGCTGCTGCTTACGTTTGCGCGCACAGGCTACAGGATCGTGCGAACGGAGGGTTTCATTCTGCTCACGTTGTACGTCGCATACATTTGGGCGCTTTGGCCTCAGAGCTAGTTCTACAGTTGACGAAAACGCTGGAGCAGGCCTTTTCCCACATTGTATGTACGGAGGCCGGCCTCGCGGGCAGTGCGTTATATTCTGCGGTTGTCAACCGCCGCCCCCGCCGAAAAGCGTGTCAAATATGCCGGGTCTCCAAATCGGCCCGCTTGACTGTTTTTCATGTAACCGAGTAACATTACAAAATGGCGCTACGCCACTACCTCCGCGTACGGAAAGCGATGACCGATTACAGCTCTCGAAAGGCTCACCTTAATCGCAGCATCCAGAATGGCGCCTGCGGGACCGTGGCCGTGACCCGTTGGGGCCTGGCCCTTGCAATCCTCGTGGCAGCCTTCTGCCTAACCGGGTCCACGCGCAGTTTTGCGCAGGATGCAGCCCAGGCGGGTGCGGAATCTGACGCGCCCAAGAAGGATATGCTGACCATTCGCATCATTCTTGCGCGCGAGAAGCGCGCCAAGCCACTGCCGCTGTCCCTGCTCGACCTGCCACCTGCCGACGACGGCATTGCCGGCGCTCAGCTCGCCATAAAGGACAACAATACGACCGGCCAATTCGTGAACCAGGAGTTCATCCTGGATGTGGTCGAGGACGCGGATCCGGACAAACTGATCAAGGACGTCCTCGCCAAGGTGGAAGGCGGCGCGCAGTTCGTTCTGGCCGATGTAGGACCGGACACGCTCGTAAAGCTCGCTGACGCCGTCGGCGGCAAAGAGGTTCTTATCATCAACTACGGCGCCGCCGATGACCGGCTGCGCGAGGAGAATTGCCGCCCGCAGGTCATGCACACCGCCCCTACACGCGCCATGATTGCGGACGCGCTTGCGCAGTACCTGGTATGGAAGAAATGGCGCCGCTGGTTCCTCGTGCTCGGCCCCAATGAGGATGACAAGTTGTTTGCCGACGCGCTGCGTCGCGCGGCCAAGCGGTTCGGTGCCAAGATCGTCGAGGAGCGCACGTTCACCTACGAAACAGGCAACAGGCGCGCCGACGGCGGGTTCGAGCAAGTTCAGCAGCAGATCCCGACCTTCACCCAGCAAGCGCCCGATTATGACGTTCTCGTCGTTGCCGACGAGGGGAACCTGTTTGGCGACTACCTGCCCTACAGAACGTGGGACGCAAGACCTGTTGCTGGGACCGCCGGGCTCGTCGCGACGAGCTGGCACCCGGCCATCGAATTCTGGGGTGGAACGCAGTTCCAAAACCGCTTTAAGCGCCTGGCCAATCGCACTATGCGCCCCCTCGACTATAACGCCTGGATGGCCCTGCGCATCGTCGGCGAGGCAGCGACACGCAAGAACTCGGGCAGCTACCACGATCTAGCACCCTTCATCAAATCGCCCGAGTTCGAGCTTGCGGCCTTCAAGGGTGTTCGGCTCACCTTGCGCAACTGGAACGGCCAGCTGCGCCAGCCTGTGCTTGTTGTCTCGCCCAAGCTTTTGGTCAGCGTCTCGCCCCAACCAGGCTTCCTGCACCAATTTACCGAGCTCGACACGCTTGGCGTCGACAAGCCCGAAACAAAATGTACGGCTTACACGCAATGACGACGCGCTAAGTGGTGCTCGCTATAACCTAACTAAATATAAGGAGGATATTGGATAATGCGCATTAAGGTTGGCTTTGCTTGGATGCTCGGCGTCTGTGCAGCTCTCATGGTTCCAACGCCGGCGGCCCTGGCCG
>Ga0255058_10002458_pt1 | contig 10220 bp, 14 predicted proteins | sample Cases_109_9_MG_FD_188637 | JGI IMG/M metagenome (GOLD analysis project Ga0255058, IMG submission 188637) | Seawater microbial communities from Amundsen Gulf, Northwest Territories, Canada - Cases_109_9 | ecosystem: Environmental > Aquatic > Marine > Gulf | place: Canada: Northwest Territories... | reverse complement strand
TTACGAGAGTAACGGCGAAGTTGACCGCGCCATAGCCGACTTCAGCAAGGTGCTTGAGATCGACTCGTCCGACGAAAATGCGAAAAACAACCTCAAGCGCTTGGGCGCTTGGGCTTAACGCCCTGAGCAGCGAGGTCGAGCAGATGCTCAACGAACGCGATTTATAAAAGATGGGGCGGATATCTGATAAGAAGGTGACGGAAGATCGTGAAGCCGCCCCTCTAACAGCAAGGACGCACACGAGTGGAACATCCAAAGGCGACGACCGACAACGTGTTCGTGCCTCGCGCACGTAAAGGCATTGAGCTGACGCCGGAAGAATATGAATTGAAGATCGCTTGCCTTGAGACCAAGGTGGAAGAGCTGGTCGCGAAGCTCGTGGAGGCCGGGCTAAAGTAAGCGGCCGCTAGAAAAAGACAGCGCGTTGGCAAGCGCCGTGCTGCCTCTGCCTAGGTCCGCTGGCATCAGAGCGCGATTGAGCGTGTCCTCAAGTGACAATCTTCAGGTCGCCGGGGAGCTGCGCGAAGAGTGTGCGGATTGCTTTGGCAAATAACAATCAGGGAGAGCGGCTAGAAAGTCTGCTCGCGTGAATGTCCGCTTTGGGTCCAGGCTGTGTGAAAACGTTCATGGGTAGCAATTTCGGAGAAATGAATTCTCCGTTGCATCCTTTTCATAACAATTTCCAGCACGTTTCGCACCTAATTGGATGGAATGCGGAAAGGACTTCTAATGGTCTGGACCGCGTCGACGTTTTCACACAGCCTGGGTCAGAAGCAGACATTTCAGGACTTTACCCCCGAAAGCGGACATGGCGCTGACTGCACGGGCTGTCCACCAAGTCAAAGCAACCTCCCGCTACCATATCCAACTTATCCCCACCCCTCTTCAACGCCTTAAACTCGCGCCGCCCATTCCAAACGCCGGGGGTGCAGACGTGCGCTGGCGGACTGTACGGAGCGGGCCGGTGCAACAGGAAAGGGGCCGTAAGCTCGCCCCTCGTCAGTGCTGCCGTCCATGCGAAGCATGGCTCCGCCATGACGCGAAAATGTTGGTGACGCCCCGGGCAGGGATGCAATCTGGGGAATGGCGGCGGACAAGCCCTTGGGCTGCGTGGGGCGGCGAAGGCTGCATCCGCAACGACCAAAGAAAAGGGCCCGACCCGCCCCGCTCCCCGTTGCCATCCCCTCGGGCGCCAAGCGCCGCGAGGCGCTCCCGGTTGCCTCCCCTCGGCGTCATCCCCCTCGACCTGTGCACCTGGAACCTTGCGCAGCGATTTGCTATGCAGCGCGCCCAGCCCCATCCAAGGAGCCCTTATGAGCGACGCTGAAAGCAAGACCCGCATCGAGACCGCTGCCCTGATCCGCCGCTATTTCGACGCGTTCAACGCCGGTGACAGCGAAACCATGATCGGCTGTCTCACCGATGACGTCATTCATGACGTCAATCAAGGCGAGCGGCGCACCGGCAAGGATAAATTCCGCGCCTTTAACGCACGCATGACGCACCACTATCGCGAGCGGCTGGAAGACGTCGCCGTTATGGTGAGCAAGGATGGCACCCGCGCCGCGGCCGAATTCAACGTCAACGGCAAGTACCTTGCGACCGATAGCGGCCTTCCCGAAGCCCAGGGGCAAACTTATAGGTTGCCCGCGGGCACGTTTTTTGCCATTCGGGACGGGAAAATCGCCCGCGTCACCACATATTATAACCTGACCGACTGGATCACTCAGGTCACGGGCTGAGGCAAAAGCGGCTCGCCTGCAAACGGAACTTAAACGCAATGCTCGTCACGATGCTCAGGTGCAAGCTGCACCGCGCCACTGTTACCGAATGTGACCTTCATTACGAGGGCTCGCTCAGCATCGACGCGGACCTGATCAAGGCGTCAGGCCTGCTCATCAATGAGCGCGTCGAGATCTACAACATTGATAATGGCGAGCGCTTTGCCACCTACGTCATCGAAGGCAAGGGGGGTTCGGGAGAGATCGGCCTGAACGGTGCAGCCGCACGCAAGGCCTGCGTGGGCGACAAAATTATCATCTGCGCCTACTCGGCTATGACCGAGGAAGAGGCCAAGACGCACAAGCCGCGCGTCATCATCATGGATAAGGCAAACAAGTTCGAGTGCGTCAGCACCAAGCCCATCAACGAATAGCCGGCGCGGGGAGACACGCCCAAAATGCCTATCGAGGTGGTGTCGCTCACGGGCGACGAGATCAAGCCCGTGCTGCCGGCGCTCGCCAAGCTGCGCATTATCGTGTTCCGCGATTGGCCCTATCTCTATGACGGCACGATCGCGTACGAGGAAACGTATCTGGCCAAGTTTGCCGCCGCCAATGGCGCGGTTTGTGTCATTGCACGCGATGGCGATGAGATTGTCGGCGCGTCCACGGCCGCACCCATGATCGAGCACGCCGATGAGTTTGCCGAACCCTTCGAGAAGGCCGGTTACGACCTAAACAAGATCTTCTATTGCGGCGAATCCGTTCTGCTAAAATCCCATCGTGGGCAGGGCGTCTACCCTGACTTCTTTGCGCTGCGGGAAGCGCACGCGCGAAAGCTCGGCGGCTTTACACACGCAACGTTTTGCCGCGTCGTGCGCCCCGACGACCACCCATTGAAGCCGGCGGACTACAGGCCTCTCGATGGCATCTGGACAAAATTTGGCTATGCACCGGTTGAAGGCATCGTTGCCAGTTACGCGTGGAAGGATATCGATCAGGGGCAAGAGACAGAGCATCCCATGCAATTCTGGATGAAGGCTCTTTAGCCGCCCCTGCTCTCATGGCACAAAGGCGCCAATGCGATGACTGAACGCAAAACCCTCAAAGTTGCAGCCGCACAGTATCCCATTGATCGGCCGGATTCGCTGGAGGCCTGGCGCCATAAGATCGCCCGGTGGGTCAAAGAGGGCGCGGCGACGGGTGCCAAGCTCCTCGTCTTTCCCGAATACGCCGCGATTGAGCAGGCCGCCGCCTTTGGGCCAGAGGTCTCAGGCGACCTTGAGGAGACGCTCAAGTCCGTCGCGGACTTGGCGCGCGAGCGCGTCGCTTTTCATCAAGACCTCGCGGCCAAACACAAGGTCCATATTCTCGTGGGCAGCGGGCCGTTGCGAAAAGGTGATGGCCAGTACGTCAATGCGGCTCAACTTGTCACGCCGGACGGCAGCGCCGGTGTGCAGGAAAAACTGATCATGACGCCGTTTGAGCGCGATTGGGGCATTACGCCAGGCCACCCGATACGGGTCTTTGAAACCGCACTCGGCAAAATCGGTATTGCCATCTGCTATGACGCCGAGTTTCCGCTGCTGGTCCGCGGCATGGCGGAAGCCGGAGCGGAAGTGATCTTGATCCCCTCTTGTACCGAGCGCATTTCGGGCTATCACCGCGTTCGCACCGGCGCGCGTGCGCGTGCACTTGAGAACCAGGTCGCCACTGTCCTCAGCCCAACCATCGGCGATGCGTTATGGTCGCCGGCCGTCGACCACAATGCCGGAGCGGCTGGAATCTATGTACCATCCGAGCAGATCATGTCGGATGACGGCACGCTCGCCGAGGGTACCCTCAACGAGCCGCAGTGGGTCGCGGCAACGATCGACTTAGCCCGCTTGCGCCGCCTGCGTTGCGAAGGCGAGATGCGCAACTACGCCGATTGGGAGTGTCAGCCGGGGGCCTCATGCCTTTCGGGCAAGGTGGAGGTGGTCAGGCTCTAATGAGACTGACGGCTGGCGGGCACTATTCTACTAATCTACTAAGGCCCAGGTTACGGTGACATTGGCTTGAAGCGTCTCTGTGCCCCGTTCGATCGGTACCGCCTCTGCCCGCATTCTCATCGCGACGGGACGCGGCCCGCCGCCAACAGCGCCCTCCGAGATCTTCAGCACCTCCCCAATCTCAGCGCTCGCCGCAGCGGCGTATAGCTTGGCGCGCCGCAAAGCATTGGCGACAGCCTCCCTGCGGGCTTCATCGCGCAACGTCTCCGCCTTGCTGACCTCGAATGTCAGCCCGGCCATCTGATTGGCGCCGAGTTTTGCCAGCTGGTCCAGGACCTCGCCCAAGCGGTCCAGGTCGCGTGCCGTGATTTGAATTTGGTTCGTGACCCGGTACCCGTCGATAACCGACGGTTGGCCTTCTTGCGCACGCGTGAAGCGTGGATCGATGCGGAAAGAAGACGTTTGAATGTCCTTGGGCGCAATACCGGCGGCCTTTAGACCCGCAATGACCGCCTTCATGGCTTGCGAATTAAGCGACAAAGCTTCCTGGGCCGTGTCGGCTTCACTCGTCACGCCGCTTGTGATGCGGGCCATGTCGGGCTCGACTGCAACAGAACCGCTGGCGGAGACGGTAATCGAGCGTTGCAGCTCCTTGTCATCGGCTTCAGCCGCGAACGATACAGCGATCAGGACAGACCCGGCGACCAGAGGGGCAAGAATGAAAGTTCCAATATGCATCTTCGACTCCGAATTGTTCATAAGTCCGGATAGGGGGTGTGGGGCGATTATCGGCCTCGATACGGCCGTTTCAGGACGGGCGCTAACTCTGGTATAGAGGCCGCGCCCGAGGCTGGCGGGCCCGTAGCTCAATGGTTAGAGCCGGCGGCTCATAACCGTCTGGTTGCAGGTTCGAGTCCTGCCGGGCCCACCATCCCCCTTTCAAAACCGGGTAACTTCAACGCGTTAACGAAAGTGGGACACCGCTGGGCTTTGAGAGTGGGACACTTATGTTCCATCTTTGGCCCTCCCGAGCAGGGGTACGACGCTTGCCGCGAGCTTCTTTTGATTGGCAGCCCGCGTGTAATGCTCTGGCTGCCTCAGCGACTTCCAACCGAACCACGCCATGAGCATGTGTGCGCTTGCACCAGCTTCAGCGTGTGACGTGGCGGCAGCTTTGCGGAGGCCATGCGCGGAGCAGTGCTGCAGACCGGCCTCGTTGCACCATTCGCGGAACTTGTTGCCAAATCCAGCCGCGCTGAACGGGCGCCCAACCTCGGTCACAAGAAACGCCAAATCTCCCGTTGGACTTGCGTCGATGATGCGCTCGAGTTCCGGCACGATTGGAAGGTCGAGCTGAACGGGGTTGCGGTTCCTATTCTTGTTCTGGGTGAACCTAAGACAGCCGTCGCGAACGTGCTGGCGCCCAAAACGAACGATGTCGGCACGACGCTGACCAGTATAGCGCAAGAGAGCCAGTGCGAGGTGAGCCGACGTGCCGATTGGATGACGCCGCTCGTACCGTGCAATCTCCTCAGCCGTCCAGGTGTGATAGCCATCGGCACGAGTGCGGAGGCGCGGCACGTCGCGGGCCGGATTGAAGGTGACCAGCTGCTGTTCCATCGCCCACTTGAAGACCCGACGTATCGCCTTCAGCCGGTTGTTGGCTGCAGCTGTGAAATTCGCCTTCCGATCGCGGAGAACTCGGACAGTTGAAACAAGAGTGGGCATTTCATGCCGCCGAACGGTGGATTTGCGTGTCGCATCGGCTAGCCGCTGGCCGGCCCCACTGAGAGAAAACTCAAAAGTTTCAAGCCGTGTTAAAGCAGCATCAAGATGGCTTCCGATGGTTTGAAGCTCATTTCGCTGCGCTTCATCGTTTTCTGATTCTTCACGTCGCCAACTATCGACAATGAGTGCGGCGCCCAATTCCGAGAACTCTGGTCGAAGTCGCGCCGGACGTTGCGAAGAACCGCAAGGAATAGACGCTTCAATCCTGAGATACGCCGTCTCGTCGTAGCAGAGGGTCGCGGCTTCTCGCGCATCAACCCAATTATTGCGCTCTATGAAGTTTTCGACTGGTCCAGATCGCGGCTCGTCGAGAACAGTCGATTGGTTGGGGCTGTGCTTTTGTCATCAGCGCTCTCCAAGCGCCTCCAAGAGGAACGCGCGGCGACCTGGTGGAGTGCCAAGCTTTCGGGAGCTACCCTAGCCGCGCATCGGAATCTTGGGCTTATTCGCGCTTATGAGAAAGGGAAGCCCACCCGTTCTCCCCGGGTCTGTGGCCCCGATGCCGCGGGTGAATCACGTAAAATAAGACCATCGAGTCGCGCGAGGAGGGAAGGCGCTGCGTAATTGGGCTCAAGATGGCGGCGTAACAGAGGGGAACTGCAACGGCGGGGGCCAAAGATGAGGGGATCCACTGAACATGCTTTACATCAAGACGGATGGATACTCAGGGACGCCCTGAGACGACAGATGCCCGACCTCGATGACAGCGAGTTCGCCAAGGTCATGCTCGATATGGAGGGCGACGGCCTGGCAGAATTCAAGCTGGTGGAGGGCACGACCTGGATGCGGGTCACGCATCTGGGCCTGTCCACCGCTGACAAATGGCAGGACGCACTAGCGAGGGCACATTGACGAGGCGAGTTGCAAACTGGCCGAGACGATGATGACACGGCAGTTCAAAGCCGCCCGAGCCACGCAAGCTTTGCGCACGTGGTGCTCGCGGTACGGAGGTGCCGGGGGCAGCGCCGGCCGCGGCGACTGGACCCCAGAATAAGGGAGGGGCTAGCAATAGTGAGAGCGTTTCATCTCAATGGAAAGAGGCTGTTGCAGATGCATTCTCCCCTCTAGCGATAGAGAGGCGGAGAGCGCAAGCGGGTTTGATATGAAAATGCCAGATAGGCGGCGTGAGTGCGGGCAAATCAGTTTAGAGTGCCGACGAGATTTCGGACGAGGGGGCACGAATGAGCGGGAACGCAACTCGGAAATTGAATGAGGCGACCGAAGCCTTCATGCTTGATCTTGAGGGTGCACGAGAGACCATGATGCGCATTGCGCAAATTCAGGCCAAGATGTCACAAACCATGGACGAATGCATGGCCGAATTTCGTGCGTTGTTTCCGACGCCGGAGCCGCAACAGCTGCAGCCAGCGGATCACTATGACAATCCGGGCCCTCTAAACCAAGAAGACCTGCCGCGGATGATGCAACCGGCGAACAGCAAGCATTACGATTAATAAGACAGGCGCAATGCTCAAGTTCCGTCGCGTTACGGACCTTTGAGCTCAATTCCGTATGGCTCCGGCCAGCAGTGTGCCTTGCGCTCGTTGCAATGAGTGCATTTCAGCCGGCGCGCGATCAGCAGCAGCGGCGTTTCCATATCCAGATGATGTTCGCTGGCAAACTCACGAGGCTCGGGCGTAATGCTGTGCCCGCACGAGTTACAACGCAGCCAAAGGCGATTGCCTAAGCTTTCTACGTGGGCGAGATGAACCTCGCGCGAATTCCGGCAGTCTCGTGTAGCCCACCTAGCCGTTCTTCACACGGCTCCCAACGAATTGAATGATCTCGGCCGCCGACATAGATCCTGGCGGCGGCGATTGACCGGCAGCTATGGTGAAAACCCTGATGTAAGTGTCCTGTCCTGGTTTCACCAATTGGATCTTTGCTCCAGGATCAAACGTCGTGTGAGCCGTGTTTCCGCTTACGGTGGTCCGTGCGGTCGAAGCGGTTTCAATGTAGCCAGTTCGCGTCGCGTCCTCTGAACTGACGATCATGAAGTGCGTGGCACCAGCAGCCCTGGTCGTCTCGGCCGCCTTTAGCAGCGTATAATCTTGGATTTTAACGTTGCTGGTGTAGGCGTTGCCACGTGAAACGATGCGGAACGTGTTTCCCGTGATCTGCTGAGATTTCACGCCCCCGCGAAGCCCATCTCCTGATAAGGGGTAGAGCATCCTGCCAACACCACAACGATTAGCGCGATACGCCAATGCATGGGACGTCCCCAATGGCACCTCCCGCAGGTTGTACCGGGTATAAGGCAAAAGGGGGGCAGTGAGCCCCCCCCCAATCGCTACCTGCTCTTGATTGTGAGCAGCAGGACCAGCCATCGCGTGGACATCGCTAGCCGCATTTTGAGTTTCAGTGCTCGCATGCTTCCCCCCCTTCCTTATTGGCGCCATTCGCGGAGCAGACGGCAGGTCCATCATGGGCTGCGTACTATTTATGATTTTGTGATTCTTGGCGGGACCTGGGGCCGGCGAGTGAGTGCCAGGCTCAAATTTGTGGAATTGTGCCTATTGAGCTACATTGTAGCCCAGTAGTAGTTAGGAGGCACTCTCATGAATGATGATGTTGTGCGTGCGAGGATTGATGCCAAGACCAAGAAGAAGGCAGCTGCCGTCTTAGAAAAGATGGGGCTGACGCCGTCTGCTGCGTTCCGCATGCTAATGCTGCGTATTGCTGCCGAAAAGCGGCTTCCCTTTGCCCCTCTTGAGCCCAACGCTAAGACCGTCGCTGCGATCAAAGCGGCCCGGCGGGGCGAGGGCAAGAGGGTCGGCTCGGTCGACGAGCTCATGAAGGAGCTGAATTCCAAGTAGGCCCATGCGGGAAATCGTTCGACAGTCGGCCTTTAAGCGCGACTACAAGCGCGAGAAGAAAGGCCGATATGGTGCCGCGCTCGATAACAGGCTCCAAGAAGTGCTTGAGCACTTGGTGCGCGACGTGGCGCCACCTGGCAATTTCAAAGATCATCGAATGAGCGGCTTATGGGCCGACTGCCGCAACTGCCACGTCTGGCCCGATCTCTTATTGCTTTATCGCAAGCCGAAAGATGAAACCCTTGAGCTCGTGCGACTCGGCTCACATAGCGAGCTTTTCAAATAGTGCCATGACCTGCCGTCTTGGGGCATAGCCAAGTGGTAAGGCAGCGACCGCGTTACCTCCGTAAGAATTACGGGGGTTTGGTGCAGTGTTCAGCCTAATTCGCGGACAAGTTCCCGCAGCAGCAAGCGAGCTGTGAGGGCGGCGTTATGCCAGCACTCGCTGCCCAATCTCCGTACTCGCCAGAGTTCCGAGAATGGTACGAGTTGGCGCAGACGACGAATGAGGTGCTCAAAGCCAAAGAGGTGTGGGAGCAGGCAAACCCTCATGCGGACAGCAACTCGGGGCCGGCCGCTCAGCTCTACGATGCCCTCAAGAAACTTGAGAAGCAATCTTCGCCCGCCCCGTTCGCTCACAGACTGATGTCGATGAGCTGGCAATCATCGCGTTGTATTGGACGGAAACCAAGACGGTCCCTGGCGAAGACCTCACTAAGTTGAGCGAATTCACACTTGGGCGTGATGGTGAGCTTGAGGGCGAGTATCGCGAGGAACGCTCACGGGCACACCTTATTCGTAAGCGCTCGGTGTGCACCGCCTTGCACAGGGGTGATAAACTGCGATTGGCGCCGTCCAAGATACATGGGTTATCGTGGAGGGCATTTTGGGACGCAAGCATCGTCAATGGAGCGTTTCCGAGAAGCGCCGGATCGTGGCGGAGGCGAACCAACCAGGGACAAACAAGGCGGCGTTGCCCGACGGCACGGCATTTCCGATTCGCAGCTCTACGCATGGCGCAAGGTTCTGGGAAGCGAAACCCATGCGGGTTTTCTTTCCGTGATCACGGACAAACCATCGCCGAGCCCTGAGGATGGATCCTCAAGTTCGATCGATATTGTCTTGGCGAATGGCCATCGCCTGGTTGTGTCGGGTCCCGTTGATCCTGCCCATGTCGCGTGTCTTTTGCGCGCCTTGGCGTCGACGTGATCCCCGTTCCCGCTCAAACAAGGATCTGGCTCGCCGCCGGCGTTACGGATATGCGCAAAGGCTTCAACGGCCTGAGTCTCTTGACCCAAAACGCACTCAAGCAGGATCCGTTCTCAGGGCATCTGTTTGTGTTCCGTGGCCGAGGCGGTGATCTGTTGAAGATCATCTGGTGGGACGGCCAGGGGGCGTGCTTGTTTTCCAAAAGATTAGAGCGTGGCCGGTTTGTGTGGCCATCGCCCGTCAACGGCAAACTTTCAATAAGCTCTGCGCAACTGGCCATGTTGTTGGAAGGGATCGATTGGCGGACGCCGCAGCGCACATGGCGTCCCTTGATGGCTGGGTAACAATATTTCTGCGTGCTCTTTGACATTGTGGATTCATTGGAGCGGACGAATAACGTATATGTTCGGTGATGACGACCAATGCTGCCCATAGACACCAGGACAATACCAAGCTTCAACAGCTCTTGGTTCAGCGTGATGCAGAGATCGCCAGGCAGTCGGCCGGGCTCCAAGCGCGTGATCTGCTGATCGAAAAACTCAAGCTGCAACTGGCCAATCTGCGCCGACATCGGTTTGGTGCAAAGTCGGAAGCGCTGGATCACATCATCGACCAGCTTGAACTGGCCCTTGAGGAAGCCGAGATCGCAGCCTCGCGCAAGCGTCACGACACGCGATGCGTTGAACCCGAACCCA
>Ga0255058_10002457_pt1 | contig 10223 bp, 8 predicted proteins | sample Cases_109_9_MG_FD_188637 | JGI IMG/M metagenome (GOLD analysis project Ga0255058, IMG submission 188637) | Seawater microbial communities from Amundsen Gulf, Northwest Territories, Canada - Cases_109_9 | ecosystem: Environmental > Aquatic > Marine > Gulf | place: Canada: Northwest Territories... | reverse complement strand
CGGAACCATCCTCTGGCTGCTCTCCGACGACGCTGCCTACGCGACTGGCGCCATCATCGACGTGGCCGGCGGACGCTAGGGCGGACACTGAAGCGAGCGGCCCCCACTCAGCGGGTCGGGCCGGGCTGTGCAATCCTCAACCTGTGAGCGAGATGCGCGACCTCGAATGGCTGGACCCCTTGCCGGAGCTCGCGCCCGACCCCGAGCTCGAGCAGTACTGGATGCGGACGAACGGAGTCGCCGCGCCCCACACCCGGTACTTCGGGCCCTGCCCGTGGATCCTGCACGCCGACGCCGAGCTCGACATAGGCTTCATCCACATCAACGACATCGCGGACCAGATCTACCTGGTGATCAGCCGCGATAATTCCTGCCGCTTCTGCTACGGCGCCTCGCGCGCGCTGATGCGCATGGCGGGTACCTCCGAGAAGCGCATTCGCGCGCTCGAGGAGGACGTCGACCTGGCACGCCTCGATCCCAAGACGCGGCTGGCCTTCGAGTACGCGCGGCGCGTCTCGCGCGCGAATCCCGCTCCCGACGCAACCGAGCGCAAGAAGCTCCTCGAGGCGGGCTACCCCGAGAACGCGATCAAGGAGCTGGCCTTCTTCGCAAGCGACGTCGGCTTTCACAACCGCTTCTCGACGCTGCTGGCGCTTCCGCCTCGGCGACTGGAGCGCCTGGGACGCGCGCCGTGGGTCTACCTCGGGCGGCTCTTCACGAGGAAGCTGCTCGCACGCGTACAAACGCCGGGGCGCCTGACGCCCCTGCCCGACTCGGCCCGCACCGGGCCCTACTCGGAGGTGGTCGTTGGCCTGGAAGGCCTCCCCCACGCCCCGGTACTGAGCAAGGTGCTGGACGAAGCCTGGGCCTCCCCGCACCTGAAGCCTCGCAGCAAGGCCCTGATCTTCGCGGTGATCGCGCGCGGGCTGGGCAGCCTGCCCGCCGAGCGCGAAGCCTGGCGACTGCTCGCCGAGCAGGGCGTCGAGCCGGCGCAGGCGGAGAAGATCCTGGCGCACCTGGGCTCTCCGGACCTCGACCCGGTCGAGGCGCAGATCCTCCCCTACGTACGGGAAACCATCCGCTACCAGCCCGCAGCCATCCAGCGCCGCGGCCGCGAGCTGCGCAAGCACATCTCGAACGCCCAGCTGCTCGACACAGTGGGCCTCGCGGCACTCGCCAACATGGTCTGCCGGCTGGCAACGCAGCTCGAGACGGCCTGAGGCTCGCGCGCTCCCATGGCGTGGATTCGCAACCGCCCCGTCGGGCTGGTGCATCGCGACCCGGACCGATCCTGGCCGGGCTACACGCTTTTTTGTCCAATACGCGGCACCACGGCGAACCTGCTCGATCCCGCAGGCCGCATCGTCTGGCGCTGGCAGCACCCGGAGGGCATCCAGCACGCGAAGCTCGCACCCGACGGGAACCTGTTGATCCAGACCCAGCCACCGCAAGACGCCGAGGGCCTCGAGCAGATCGGCGGCTCTGCCGCGGCGCTGGTCGAGCTCGACTGGGACTCGAAGCTGGTATGGGAGCACCGCGACCCCCACCAGCACCACGACTACCAGCGCCTGCCCAACGGCAACCACCTGCTGCTCAGCTGGCGAAAGCTCCCGGACGGCGTGCAGGAGCAGATCCGGGGCGGGTTCCAGCACCGGGACGATCCCGAGCGCATGTGGGGAGATGTCGTGCAGGAGATCGGCCGCGAAGGCGACATCGTGCGCCAGTGGCGTTCCTGGGAGCACCTCTGCTTCGAGCAGGACGTGCGCTGTCCGCTGGAGAGCCGCAAGGAGTGGACGCACGCGAATTCCATCGAGTGCCTGCCCGATGGGCGCTGGCTGCTGAGCTTTCGGCTCACGAACACGCTGGCGATCGTCGAGCCCGAGAGCGGGCGCATCGAGTGGCGCTGGGGCCCTGGCATCCTCTCCCACCAGCACGCCGCCAGCTGGCTCGAGAGCGGCCGCGTGCTGGTCTTCGACAACGGCTGCCATCGTCGCGGCCTACCCAGCTTCTCGCAGCTGCTGGAGATCGACCCCGAGACCAACGAGATCGCCTGGACCTACCGACCGGCCGTCGTGCTCTCCTTCTTCAGCTTCATGGCGGGCGGCGCAGACCGGCTTGCGGGCGGCAACACGCTCGTGACCGAGGCGGCGTCGGGTCGCATCTTCGAGGTGACGCCCGCCGGCGACACGGTCTGGGAATACGTGAGCCCCTTCACGCTGATCGACCCGCGCTTCGGCCCGACCCCCGCGGTCTTCCGCGCGCACCGCTACGCCGCCGACCACCCGAGCCTGGCCGGGCGCGACCTCACACCCGGGCGCCACGAAGCGCTCGAGCGCAAGATCGCCGCCGCTGGACTCGCGGTCGGCGAGGAGTGAGCCCAAGTCCCAGAGGCAAGCCGAAGGCTTGCCGTGCCGGCAGGGCGGCGCCAGCCGGCCGATAACCGGCCAAGCTAGCCGAGGTAGTACTCCGACATGTGGGTGCACTCGAGGGGCTCGAGGTCGAGGAAGCGGTTGCAGCTCTCGATCATGCGCGCGAGGTTGCGGCGGAACTCTTCCTCGGACTTGGCGGCGTAGAACACGTGGGGATCCGTGAGCGCCTCGAGGGGGAAGATTTCCTCGACGATCCCGACCCAGTCCGGGGCTGCGTCGGTGAGCTTGCGCACCACCCCGTTGCGCACGTAGCCCACGGTCGACTGCGTCTCGATGGCGACCGCCTTGTGATCTTCGTGCCAGATGCGGATGAACTCCTCGTCCGATAGTCCCGCCTTGCGGGCGATGGCCGTTACCTGGCTCATGCCGGGAGTGCGGCGGCCCGGCCGCATCTCGTGGACCAGGGGGCGTGACTCCACCACCAGATAGCCGGCGAGCCGCTGCGCGTGGGCGGCAAGGGCCTGCTCGCAAGGCGCCCGGTCGTCCGCGTTCTGGAGCCAGAAGGAGACCATGGCGCGGATCGGTGGATCGCTCCTGCGAATGGGAGTGCCCGCGGCCACCGCTTCGTCGTTCACGGAAACGGTGATCTCCCGCGCACCGGCCGCCCGAAGCCCGGGGGCTGCCTTCTCCAGCAGGCCGCTGCGCAGCGCCTCGCCGCTCGCATCCGCCTCCTGGAACAGCAGGTAGACCAGCTTCTCCATACGATCCTCCGCGCCCCAGCGTATCCGCAGCCAGCCGCAGGCGCGATCCGTGCTGCTCATTCTCAGGCAGGAAAGCGCGCAAGCCCCCGTCTCGCCCAGCCGATGAGTGAAAGGCAGGAGGCGCCCCAGCGTGCCCGCGAGCCCCATCCAGAGCGAGTTCCAGCCAGCCGACGGGCCCTGGGAGAGCTACGCGAGCCACGAGGGCCTGCGCAGCGTGCTCGACCCGGCAGACACCTCGGGGCGCAAGAACGCCGCCATCGACCTGCTGCAGCGCACGGCGATCGATCGCGCCCTGGGTGCCGGCCGCTTCGGCAGCGTGCTGGATTTCGGCTGCGGCACCGGGCGAATGGTCCGCCACCTGGCGGGGCGCGCACAGCACGTGATCGGCGTGGACATCACCGGCGCCATGTTGCACCGCGCGGCCCGCGAGACGCAGGCCGCCAACGCCGGCTGGAGCCGCATCGATGGCGCCCGGCTGCCGCTGCGCGACGCCAGCGTCGACCGCATCGTCTCGGTCTACGTACTCCAGTACGCCATCCGCGAGCCAGCCACCTACGCGGCCATGCTGCGCGAGCTGGCACGGGTGCTGGTGCCCGGCGGTCGCCTGCTGTGCATCGAGCAGGTTGCCGGCGGGGCCACGGGCTCGGGCTCGGTGGGCGACGGCGCAACTTGCGCCGACTACCTGGAGCCGGCCCGGGAGATCTTCGCTCGGGCCCGGGCGCGGCCGGTGCGTCTCGCCCGCCCGGGACGCTTCGAACGCAACACGCTGCACCGCCACGCGCTGCCCGGGCCGCTGCGCCAGCTGGCTGCACGGATCTCGCTCTGGCAGGTCGGCGGCCTGGACGAGAGCGCTCTGGCCAGCCAGCCCTACAGCGACTGGCTGCTGCGTTTCGACGCGATCGACGCGGCGGGGACATCGGCGTGAAGCGCTGGCTCGATTTCCTGGGTTGGCTCTGGCACGACGCCTGGGCGCGCTACCTGCGCAGCCGCCCGCAGATCCCCGGACTGCGCACGGCGCGCGACGTCACCATCGTGTCTCCGCACCGGCTCCAGGTGGGCAAGGACGTCTACCTCGACCACGGGGCGTACCTGCACTGCGGCGACATGGAGTGGTGCCGAGATGCCGGGGGCATCTCGATCGGGCGCGGCTCCTACGTGGGACCGCGCTGCGTGCTCTTCGGCATGGGCGGGCTCGAGATCGGTGAGCAGGTGATGATCGCGCCCGGCGCGGTGCTGAGCACTGTCGAGCATCCCCACCGCGACACCAGCCGCCCGATGTACGAGCAGCCGCGGGTCTACGCGCCGATCGTTGTCGAGGACGACGTCTATATCGGCAGCAATGCGGTGATCACGCCGGGGGTGCGTGTCGGCCGAGGGGCGGTCATCGGCGCAGGCGCCGTGGTGACACACGACATCGCACCCTACGCCCTGGCCATGGGTGTTCCGGCGCGCGAAGTCTCGCGCCGCCACGCGGCCGCGGGCTGAACCCTCTGCCAGCGGATCGGGTTCTCCGGAGCGGGCCGACTCAGCTGGTGAGCGACCGGCCCTCGACGCAGCGCCGCCACCACAGGCACACACTCATCAACCGCCACAGCTGCCGCGGTCGCTGCTTCGCCAGCGGCATCCAGCCCTGCCGCAGTGCCGGCAGGTCGACCCAGGGCGGCCCTGAATCGCCCAGCGCGTCGAAGAAACGCTCCTGCGACGCGGCGAGCCAGGTCTCGTACGGAAACGGGAAGCCCGTCTTGCGTCGGCGCCAGACGATCTCCTCGGGCAGCAGATCCTGCACCGCCCGGCGCAACACCCACTTGTGCCAGCCGTCGCGGATCAGGTAGCTGAGCGGAAGCTGCATGGCGTAGTCGACCACCCGGTGGTCGAGGAAGGGCGCACGGAGCTCCATCGGCACCTGCATGTGACTGGTGTGCCCGGAGCGCAGCCAGTAGGCGAGCTTCCAGGGGCCCATCTGCTCGCGCAGCAGCGTTGCCATCTCAGCCGGCGGCCGCGCCCGCGGTGCAGGCAGCCCGCGCAGCGGCAGCCCTGCCAGGGCGTCGGCGTGGCTGCGCGCCGCTTCCCGCCGCGGGCGATGCTGCGCAAGAGCGTACGCGCCGGCCAGGCGCAGGCGTTGCAGGTGGGTCCGGCTGCCCATCGCGACGGGCGCCTCGCTGAAAGCCGCAGCCTCGCGGAGCAGCCGCGGCAGCCGGCCCCGACCCAGCAGCGAGGCCAGATAGGGCAGGAAGTAGACACTCGGGTAGCCGGCCAGCAGCTCATCGCCGGCGCCGCCGCCGATCGAGACGCGCACACCCTGCTCTGCCTCGGCGCGCCAGATGGCCTGGTTTGCCAGCATGTTCGGCGAGTGGAAGGGCTCCTCCATGTGCGCGACGTAGCCATCGGCGCAGTCGAAGAAGTCGGCGGCGTCGTGCTCGACGACCTGGTAGTGGACGAGATCCGCGTAGCGCTTCGCCACGCGCCGAGCCCAGGGCTCCTCGCCGGCGTCGGAGCCCTTGTAGCGAATCGTATAGGCGTTCAGAGGCCGACCCGCCTCCGCCGCCAGCGCCACCAGCGCGGAGGAATCCATGCCACCCGAGAGCTCCACACCAACCAGCACATCCGCGCGAAGCCGCACGCGCAGCGCCTCGGCGAGCCGCTCGCGCAGGCCGGTGGCCGCGTCCTCGGGAGAGAGGTCGCGTTCGCGCAGCCGCTCGCGCGGCAGCTCCCACCAGCGCTCGGCGTGCAGCGCGCCGTCTGCGCGCAGCCAGGCGAAGCTGGCAGCGGGCAGGCTCTCGACGCCGCGGTAGAAGGTGCCGCCGTCGACGTCGCGCCAGCCGTGGAGCAGGAACTCCGACACCGCCTCACCGCGCACGTCGAGCAGCGAAGGGCCGGCGCCGGCGGCCAGTGCCTTGATCTCGGAGGCCCACCAGAGGCGTCCCCCGTGCCGCGCCAGGTAGAGGGGCGCCTTGCCGAGGCGGTCGCGCGCCAGTAGCACGGCGCGGCGCCGCGCATCGTAGAGCGCCAGCGCCCAGAAGCCGGCGAAGCGCTCGAAGGCCTGCGTGCCCCACTCTTCGAAGGCCTGCAGCAGCACCTCGGTGTCGCTTTCCGTCCGGAACTGCCGCCCGCCCTTTTCGAGCTCGGCGCGCAGCTCTACGTGGTTGTAGATCTCGCCGTTGAAGCTGAGCCAGAGCCGGCCATCGCTGCTGCGGAAGGGCTGGTGCCCCCCCGGACTGAGGTCGACGATGGAGAAGCGGCGATGGCCCAGGCCCACCCTGTGGAGGACGTCGTCGAAGCCCCGCCAGTCGCCGTCGCAGCGGGCTCCGGCCGCGGTGGCGTCGGTGGAGGCCGAGACCGCGCGACTCGTCGGCGGATGGATCCAGGCCAGGCCCTCGTCGTCGGGACCACGGTGCGCGAGCGCACGCGTCATGTCGAGCAGCGTGCGGGCGCCCCGCACGTCTTTCTCCGCCAGATATCCCGCGATGCCACACACGTTCGGGACCCCTAGGACGACTCGATGTCGCCCAGCTCCGCCGAGAAGCTGCCGTTCTGCCAACGCGCCCGGCCCACCTCGGCCCAGGGGCGCTCGACCTGCCGCCGCAGGTGGCCCGCCTGCCAGCCCGTCGGCACTTCGATGCGCTTGGCTCTCACCACGAAACGGGTGTCGTCCAGCGAGAGGCCATTGCGGTGAGCCCAGTAGGCCGTGACACGCTTGAGCCCTCGGGCGATGCGCGCTGGATCCGGCCGAGGGCCCACCACGCGCCAGTTCCAGAAGACCCACACGCGTCCGGTCGTGCGATGGGTGGGCGTGCCCGAGGCGTCGTAGATCGGTAGCCAGGTCTCGCGACCATCGGCGTCGACGTGCGCCACCGAAACGATGTGCTCGTAGCCCCGAAAGTGGCCGTCCATGAAGACGCCGTGGGGGGTGATGCCGGCAAGCGGACGCGACACGGAGCGCGTGAAGGCGCGTGCCGGGGCGTCGAGGCGGGCATGGCCCCGGCCCAGCCCCACGGCCTCGCTGGCGCGACGCACCACTGGAGACTGCGCGGTGGAGACGAGCTGGCAAACCAGCAGGAAGCTCACCAGCGCAACCAGCACGCCGCGCGAGGCCAAGGGCTCGCAGCCACTGCCGATCCCCGGTGCCCACGCGAGCCGGGCCGCCAGCCGGGACAGCGCGCGCGAAAGCCCTGCCGGGTGCCAGTGCCAGGTGGGAAGCCAGCGCCCCAGCGCCTCGTACCATTCGGCCGGAACCAGCAGCAGGTAGATGGCGGCGGCGGCCAGCCCGAACCAGGGAATCGGGAAGCTCACGGCAATGCCGAGGTGCAGGCCCAGTCCCACCACCAGCAGCAGCGGGTGCAGGCGGCGGAACCAGATCAGGAAGACGAAGACTGTCTCGAAGGCCAGCGTCAGGTAGCCGAGCCCCTTCACCAGCCACTCCGTGTCGAGCAGCGGCGCGTAGACGAGCCACGCCACCTGTGGCATGGAGGCGGGGAGCCATACGCCGAGCCCCCCCAGCCACATGGGGGAAACGAACTTGTAGAAGACAGAATCCGCGTAGATGGCGCCGATCCCGAATAGCAGCAGCAAGAGCGGGTAGAGGCAGCTCACCTCACTCGGTGCCGGGGCGCCGCGGCGCAAGAGCAGCAGGCGATCCAGGGAAAGCCGCGCGGAGACCGGCGCGAACACGAGCAGCAGGTTCACGCTCGTGATCATGTAGTCGACGTGGTACTCGAAGGCCTCGAAGGTGCTGAGTGTGGCGAGAGTCATCACATAGCTGACGAGCGCCGCCGCTCGGGTGAAGAGGCCCAGGCCGAGGCAGACGAGAGCCACGAGCCAGGCGCCCAGCGCGTAGGAGAGGTGGAGCTCACTCCGCTCGAGGTAGGGGATCGGATCCGCCAGCAGTGGTTCGTACCAGGCCAGCTGCGCGACCTCGAAGCAGAGCACCGCGGCCCAGGCGATGCGGAACCACGCCAGCGGCAGGCCCGACTCGCGGCGCGGCAGGTAGTGATCCACCAGCCAGCGCGCCGGGTGAAGCAGCAGGGCCGTGGCGGCGAGCAGCAGGCATGCGAAGGCGAGGGTGCCGAAGCTCACTTCAAGACTCCCGCAGGCTCAGCAGCAGCGGGCGCTCGCGCAGCCACAGCAGGCCAGCGTAGATGGCAGCACCGACTCCCACGAGCAGCGTGAGCTGGATACGCTCCTGCATCCCACCCAACGGGATCGCCAGTGCGCGCACGGCGGCGCCCATCACAGCGCCGTACAGGAAGGGCCGAGCGAGCGAGGACAGATAGGGGCGCACCGGCATGCGGATCAGCAGCCAGCGCACGTAGAAGGCAGGGATCAACAGCACCACGGTGGCCAGCACGATGGCCGTCGCCACACCCGCCAGCCCGAAGCCTGCGCCGACCCACACCGCCAGCCCGTGCACCAGCGCGGCCGCGCAGCTCCACACGAAGGTCAGGCGCGCCTTACCCGTCGCCACCACCAGCGCGCCGTCGGAATTGCCCACGGCGTAGAGCACACCGAGCGGACACAGGATGCGGAAGATCGCCGCAACGTCGCTGCTTCCCGGCCCGTAGACGACCGCTACCAGGAGCTCGGCCAGCAGGAAGGCGCCCACGTAGACCGGCACCACGGCCAGGGCCACGAGCCGCAGACCGGTGAAGAAGGCGTCGAGCACCCGCTCGCGGTCGGCCTGGAGGCGACCCAGCAGCGGGCGCACGACGCGGCCCGCCACACCCGCCACGAGCTGAAAGGGACGGATCATCAGCTGGTAGGCCAGCGCGTAGACACCGAGCGCCTCGGTGCCGAGGGCCAGCCCGATCACGGCGCGGTCGACGTTCCAGGAGGCGAAGTTCACCAACCGCTCGCCCATCTGCCAGGCGCCGAAATCAACCCAGCCCGCAAGCTCGGCGAGCCGGAAGTGCAGCGCCGGCAGGAAGACGTCGCGGGCGCACACGAGCGCGAGCAAGCTCTTCGCAGCGGCACCGGCCACGAGCCCGGCCACCAGAGCCACCACACCCCAGCCGGCGATCGCGAGCGACACCACGATCACGAAGCTGAGGGCAGAGCTGACGGCGTCGATGGCCCCACTGACGCCGTAGCGAAGCTCCCGGCGCAGCAGGGAGCTGCTGACGTTGCCAAACCCGGACGCAACGAACACGCAGCCCGCCAGCGGCAGCCAGCTCGCCAGCTCGGGCTCGCCCCAGAGGGCGGCGAAAGCCGGAGCTCCCAGCGCCACGCCCGCGCACAGCAACAGCCCCACCACGACGCTCAGCCAGAAGACCGAGGAGAGCTCTGCGCGGCTAGCCTCCTGGCGGTGCAGCACCGCGCCGGCCAGGCCCGCGTCGGCCAGCTTCTCGCTGAAGCCGATCACCAGCATCACCAGCGCCATCAGGCCGAAGTCCGCGCGCTCGAGGTGACGTGCCGCCACCGCAATCTGGCCGAGCGCGAGCAGCGCGCAGGCCCCGGCCGAGAGCGAGGTCCAGGCAACCCCCCGTCGTGCCGGGTTTCCCTCCACACCTAGTCATCGGCGCGCTCGCGAGCCGCCTTGACGCGCTGCAGCGGGCGCCCGGCGGCCGGGGTCGCCGGCCCCGGCAGTGCCGTAACCAACTGCCCCTACAAGGAAATTTCTCGTCCCAGCCGCGCCGGCAGCAGGCTCAGGGCGGCTCGGGGTCGAAGGCCTCTGCGATCGGCACCAGCTCACGGGCGATTTCGTGGTAGAGAGCGGCGTTCGGATGCAGACCGTGAAGCCACTCGACACTCGCCTCGGGCACCCGCTGGAGCGCAACCGCGCCGTCCGCTACGGGAATGCCGAGCGCCCTCGCGGCGTCTTCGATGCCGGCGTTCGCAGCGTCGAAGGGGTGGAAGTCGAGGGCGTAGCGCACCGCCGCGAAGCCGATGCCCGCCGCAACCAGCAGGCGATGCATCGCGGCGACGTCGGTCTCGGTGCGCTGCCTGAGGCCGGCGAGGTCCCGCCCCTCGGCCCGACGATTGATGACCACGTCGACGACTCCATCGTGGCGAACGCGATGCCTCGCCTGGAACTCACAATCGTCGCCACGGCACTTCTCGATCTCGCTCTGCTGGTGCCGACCGTCCGCGCGGGTCTCTG
>Ga0255058_10002453_pt1 | contig 10231 bp, 6 predicted proteins | sample Cases_109_9_MG_FD_188637 | JGI IMG/M metagenome (GOLD analysis project Ga0255058, IMG submission 188637) | Seawater microbial communities from Amundsen Gulf, Northwest Territories, Canada - Cases_109_9 | ecosystem: Environmental > Aquatic > Marine > Gulf | place: Canada: Northwest Territories... | reverse complement strand
TGTACGCCGTCGCGTACCTCGCTGATGACTGGTCGTTACGGGATTCGTGCCCGGCAGCGGCCTGACGGTCCTCCCAGGGGTATATGGTGGGGCATCACCCAGTGGGAAATTACACTGGCGGAGATGCTGTCCGATACCGGTTACGCGACGGGCATGTTCGGAAAATGGCACTTGGGTGACACCGAGGGCCGTTTTCCCACGGACCAGGGTTTTGATGAGTGGTATGGAATCCCTAATTCATCGGATCGAGCCTTCTGGCCGGACAGCGATAGCTGGCAGGAGGGGGCCCACCCGGATCTCGAGTTCACCTATGTCGTGTCGTCAAAGCGAGGTGAAACGCCTAAGAAACTGGAAGTGTACGGCCGCGAGAAGCGCAAGACGATCGACCGGGAAATCACCGATCACGCCATCAATTTCATCAAACGCAAGGCTAAAACCAAGCAGCCTTTTTTCGCGTATCTCCCGTATACGCAAACCCATGAACCGGTCGACGCCCATCCCGACTTTAAAGGTACGACCGGAAACGGGAGTTTTGCTGACGTTCTTGCACAAACCGATGCCTACGTGGGCGAACTCCTCGATACGATCGATGAGCTAGGCCTCAAAGACAACACCATCTTTATCTTTACATCGGACAATGGTCGCGAAGGCATAACGAGATCGTTCGGATTCACCGGGCCCTGGCGAGGTACTATGTTTTCTCCCTATGAAGGATCATTACGCGTTCCTTTTCTCATCCGCTGGCCCGGGAAAATCCCTGCAAAGCAAGTTTCAAACGACATTGTCCATCTGGTAGATGTGTTTCCCACATTGGCGAATATTGTCGGCGGCGATATTCCGCAAGATCGCATACTCGATGGTGTTGACCAAGCTGATTTCCTGATGGGTAAGTCGGAGAAATCCGCTCGAGAATCCATCGTCATTTACATTGGTAATGTACTTTTTGGAGTGAAGTGGCGCAATTGGAAAATGCTTATCAAGGAAATCGATGAAGAGAGCTATGCGATCCAAACCATGGCCTATCCATCAATCTACAATCTGATCATAGACCCAAAAGAAGAGGTTCCCGAAGGCTTCTATCTCGATGACACCTGGGTAGACGCTCCTTTATGGCAAGTTATAGAGGATCACCTAGCATCGATTGAAGAAGATCCTGGCGTTCCGGACCCGTAGGTAGCAAACCAACAGGTAGCCGTCGACGGCCGCTTATGGCTGCCATTTCAACCGGTCGATGCAACACATGCAGCAAATCGTTCTGCTGGTGTCTCGAAGTCTAACGTTTTGCGAGGTCGCTCGTTAAGTTCTCTGGCGACAGCAGTGTTACCACATATCCCTTAGCTGACTTTGCACGTCGAGCTGCTTGTTGCTGCGTGGCACGAGGCGATTCGAGGTCGCTTCGTTACGGCCGTGAAAGTCTGCACGCATGGTTTGCAACAGGCTGTCAGTGATGAATCTGCTGCGAGCGCCATAGACATGCTTGTCGCCCATCCTGTGTTGCTGAGTTACGTGATAACGCAGTGGCGTTATTAGTTGAAGATCTTGTTTTGCTCTTGTCATTGCTACATACAACAGTCGCCGCTCCTCTTCGATCATCGCAGGCTTACCGGTCGAAAACTCGGAAGGAAAATTTCCGTCTGAAACATTGAGCACGAATACAGCATCCCACTCCTGACCTTTCGCGGAGTGAACTGTAGAGAGGATCAAGTAATCTTCGTCCAGCAACGGATCGCCGGCGAGATCGCCGGCAGCGGCGGGAGGATCCAGAGTAAGTTCAGTGAGAAATCGTTCGCGCGTCGGATACCTGCCGGAAATCTGCTCCAGTTGTTCCAGGTCTGCCTCGCGCGTTTCCAGGCCATCGTAAAGGCGCTCCAGATGCGGTTGATACCATCGTCTGGCCTGGCCCAGCTGGCCTTGCCATGCGTTGTCGGCCAGCTCGACAGATGACAGTGACTCCATCACTGTACAAAACCGTGGCCAATCGTCGCGCGCCGCCTGGGGCGGCGTAAATACATTGAGTGTTGAAAAAAGAAACCCGCCTGATTCCAGTTGCTCGAAACAACGAGCAGCATTCGCGGGACCCATTCCCGGGAGAAGTTTTAACACCCGAAAGGCGGCAATCTGATTCCTTGGGTTCTCCGCCCACTTCAGGATCGATAACAGGTCTTTTACGTGGCCGGCTTCGAGAAATTTCAAACCACCATACTTTACGTAGGGGATATTGCGCCTGACGAGTGCCAGCTCGAGACGGTCACTGTGATGTGAGCCACGAAACAATACCGCCTGGTCTTTTAGCTGCATGCCCTGCTCGCGGTTCTGGAGCACGGCTTCAACAACGAATTCCGACTCGGCGTCCCAGTCCTCGACCGTAATGTAGCCCGGCTTGGCACCGCCTTTCTTCGCTGAGAACAGGTTCTTTTTGTATTGCCTCTCGCTCTCCGCTATCAGGCAGTTTGCGGTGTCCAGGATGGATTGCGTAGATCGGTAGTTCTCTTCGAGGCTAATTACCTTGGCCGTTGGAATGTATTGGTCCGGAAAGGTCAGGATGTTTTCGACTTCGGCCGCACGAAATGAATAAATCGACTGCGCATCGTCGCCAACAACCGTCAGGCCGGACCCATCCGGTTTTAACGCTTTCAGGATATCGGCCTGCAGCAAATTCGTGTCCTGATATTCATCCACCAGTATGTGGTCGAACCAGGAGCCAATCTCCTGCGCAAGCTCCTTGTCGGCAACGAGATAACTCCAGTAAAGCAGCAGGTCGTCGTAATCGAGTGATTGGGTTTCCTGCTTGCGCTCGACGTAGTGGCGAAATAAAGATCGAAGATCTTCTTCCCAGTCGGCGCACCATGGAAAGGTTTCGTTAAGAGAATCCAGCAAGGGCTTTTGCGTATTCACGCAGCGGGAAAAAATCGCGAGGCAAGTGTCTTTCTTTGGAAAACGCCGAGACTTCCTCGTCAGATGCAGCTCGTGCCGAATAACGTCCATCAGGTCGGCAGAGTCGCCGCGATCGAGTACCGAGAATCCCGGATCGAGACCGAGATTATGTGCGTAACGGCGAATCAGCCGATTTGCGATGGAATGAAACGTGCCGGACCATGGCAGAAGCTTGAGTGAAACGGGGGGACCCTGCATCGTGCTAATGGCCTGGCGAACGATGGACTCGACGCGTCGGGTCATTTCCTGGGCCGCACGACGCGTGAATGTCAGGAGCAGAATTCGTTCGGGATTGACGCCCTGAATGATCATATGAGCCACCCTGTGCGCCAGGGTCATCGTCTTTCCGGTGCCGGCACCTGCAATCACCAGGAGCGGCGGGGCCTCAAAAGAGCTGTCCTGTGCCTTCTTACCCCAGGTGGCGGCCTGCCGTTGCGCCGGATTCAGCGACTCCAGATAGTCAGCTTGTAGCTCCGCCGCGTGGCCCATGATCGCTCCAGAAAAAGATATGTATTTTTATACAGTACTGGATGGATTTACAAGTCCCGTCTTAAGAATCCTTCAATGGCCTCAGCCAGTGCGGCGGGTTGATCGAAATGCACCATGTGCCCGGCGCTCTCGATCGTCACGGTCTCGGGTTGGGTGAACGGCATACTGGAGCCGTCGCCGTCGAAATGAGTGTCGCTGCCTGCCACGACGAGTACGGGAGCTGTCACATTTCTCCAGCAGGCGACCGCTTCCTGACGGCGATAGAGCACCGCGTTAGGCAGTTTATGGGCGCGGTCCGCCTTGATCCGTACAACCCCGTCCGGACGCGCCTCTGCCCATTCGCCGGCGACAAACAGGGCCCTGTCCTCAGTCAATCCGGGGCTGCGGCGCATGATTCTGGGCACCAGTTCCTCAAGCGAGGCGTAGCTGGAATATGCTGGCTGCGATCGGACGGCCTCTATCCACCGCCGATAGTGGCCCGGCGCATCTGCTGGATCGCTGTCCGACAGGCCGAATCCCTCGATATTGACCACAGCCACCACACGTTCAGGCATGACGCCTGCATAAAGGGACGCGACGTTCGCGCCCATGCTGTGACCTGCCACTCGAACCGGGGCATCCGGACTGTATATCTCGAGGATGGCGTCCAGGTCCGCCAGGTAATCCGGAAACCAGTATGACTCCGCCTCGACTCGGGTTTCCCCGAATCCACGCCAATCGGGAGCGACGACGAACCAGTCATGCTTGAGTTCGTCCACGACGAACTGAAAGGTTGAACCCACGTCACCCCAACCGTGCAGAAATACCAGCAAGGGACTGTCAGCGTTTCCCCATTCCGTGACGTGATAGTCGATGCCCCGCAGCTGGTGCCGGGTGGAGCGACCTTGAAGGCGCGCTCGATACATTTTTTCTCCCGTCGTGTAAAAATGGAACATATACGTGGCTTGTCCCCACACAATATCAAGAAAAATGTCGGACTCCGCACGTTCATGACTTTTGAGATCGCAATCGTCCTCGGCATCCTGGCCATCTCGCTGGTACTTTTTGTCAGCGAGGTCATCAGAATGGATCTCGTTGCGCTGCTGGTGCTCGGCACATTGGCTGTATCGGGACTGGTCACAGCGCCACAGGCATTCGCCGGATTTAGTAACAGCGCCGTCATCACTGTCTGGGCAATGTTCATTCTCAGTGAAGGTCTCACACGAACCGGAATCGCGGATGTAATCAGTCGTCAGGTCATGCGCCTCGCCGGGCGGCGTGAGATTCCGATGATCATAGTGATCATGATCACCGCCGCCGTATTGTCCGCATTCATGAATAACATCGGTGTCGCGGCGCTGATGTTGCCGGTCGTCGTCGACATCGCACGCCGCACGCGTATTCCTGTGTCCCGGCTGCTGATGCCGCTCGCCTACGCCACCCTGCTCGGCGGCCTGATGACGTTGATTGGCACACCACCGAACTTGCTGGTCAGCGAGGCGTTGACACAAAACGGTTACGAGCCATTCGCGCTATTTGATTTCGCGCCAGTGGGCGGCGCCGTCATGATAATCGGTGTCATATTCGTTGCGGTAATTGGCCGGGTAATGCTGCCGAAGACACGGGCGGAACGAAGCAAGCACCGAAGCCAACGAAGCTTGCGATCGCGATACAAACTTCAGGAACGCACTTTCATGATGCGGGTTCCGGTGGACTCTGTTCTGGTCGGCAAGACGCTGGCCGAGACTCGGATCGGCGCATCGACGGGTTTGATTATTATGGCGCTGGTGCGCTTCGGCAGAAGCGAAACCCTGCCGAGCCGGCAAACAGTATTGCGTGCCGGTGATCAGATTCTCGTGCAGGGGCGCCTCGACCAGTTCACGGAGTTGCGGCGACTGAGCGGTCTTGTAATCGAGCGCGAGGCACCGGTGCTCAAGTCAATGGTTGCGTCCAAGATTGCTTATGCAGAGGTCCGCATCGCAGAAGGCTCCCCACTCGTAGGTGAATTGATCAGGCACGCGGCCTTCAGAACGAGATTCGGGGTCAGTGTCGTCGGCATACATCGCAGAGACAAGTACCGCCTGACGAATCTCGCATACGTGCCGATCCGCAACGGCGACCAAGTTCTGCTTCAGGGCGAGGTCGAGCAGATCGCGGAGCTCGGCAAGTTTGAGGATTTCTCGGAAGTTCAGTTGCTCTCCGGTGATGAATTGGCAGAGCAGTACATGGCCGATGAACGCATGTTTGTCGTGCGCCTGCCGAAATATAGTGAACTCGCCGATATAACCCTGAAGAAGAGTCGCCTTGCCGACATTTTCGACTTTCGCATCGTTTCGATTTTCCGTGACGGGAAATTGAAAGTGATGCCGCGCGGCGATGAATTGTTGTCCGGCGGTGACTTGCTGTTAATCGAGGGCCAGCCCGAAGATCTCGATGTCTTGCGCGGCCTGCAGGAGCTGGAAATCGACACGGCGGTATCGCCGAATCTCGGCGCCTTCGAGTCTGAACGATTGACGCTCATGGACGCGACTCTTGATCCGCGCAGCCGGCTTGCCGGCAAAACGGTCGGAGAACTGAATTTTCGGGAACGCTATGACATCGAGCTTGCTGGCATCGAGCGCGAAGGCGAGACCGTCGGTACGGGCCTCGCCGACGAGCGCCTTCAAATCGGCGATGCCTTACTCCTTCTCGGTCCTCGCGAAAAACTGCAGTTGCTCGACAACGACACTGATTTTCTGATCCTGACACCGCTCGGTAGGAAACCGCCGGATACGCGGCGTGCACCCGTTGCTTCGTTAATCATGATCGGCGTCGTTGTCAGTGTCATGTTGGGCTATGCGCCGATTTCCGTTGCAGCAGTTGTAGGCGGCAGCATTATGGTTCTAACTGGCTGCCTGAACATGGAGCAGGCGTACCGCGCGATAGACTGGCGTGCGATATTCCTGATCGCAGGCATGCTGCCGTTGGGTACAGCGATGCAGGAAACCGGGGCCGCCGCCTATCTCGCATCGCAGGTCATGGTCTTGCTTGGCGAAGCCGGACCCTGGCCCGTGATCGGCGGGCTCTATTTCATTACGGCCCTGGCAACAATGATTATTCCCACAGCCGCACTCGTCGTGTTGATGTCGCCGATCGTGCTGTCTGCGATGAGCGATCTCGGTCTGGCGCCAGAGACGGCAATGATGGCAATTGCAATGGCAGCATCCGCAAGTTTCACGAGTCCGATTTCCCACCCCGCCAATATTCTGGTCATGGGCCCAGGCGGCTACCGGTTTGTCGACTATCTGAAGATCGGGGTGCCCCTGACGCTGATCATTTTTGTGACGGTAATGTTCTTGTTACCGATCTTCTGGCCACTCGTTCCAGTCCAGTAGAATGGGGACGGACCCCGAATCTAACTTACGGTAGCAAAATCGTTGACCCCGTCGTTTTCCTGGCCTCGAGATCCCGGTGCGCCTGCGCTGCGTCTTTGAGTGCGTATGTTTGGCCGATCCGGATTTTCACGGCTCGGTTGGCAACGACTTCGAAGAGTTCGCTGCAGGCGTGAAGTAATCTGTCCCGCGTGTTGACAAAATTAAATAAAATCGGGCGCGTGACATACAGGGAGCCGCGCTTGGCGAGTTCCGACGGTGCGAATGGATCCACCGGACCGGATGAATTGCCGAATGTCACCATCGTGCCGTGCGGCCTTAAGGAGTCCAGCGAAGCGAAAAAGGTATCGCGGCCAACCGAATCATAGACGGCAACAACGCCCTCGCCGTCGGTCAGTTTTTTTACTGTCCCGGGAATGTCGGCGTCATCCGCCATAATGACGTGCTCGCATCCGTTTGCTCGTGCCAGCTCGGCTTTGTCGTCGGTGCTGACAACGCCGATGACCACTGCGCCGAGGTGCGCCGCCCATTGGCTCGCCAGCGAGCCTACGCCGCCGGCGGCAGCGTACAACAGCACCGCATCGCCCTTCTGTACCCGGTAGCTACGTCGCAGCAAATACCATGCGGTCAATCCCTTCAGGAAAACCGCCGCCGCCTGTTCGTCAGATATGTCGTTCGGGACCTGCATGAGCTGCCAGGCCGAGAAGTTGCGAAGCTCGGAATATGTATCTGCCGGCCTACCCGTGTAAACAACTCTGTCTCCGACACTGACGCCAGTTACGCCCGGCCCCACGGCCTCCACGATTCCCGAGGCTTCACTTCCCAGTCCGGTGGGTAAGTCCACGGGATAGAGTCCCGTTCGATGGTAGGTGTCAATGAAATTCAGTCCGACCGCCGTGTGGCGGACTTGCGCCTCACCCTCTCCCGGATCGGGAACATCGACTTCCGTCCATTCGAGGACCTCCGGGCCCCCAAAACTATGAATACGTATCGCGTTGGCTTTCATGTTGTTTTGCCTTTCCGTTGCGCCGCTAGGATAACCGAGCCGGCAGCGATAGACTAAATTGCATGGCTCGAGTCAAAGACAAAATTGCTCTGATTACAGGAGCCGCGCAAGGATTGGGCGCCGAAACGGCCAGACTTCTTGCAGCTGAGGGCGCAAGTGTTGTTCTGACCGACGTAAATGTGGACGGTGCCCTGAAGATAGCGGAGGAAATCAACGCGCAGAGTTCCGACAAGGCAGTCGCATTCGAGCAGGACGTCAGCAGTGAGAGTGGCTGGCAACAAACGATTGAAGCGACCCGGGATCGGTTCGGCGGCCTTAATATCCTTGTTAACAACGCCGGAATTGGATCGATAGGCAGTGTCGAGGACGAATCTCTCGATACATGGAAGCGTGTGCATGCTGTCGATCTCGACAGCGTATTCCTTGGCTGCAAATACGGAATTCCATTGATGGCGAAGAGCGGCGGCGGCGCCATCGTCAATGTGTCATCAATCTCCGGCATCATCGCCGGACACAACCTGGCGGCATACAACTCCGCCAAAGCTGCCGTTCGGCACCTGAGTAAGTCGGTGGCGCTGCATTGCGCGCATGAACGAAACAACATTCGTTGCAATTCAGTACATCCGGCCTTCATTGATACGCCGATCCTTGACGGACTCGTTGGCGGTCCGGACAGAGCGGCTGCTCTGGAAAAGCTCGGCCGGCAAATACCGCTCGGAAGAGTCGGCCGATCACAAGATGTTGCTTTTGCCGTGCTTTATCTGGCGTCCGATGAATCACAGTTCGTCACAGGCTCGGAAATCCGGATCGATGGCGGCATCAGTGCGATGTAGGAAATAGGCAATGACTAATAGAGTCGTAATTGTGGGCGCCGGACATGCGGCCGGGCAAGTCATCGCAACACTCAAGCAGAAGAAGTTTGACGGGACAATTTGCCTTATCGGTGAAGAATCATACCTTCCGTATCAACGGCCGCCCTTGTCCAAGAAATACCTGGCTGGTGAATTACCAGCGGAGCGTCTGCACTTTAAAGCGGACAGCTTTTACGATGAGCCGAATATTGAGGTCCACCTCAATACCAGAGTAGCGCACATCGACAGGGCCAAAAAAGTCGTTCGATCAGACACAGGTGAAGAGTTTCCTTACGAGCATCTCGTCATATCACTGGGTGCGCATCCGCGGCATCTCGACTTGCCCGGCGTCGAGCTTGCCGGCGTTCACTACCTTCGGACAATCCGCGACGTCGACGCGATTCGAGAACAAATTCAACCAGGGTGCCGGCTGGTCATAGTCGGAGCAGGCTATATCGGCCTAGAGGTTGCCGCGGTCGCCGCTCAACTCGGTCTCGATGTCACTGTTGTTGAGATGCTCGAACGGGTCATGAGCCGCGTCGTATCGGAGTCTGTATCCGAGTTCTATCAGAAGGAACATCTGGAGCACGGCGTAAAACTACTCTTATCTACTGGCATTAAGGATTTTTCGGGAGACGGCCATGTGCATGCAGTCGCTCTTTCTGATGGCACCCGGATCGAGGCTGACCTCGTTGTCATCGGAATTGGCGTCGTTCCGAATACCGATTTGGCAACGGATGCCGGGTTGCAAGTCGGTGACGGCATTGTTGTCGATGACCGCTGCCGGACCTCCGATCCAGATATCTACGCTGTCGGCGACTGCACTTATCACCCTAATGATGTGCTCGGATACCAGGTCAGGCTCGAGTCCGTCCACAACGCGCTGGAACAGGCCAAAACTGCGGCCGTAAACATTTGTGGAGAGGAGCAAAAATATGTGCAGGTGCCATGGTTCTGGTCCGATCAGTACGATCTGAAATTGCAGATCGCCGGATTGTCGCAGAATTATGATCAGACGATTATTCGTGGCGATCCTGCCGAGAGGTCCTTTTCCTGCCTCTATCTGAACGGTGGCCGGCTGATTGCGGTTGACGCAATCAATAAACCGAAGGACTTTATGCAATCCAAGAAACTGATCGCAGAACACGCCGTCGTCGACGCATCCTTGCTCGCCGATTCAACTGTCGAGCTAAAGGAAATGGCGTAAAAGATATCGAGGGTGCTTAATCTTCCAGATGCGGTAGCGCGATTGTCAAACTGCCGGACATGCCAACGGGGCCGCTGTTCGACGAATAAGCCCGCGCGGCAATGGACTCAACCGCCTCGGCTTCGCTACCGATAAATGGACCTGTGTTTGCGGTGACCCTGGCGGTGCCCAGTGCGCCTGGTCCGACGCTCATGATGCCGTACCATGAACCGCGCCAGTTGTCACCGGAGCTCAGCCGCGCAGGTATAACGATGTCGCGCAAATACGGCCAGAAGTTTTCGGTCTGATCCACAAGAAATGTACCGCGTCCCGGCAAGTAAATGTGCCAGACACTGTTCACCAGTACCGCGCCATCAAGCAACGCAGTGTCTTCAGAATCCGATGAAAATTTCAC
>Ga0255058_10002452_pt1 | contig 10234 bp, 6 predicted proteins | sample Cases_109_9_MG_FD_188637 | JGI IMG/M metagenome (GOLD analysis project Ga0255058, IMG submission 188637) | Seawater microbial communities from Amundsen Gulf, Northwest Territories, Canada - Cases_109_9 | ecosystem: Environmental > Aquatic > Marine > Gulf | place: Canada: Northwest Territories... | reverse complement strand
TGCAACAGAAATCAATTTTTTTCTAAAACTAAAACACTTTTCAAAAAACCTTGATTCACTGATCTTTTCTTATGGTATTTTTAGATAATAAAGCTTGAAAGTTTTTAGCGAGCGTAGTTCTCGGAGCATGCCGCGTGGTTGTCAGAGGAACATAAAATAAAAATATACTCCTTGCACTTGAGAATCTCCGCCATTTGCTGGGGGCTTCAATTAATCCATTCTCTTGAATTAAAAAGATATTTTTTTTAAAAACTATTATCTTTTGTTTTGTTTTTCCCCGGAGGGTAGCCTGCTTCCTTAAAAGGAAAACCATAAAGGATATCATTTTCAAGGTGGGACAAACGAATACCCACAATTTGATTCATTAATTTATCTGACCCGGAAAAGTGTACGGGCAAATAATTGTCAGAATAACCCTTGAGCATATTATTAACGGAGTCTCGTTTATGCTCCACAAGAATTTTTAGATGTTTTCCCAAAAAACTATTTTTAAAAACCAGGGATTTCTTGTGGATTAAATCATTTAGTAAAGTTACTCTTTTTTTTCTGTCCTTTGAAGGGACCTGTCCAGGAAGATCATAAGCTACTGTATTTTTTCTACCAGAAAAATTAAAAACGTGCAAATAAGAAAAAGAAGTATTTTTGACTACAGACATAGTTTCCTCAAAATCCTTGTCCGTTTCGGATGGGAAACCGGCGATTAGATCAGCGCCAAGCCCTATCTCCGGTATTCTGTTTGTAATTTTGTTGACCACTCCATAAAAATCCTCAATCCTATAATTTCTTTTCATTAAACCTAAAATTTTGTTAGATCCGCTTTGCAATGATATATGCAGGTGATTGCAGATTTTTGGAGATGAGGCTATCAGAGAAATGAGTTTATCATTGATGTCTTTGGTCCCAAGGGAACTCAACCGTATCCTAAAATTGCCTTCAACTTGCGACATTATTTTTAAAAGTTCATATAAATTTGTTGGCGGGGAAAGGTCCTTTCCATAGCTTCCTAAATGAATGCCCGTCAGTGTTATTTCTTTAAACCCTTTATTTAAAAGATTTTTGAAATGATAGACCACATTTGCGGGGTCCGCGCTTCTGCTATTTCCTCTTGCAATAGTGATTACACAAAAGGAGCATTTAAAATTACAGCCTGTCTGTATTTTTAAAAAAGCTTTGGTTTTCCCCATAAATTGATCAGCTTCAACGAAATGAAAATAAGAGCTTTTCCCTGGATTTCCAACAGCGACCATAGGTTTTATTTGTTTCCTTTTGTATAAGGAGATGCCTCCCATGATTTTTAACTCTTTTAAAAATTTTATAATGTCCTTTTTCTCCTCATTGCCGAGAATCAAATCTACACCCCGCAATGATTTTATTGCGCCAGGTTCAAGCTGTGGATAACACCCTGTAACGATAATGAAACTTTCAGGATTGGACTCCACGGTTTTTCTAATTACTCTTCTGCATCGATAATTGCTTTTTTGGGTGACCGAGCAAGTATTAATAACACATATATCTGCTTGCTTTTCGAACGGGACCGGTTGCAATCCTTCTTTTTCAAAAGAGGCTCGCATTTCAGCGCTCTCATACTGGTTATTGCGGCATCCTAAGGTGGCTATTTTAACTTTCATAGGAGTTGATTATATCACAAACTCAATATAGAGTTGCTAATCAGGGTTTTCTCTAATAAATATACCAGCAAATACCCTTTTTCATTGCAAACCAGATTAAATGTAAAGCTTCCAGGCTACTGAATAAGCAAATATTTTGTTAGATATTTTCTGCTTCCTATGGGTTTCAATGCTTTTAATAAGGTAGTATTTCTCAATATTGCAGTTAATATGAAACCTCGTTATAATAGCGAAATTATGGGGAAAATGATACTTTAGGATAAAGAGGCAGGCAATGATTTTATAACCGTTTTGGGGATTTTAAAATCTAAATATAAACGTTTTGAAAAATATTGATCTGATGGGAGGGTTGGCGCTGGCGGTGATCGTAACATTATTAAAGGAACAAAAGCAAAGAGTGTTTTTAATGAACATTTTGTGCCCTATATTCTTTATTTACGTTCTAAGTTAATGGCAGCCGAGAATTCAAAGTAATGATCAAAATTCTTGTAATATATTTTGATGGCAAGCATATTGATTTTTCCCAAGAACTCTTAAAGCCATTGCTTTTCAGATTTTAACCTTGTTTCAATTTTATGAACAAAATAAATAAATATATTTTTAAAGAATTATTTATTGTATTAGGCATTGGGACCGTTGCGCTTACTGGAAGTCTATTCCTTGAAAGACTTCTCAGTTTGACAGGAGTAATGGTTAATAAGGGAGTTTCCTTTCTGAATGTCGCAAAAATGGTTTTTTATATTGCTCCTGCTATTTTAATTTTAACTATTCCAATGAGTGTTATGGTGTCATCGGTAGTTACTTTCAGTCGTATGTCTTCTGACTCTGAAATTACTGCCTTAAAAGCGGGTGGATTTAGCTTTTACCAGCTTCTTGTCCCAGTGATGGTATTGTCCATCTTAACATACATATTCGTTGAGTTATTAATGATCTTTGCCCTTCCAATGGGGAACCAGGCCTTTCGTAATTTACTTTTTAACATCCTCAATACCCAAGCGAAATATGAAATTAAGTCTAAACTATTTAATGATGATTTTAAAAATATGGTTATTTATGTAAACGAAAAAGAAACCAGCAATTCTGTGATGAAAGGAATTTTTATTCATGAAAATGCAAAAAATGAGGAGAGTAGAATTATTAATGCAAAAGAAGGGGCTTTTTTTTCCGATAACAAGTCATTCGTTATGCAGATAAGGTTAAAAAATGGAACAATACATCGTGTTGGGAAAAATAAGAAGAAATATAATATGTTGAAGTTTGAACAATATAACGTTGAAATAAAAATTCCGAGGTTAGATGAGTTCAGCGGGAAGGCGTTGTTAAAAAGCAGAGAGCTTTCTTACTCAAAACTGAAGGAGAAAATAGCCAAACGAAAGAAAAAAGGATTGCCTTTTTATAGTGATTTGGTTGAGCTTCATAAAAAAAATTCCCTTCCATTTACCTGTCTGATTTTTGGTTTCATTGGAGCTCCGTTAGGAATAAAGTGCAGTCGCTCAGGAAAATCTGGCAGTTTGGCCGCTAGCATTTTTGTAATTGCATTTTATTACATTATGTTATTAACTGGGCAAACCTTAGGAGGCGCAGGAAAGCTAGAACCTTTTATAGCAATGTGGATTCCAAATATTGTCATAGCGGTAATAGCAGGGTATTTAATTTATAAAACCGCTAATGAGCTTCCCTTTAAATATTCGCAATTTATTTCTGACAAAATTTTAAGGACCATCGATAATATAAAAAGTTTAGTGACTTATAGCGTCATTAGAAATGAAAGAAGGAAAGTTCTACCTGGACCAAATATCACTTAAATTGCTTTATTCCAATTGCGTATCGAGTGTTATAAAAGTCCTCTACAAATAAACCCCTCAAATTCGAATTTGTGTTATTAGCTTAACTGACAAAACATACATGTTGAAATTTTTTACCTGGGAGCAATAGCGGCATTGATTCTATCTGCCATTTTATCCACTGCATTGTATTGTGTTCCTTTCCAGAAGAATTCACCGTTTGGTTTTAGGATTGTGAAATAAGGAAGCCCTATTTTGAGTTCACGATGGAGGGGATTGTCTCTAAATTTTTTAAATATAGGATCAGTGTCATATATCTTTACAAGAACAGCCTTACGAAGGCCTTGATTAAGTTTTTCATTTTTTATAGATAGTTTTTCAAATTCCAGACAGTTTGCGCACCAGTAGGCGAAGAAATCGATAAAAATGGGTTTATTTTCTTTAAGGGCCAGTTTTTTTGCCTCTTCAAATTCACGATACCATTCCAGATTTTCGTGTCTTTCAATTTTTGCGCTGCTTTGTGCTATTAATTTCGATGGATATGAATCATCTTTTTCTTGCAAAAATCTTCCGGATTGTGAAAACCCATTATACAAAAAATACAAAGCTGGCAAGATCAGTATAAAAGAAAACCATTTTTTCACCCTATTTTTCTCAGAACGAAATAAACCCAGATAAATTGAAAAAAAGACAGCCACAATGCCAAGGAGGATGCTATAGGCGGCCTGGTCGCCAATTTGAAAAGCGCTTATCCCTTTCATATAGTATATCCAGGCTATGTAAAGAATTGCTAATCCAAGAATACGTTTTAAATATTCCATCCAGGCTCCGGCCCGGGGCGTTAGATTGCTTAATAGCCCAACTAAAAGAAAGGGAATGCCAATTCCTATTCCGAATCCGCCCATCATAATTCCACCCTTGGTGATGTATATTGACTTTTTTAGAAAAGAACCTTCTTGCCCCAATTCTGTAATTACCGCGTTTGCCTCGGCAACACGGTCTGCTATTTGTAAAAGAAGAGCAAAGACCACAGGACCAACGCAGGGTGAAATAATCAACCCGGCGGTCATTCCCATGAAGAAAGTTCCAGCCATACCGCCCCTTTGGCCTATGGCGGAGGATATTTTTGTAGTAAAATCTTCACCAATGGTAAAATTGAATAATCCGAGCATGGCGATGCCCAAAAATCCAAAAATCAAAGCAAAAAAGAAATTAACAAAAGAATTTTGCATCACAGCATTGAAAGCGCCTCCGGTGATTCCAGCAATAACCCCTAGTGCCATGTATACGCATACAATCCCAAGAAAATAGAAAATAGAATGATATATTCCCAATTGTTTTTTGGATTTTCCCCGTTCCATTATGATCGCAGAGGTGATAGGAATCATTGGGTATACGCAGGGAGTTCCCGCTGCTAAAATGCCTGAGATAAATATAAAGGTAAAGGCTAATAGAAAATTATTGGAAAATTTATGATAAAGAGAATTTATTTTTCCTGTAAACCCCTCTCCTTCCGGTGGAGTAAAAGATGTTTTTGGAAGGGCGCTTTCAGGGGCCGAGAAATGGGATTTAATACCAGCGCCAGAATTTTTTTTAGGTTCTTCTTTTATTATTAAAATAATTTCTTCAACATTAGGCAAAAAACATATTTTTGTTAAATCGTTGCATATTTGAGATTTTGCTTTAATAGGAGGAATAATAAATTCACGTCCTTCAATTCGGCGTATAGAGAATTTGAACTCTCCGGCTCCACGCAATACCATTGCATTGACTTCATTATCATATTTGCCTTCAGGGTTGGATAAGGGTAAGATTTTATATCCGGCAGACTTAACCCCTGAGAAATCAAAACTTAATGGGATAAATGCGCCTGTCTCCCCGCTGCTGAGATAGGCATGATGATTTTTTGGGATTGTAACTTTTATCGCAAATTCTCCCTTAGCATCTTCAGCAGGAGATAAATAAGGACCTACAATTGAAAACTTAACCGATGGATTTCCTTCAAGAAAAGGATTTTCTTCAGATGTTTTTGCCTGGACGCACTTTGCTAGAGGCATTAAAAACAAAAAAAAGGAAATAAACCACGGAATTATGAACAATAGGAGAGTTTTTTTTAAACACAAAAATAGTTTCATAATGAAACGAGATAAAAAGTAGATACCCACGGGCAAGCCCGTGGCACTTAAAATAATTCAAGCTTCGCTTGACCTGAATCATAGATTCAGGTAATTTCATTCACCCACGGCCAAGGCCGTGGAACTCTGTCGCTTCGCGAACTTTTAGAATTTATAGCCAATATACTCTTGAAAAGATATTATACCATATTAAAAAGCTACTAAATGGCAACTCCCTGTTATATGGTAAGGAACTAAAATGGTTTCTACTTATTCTTCTCTATATCCATTTGACTTTTTATTTTAATTTACTTAACCTTTTCATGAAAAAGACAAAGAATGAAACCCCTTTTGGTTGCGTTTTTAGAATAGTAGAAAGGATTGTTTTTGAATAGCAAAATAAATTCGTTTGATGATCTATTGAGAGTAATGAGCAAACTCCGTAGTAAAGACGGATGTTCCTGGGATAAGGAACAAACCTGGGAATCAATAAAATCATATGTGATTGAAGAGAGTTATGAATTATTAGAAGCTGTTGACGAAAAAAATCCTGATAAAATTAAAGAAGAATTAGGTGATTTGCTTTTTCAAATAATTTTTTACGCAAAAATTGCTGAAGAACAAAAAGATTTTGATATTTATGATGTTTGTAATTATACAAAAAAAAAGATGATCCGAAGACACCCCCATGTATTTGGAAATATCAACCTAACTACATCAAGGGATGTTTTAAAGCATTGGGAAGATATCAAATCCAAGGAACCAGAAAATGTTGACAGGGAATCCGCTTTGGATGGGGTACCTAAAGATCTGCCTTCCCTGTTAAGGGCGCAAAGGCTTCAGAAAAAAGCTGGCATCACGGGGTTTGATTGGGATAATATTGAACAGGTATTTCAAAAAGTTGAGGAGGAATTGGCCGAGTTTAAACAAGCCCTTTTTGAAAAAAAACAAATTGAGATGGAACACGAGCTGGGAGATTTGTTATTTTCTCTTGTGAATGTTGGGCGATTTATTAAAGTCAATTCTGATGAAGCGCTGAGGAAAACAATTAGTCGGTTTATTAAAAGGTTTAAATTTATTGAGAAAGAAACCAAAATAAAAGGCGAGAGTTTAAAAGAAATGTCTTTAAAAGAAATGGATGTCTATTGGGAAAGGGCGAAAAAACTAGAAAAGGAAAATATTCCCATATAATTTTCACAAAAATAAGGGTTTAAAAATGAAAATATTAATTGTTGGAGCTGGAGTAGTTGGTTTTCAATTAGCGAATGAACTTTCAAAGGAAGGCCATGATATTTCAATTATTGATTTAAATCCAGCTAAGATTAAAAAAATAAATGAAAAATTGGATGTCCTATCATTCCTGGGAAATGGTTGCCAGCCTAGTGTATTGAAAAAGGCGGGTATTGAGACATCTGAAATGGTTATTGCCGCATCAAGTGTGGATGAAATCAATATTATAATCTGCACATTAGCTAATAAGTTTAATGTAAAAAAGAAGATTGCCAGGATAAGAAATCTTGAATACACAGGATGCGAAAAAATTTTGAATCTTAAAGATCTCTTTGTTGATACCGCAATAAATCCTGATGAAATCATTATTGATTTCATAGGAAAAATAATGGAAACGCCGGGAACGATGAACGTTGCAGAGTTTGCTGAGGGAAAAATTCAATTGAGAGGGTTTGACATCTCTAAAGACGCCCCTATTGTAGGGAAAAAACTATCTGAATTGAGCGGACTTTATTCCTTGGACTCATTTCTTATTACCGGCATATCCCGTAATGGAGAAATGCTTATTCCAAAAGGAGAAGACCAGGTACAAATCGGAGATCATCTCTATGTGCTTGTAGCGGAGGATTTGTTGCCTTTAATTTTGCCAATGTTGACCAAACATGTGGACGCAATTCAAAAAGTAGTTATATATGGAGCTAATACAGTAGGGGTCAATGTCGCAAAAATTCTTGAAGAAAAATTTAAAAGCGTCACATTAATAGAGCCAAATACCGAAAAGGCAGAATTCGCGGCCTCCATCCTCAACAAGACTACTGTTCTTTTTGGAGAAGCGACAGACCAGGACCTTTTAAAGGATGCGAATATTGCAAACGCTGATTTTTTTATGGCCCTTTCCGATGATGATGAATCCAATTTGCTATCTTCCTTGCTTAGCAAAAAGCAAGGAGCTAAAAAAGTAGTTATTATTACCGATGAGCCGGACTACCTTCCCATTCTTGATTCAATTGAAATGGATATTGTAATTAATCCCCGCCTTTTGACTGTTGGAGCTATCCTTCAGTATATTCGGCGTGGGAGGATACAATCAGTGGTGAAATTGAGAGAAAATGAAACGGAAGTCATTGAAATGACTCCTGATCCAAAATCTCCTGTGGTGAGGAAAAAATTATCTCAAATAAAATTTCCACCAGGATCTATTGTAGGCGCGATCATTAGAAACGGTGAAATGATTATCCCTGACGGAGAATCTATTATTGAAGTTGGTGAAAGTGTAATTGTTTTTGCTTTGCCACAAGCTATCCCGAAAATTGAAAAGCTTTTTGGAAAGAGGAAGCTATTTTAAGCCCCATGTTATCTTCAATAATGCCTTCTTTTACCATTAGACTATATTCTATTCTGAAGATTTTGACCGACATTTAGTAAGTTCAAAAGAACAAAAAGTAAAGTCGGTGTTTATTATGGCTAATAGAGCAATATTTTACATCCTGGGAATGCTTCTTTTTTATTTATCCCTTCTATTAATTATTCCCTTTTGCGTATCCCTTTATTATTCTTCATTGCCAATATTCTCAATTCGCGGGACTCCCTTCTCCTTTTTTTGCTCAATCATTTTATCTTTGATATGCGGGCTTTGCCTTAGGTCTCACTTTAAAGATGGCAAGAAAAATTTGGAATCATTAAGCGAACGCGATGGCTTTTGTATTGTCACCCTTTCCTGGATTTTGGTAGCCTTCTTCGGATCTTTTCCTTTATATTTTTCCGGGACCTGCGCGGAGTTTGTAAATGCTTATTTTGAAACAATGAGCGGATTTACAACTACTGGAGCAACTATTTTTAAAACAATAGAAACAATTCCTCCATCAATATTGTTTTGGCGTTGCATGACACAGTGGCTGGGAGGAATGGGAATTATTATTTTAACGGTCGCTATTTTACCTGAAATGAGAATTGGAGGATATCATCTTTTTAGGGCAGAAATCCCAGGAGGATCCACATTTGAAAGAATTAAGCCTAGAATTTCTGAAACGGCCAAAGTATTATGGGGTATTTATTGTTTATTGTCCTTGATAGAAGTGGTCCTTTTATTTTTGGGCGGGATGACATTATTTGACGCTTTTTGCCACACCTTTACAACCATGTCCACTGGAGGTTTCTCGACAAAGACAGATAGTGTTGCGCATTATAATAGCGCCTTTATCCGTTTTGTAATTATCTTCTTCATGATAATGGCAGGCGCTAATTTTGGGTTGCATTATGTGATAATGAAAGGCCATATAAAAGCGGTTTTTAAAAATTTAGAATTACGATTTTATTTGTCCTTAATAGGAGGGGCTTCTCTATTTACTTTTATGGTTTTGCTTTTTTCATCAAATGAGAAATCTTTTATCCAGTTTTTTGGGGACTCAATTTTTCAGGTAGTTTCTATTGTGACCACCACAGGTTTTATGACGGCAGACTTCGATCAATGGCCTAATATTTTAAGAATTATGCTTGTTTGCCTTATGTTTGTTGGCGGTTGCGCTGGATCAACGGGGGGATCTATTAAAGTCATTCGAATACTTATTTTGTCTAAATTTATTTTGAGGGAGTTGCAAAAACTGATTCAACCAAGAGCTGTTATACACGTTAAGGTTGGTGAAAAAACTGTAGATAGAGAAACATTGACAAATATTTTGGCTTTTATGTTTATGTTCATATTTATTTTTATCACTGGTTCCATAATTATGGCTGGCCTTGGCATGGATTTAACGTCTGCTGTGAGTTCAGTGGCGGCTACACTTGGCAATGTGGGCCCTGGATTAGGTTCAGTGGGAGCTACTGGAAATTATGCGGATATTAATTTTATTGGGAAATGGGTATTAGTCGCTTGCATGTTGCTAGGCAGGTTAGAAATATATAGTGTGGTTATTTTGCTGTTGCCGCTCACCTGGAAGGAAAAATAGAATAATTTTTTTACGCTATTTAAATATCTTATTCCTTATTTTTAAAATCATTCATTAAAAAAACTCAACTGATAAATGCTTTTCATGCGCTGACCTTAATATTCCTGGCCAGAGTTAAATTTTTTTATTGGCATTCTGGGAATTAATCCTATCAATCAAACAAAATCCCAATTCATTGCACGTCAACAAAGGATTTTCCAGTAATGTAGAGTAATGTAGTGAAATAGTCTAGTTGCCTTTTGACCCGCCAAGGGCAATCGAATGAGGATGGTTGGAGTTTACTTGAGAAGCCTACTATAAAGTTTAAATAAATAACACTTGGGCGCCAAAAAGCATCTTTTACTTCTTGAATGTTTATCTTCTTCTTGCTTTTTTCTTCGCTACTTTCTTCTTTGCAACTTTCTTCTTTGCTACCTTCTTCTTTGCTACCTTCTTCTTTGCTACCTTCTTCTTTGCTACTTTCTTCTTTGCTACTTTCTTTTTGGCTACTTTTTTTTTGGCTTTTTTCTTTGTTGCCATTAATTTCCTTTCTT
>Ga0255058_10002451_pt1 | contig 10234 bp, 11 predicted proteins | sample Cases_109_9_MG_FD_188637 | JGI IMG/M metagenome (GOLD analysis project Ga0255058, IMG submission 188637) | Seawater microbial communities from Amundsen Gulf, Northwest Territories, Canada - Cases_109_9 | ecosystem: Environmental > Aquatic > Marine > Gulf | place: Canada: Northwest Territories... | reverse complement strand
TTCGCTGCGTTGCACAGCAATATTGCAGTGCATCAGTCCGGAATCGGCCTAGGCTGTGTGAAAAGTCCGGTGTCATGTTGCCAGTGGGGAAAATACTTACGAAAACCCCGTATTTTAAAGGGCAATCTCATTCTTCGTCTCGTTTCACTGCTAAGCGTAAGGGAAAATTGAAAAGTTTTCCCACCCTCTCATTGTGATCAGAGTTTTCACACAGCCTCGGCCACTACCGGACATTCTCGGATCGGTCTTGAGCAACGATGTGGTCTGTCTCCGGCGCGCCGCCTTGTTCGCCTCTTGTCGAGCGTATTTCTCCTCGGATGTGTGAATGCGACCCTCAGCCTAATGGCCACGCAAGTAGTTGGGAGAGGATCCGTGTCGAAGGTAATTGATGATCGCTAGGGCTCGATCACGATTTTGATTCCCCTTAGCGACCTCCCAATTCACCGCCCAGTCCGACAGAAAGATCACGGCCACCCCGTTTTGCATGTCGCTGTAACCCGTCTGCCCAAAGGAACCGCTTGAGTAGATGACGTTGTCGGCAGCGATAAAGTAGCTCTGAGAGCCGTACCGTACGCCCGGAAAAGTCGAGCCGGCTAACTTGTTTTCAGCGAACTTGGTCTTGGACGGGTCTGTAACGGAGGCATAGTAACTTTTGGGTGCCTTGCCTTGAGCGATCCATTGGTGGAATAGCGCGTAGTCGCGAGCGGAGATGCTGATGCCATAGCTGGGCGCAAACGTTCCATCGCTCGTCTTCGCGAGGGAGCCCTTGTAATTCACTCCGAAATCGTCAAACAGTGCAGTAAGTAGTTCAGAAAACTTCTTTCCGCTGGCCATCTCGGTCAGCAGCGCCAGCGTGTCGGTGTTCATATCCGAGTATTGCCACGCATCTCCGGGCCTATTATCTGCCTTCGTTGACTTGATCATCTTGCGATGTCCTGTCGCCTTTCCCGGTTGAAGACCTTGCTCAACCTCGAAAAGTTGACCAGGGGCACCTGGCGTGTGGAAATCGAGAAGAGTCGGCATGCCACTGAGCATGTCCAACACCTGCTGCACCGTCGCTGAGCCAACGCCACTTCCTGCCGTATCCGCCAGGTATTTTGAAACTGTGGCTTTCGGATCGATCGATCCCTTGTCGATCAATTGGTGAGTGATGATGCCCACAAAAGTCTTGGAGGCGGACTGCAGAAGGTTTGCATCCGATACGTTAAAACCGTTGTCGTAATACTCGGCAAGGATCACGTTGTCCTTCATGACGACGAACCCCTTCACCTGGGTATCGAGCATCGACTCGATGTAGGATTTTCCGTTGTCATGCTCGGTATTCAAATCCAGGTGAGTTTTCGCTACTTTCAATTCTGCCGGCTTCTTCGATGGACTGATTTCAGCCGTACCGTGCAAGGCAAACTCAGGCCAGTGCGCGCTGACATACTTGTAGTAGGGCCACTTTTGCTGGTTTGCGGGCGTGATGTCGGTTCGCGTGAAGGGCCTGTAGAAATCCTGGACGTTGAACCCCGATCCGAAGGCGGAGGGCGCGTCGGCTTGAACCGCGGGGCTTGCGCTCACGATTGCTAATGGGGTAGCAATGATCGCAGCGATTCGATACAGCGTCTTCATTTCCGCTCTCTCCTTGGCGTGTGAGTTATAGATGGCGAACGTGCAATAGACACGATTTCCGCCGTACAATTCTTTGCCGATTGTCCGACATTCTTGCAGAAAGTTCTTGCGCTATCCATCCTTACACTCACATGGATGCAGACGTGCATTCCCAATGACCGCTTCGGGTCGAGGCTGTGTAAAAAGTCCGGTGTCATGTCGCCGGTGGGGAAAATTCTTACGAACCCCCCGCTTTTTGAAGCGCAAGCCCATTCTTCGTCTCGTTTCACCGCTAAACGCAAGGGAAAATTGAAAAGTTTTCCCACCGCCTCGTTGCGAACAGACTTTTCACACAGCCTCGGCCGAACCCGGTCGTTCGGCTTCCTGACAAGCTGGCTTCGAACCAGGTGGTCGGGGGCTCGAGTCCCTTTGGGCGCTTCAAGTGGCGTGAAAAGACAAGTAACGCGGTCAGGGACCAGAGACAATAAGCGAGGCGCTATTCCTGAACAACAGCATCCGTAAACAAGCCCGCTATTCCGATCGGTAAAATTCGTAACGTTATTGCGGGGCTGCTGCCCGCCGGACGTCCGACGCTGATGGTGGTCGCGGAGCAGCTGGACATTAGCCCGCGCACCCTGCAGCGGCGGCTGGCAGATTACGACCTGACGCACTCGCAACTCGTGAAACAGACCCGTATTACCAAAGCATGCCAGCTGCTGGCGCAGCAAGATTTGCACATCAGCGACATCGCGCTTGAGACCGGCTTTGCCACGCCCAGCGGTTTCAGCCGGTCCTTTCAATCCTGGACGGGTTCGTCTCCACGAACGTTTAGAAACGGGCTTTAAAGTATGTCGATACCGGCACCAGGAATCGCAACTCGGCGAACCGCTGAGTTGCCTTTCGAGCAACCTGTCCTGGTTGCTTCTGAAAATGCTACCCTCCTGCCGGGCGGAGACTGAGATCAGGCTTCAATGACATGTCGTTCGATTCACTGGCGGTCTTGCGTCCTGCTCGTCGTGGTTGTCGCCAGCTGCCAGATATTGCCGCCGAATCCTGCTACCCCGCATCATGACGGCAATAAGTTTCTCAACCCCCACTCCCAGGATCCCCATGGTCCCCAAGGATGGTATGCCCTTCCCGATTTCCTCAAGTGGCGTTGGGAGCGTTTGATGGCGGGAGCGCCGGAGCGGGATGACGACGCCTACCAGGCGACTCTGGCCCACAACGATCCGGCCTACCTGAAATCAAATGGGGTAGATCCCACCGTGACCTGGATCGGCCATGCGACGCTCTTGCTCCAACTTCACGGAGTCAACATCCTGACGGACCCTCATCTCACAGAATGGTCCTCCCCGGTCTCATGGGCAGGTACGAAGCGCCTGGTCCCGCCGGGACTAGACTTCGAAGACTTGCCCGAAATCCACGTGGTGGTAATTTCTCACAACCACTACGACCACCTCGACCTTCCTACCTTGCAGCGCCTTTCGCAGCAATGGGGACCGGAGCGCAGCCCGCGAATCTTCGTGCCGCTCGGGATCAAGGCGTATCTGGACAGCAAGGGTATTCCCAACGTGATTGAGATGGACTGGTGGGACCAGGAACGCTACAAGGGACTGTCGATCCATGCTGTCCCGGCGCAACATTACAGTCGCCGCACGCCGTTCGATGGCAACCGGACCCTCTGGGCCGGGTTCGCCGTCATCAGCGATGACTACCGGTTCTTGTTCGTGGGAGACTCAGGGTACTCGCCCGATTTCGAGGAGATCGGCGAACGGTTCGGGCCCTTCGATCTTGCGGCCATCCCCATTGGCCACTATGCGCCTCGCTGGTACGTGAAGGCGATGCATGTCAATCCAGAGGAAGCGGTCCTGGTCCATCGAGACGTCCGAGCCCGTTGCTCGGTGGCCATTCACTGGGGAACCTTCCCGTTGCCCGGAGATGATCCATTGGATGAGCCGCCGAAGCGGTTGCGGGCTGCGCTCTTGGAGGCAGGTATCTCTCAACGTGACTTCTCCGTGATGCAGCATGGGGAGACTCGTCATCTCCATACCGACACGTGCGAGCCCGAGCCAAGAAATATCGCCACTCACACCAACGACAACTAGGGAGGCGTAGCTGGTGCAGTACCATCTGGGGAGTTGGCTAGCGCAGCGCCCTGAGGTCGATCCGAACCACGACCCAGTCCCCTGGTACACGGAGCGGGATTTTCGCCGTTATCTCGACTGCGGACTATTGTGCCGTGGTTTCGGGCGCGCGATTACACACTATATGAGGGTGACGGCCTGGTGAAACCGCGGGTGAAGCAGTTGCATCGCCGTCATCAGCCAGGAGTAGATGTACCTATCCTAAATCACTCTGCGGGATCCAAGGGCGGCTAGGTAGGCGAGCGATTATCTGATTGCCCCGCCCCGCTGCCGGTCTCCCGCATTCCTCCCTTGGGCAGTGTGGGCGGGGTCGCATTTCGTAGGCGGCGTCAGCGGGCGGATAGTGGAAGACAGCGAACGGCAAAAACCGACCCGAATTGGACACTCGGTGCAATGTCTGCTTAGAAATCGAAGCCCATGAAAGCAGTCGATCCGCATGAACGAATAATTCGAGGGGTGTGGAAGGAACGCCAAGGAAAGCAGCCCACGGTTAACCGCGTCTGCTCGAATGCCATCTATAATTACGGAAAAATAAGCAGTGGAATGAATAAAAGCAGAAAAAGCAGTGGGATCACTAAAGATAAAGTCCCCGCAGCTTTCCCAACTTTGGCTACAGATCCGTCGTCAGCATGTTCGTCGTCAGGATACGTTACCCATGTGTTCTCTGTAAGTTTAGGTACTTCATTCTCCAAAAGAAAATGGTAAATGTTTTGGGACAAGTCATAGTCTATGTCATCGCGGGTTTTCCCCGTGATCTCCAGAACCAGTACTCCCGTACTAGTCACAATTTGAACCTGTTGGATACTCTTGGATGTGACGTCGCTGCCGTATAAGAGTTGGATGCCTTTCATTTCGGAAAACTTTAAGCGCAGATCCATTGTTAGTTCCATAGCCGCATTATCAGCTTTTTTCACGTCGCCTTCTTTGTCCACATTATCCGTTCCAATTATGTAAACAAGTAACTCCTTATCGGTTAAGGCAAGAGCGCATCGTTTCCATATTCCAATGGTGCTTTCCATTGGCACGACCGTACATAAAGCATTGGAGTAGTAGTGAATGCTTTTTAAGTCGATATTGGTATCTTTCGAGACGTGGGATGCGATCGTTTCGTCTTTTACGGATGAAGCGCATCCTGAGAGGAATAACATGCACACCAACGTAAAAGGTATTTTCGGTGAAGTAGTCATTGTAGGACTGCATCCACGGTTGAGAGCGGCGCTAGTCGTCAGTGACGCGCCGTTGGAGGGGTACTGCCAGCATCCCTTGAGCGGCCGGCCAGTGTGAGTATTCTGACTCAAATTAAGCGAAAGACGGCTTACATCTGGCATACAAATTCGATGCGGCTAGATCCTGTCCGGTGTTTCCAGCCGATACTTCGCACTTGGACAGTCCCCGGCCTCCTTATGATTCACTACATTGGTAGTTCAAATCCTCCCGCCCCGACCAGCGATTGCCTCTAAATGACCGCTTCCAGAATGAAGCAGCCGTTCGTCGGCGATGGAGGAATGTCCGGAGATGGCCGTCTCCCGCCGTTCAGGTGATGAAAATAACCCGTGGACGCCCAACGGCGACTTGCGACCCACTGTTGCCGTTCCGCACTCTCGCTATCCTTCCGCCCATCGACCTGACAGCGGACATCCGCTGCGATGACCGAGGCGGCAGAAAATAGCCAGAAGCGGACATATATCGCATGGGAGAGTTTTTTATCGCCAGCGGCAAAGCGTCGTGCCGCCTCAACTCTAGCTACTCTCGTAGCTAGTCCAGTCGTAGCCCTTGCCGTAGCGATTCGCGAGGAAATCCACAAACGTCTTCACCTTGGGCGGCACGAAGCGTTGGTAGGGATGCACGGCGTAAAGCGGCGTCCGTTCCGGGACCGGCGGATGATTGGGCATAACCTCGACCAATTCTCCATTCGCCAGCGAGGGCCCGACCAGCCATTCCGGGACAAGGACCAGCCCCATACCGTCCCGAGCGGCATTTATCAGGGCATTACCGCTGTTGGCGCTGAAGCTTCCGGATGCGCGTACGTCGATGGTGCGACCGCCGGCCTTGAAACGCCAGACGTTGTAGCCCGGATGTGTCCGGAAGATCAGACAGTCGTGGCCGGCCAGGTCTTCGGGGCGTTCAGGCGCGCCGGCGCGATCCAGGTAACGCGGGCTGGCGCATAAATAGCGCCGCGCCTCACCGATCTTGCGTGCGCGAAGCGTCGAATCTTCGAGCCGGCCCATACGGACGGCCAGGTCGTACCCCTCGCCCACCAGGTCCACCACCCGATCGGTGAAGGTGAGTGCGAAACGCACCCCGGGCCAACGGGCCTGAAACTCGCCAATGGCGACCGTCAGGTGGCGCTCCATGCTCGCCGGAATCGTCAGACGGATGAGCCCGGAGGGATGATCCTCCAACTGCGCCGCGATGACCTTGGCCTCCTCCAGATCGAGCAGGATGCCCCGCGTGCGCTCATAGAACGACTGACCGGCTTCGGTCAGGTTCAACTTGCGCGTGGTCCGGTGGAACAGAGCGGCGCCGACCCAGCCCTCGAGTTCAACGATGCGCCGCGAAACCGAAGAGGGCGCCAGCCCCGACTGCCGGCCGGCCTCGGAGAACGACCCGGTTTCCACCGCTTTCGCAAACAACGAGAGGGCGCCCAACGTGTCCAATGACATCTTCCTTTTGGTTCTATTTGTGCAATTACAGCAATAATGAATTGCATATTTTTGGGCTACTCGTCAAGCCGAATTTTATCTACCCTCCATTCCAAGCCCAACGCAAACGAATGGAGAATACGATGGTCGATCTTTATTTCTGGACCACGCCAAACGGCTACAAGCCGCTTCTCCTCCTTGAAGAGGCCGGGATCGACTACGAAACCCGTCCCGTCAACATATCCAAGGGCGAGCAGTTCGAGCTGGCGTTCCTGAAGATTTCCCCCAACAACCGCATCCCAGCCATCGTCGATCACGACCCGGAAGACGGCGGTGCGCCGCTGGCACAGTTCGAATCCGGCGCCATCCTCCAGTACCTGGCCGAGAAGACCGGCAAGTTCATGCCCACCGATGCAAGAGGCCGGGCCGAAGTCCTGCAATGGCTGAATTGGCAAATGGGCGGCATCGGTCCGATGTTCGGCCAGTATCTTCACTTCGTCGATTACGCGCCCGAGGATATCGCTTACGCCAAGGAGCGCTACACGCGGGAAGCCGAACGGCTTCTGGGCGTGCTCGACAAGAGGCTCCGGAACCGCGAATACGTGGCCGGCGCGTATTCAATTGCCGATATGGCGATCTACCCCTGGGTGCGCCGCATACTCGAGCGCTTCGAGGGGTTCGAAAACGTGCGGCGCTGGGCATCGGCGGTCGCCGATCGACCGGCCACCATCCGCGCCTACGAAAAGGGCGCAGCGATCAATACCGTTCCCACCATCACCGAAGACTCAAAGGCGCTGCTGCTCGGTCTGACCGGCGGCATTGCTAGCGATACCAGAGACCACCAGGCCGCCTAATCCCAGGTGGCTTTCGACCCCCTTTTATGGAGCACTAAAATGTCGAACCAGAATGAAACCGTACTCATCACCGGCGCGTCGACCGGCATCGGATTTGCCGTCGCCCGCGCTTTCCTGGACCGGGGCTCAAACTTGGTCCTCAACTCAAGAAACCCCGACCGGCTTGAAGCCGCATACGAAGCGTTGGGACGGCCGGACAACGCCGTGCTCGTCACCGGCGACGTCAGCGACAAGGCCGTCGGACAACAGATGGTCGACGCCGCGCTCGAGAAATTCGGACGCGTCGACGTGCTGGTCAACAACGCCGGCGTCTTTTCGCCCAAACCCTTCCTCGATGTCGAGGAGGCGGACCTTGACCACTACTACGCGATCAACCTGAAGGGCACGTATTTCACCAGCCAGGCCGCGGTACCCGCCATGCAGGCCCAAGGCGGCGGTGCCATCATCAATGTAGGTACGGTGCTGGTGAACCATGCCCTCGGCGGCTTCCCGGCCAGTGCGGCGGTCGCCAGCAAGGGCGCCATTCATGCGCTTACTCTTCAACTGGCCGCAGAGTTCGGCAAAGACAATATCCGCGTTAGCACAGTTGCGCCAGGCATCGTCCGGACGCCCATCCACACCCGGAATGGCATCGAAAACGTCGATGACTTGGCCGGTTTGTCTCTGCTGGACCGCGTCGGCGAGGGCGAAGAGGCAGCCGATGCCATCCTCCATCTTGCCACGGCCAAATTCACCACGGGCGTCGTCTATCCGCTGGACGGCGGGCACACTGCCGGCCACCACTTTGACTAATCACAAACCCCGAAAAGGAGAACCAAAATGACCACTTTCCCCGTACATTCGAGTGAAACCGCGCCCGAGGCATCGAAGCCAATTCTGGCTGCGACCCAGAAAAAATTCGGCTTCGTGCCCAACCTCATCCGCGTCTTGGCCGAGGCTCCTGTCGCCGCCGAAGCCTACACAACAGTCATGGGCATTTTCGAAAGCTCTTCGCTTTCCGATGCCGAACAACAAACTGTTTTGCTCTCCGTGAGCTTGATCAACGAATGCGATTACTGCATGGCGGCTCATTCTACGGTCGCCGGCATGAAGAACGTCCCGGCGAAAATCATCGAAGCACTACGCTCGGGCACGACGCTTCCCGATGCCAAACTCGATGCCCTGGCGGTGCTGACGCGGTCCATCGTCGAGACCCGCGGTTGGCCTACAGAGGCGGCAAAAGAAGCCTTCTTCGCGGCCGGCTACGGCACTCGCGAGTATCAAGAGGTTATCGTTGGTGTCGCCTTAAAGACCCTTTCGAATTACGTGAACCACGCCGCCGATACCCCCCTCGACCCCGCGTTCGAAGCAGCCAAGTGGGCTGCGTGACGATCCCCTAAACCTCTCCCACCTTCGCCCCCGGAACTACCGGGGGCCTTCCTGTGGTTAAAAACCATCCTTGGTTTTAACCGCGACTAGCCCGCATATACGATGGGGCCCAAGGAACGTCTGCTCCGGGGCATCACCGGCCAGACCCCCGTACAACGCGAACGGCTGTGTATGGACTCCTCCTCGTTTGCAAGCGCTCTGTTGGTTGACGATAAGGTTCGACTGCTCACGTGTATCCGGTCTCTGTATCGTGCCCTGTGGCACGGGACCTTGATGGGCTATCCGCGCGCCCGCTCCCAATTGCTTTGCCGTGCTTTGTTGCACTTGGCCGTTCACGGGTTTTGCCGGCGCCGGTCCGACCTGTTCGCCATCACTCAGAGTGCTTTGCAATCGTTGTTGAAGGGACCTCCTGTCGAAGGGTAACTGGGTTCTGTGTTTACCCAAGCAGGCTGGCCGCCCGCTCCGGTTCGTAGTCCGTATCGTTTCGAATCATCGACCAGGCCATTCGCGCGGTCTTGTTCGCCAGCGCCACCGTTGCCACGTTCATGTGCCGGCGACTCGTCAACCTCATCACCCATTGGCTGAGACGATCGTCTTTGTCCTTCGCCGCAGAGATGACAGCGCGGGCACCGTGCACGAGCAGCTTGCGTAAGTAAGGGTCGCCGCGTTTACTGATCCCCAGCAACCGCTCCTTGCCTCCCGTACTGTGCTGCTTTGGCGTCAGCCCGAGCGAGACGGAGAAATCCCGGCCTTTGGTGAACTGTTCACCACTGCCCAGCGTCGCGACCAACGCGGTCGCAGTGATCGGCCCCACGCCGCGAAGTTGCTGCAGGCGCTGCGCGACGGGGTGACTCTTGGCCAGGGCGCCTATCTCGTCATCGAGCTCCTTGACCCGTCGGTCCAACTCCACGAGGTCCGCCCACACGCCGGCGAGCAACCCCCGGAATCGGTCGGTCAATCCGTTCTCTGCGTCCTCGAGCCACTGCGCGATGGCCGCGCGCAACTTCGGTAGGCTCTGTGGTGCCACCACCCCATACTCCGCCACCAACCCTCGGATCTGATTCGATTTCGCGGTGCGCGCACCCACGAGTTCCTCGCGGATACGGTGCATCGCTTGGATGTCCTGCTGCTCGACACTCTTGACCGACACAAATCGCATCGTCGGACGACTCATCGCTTCGCAAATCGCTTCGGCATCGTTGCGGTCGCTCTTGTTGCTCTTCACATAGGGCTTCACAAACTGCGGCGCAATCAACTTCACCGTGTAACCTCGCGCCTGAAGCTCGCGTGCCCAGTGATGTGCACCGGCACAGGCCTCCATTCCAATCTCGCTGCCCGGCTCGGTCTTTTCAAAAATCGCGGCGAGCCATTTCCCACGACTCAGCTGTCGACGCCACACGGGCTTCTCTTTCCCATCAACCCCGTGCACCTGGTAGACGTTCTTTGCCAAATCAACACCGATGCGCATAATCTTCATCTCGGACTCCTTCTCACTCTTGACTGGTTGGTTCCAAACTCCAGTCTGGCACCTAGATGCCGATTTGTGGGTGAGGAGGAGTCCATCCCATTGCTTGTAGGCGTCGGCGCCCTTCAAATCAGCAAGTAGGAACCGCCAATGGATAACGACGAACGT
>Ga0255058_10002450_pt1 | contig 10237 bp, 13 predicted proteins | sample Cases_109_9_MG_FD_188637 | JGI IMG/M metagenome (GOLD analysis project Ga0255058, IMG submission 188637) | Seawater microbial communities from Amundsen Gulf, Northwest Territories, Canada - Cases_109_9 | ecosystem: Environmental > Aquatic > Marine > Gulf | place: Canada: Northwest Territories... | reverse complement strand
AGTTCGGCTTCAGAAAACTCAGCGAGATCTTGGTGCAGCGTTCCGGCTGCGCTGGAGGCGCTCAAAGCGCTCCACAATTTCTCTGCGAATGCGCTCGACGTCCGAGAAGGCGGTTTCTGCGGCTTTGGGCTTGCGCTTTTTGTCTCCATCGCTACCAACCGCCGCCACCTTTTCCATGCCGCTGATCATCGATCCCACCGACTTGGCGTCGCGCTCATAGTCTGATGAGTTGAGCTTTCCGCTCTCCATACCCTTCTCCATCTGATCCAACTTCTTAGTGATCGCATCGCACAGCCGGTGTGCGAGCATCGCCCGCGCCTTTGGTGTCGATGGCTGGCCTCTGCGCGGTGACCGGCCCGTCAGCTCCCAGCGCGTGGGCCAGCCGCGTTGGCGTGCCAGCTTGCATATCGCTGAGGGCGAAACGCCGAACTGCTCGCCGATCTGGGCGACCGTTACTTTGGTGTCGGCATAAAGCCTCTGGATCTCGGCCACCGCTGCGTCGTCGAGCGCCATGCCGTCTCATCGTCTTCAGGTTGTTTTTGGGAAAACAAAAAGGGCGTTGGGCCGTGGTGGCCGCGCCCTCGTACAATTGTCGGGTTATACAGCAAACTTACTGTAGAACCGTTACGCTGTCAATGATAATTATTTGCCTTCTTCAATATTCCTGTCCATATATACTGTATATCCAAACAAAATATTTCAGTATATCAGCGGCGGGCTGGCCGGGGATAAGTATTGATAAGCCGGGCGCGTACACCCACTATTTGTTGCAGACAATCCCTGGCTCGTCTGCATTAACGGGGCGTACGTCACGAGCCGCCTTAACTGGGCCGTCGCCAGCAGGTACAGGACGCTATAAACCGCATAACATCCGAGTCGTGATCACCCCATCCCCTAAGCCGGGCTAACGAAAACTGGGCAATTGACCGTGCAGGACTGGTTCTTCAAGCCTGGCAACCGCCGGCCATACATCGATTGGCTGGGGCTCGATTCCAGGATCGATTCGACGCTGGCTGAGTCCTGGGCGTCGGTCCAAGATTATTGGAACGCCGGCACGAGCTTTTTTGCTCGCTTCCGCCTCAAGGGTTGGCGCCGCCTTGCCAACGAGGTCGCATCAGAGTCACTCACCATTGGCACGGCCGGCCTCGTCGTCATGTTCGCGCTCGCCATTCCGGCCTTTCAGGAATTCGACGAAAGCCGCTTCCTCACCGGTCGGTACGCCGTAAAATTCCTTGATCGCAATGGAAATGAGCTTGGCAAACGCGGCATCCTCCACAACGATGCGGTGCCATTAGAAGAGATCCCCGACCCCCTCATCAAGGCAACGCTCGCCACCGAGGACCGCCGCTTTTTCGAGCATTGGGGCATCGACGTCGTCGGCACTACGCGTGCGCTCGTTGCGAACCTACAGGCCAATGAGGTCGTGCAAGGCGGCTCCTCGATTACCCAGCAGGTGGCGAAAAACCTCTTTCTTTCGTCAGAGCGTTCGCTTCAACGCAAGATCAAAGAGGCGTTTCTGGCGCTGCTGCTGGAGAGCCGTTTCACCAAGCGCGAGATCCTGAAGTTCTACTTCGATCGCGCCTACATGGGCGGTGGCACTTTCGGCGTCGAGGCCGCCTCGATTTATTATTTCGGCAAGTCGGTTCGCCAGATCAACCTTGCCGAAGCAGCCTTAATGGCCGGCCTGTTCAAGGCGCCTTCCCGGTACGCGCCGCACGTCAACCTGCCGGCCTCACGCGCGCGCACCAACGACGTACTATCCAATCTCGTCGAAGCCGGCTTCTATACCTCCGGACAGGTGCACCATGCCCGCCTCAACCCCGCGAAGACTATCGAGAACAATAATCCCAATAGCCCGGACTGGTTCCTGGATTGGGCGTTTGAGGAAGTGCAGCGCATCGCAGCTGGAAAGGGCGAGTATGTTTTGACGGCGCGCACCACAATCGATCTGGATCTGCAGAAAGCCGCCGACGAAGCCCTTATCTCAGCCATCAAGCGACGCGGCCGTGCGCATCGCATTGGCACAGGCGCCCTTGTCGCCTTAGAAACGGACGGTGCGGTGCGCGCGCTCACAGGCGGACTCGACTACGGTGAAAGTCAATTCAACCGCGCCACCCACGCCAAGCGCCAACCCGGCTCCTCATTTAAGATCTACGTGTACGCTACTGCGCTGGAGAACGGCTTCACGCCGAATTCGACCATACGTGATTCCTCGCGTTCGTGCGGCAGATGGCATCCGCAGAATTACAGCGGCAGCCACGGTAGCGGAGCACGCATGCCGTTGTACCGCGCGATGGCGCGCTCGCTAAATGTCCCAGCGGTCGAACTCTCATTCAAGGTCGGACGCGAAAAGGTCATCGAGTTGACGCAGCGCCTCGGCATCAAGGGCATCCGCAAGTCCTGCTCGATGGCCCTCGGCGACCGCGGCATCACACCGCTGGAGCATGCCGGTGGTCTCGCCACGTTTGCCAACGGCGGCAAGCTGGCGCGGCCCTACGGTATCCTCGACATCGTCAACTCGAAGGGCGAACTGATCTACAGCCGCGACCGCGACGAACCCGAAGCACCCCAGGTCATCAAACGCAAAGTCGCCGAACAGATGAATTGGATGTTGCAGAAGGTCGTCGAGGAAGGCACAGCTAGGCGCGCCCAACTCGGATTCACGCACGCTGTTGGCAAGACCGGCACCAGCACTGGGCCGAAGGACGTCTGGTTCGTCGGCTTCACTGGCAAATATGTCGGCGTCGTCTGGCTTGGTAACGATAACAATCGTCCCATGTCTGGCACGACGGGCGGCGGTTACGCCGCTCCTATATGGCACTCTTTCATGTCCGTTGCTCATAAGGATATGAATTTCCCCACCATCCCCGGCTTGCGCGCCCACCCTGTCCAGGTCGCAGAACAACAGCGGATCGCCGCACTGGGTGGACCTCGCACATCACTATCGGGCCGCAATGAAAAGAAGTCTTCGCGGCTTATGTCCGACGCGGCGCGAGACGCACTTAGGCGCGTCGCAAGAGCCATGCGCAAGGCCGCCGGCATAAAGGAGCCAGAACCGGCCGATACAGGCACTTCGCCGACAGGACAGCCAGGTCCGCCTGGTCGTCGCGCTGGCGACCGGCGTAGCACCACATTCGGCGCCGTGCAGCCCCGACCAGGCGAGGCATCACGCCGTGCTCTCCCATAGCTCGCTCGGCCTCGCTCATCTCGTCCTGCACAAGGCGCAGAAGCAAGTAGTAGCGCTGCTCAATCTGCTGGGCGACTGGGCCGCCTTCATTGGAGCGGTGTTGATCTTGGGACTGGCGTCCAGTTGGTACATGATCGATTCGGGCGCGCTACTTACGACTGAGCGCGAAGGTCCATGGGTCAGTTGGACCTCGGCCGGCAGGGCCGATGCCGATCCCTACACCCGAGCCCACTTCGCGCGTCTTGGCACCTTGCAGCTCACAACCGAAATCTCACGGAGCTACGTGGCATACGCCGACAGTGACGGCGGCAAGCTTCATTCCTCCTGCGACTACGTCGTCGAAGGCGACGAGCCGGGCGTGAGCTGGTGGAGCATTACCGTATTCGACGACAATGGCGAGCTGATTGCCAACCCCATTAAACGCTATGCGTTCACGAGCCAGTCGATCGCCATTCGACCGAACGGCACGTTTGCTGTCGCGCTTTCCCGCGAGGCAAGACCTGGAAACTGGCTACCAACGGGCGGCGCAGGACGGCTGGCCCTGGTCTTTACGACACTCGACACCCGTGCACCGTTGCTGACGCCAAAGGACGGCGCCGGCAAGGCGCTGCCAGAGATTCGACTTATAAAATGCCGATAAAACTTTCCGATAAGCTCAAGAATGTGAATTGGCAGCTCATCATCGCAGCGCCAATTGCGGCGGGCATTCTCCATATCTGCGCAACATTTGCGGCCCCCTATCTCACCGGCGCATCCGCATATAGCCGGCTGGCGCCGGCGCTACCGCTCAACAAGATGGAGGTTCTGCGACCTATCAGGCCCGGCAAGGAACCATTGCCCTTCCTTTCGCCCGATGCGCGCTATGCCATGTGCCGGTTCGACACCTCGCAGGGGCCCGTCGATGTGACAGCAACGCTGCCCCCTGACGCGGGCTGGACGCTCACGGTCCACTCCCCGCAGGGCGATAACCTCTACGCCGCAGCGTCAACGCCAGGTCGCGCAACACCTGTCTTGCTGATGCTTGTTCCCTCTGACGATCGCTTTCTGGGCGTCACACCAGAGGCGCGTGGCATAGCGCGCGGCACGCAACCACCACTCGCCGTCTCCGCGTCGCGCGGTATCGTCGTCGTTCGCGGACCCGACAACGGGCTCGCCTATAAGCAGCGCGTTCTAGCCGGCCTGAACGCGGCGCGTTGCTCCAGCCACACCTTCTAAAGGCACGGGCGCTCACTTCCTTTGAGAACCACGCTAGTCCACGAGTTCGAGCCGGTCGCGATCGCTCGGCCTGGCGCGTTCATTCTCCGCGCCGGGCTCTGCGTCTTCACCATCCGGCTGCTCCCGGCGCTCATAGCGAACACCAGGAAAGGCGATCACCTCAGCCGACACACATTTGTGCCCCGCCGACGTTGCGCATTCTTCTGGTTCCTCGCGACAATGGAATTCGAATATCTTCGCCATGTTGTGTTTCCCCGTCACACGTGCCCTCGTGACATGGCATGCACTGCTGCCGCCCGAAGCCACCTGTGTGAATCGAAGGCTCCTGCGGCTCGAATCACTCGCTGAAAATAATTTGACGTCTGAAATAGTTAACGCTTCATTAACGATGTCGGGCGCAACGTCTCGATATCCCACTCGGCTCAGCCCGCAGGATCGGCCAGACCATCATCAAGGAAGTGGCGACCGTTGCGATCTTCGACCTCGACAAGCCAAAGGTCGGGATCGAAGCTGGCTTCACGTGCAAGGACTCCATCCGCCTCGCTTTCAGGAACACCGTCGGCGGCAAGCACAGCAACCCAGCGCCGATCGCTCTCCGCGCCGGACAAGCCAGCAGGCGCGGGGCCAAAGAGAAGGCACGTCCCGTCAAGGCGATTGATTTTGATAAAGATCGCACCCGCGTCGTCGTCGCCATGGCGTACGACAACGGCGGCCGCACCTTCGACCGCGCATCGGCGGAGGTAGCCCTTGACCCAAAACTCGGCTCTGAGACGCATGATGCCCGCAATCTAGTGACAGCGATCACGAGTGCAAGCGCGTTGCCCCTAACGCCCGGACGCTACCCGCCTTTTTGCGGCGATACGCGCCAGCCGCGAGATGAGTGGCCCGGAAATACGCCCTGAAGCTGGCAAACCCTGATCTGTCTCAAATTTGCGAATAGCGCGCGAGGTGCTCGCACCAAGGCGCCCATTGATCGGGCCAGGCTTATAGCCAAGCTTGGCGAGCCAGCCCTGCACCGACTCGATCAGGGCTTCAGCTTCGGCGCTTTGAACCCGAATATTTTCACCGCGGCCACGAATCGCCGCTCCGCTGCCGAGGAGGATTTGCTTGAGAAGTGCGTTGGTCGGCTGGCCGGTCAGCGCCAGGCCGTAATCGTATTCGAAAGCCATGATGGCCGCGCGCGTCACCGGCCCAGCCAAGCCATCTGCCATGCCTGACTCATAGCCACGGCCGTTGAGTTCGCGTTGTATAGCGCGCGTTAGCTCGACGGGGTCGGTGTGGACTTCCTCATCGCGCGCGACGTTCCTACCGCGTTGAGCTGCGTCGATTGCGTACCGTGGCCGTATTTCGGCGCTGAACGTGTCCGGACTTGCCGTGCCAAGCGAACCGGTCGCACGGCGATCTGCACCGGAATGTTCTGCCAAGTAACCCTGCGCGGTGACGACACCTTCAGCGTACGGTGCTCGAGTACTCTGCTGCAGAAGAAAGAGGTTGGCCGCAACCCCGCCGCTGAGCAAGAAAAATACGATGAATTGAAGCTTCAACCGGCCCGGCAGCATAGATGACTCCATACCTTACGTGCTGCTTACTGCAATTGGCGATTATGTAAGCGTCCGCGTAAACGAGTTCTTAACTCTGACTGAAGCAGAAGTTGCAATTGTGCGCATAGACGCTGTTGAGCCGCGCCGCACTCGTGACCAATTACGGTGCAAGTTTACGTATTTGCGCAGCAAATTGTTGACATCGATTTGCTAGCGTCCGGTTGCAATGAAAACCGGAAAGGTTCGGAGTAGGACCGGATGTTCTTGTTAAAAATAGGCATCGTCGTCGCCCTCGTGATCGCTGTGCTGCCCGCCAGCGAGCAGCAGCAGGCTAGGTTCTACGACCGGGCCGCAGCGGCAGTGCATTGGACGACGACGTTCTGCGACCGCAACGGGCCGACTTGTAACCAGGCGAGTGAGCTTTGGCAGGCCTTCGTGACCAAGGCAAAATTCGGCGCGCGCATGGCCTATGATATGGCTGTGAAGTACAAGAAGGACGACGGCAGCTACCTCACCCCCGCCTGGTTCGGCCAAGAGCGAGGAACGCTGAGGCCCGAAGATCGGGAACCGGCCTGGCGCGGCGGACCGACCGGCGCATAGCTGGGCGACAGGTCCGTATGCCGATTGTTCCAATGTGGCGGCAATTTTGTATATTTGCGCCATGTACTTGCGCACCCCGCGATCCAATACCTATCTCATGGTAAGATATTATTGCTGGTTTATCCGTCTTGGAGACACGACAGGTCTTGCAAAAGCTTTCTGAAATCCGAGCCGACTTCGCCCTGCTTGACGAGTGGGAGGATCGCTACCGCTATGTGATCGAGCTCGGCCGAATGCTCAAGCCTCTTCCCGACGAGCTTAGAACCGATGCCAACAAGGTGCGCGGTTGCGCCAGCCAGGTGTGGCTCGCAACGAACATCAAGAGGCAAGACGGCTGCGGCGGCTCACCGCAGCTCTCCTTTGAGGCCGACAGCGACGCCCACATCGTTCGCGGGCTCATCGCCATCCTTTTTGCGATCTATGACGGCAATTCAGCCGATGAAATTCTAGCGCGCAACCCCGAGCCGATTTTCGCCGAGCTTGGCCTCAAGGACCATCTCACCCGGCAGCGCTCCAACGGCCTCGCCTCTATGGTCGAGCGCATTCGCTTTGATGCGACTGAGGCGTCGGTGAGACGTACCGCTGCCGAATAACGATCCTGCCGCTATTCGGACGGCATCTCGAACACAGGGCGATAATCGTCGCTGCCCCAGTGCCGGACTTGCGCTGCCCGTGGGGTTGCATGGCTTGCTCTTTCACCGAGACCATAGTGACGCGCAAGCCGTGATAGCGCGAGTTGCAGAACAACCTTGCCTGATCTCTGCGGCCATCCAGCCTCCCGCTCTGCCGCCTCCAATCCCTTCAGATGGCAGCATACGTCGATCAGCACTCCGGCAAGCTCTGGACCGACGACTGCCAAGGCGCGGCCAACTCGCCCCCGCGCAGCAGCAACGTTATCCAGCATGTCACTGCTCGACCCCGCGCCGGACTTGCGACGCCGGCCCGTGGACCCCACAGCCGACCAGTTCGCCGTGACTCGGGGCGTCATTTGCGCAAACCAGAAGTCGGCCCGTAGCCGCTCACCCGCATCGAACTGAGACTGCGAGATCATAGGCTCACCGTCCTTGTCCTTGCGCCGGCGCAGCCAAGCGATCGGACTTTCGGCTGGGTTGAGTGTGGGCTGTTGGCGCGCAGACGTCAGCTGCTTCTTCTTCGTCGCAACGGGCATAGTTGGGAAGCCTTAAGAGCTAAGAGCTGAGAAAAGAACGTGTCGAAGGCCGCGTCGCCAGTGCGGAAACGGCCCACTCGAGCAGATCCAGCGCCCGGTCGAAGAGCGGATCGTCGCGCCTGTCCTCAACAACGGTGCAGGCATGCGCCGCTGTCGTCCTGTCGCGGCCAAACAGTCGGCCGGTGTCGGTGAGGGAGAGACCACACGCCACGTGAGCCAAGTACATGGCAACCTGGCGAGCCTGCGCCACCTTGGCCCGCCCGCGTGTTGTGTGATGCAAGTCGGCGGGCCCGACGCCGAAAACTTGGATCACGGCCTGTTCGATCGCCTCGCGCGAAACAACTGGCGGGGCGGCATTAGATACCGCTGAAGTTGGAGAGCGTTGATGTCGGGGGCGTTTGATTTGTTGAGGGCCGTCGATGTTGTGCAGCATGTGGTCCTCGCTCCTCGGCGTATTCATCGCCTCGCTTCACGCTCTCTTGTGGTGCCCAAACATAAGCGCGGGTAGCCGTAGCCGTGTCGCAAAACTACCGTCTGAGTGAACGGGGGGGATAAGTTCGCGCGGCGACGCGCGCCGCATGGCGCTCCGCTTAAACGTTATTCCCACAGCGCAGGGCGATGTGACACTAGCGGGCCCCGCATGAAGACAACTCCTCACAAGCAGTCATCCAATGTCGAACACCGCAGACTCCGGCCGCAGTGCCCGCCGTCGTTTCCAATCGCACAGTGATGTCGAATCGCGCACCTATGACCGTGCGCGTGACCTTCCAAAGCTGTTGCCGCTCTGGCCCCAGGAGATCGTGAGCTCAAAAGCCGCAGATCACGCGGGCCTTCTCGCCCGTTTGCGCAAGGCGCTTCGCGCGGAACGACAGCGGGGCGCAAGCAGTCATTGGACGTATGATCTTGCCCGGCACGCACAGCTCCTGCGCGCCTACCGTGCAGAGGCAGCGGCGCACCTTCGCGCCACCGCTGGAAGCAGACGACGCGCTTATGAGGAAAATCCCATAAGTAAAAAACGTGCACGCCCCACATCGCCTTAGAACGCGTTGGTGACCATTCAGCGAGACAACGCGGCGGACGCAAGCCGGCCGGTCACCGTTCCAATGAAGGATTGAAATTTAACAGCGCCTATTTCTCGCGACGCGTGCCCAGTCCCATCTTCTTGGCCAGATCAGAGCGTGCGCGGGCGTAGTTGGGCGCTACCATAGGATAGTCGTGGGACAGACCCCACTTCTCGCGGTACTCTTCCGGGGACAGATTGTAGTGCGTACGCAGGTGACGCTTCAATGATTTGAACTTCTTCCCGTCTTCTAAGCAAATTATGTAGTCGGGCATTACAGACTTCTTCACCGGCACTTTCGGCTTCTGCTCTTCACGCTCTGGCTGCACGATTGAGCCCGTCGCACGACTCAAAGCCGCGTGCGTTTCGCTGATCAGATGCGGCAGCTCCGTTGCCACAACGGCGTTGTTGCTGACGTAGGCTGAAACGATCTTGGCGGTGAGCTCAACAAGTTCTGGCGGCGTTTGGTTTTCCATTCCAGCTTCCCTTCCCAGAAGGTGCAATGCTTCAACGGCAAGACGGCGTACCAACAAGACAAATCAAACCTTGATGCCTTTCAGCAATCCGCCCGGATGGACTTGACGGGTTGTGTATCACGACCCATGAGGTGCCAGAAATTACACGTGTGGGAACTTCTGTCGCACCGGCCGATAGTAATGTCAACAAAAACACTACTGTCTAGACTTGGGTTAGATAATCAATCGGGCAAGTCAACTCGTTGGTCACTGGGCGATCAAGTCTCCGTACTCGGATATTTCAGGAAGTACCCTGGGGTAGCTGCCTTCGCAACATGTTCATGAATAGTCGTGACTGGCACAAGACGTTCTTGCCGCCGTCGCCGAAACGAACTTCACCATTCTTCCTGAAAAAGGCCGACAGAGAAGGCAGAAATGTAGAGGCAGGACAATCCTCTACAGTCGAAGGCCAGCGAAGCAGCCACATGCACCTTCAGACAACTTCCGGCAAAGTTGACAACAGCAGCCCAGAGCAATTTCATGGGCCAGCCGACGAGTGCTTGTCGGCATGCGCAGGACAATCCGGCCGCGACTGTCCAAACCCACACTATGGCGCGATTTGCTAGGCGTGCCGGGTCCCCTATTCGTCCTCTCACGGAGTCACTCATGCACGGTCAAGCTGATCGACGTGCGTCCCTCAAGGCGCCGAGCGCTGCACGCCGGCCCCATCTTACCGAATGGCACGGCATGACGTTGAGCGATGACTATGCGTGGCTCCGGGCCGAAAACTGGCAAGAGGTGATGCGCGACCCCAGCACACTCGATGCAGAGATCCGCAAATATCTTGAGGCTGAAAATGCCTTCTGTGAACAGCAGCTCGCCGATACGCGCAACCTGCAGGATACGCTCTTCTCGGAGATGAAGGGGCGCCTGAAGGAGGATGACAGCACCGTACCGGCACCCGATGGCCCGTTTGCTTACTATTCGAACTTTGTGTTCGGCGGCCAATAC
>Ga0255058_10002449_pt1 | contig 10239 bp, 8 predicted proteins | sample Cases_109_9_MG_FD_188637 | JGI IMG/M metagenome (GOLD analysis project Ga0255058, IMG submission 188637) | Seawater microbial communities from Amundsen Gulf, Northwest Territories, Canada - Cases_109_9 | ecosystem: Environmental > Aquatic > Marine > Gulf | place: Canada: Northwest Territories... | reverse complement strand
CGATATCGGCCGTTCCGATCACGGCGCCCGGATCCAACATCGCCAGCGTGTACCAGTCCAACGGCTCCAGATAGGCGATCGAAACCAACAGGTCCGTGCCATCGATGTTCAGAAACAGGGTTTCGGTTTCGCTGGTTTCCGTCTTCAGGTTGGCCAATCCTTGACGAAGAGCGGCTTTGTCCTGATCCGATTCGAGCAGGCTCCAAATACCGGCGCTGACCGCGTCGGACCGCGCTATCACGTTGCGTTCGACCTTGGTGGGATCCTGATGGCCCTGGATGAAGCCGCTGCCGTCGATCAGCATCGTGCTGAGCCCACGCACGTTCTGCTCGATGAAGGTTTCGATGAAACGGGTCAGCTTGATACTGGTACCGACCACGCCCAAGGTCTCGCCGCCGGATCGCAAAGCGTAGTTGATCCAAACAGCGGTGACGCCATTAACGGCGTTGTGGTCGACATTAAGGTTGAACGGCGCCGGGTCGGCGATGGTGGTGAAGAACCAGATATCGTCTTCGTCGTCGGGGGTAAGCGTTTCGACAACATCGAGCTCGATGCGCTCGGCGTTCTCGTCGGCATAGAAGAAATGCCGTGATTTGGTCAGCCCGACGAAATAGCTCCGTGCGGAAAATATGTCGCGGAATGATTGCAGTTCGTCGCGGGCGGACGCCGCAGTTTCGGGATCGTCTTCGGCCACGGCCCATTGCTGCAGGACCACCGAGTCGGCCATCATTTTGGAGACAGGGCCAGTTCCCGATTGATCGCGCCCAGCACCCGTTCCTTGTGCCACAGCACATGCCGCTCGGCCATGAACCCACCTAGATGACTGGCGATGTGTTCGCCGACCACGCCCATCGCCCACAGCGTGGCAACCCCGACCACGAGAAAGATCGAAACCGCGAAGATGACGCTTTTGCCGCGCATTCCCAGGCGCGAGAACCGGTGCCCGGCGTCTGATGCCGAAGTTGTAAAGACAGATCGGTTCGCCGAAGAGGCGGGTGTGTCGTCTAGTGAGCGTGCCATGGCTTATACTCCCACGCTGCCAAATTACCCCGGCCGATCTCGTGCTTGGGGAAAGTACCGGTACCAACAACCAAATTCAATCCACCGACTCCTATGGCTACAGGCCCGGCAGATCGGCGGAAGCGGAGCCATGGTGGCACCAGTAGCGGCGGGCTTCAACGATCCGGCAAGCCAGGCTTGACCTGCCCGCCGATTTCACGCGGGCGTCGTGATCGTGGCGTCCCCGGCCGCTGAATATGCTTCCTCGATGCGGTGCACTTCATCGCGGAGGAGAGCGTGGAATGACTGGGCCAGATTGGAAAGCGGCCGGTGCGCCGGCGTCATGATCGAGGCGACCAAATGGATCGCCGGGCGGAACCGCCGGAAGACGACACGCGGCTCTCTGCCGCTGAATAGTTTATAGCTCTCGGCGCTCAACGGATCGACCACCGCATAGGCGAGGCCGCGTTCTACGTAAGTGAACATGGGGATGAAATACACGGTCTCGAAACGCCCGTTCAGCCGCGCACCCATCTCGGCGAAGGCAGCTTTCGTATCGGTGGAGGTGGGGTGGTCGGGGTAAAGGGTCGCCATGGGTTTGCCGTCCAGATCGGCGGCGGTGACGCATTCCTGGTCGGCCAAAGGATCCCCCGCCGGCATGGCGCAGAGACACTCGAAGCGCATGACCTCATGGTCGACCAGCGGCGAGCGGGTGGCGCCAACGAACCCCAGGTCCGCCAAACCCATGTCGTATTGCTGCACGGAGACCAACTGCTGAACCTGGATGGAACTGCGGGTGATCAGCGATACCTGCACCTGCTCGCGGCCTTCGACGAAGCGGCTGATGAGGTCGGGCAGCATGAACACGGAGGGGCCGGCCATGGAAACAATTCGGATGGTGCCGCGATCAAGATCGCGGACGCCCTTGATGGTGCGCTCCGCGACATCCAGGCGGCCGATGATCTCGCCAGCCTCCTCGAACAGGTAATGGGCTTCCGGCACCGGGTGCAGGCGGCCGCCGCGGCGCGCGAACAGCTTGAACCCGATATCCTTCTCGAGACCGGCGATTAGGGAGCTGATGGCCGGCTGGGTACGGTAGAGATTGCGCGCCGCCTCCGAAACCGAGCCGGTCAACATGACTTCCCGGAATGCACTCAACTGTTTGAGATTCAACTCAATCTCCAAATATCTCAACCGGCCGGCAGACATACCATAAATTATCTTTATCGATGTAACAAAATTTATAATTTGTTTTTATAAAACGCCTCTCCCTATCATGCGACGACGTATTTTGTGACTCGGTCCCCGTGCATGGCAGGCCTTTCGGGGATCGTCCGAGGATACGCGAACAAATTCATCGAGATCAGGGAGAGACTGCTATGAAGTTCAGTTCGAAACTCGCCGTCGCGGCCCTCGCCGGCGCCCTCTTGGCCGGTACTGCGGCGCAAGCTCAAGAAATGAAGTTCTTTCGCATCGGAACGGGGGGGGCCGGCGGTACCTATTTCCCGATCGGCGGTCTGATCGCCAACGCCATTTCCAACCCGCCGGGCTCGAAGCCCTGCGATGAAGGCGGTAGCTGCGGCGTGCCGGGCCTGGTCGCCATCGCCCAATCAACCAACGCCTCGGCGCACAACGTTACCGCGATCAATTCCGGCCAGATGGAAGCTGGTCTCACCGGTGCGGCAACGCTCTATTTCGCCTATCACGGCACAGGCAAGTTCGAGGGCAAGGCGAAGCCAAACTTGCGCGTTATCGCCAAGCTATATCCCGAAGATATGCACTTGGTGATGAAGAAGGGCATGACGATGGACTCGCTCGCGGATTTGAAAGACCAGCGGGTTGGCATCGCCCAGGCCGGTTCCGGCACCCAGATCGCCGTCGAGTTGATACTCGACCAATATGGCGTCAACCGTGACAACATTGACGAGGCTGAGCTCAACAACGCGCAAAGCGCCGAACGGATCGCCGATGGGCATTTGGACGCCTACTTCTATGTTGCCGGCACACCGGTTGCCGCGATGATCCAACTCGACAACACAAAAGGCATGGAGCTTTATTCTTTCTCGGATGCTGAAGTGACGGCGGCGCACGATCTCCTCCCCTATTACGACCAGTCGTTGATCCCGGCCGGCACCTATGCGGGCATCGATTACGACGTCAATACGATCGCCGTGAACGGCATCCTGGTGACCAATATCGATCAAGACGAAGAATTGATCTACGAAGTCACCAAGGCGTTGTGGAACGACACCACCCGCAAGCTTCTCGATACGGGCCACGCCAAAGGCAAGGTCATTCGCCTGGAAACAGCGCTTGAAGGCATCGAGGGTTTGGACGTTCCGCTGCACCCCGGTGCAGAGAGGTTCTACAAAGAAGTTGGTATGCTGCAATAGCTGTATCCTTCCCGAAGAGATGGCTTTCCGACTGGCAGGGCAGAGACGGCGTTCCGTCAAACCCTGCCAGCCGGTTGCCTCTTGCCTCGGGAGCTTTTCGTTTTCGCGTCGCGTAAGCGTAAATCCAATCACTCGTGGCGGCATCGGGTGACCGCCGTGTAGGGGCCCAAGGGAGGAATTTCAATGGTCGAGCACCCAACCGGCACGCTTGACGTCGAAGCGGCCGAGGCACTTGAGAAACAATACGACTCCTCCCTCGTCACCCGCGACAACGGCGCGCAGCTTAGGCGGGCTCTCTATTTCTTCGCAATCGCCTTCGCTTTCTATCATATCTGGACCGCGGGCTTCGGGACGCCGGTCGACCACGTGCACATGGGCATCCACCTCTCCGGCCTGTTCATCCTGATCTTCGCGGGATTTCCGCTGGTTCGCACCCAGAGCGCGCTCGAATACCGGGAAAACACGTGGTGGCGCTGGGGCAACGTCCCGGTTTACGACTGGGTGTTCGCTGTCGCCGGCGTCTCGGCGGCGCTTTTCCTGGCGTTCTCGTGGACGGGACTGACCGGCTTCGGCTTAGATGTACCGGAGCAGGCGTTGCGCCAGGGCGATCCGCATTGGCTCGACCTTATCTTCGGCACGGCGCTCATCGTCCTGGTGCTCGAGATCACGCGCCGGTCGCTGGGTTTCGTGCTGCCGTTGATCATCATTGCGTTTATCCTCTATGCCTTGCTCGGTCCGTATATGCCGTTACAGGTCCTCAAGCATCCCGGCGTCGACTGGCGGCAGTTCATCAACAACATGTACTTCCCGTCGGAAGGTATCTTCGGGGTGACGCTGTGGGTCGTCTCCACGGTCGTCTTCCATTTCGTGTTGTTCGGCGTCGTCGCCCAGCGCATGGGACTGGGCCAGTTCTTCATCGACAACGCCATGGTCGTGGCCGGCAAGTACACCGGCGGCCCGGCCAAGGTGAGTGTCGTTTCGTCGGCGTTCTTCGGCACCATCTCCGGCTCGTCGATCGCCAACACGGTCTCCACCGGCTCGCTGACCATTCCCAACATGAAGCGCCTCGGCTATCCCGGTCACTTCGCCGGTGGCGTCGAGGCCGCGTCCAGCGCCGGCGGCCAGATCACGCCGCCGATCATGGGCGCCGCCTCGTTCCTGATGGCCGAGTTCCTAGAGGTTCCCTACACCACCATAGTCATCGCGGCGCTGGTGCCGGCGTCCATGCACTACATCGGCGTCCTGTCGATCGTGCATTTCACGGCGAAGCGGCTTGGTCTTGCGGGCTATCCGAAGGACCAGCTGCCCAAGTTCCTCAAGATCTGGCGTGAGGGCTGGTATACGGTCATGCCACTGGCGGCGCTTCTGCTCACGCTGTTCAGCGGTTATTCGCCGAACATGGCCGCCTTCATGGGCTTGACTTTCTGCATCATCGTCGGCTTTTCGTCGTTCCGGAAGCCCCTGACGTTGATCTTTCCGGCCGCCATGATGGCCTTCATCCTGTGGCGGGTGTCGAACGGCGCCTTCTCGCCCGTTATGGGCGGCGTTCTCGCCGGATTGCTGATCCTCAGTCTCATGCACAAGGCCCAACGACATAGTGTGAAAGAGCTGTTCGACAGTTTCCATGTCGGCGTTGGATACGCCCTCGCCGTTGGCGCCGCCTGCGCGGCCGTCGGTATCGTGGTCGGCGTCATCAATACCACGGGTGTCGCCTTCCGGCTTGGCTTCATGGTCACCAACGGCGCCCGCGACATGGCCGAGTTTTTGTACGCGATGATCGGATGGATTCCGCTCGACATATTCGCGCAGGCCTCCATGCAACAGTTCCTGTCGCTGGTCCTGATCGCCATCGCGTGCATCCTGATGGGCGCCGGCCTGCCGACGACGGCGCTCTACATCATGCTGGTCTCGGTCGCTCAGCCAGCGCTCTCGCAATTGGGCGTGCCGGCTCTGGCGACGCATATGTTCGTACTTTACTACGGTGTCATCTCCGAGATCACGCCGCCGGTCTGCGCCTCGGCCTACGCGGCGGCGGGCATCGCCGGCGCGAATCCCTTCCGCACCGGCTGCAGCGCCTTCACGCTCGGCATCGGAAAGCTAATGGTGCCCATGGTCTTCGTCTACGCCCCGACCATGCTGATCGTGCTTCCGGAATACTTCACCTGGGTGTCCTTTCTCCATGTCGCTCTGACCTGCGCGCTTGGCATTTTCGCCATCGCGACGGCGGTTTCGGGTTACTTCCTGGCGCCGTTGAACGGGATGTGGCGGGCGATCATGGCTATCGCGGGCCTGCTGATGGTTGCCCCCGGTTGGGAAAGCGACCTCACTGCGCTCGTCGTTGCGGCGCCAGTGATCTTCCTGCAGGTGATGGCACACCGCGCCGATGCCGTTTCCAGCACCAGCGAAGCCTCATAGCGATTAGCGCGGAAGGATAGGAAGCATGTTCAAGAATATTCTCGTCGCTGTTGATCCGGAACACGACACACACATCGACGATCTACTACGTGTCGCCTCGGACATCGCCAACGCCTATGGCGCCCAGGTGCACCTGTTGAACGTAATCGGGGCCGCGCCTGCCGTCGTTTCGCAATTCCTACCCGAGAACTACGAATCGATGGCTTCCGAGAAGATCGAAAAGGACCTCGCCGCCTTGGCGGCAAAAGTCGATCTGGCCGAAGGAGCCGCCACCAGTTCCGTCCGATTCGGAGGCATCTATCAGGAGATCCTGACCCACGCCGACAAGATCGGCGCCGACCTCATCATCGTCGTGTCCCATAAGCCGGATGTGAGTGACTTTCTGCTGGGAACCACCGCCTCGCGCATCGTCCGCCACGCCTCGTGTTCGACCTTGGTGGTCCGCAAAACTGGGTGATCGGAATATGAAGGAATGGGTGACGAAGAAGCTGGCAAGCTGGGCAATGGATCTGCGCCCGGAGGAATTGCCGGACGAGGTGCTCGCCAAGGCGGAGGACTGTATCATCGACGCCATCGCCTGTGCAGTCCCCGGCAGGTGCGCGGATGGTGCCCGGCGGATCCATTCGGTTGCCAAGTCGAATTTCGGTAAAGGCGACGCGGTCGTGTGGTTCGAGACCTCGCGCCTTAACCCGACAGGGGCCGCCTTCGCCAACGCCGCGTCGGCGTCGATGTTGGACATAGACGACGGACACCGGCGCGCGCTCGGCCACCCGGGCGCCGCCATCGTTCCCACAGCCCTAGCCGCCGCCTCCAGACCCGATACGAGAGGCATTGATGTCCTGGCCAACGTCGTCGCAGGCTACGAGGTCTGCATTCGCATCGGCATGGCAGAGCATCGCAAGGCCTATCACACGGGCAACTGGTCAGGATTCGGCGCAGCCGCGGCGGCAGCACGCTCGTCGGGTCTGAACACTGACCAACTCATGAACGCGCTTGCCATTACCGCCTATCACGGGCCCCGCATCGCCGACCTGACGCTCAGTCAGGACATGGGCGCGAACGTAAAGGAATCGATCCCCTGGTCCGTCGTTGCCGGCATGATGGCAACGGACCTGGCGGCACAGGGGTTCTCCGGCTGCCGCGATGCCCTGGATATCGAAGAGCGTTTCGCCCCGAGCGTCGCGCTCGACGGCCTCGACGGTGGAGTTTTCCCAACCGTCGAGGGTCGATTCTCCCACGCGATTCAGCGCACCTATTTCAAGCGCTACGCATGCTGCCGCTGGATCCACAGCGCCGTCGAGGGGTTGCTGGCGATCATGCGGGAACGAAATCTCTCGATGGAGGAAATACAAGAGATACGGGTCGAAACCTTCCGGCAGGCGGCAAGTCTCGATAACCTCGCCGATCCGCCGACACTGGAAAGCGCACAATACAGCGTTCCCTATTGTATGGGCGTTGCTGCCGCCCTCGGCGAAAACGCGCTGACGCCCATGTCAGTCGACAGCCTTCATCATCCTCCGGCCATTGAGCTGGCCAAAAAGATAACGGTCGAGTGGGTTGAAGAATTGGATCCAGATTTTCCTGTCAAAAATCCAGCTAGGGTCTTCGTTACGACAGCGAGCGGGATTTTCGACTTGTTGGTGACAGTGCCTTGGGGTGAACCCGATCGACCGCCCGATCGGGCCGATCTTGCCGCCAAGTTCCATGCCTTGGCCCGCGGCAGAATTCCAGAGGATCAGGTGTCAAATATTGTTACGGCCGTTGATGGCCTCCGGGACGGCATGGCCCAACCACTGCTTGATCTCCTGTCCGGTCCGGCCGGTAATGACATCGTGGAATTGGAAGCAAGCCGTCAGATCGTCGGCTGACAACACCATCGCTTTCGGTTTCCGCAAATGGATGCAAGTGAGATGACCCGCTATTCGGTCTTCAGTCTCATCAAGCAGGGATTGATCCGCCAAACCGGGTGGAACCGTGCGTGGCGCGATCCGGAGCCCAAGGCGGCGTATGACGTTATCATCATTGGCGGCGGTGGGCACGGGTTGGCGACGGCCTACTACCTGGCCAAATTGCATCGCATCCATAATGTGGCGGTTCTCGAAAAAGGCTGGCTCGGCGGCGGCAACACGGGGCGCAACACCACGATTGTACGCTCCAACTACATGCTCGATCCCAATGCCCATTTGTATGAGCACTCCATGAAGCTCTGGGAAGGCCTGAGCCAGGACCTCAATTTCAACGTCATGTTTTCTCAGCGGGGCGTGTTGAACCTGTGCCATTCGAAGGCCCAGACCGACGCCTTCGCCAGGCGCGGAAACGCCATGCGGCTGAATGGCATAGACGCCGAGTGGCTCACCCGGGAAGACGTTCGCAAGATGATTCCGGAACTGGATTTCTCGAATCGAGCCCGGTTTCCCATTTGGGGAGGATTGCTGCAGCCGCGCGGCGGCACGGCGCGTCATGATGCGGTGGCTTGGGGTTATGCCCGTGCCGCGGATCAGCGGGGCGTCGACGTCATTCAGAACTGCGAGGTGACGGGCTTCATCATCGAGCGGGGACGCGTGACGGGCGTCGAAACGACGCGCGGAAAAATCACCGCTGGGAAAGTCGGCATGGCGGTGGCCGGACATACGGGCGACCTCGCCAAAAAAGCCGGCCTGACGCTTCCCATCGAAAGCCACGTTTTACAGGCGATGGTGTCCGAGCCCCTGAAACCCTTGCTGGATACGGTTGTCACCTTTGGCGCCGGGCATTTCTACGTCAGTCAGTCCGATAAAGGCGGCATGGTCTTCGGCGGCGATATCGACGGTTACAACAGCTATGCCCAACGCGGCAATTTGCCCATGCTTGAGCATGTCGTCAGCGCCGGCGTGTCGATGATGCCCTGCCTCAGCCGGGTGCGCGTGCTGCGCAGCTGGGGCGGCACCGTCGACATGTCCATGGACGGCAGCCCCATCATCGGCAAGACGCCCATCGAGGGCCTCTATATCAACGGCGGCTGGTGTTACGGCGGCTTCAAGGCGACTCCCGGTTCGGGATGGGTCTACGCCCACACCATCGCCAACGACGCGCCGCACGCCTTGAACCAAGCTTTCACCTTGGAGCGCTTCGCCCGGGGCCGACTCATTGACGAACGGGGCGCCGGCGCCAATCCGGCGCTGCACTAGGAGGATTCGCCATGCTGCTGATCAAGTGCCCCTGGTGCGGCGAGCGTGACATGGTGGAGTTCACTCACGGCGGCGACGCCACCAAGATTTATCCCAGGGATCCCGACACCGCGGCGCCGGAGGAATGGCATGATTTCGTTTACTTGCGGGATAACCCGCGTGGCGTTCATGACGAATATTGGCACCATATCGCCGGCTGCCGGCAGTGGCTGAAGGTGCGGCGCGACACCACGACTCACGACATCCTGGCCACCGCTCCTGCCGATGGAGATCTGGACTCATGACGGATCAGCCCTGGCGCCTGGAGAACGGCGGTCATATTGATCGATCGCGGACTCTCCGCTTCGCCTTCGATGGAAAAATCATGGCGGGGCATCCCGGCGACACCCTGGCGTCGGCCTTGCTGGCCAACGGCACGCGCTTGGTGGGTAGAAGCTTCAAATACCACCGGCCCAGGGGCATCTTTTCCGCCGGTGTCGAAGAGCCCAACGCCCTGGTGGAACTGCGCACCGGCGACCGCCAGGAACCGAACAGCTTGGCCACCACAACGGAACTTTTCCATGGCCTGGAGGCCACCAGCCAGAACCGCTGGCCCAACCTGCGCTTCGATGTCAGCCAGATCAACGCCGCCCTGTCGCGTTTTCTGCCCGCCGGGTTCTATTACAAGACCTTCATGTGGCCCGCCAATTTGTGGATGACCTACGAACATGTCATCCGCAAGGCCGCCGGCATGGGTATCGCGTCACGCGAGCCGGACCCGGACCGCTATGAAAGCCGTAGCGCGCACTGCGGCGTGTTGGTGGTCGGAGGCGGCCCCGCCGGATTGGCCGCCGCGATGGCCGCGGCGGAAACCGGCGAGCGGGTGATTGTGGTGGAGCAGGCGCCCCATTTGGGTGGTTGGCTGCGCCGGGAAAAGAGAACCATCGACGGCGCGCCGGCCATGGATTGGGTGGACGCGGCCGCAGCTCGGCTGAACGCCATGGCGGATGTCCGGGTTCTCACCCGCACGTCTGCTTTCGGCTATTACGACCACAACATGATCACCGCAGTCGAGCGGGTGCAGGACCACGTTCCGATACCCGACCCTTTCCTTCCCCGCCAACGCCTCTGGACCATCCGCGCCAAGCGTGTTGTGCTCGCCACCGGTGCCGTGGAACAGCCCATCGCCTTCCCCGGCAACGATCGGCCCGGCGTCATGATGGCCGGCGCCGCCAGGACTTACATCAACGAATATGGCGTTTTGCCCGGGCGCCTGGCGGTCCTTC